>Ga0207796_1000150_pt1 | contig 29763 bp, 23 predicted proteins | sample Pon1CUnioCityCA_6_FD_187274 | JGI IMG/M metagenome (GOLD analysis project Ga0207796, IMG submission 187274) | Marine sediment microbial community from Union City, CA, USA - Pond 1C Sediment 1 (SPAdes) | ecosystem: Environmental > Aquatic > Marine > Intertidal zone > Salt pond sediment ... | reverse complement strand
CCTTGGCGCCGGCCTGCTCAAAATCGTGGAGCTGATGCAGATGGCTGGCTGGGCAACGCAGGCCCCGGCTCTCATCGTTGGTTTCGTGACCTCAGTGGTCGTGGGTCTTGTCTGTGTTCACCTTCTACTGCGCTATCTGCAGCGCCGCCGTCTCTATCCGTTCGCCATCTACTGTGCGCTATTCGGTACCTTCTCCCTGCTGATGTCGGCGATGCGGTAGAATGGCCCGTCACGTCACTCCGACGCTTGAGTTTAGAGGTTGTCGGGATCCCATATGACGTCCAACCAGCTCCCCGGTCCTGCTTATCGTATTGAGACGCGCCGGCTGATCGTGCGCTGCTGGCAGCCCACCGATGCAGCGCTCCTCAAAGCTGCGATTGATGCGAGCCTGGATCATCTTCGCCCCTGGATGCCCTGGGCTGAGGACGAGCCACAAGATCTGTCGGCGAAGGTGGAGCGACTCCGCAGCTGGCGCGGGAAGTTCGACCTCGATCAAGACTTCGTCTACGGCATCTTCGGCCCCGATGAGAAAGACGTACTGGGGAGCAGCGGACTGCACACCCGAGTTGGGGAGGGGGCGCGGGAGATCGGGTACTGGATCCACGTCGATCACATCAACCAGGGCCTGGCGACGGAGGTGGCGGCGGCGCTGACCAAGGTCGCCTTCGAGGTTGACGGCGTACTTCGTGTTGAGATCCACTGCGACCCCCAGAATGTCCGCAGTGCGGCCGTGCCGTGGAAGCTGGGGTTCGTCCACGAGGCGACGCTTCGTGAGCGAACGACCGACGCTGAGGGGGAGAGGAGGGACTCGATGATCTGGACACTGTTCGCCGATGAGTACCCGGGGAGCAGACCGCAGAAGGCCAAGATTGAGGCCTACGACGCAGTGGGCCGGAGGATTCTCTAGTTGGAGGGGATGATGCAGATTCTGAATCTCTCTGAGGTCGCGAGCCAGGAGCTGCTGGAGGGAGCCACGGTTCGCTTTGTGCACGCCGACACGATGACTGTCGCCTACTGGACCTTCGAGGCGGGTGTGCCTTTGCCCGAGCACGCCCACCCCCACGAGCAGGTGACGAATGTGATAGGGGGTGTGTTTGATCTGACCGTACGTGAAGAAACCACGCGTCTTGAAGCTGGCTCGGTGGCCGTCATTCCGCCGAACGTGACTCACGCCGGGAGGTCCGTGACCGCGTGTCGGATCATCGATGTCTTTCACCCGGTGCGCGAGGACTACCGATGATGTACCGGCCTCGGTGCGGCAGGGGCGCGGCCACTCTGCCCCTACTGCTGGCCGTCTTCTTGCTCTTACTTTCCGCTCCTGCTTGTGCTCCCCAGCCTCTGAGCGTGACTCGGGAGCCGGCCACGCTGCAGTTGGTGGCTGCTGATTCCTGCGCGGCGCTGGTCCGGAATGCCGCCTCGGCATACGAGGCGGATCATCCGTGGGTGACGGCGACATCCCAGGTGCTCAACAATGCCCTGGCTGCCGAGGCTCTGCAGAACGACGAAGCGGACTTGGGACTGCTCTCGTGGGGCTCCGTCGGCGGGGAGGCGCAGCCGTTGTGGAAGGAGCCCTTTGCCCGTGATGGCGTAGCCGTGATTGTGCATCCTGCATCGTCTTTGACCGAGATCAGCCTAGCGCAGCTTCGTGGTATTTTTCTCGGCCGTGTACAGGAGCAGAACGGCGTCGTTCTCACCGTCGTGAGCCGTGAGGATGGCTCTGGTACACGGGCTGCGCTTGAGAACATTGTGCTCGACGACCAGGATACGACCCTCAATGCTGTGGTTGTTCCTTCGAGCGAGGCGATGGTCGACTACGTGGGGGCGACGCCCAGCGCCGTTGGGTACGTGTCGACGCGATACCTGGACGACCGGGTGCGAGCACTGCCCGTCGAGGGCGTGACCCCGACGGAGACAGCGATTGCCAACGGGAGCTATCCTATCTGGCGGCAGCTCTATCTGGCAAGCAGCGGAGACCCGACGGGAGAGGCCCGCCAGTTCGCGCAGTGGTTGCTGAGGGGCGGTGGTCTGGTGGAGGGGGCTGGCAGGTAGCTAGGTTAGCGCGGTAGTGGCCTCGGTGTCATCCTAGATGTCGCCGACTGGGTTGCGTCGGAGAGCGTTCGAATCAGAGTAGTACCGTAACAGGAGGTGGAGCGATGGGCGTTGAAGACGAAGACAAACGACATCTCGAGGAATTGGAGCAGGCGCAAGAGCGATGGGAGGAAACGACACTCCAGGAGACGCTGGAGCGCTATCCGGAGCGGGCCGATGCCTTCATCACCTGCTCGGGAGAGCCCGTGCAGCGTTTGTATACGCCTCTGGACGTGGAAGGAGGGTATCGAGAGAGGCTCGGCTTCCCAGGCGAGTATCCGTTTACCCGGGGGATTCACCCTACGATGCACCGCGGGCGACTGTGGACCATGCGCATGTTCGCTGGGTTCGGTACGGCAGAGGAGACGAACGAGCGCTTCAAGTATCTGTTGGAGCACGGACAGACCGGTCTTTCGGTGGCCTTCGATCTGCCGACACTGATGGGCTACGATAGCGACGCCCGTGAGGCTGAGGGGGAGGTTGGGAAATGCGGGGTAGCGGTCTCCTCATTGCGCGATATGGAGGTTCTCTTTGACGGTATTCCCCTGGATGACGTGACGACCTCGATGACGATCAACAGTCCGGCGCCGATCATCTGGGCGATGTACATCGCCGCCGCAGAGAAACAGGGTGTGCCGATGGCGAGCCTGGGCGGCACCATTCAGAACGACATCTTGAAGGAGTACATGGCGCAGAAGGAGTACGTCTTCCCGCCGAATCCCTCAATGCGCCTGGTCACCGACACGATCGAGTTCGGCAGCGAGAACTTGCCACGCTGGAATACTGTCTCGATCTCAGGCTATCACATCCGCGAAGCCGGTTCAACAGCAGCGCAGGAATTGGCCTTCACCCTTGCCGATGGTATGGAGTACGTCCGCTGGGCTCTCGATCGGGGGATCGACGTGGACCAGTTCGCACCACGTCTCTCCTTCTTCTTCAACTGCCACAATGATTTCTTGGAGGAGATTGCCAAGTTCCGAGCCTCCCGTCGCATCTGGGCGCGGGAGATGCGCGATACTTTTGGCGCGAAGAAAGAGCGCTCCTGGTGGATGCGCTTCCATACTCAGACGGCTGGCTGCTCTCTCACGGCCCAGCAGCCGGAGATCAACATCGTGCGGGTGGCGATTCAGGCCTTGGCGGCGGTCTTAGGGGGCACTCAGTCGTTGCATACCAACAGCATGGACGAGGCCCTGGCGCTGCCCAGCGAGCATGCTGTTACCATTGCGCTGCGCACGCAGCAGATCATCGCTCACGAGAGTGGCGTTGCGAACACAGTCGATCCGCTGGGTGGCTCTTACGCCCTGGAAGCTCTCACCGATCGAATTGAGAGGCAGGCTTACGACTATTTCGACAGCATTGAGGCGCTGGGTGGTGTGATACCAGCCATCGAGCAAGGTTTCTTCCAGCAGGAGATTGCCGACGCAGCCTATCGCTATCAGCGGGAGATTGACGAGCGGGATCGCGTGGTCGTTGGCGTCAATGAGCATGAAGAGGAGCAACCTCCACAGATTCCCATCCTGCGCATGGACCCCGAGGGGTACAAGAAGCAATGTGCCCGCCTGGAGAGGGTGCGACAGGAGCGGGACAGCGGTGCGGTGGGCCAGGCGCTGGATCGGCTGCGCATCGCGGCCAACGGGACCGAGAACACGATGCCGTACATCCTGGAGGCTGTGCGTGTCTACGCCACGTTGCAGGAGATCATGGATGTCTTTCGCGATGTCTTCGGGATCTACCGGGAGCCCATGGTCATCTAGCCTGCGGTAGCGGCGGCCACTCATCAGGGGGTTCGACGCTCAGGGTCTTCGAGCTCAAGCAGCCGCCGCTGTGTATGCCTATTTGTCCATGATCGTTGACAGTTCGTACAAGGCCTTGTTGAGTTCCTTCTGATAGGCCACGGCTTCCTCGAGGGGTATGATGTGGTAGTCGCTGCGGAGCCAGCCGACCATCTGACCAGACTCGCCGTCGAGCAATTGATTGACGGCCTCGGCCCCCAGGCGAGTTGCCAGGATGCGATCGAAGGCACTCGGCGATCCACCTCGCTGGACGTGGCCCAGGCGGGTGACGCGGACTGAGAAGCCTAGCTCCTCCTTGCGCTCACGTAATGTATTGGCTATTTCTTCCGTGCCCGGCTTCCAGCCCTCGGCCACGACGATGAGGGCGTGGGCTTTCCCACGGATGTAGGCCTCCTCCACCGTCTCGGCGACTTCCTCAAGGGTGGTCTCTATCTCTGGGCACAGTACGAGCTCGGCTCCGCCTGCTATGCCGCTCGCGAGAGCCAGATAGCCCGAATTCCGTCCCATGGTCTCGATCAGGAAGGCGCGGTTGTGGGACGATGCTGTGACCTTGATCTTGTCAATGGCGTCCAGAATCGTGTTCAACGCTGTGTCGACGCCAATAGACATGTCCGTGCCGTTGATGTCGTTGTCGATAGTGCTGGGAATGCCTACCGTGGGGAACCCTAAGCGGTGGAGCTCGAGAGCTCCGGTCAAGGAGCCATTGCCTCCGATGACGATCAGGCCATCGATGTCGTAGCGATTCAGGCTGCGCAATGCTTTTCGGCGCCCCTGGAGCTCCTTGAACTCTGGGGCCCGGGCGGTCCCGAGGATGGTGCCCCCGCGCCCGAGAATCCCCCCGACCGAACGGGCGTCCATCTCCTCGATCTCGCCTCCGATCAAGCCGGCGTAACCTCGACGGACACCCACGACCTTCAGGCCCCGGTGGAGACCCATGCGCACCACGGCACGAATGCAGGGGTTGAGGCCTGGGTTGTCTCCGCCACTGGTGAGAACGCCTATTCGATCCATCATGGCCTCCTTATGGTATGCCTTGACAAGATGTCTGTTTGGTCCGCTCGGTTGGAAAACATCAGACCATCTCTGCAGATACGGGCGCGATCATCGTGCTTGTTCCGTGACGGACGGCTAGAAAGGACGGGGCTCGAGGTCGAGGAGGTAACCGAACCGTGTCCTGAACGCGTCAAGCGACAGCTTGGTGTGTTCTGCCATCTTTTGCAGCAGCTCCTCGTCTTCAGCATCCTCTGGTTTGAGGCGTATCATGAGCTTGTAGGCCGATCGATAGATGAAGGAATCAAGGTTGACCTTTCTTATCTCCGTCCGTCCGGTCTCCTGGTCCATCATCTCGTCGAAGGGTATGGGTACGACGCGTGTTCCCTGGATGGTAACCGTCGCATTAGTACCGCCTTCCAGCAGGAAAGCGACCGCTGCTTCCCCCAGGGTGCGCGTGTAGTCGATGTCAAAAGCGACGGGGTCTGAGCAGCGAAGCTCATACCCGAGGTCCTTACTCGTGATGCGCGCGGGGATATCCAGCCTCTCTAGTTCGCTATCCAACTCATGCTTCAAGATATCGGAGAAGTTGATCTCGGAGAGATGGACGTTGCCAAAGGCATCACGTTCCACATAATCGAGCTCTCGCAGATCTCGGTGGGACATATGCTCCATCACTCCCTCCGAGACAAGGGCTACGCCATAGGGTTTGTCATCGGCCATCCGCTTGAGCATGGAGGTGACGAGGATGTCAACAACCTCCTGCATGCGGATCGTGCGTCCCTCCCATTCCTCGGGGATCAGGGTAAGCGTGGCTCCAGAGCTCTTCCCGATGCCCAGGGCCAGGTGGCCTGTCTTACGGCCCATCGTCACGACGGCGAACCAGCGTAGCCCGGTCAGGGCCTCCTCCATCAGGGTCATCGTGATCTGTGCGCCGATTTCGCGCGCGGTTTCATAGCCGAAGGTGTTGATCTCCTCAGGAAGTGGGAGGTCGTTGTCGATGGTCTTCGGCGCATGCGCGACGCGAATGTCGGCCCCCAGTTGTTCCTGGGCATAACGCGCCACCCGATAGGCGGCGTAGGCTGTGTCGTCCCCCCCGATTACCAAGAGATAGCCGACGTTAGCCTCCACCATAGCCTTACCACATTGCCGGAGCGCTTCTTCGTCCTGCGTAGGGTTGGCGCGCGACGTGCGCAGAATGGACCCACCTTTGAGGTAGATGCGACTGACGTCATCAATTGTGAGTGGGGTGCTGACTGGCTCACCTTCCATCAGGTGTTTGAATCCATCATAGAATCCCACAACCTCATATCCGCGCGTGCGAGCTTCGATAGTGGCTGAGTGGATCACACCATTGATGCCGGGCGCCGGGCCGCCGCTGACGATGATACCGAGCTTCTTCTTATCCGAATGGGTCATAGTCTCCTCCTCCTTGACTGGTCTAGTGGACCTTAGCAATATCCTCTACCTGCACACCCTGTGTCCCCACGAGAGCTTCCAGATCCCGCAGCAACTGGGGAGAGCACGCCGTGGATTGGTTCGGGAACCTGAGCTCCACGCCGCTCCCAGAATCGTCGAACAGATGAATGACGAAGCGGTCTTGGGGACGTCGTTCATCCTCGCCTTGGTGATCGATCAGAAGATCGTAGACCTCGCGGAGCATCCGCTTATCTTGAGCTTGCTCGTTTGTGCGTCGGAGTGTGACGCGGACGGTTCGAGGTCCGTTCGCCGGCGGCCGTCTTGGGCCCGTCCCCGGTGCGCTCCCTCCTGCAAGGCTGGACGGCGGTGCGGGCGACTCTTGGGGGGGATGCGATGTCGCCCCTGTCTGAGGGGGTGCCCCTCTGTTGACCTGACCAAGGTCGGAGTTCCTCTTCGTTCTGTCAGATCGGCCCCCGTGCGTGCCCACCGTGACATCCTCGGGGCGCTTAACCCAGCTACAGAGCAGGCTTGGCTCGTCACGTCGACTCGTATCGACTCTTCCATTCACGACGACGATCTGCTCCGGCTGCCACACGTCCTTGGTCTCGCTCCAGACGCTGGGGAAGACGACCACGTCGCAACTACCCTGCATATCCTCAAGCGTCACAAAGGCCATTTCGTTGCCCTTCTTCGTGGTGTGCCGATAAACTCGCTCGATCATGCCAACCACGGTGACCTGTTGCCCACTGGTCTCCTCTCCGAGCGTCCCAACGGACCCGGACAGGATGTCATCCAGACGCGTCATCACCTGGGTAAGGGGATGCTCGGAGACATAAATGCCGACCAGTTCCCGTTCCCAGGCGAGGATCTCCTTCCGTGGGATGTCGGGGACGCGATCGGCCGGCGGCAGGATGGTCTCGTCGGCAGCGAGATGAACGCCGGTAGCGTCGCTGAACATGCTCAGCTGCCCCGCGTCTTGGGCTTGGTGGTAGCTGGCACTCAATCCAATAATGCGGTCGACGATCGGTAGCAGCTGTGCGCGCTTACCAAAGAGGTCTAGCGTGCCCACTTGGATCAGGCTCTCTAGGGCGCGTCGATTGACCTGCCGCAGGTCGACGCGCCGACAGAAATCGTCCAGGGTCGCAAATGGTGCCCCGCTTTGACGGGCTTTTCGAATGGCCTCAACCGGTCCCTCCCCCACGTTCTTCACAGCCCCCAGTCCGAAGCGGATGGTGGGCGAACCGTCGTCCTTGGCCTCAATTGTGAACCCCAGGCTGGAGACGTTGATGTCCGGCGGGAGCACCTCAATGCCCATCCGCCGGCACTCATCGATGAAGTGACTGACCTTGTCGGTGTTGCTTCGTTCCACCGTCAGCAGGGCTGTCATGTATTCGACCGGGTACTTGGCTTTGAGATAGGCGGTCTGGCAGGTCAGAACGGCGTAATCGGCGGCGTGGCTCTTGTTGAAACCGTACCGGGCGAAGTACTCGATGTCGTCAAAGATGGCTTTGGCTGTCTCGCGAGGTACGTCACTCCCCTCCACCGCGCCTTTGATGAACGTGGCGCGGTGCTTGAGCAAGGCTTTCTTCTTCTTCTTGCCTACGGCCCGGCGCACCAGATCCGCCTCGGCAGGTGTGTACCCTGCGATGTCCGTGAGAATGCGGATGATCTGTTCCTGATAGACGATGATGCCGTACGTCTCCTCGAGGATAGGCTCCAGGCTCGGGTGGCGGTACGCTATCGACTTCTGACCGTGCAGGCGGTCGATGTAGTCATCAATGTACTCCATCGGGCCGGGTCGGTAAAGGCTGATGGCGGCAATGACGTGTTCAAACTTCCTAGGCTGCATCTTCATCAGCGTACGTCGCATGCCCTGACCCTCGACCTGAAAGACACCCATCACGTCACCCCGAGAGAGCAGATCGTAGATGATGGGGTCGTCGCGAGGGATGCTGAGCAAGTCCAGATCTACCCCATGTCGCTCCTTGATCAGCTCGCACGCCACGCGCATCACGGTGAGGGTAGCAAGACCGAGGAAGTCAACCTTGAGCAGGCCCAACTCCTCCGCTTCCGACATGGTGTACTGGGTAACCTTACCGATCTGATCGTCACTGCTGCCGCTCGTGGGGCGTCGTAGCGGCGCGTATTTGACCAGGGGCAAGTCAGATATGATGACGCCCGCCGCGTGTGTGCTGGCGTGCCGGATATTTCCCTCGACACCGCGGGCGGTGTCGAGCAACCGTCGGATATGGTCTTGCTCCTCGTACTGGTGGCGCAGGTCTGGAACGTCCTCGATCGACTGATCGAGCTTCACGCCGGGCCCCCCTGGGACCAGTCGGGCGATGCGGTCGACCTCGGGAAGCGGATAATCGAGCGCTCGGCCGGTGTCGCGGATTGCGGCCTTAGCGCCCATGGTGCCAAAGGTAATGATCTGCGCTACCTGTTCCTGTCCATACTTCTCGATGGTATAGCGAATCAGATGCTCACGCTGATCGTCGGGGTAGTCGAGATCGATATCGGGCATGGTCACGCGACCCTCATTCAGGAAGCGCTCAAAGATCAGATTCTGGTGCAGAGGCTCCAGGTTCGTGATGTAGAGGCTGTAGGCGACGATGGAGCTGGCGCCTGACCCGCGGACGTTCCACCAGATTTCCTGCTCGCGCGAGAAACGGCACAAGTCCCAGACGATGAGAAAATAGGTGTCGAATCCCATTCGATGGATGGTGTCCAGCTCGTAGTCGAGTCTCTCCTGGATTCTGGGTGTGATCTCATCGTAGCGCTCCCGCAGCCCCTTCTCGCATAGATGCCGCAGATAGGACTGGGCATTGTAGGCCTCTGGCACTTCGAAGCTTGGTAGGTGATAGTTGCCGAAGGTCAGCTCAACGTTGCACCGCTCAGCGATCTCCAGCGTGTTGCTCAAGGCTTCGGGGACGTTGGGGAAGAGGGCTGACATCTCCTCAGCGCTCTTGACGTAGTAGCTCTGGCCATCCATCCGCATGCGATTCGGCTCAGTGACGGTCTTGCCCGTCTGGATGCAGAGCAAGACGTCGTGGATGGACGCTTGATCGCGGCGAGCGTAGTGGACGTCGTTCGTGGCCGCCAGGGGGAGGCCAAACTCGTCACTGAATGCTATCAGCTGCTCATTGACGGTCATCAGCTCGGCGATGTCGTGATCCTGCAACTCAAGGTAGTAGCGGTCCTGGAAGACGTCGCTATACCACCCGACAACCTGGCGAGCCTTGTCGAGTTGGCCCTTCTTGACGCAACGAGCGAGCTCTGAGGAGCCGCAACCGGAGAGCACGATCAGTCCCTCGTTGTGGGCCGCCAAGACCTCTCGGTCGACTCGGGGCTTATAGTAGAAACCATCCAGTTGGGCTATGGTTGCTAGACGCATCAAGTTATGATAGCCCGTGTTGTCTTGGGCCAACAAGACCAGGTGGTAAGGGCCGCGGTCGCGCTGAGGATCGCGGTCGGTGCGGCTTCGCGGCGCGACGTAGGCCTCCATACCGATGATGGGCTTGATGCCTGCGGCCTTGCAAGACTTGTAGAACTGCACAGCGCCGTACATCGCGCCATGATCGGTCAGCGCTAGCGCTGGCATGTTCAACTCGACGCCGCGCTCAGCCAGCTCACGACAGCTGCTGAGACCATCGAGGAGTGAATATTCACTATGGACGTGGAGGTGGACAAACTCGCTCATCGAACGGCTATTATACCATATCGATTGGAGATTCCTAGTTGGCTGGTCGATCGAAGGTCTGCTCTCTTCGGAGGGGGAGCAGGGATTATGGTCTTCGCCTATCGAGGCGAGCGACAGTTCAAGAACCGCCGCTGTCGGGAGATGCTGATGAGCTGCTCTTGCGGGGACTACAAGTCCTTGGCGCCAAGGGGGGCCTGGCGCCAAGGACCATAGTTCTGGCCTAGCGTCGCGGTGGTTGGCTACTCCGGCAAGCTAGGATAGAAATCGATGACCCTCGTCCCGTCCGCCAGGTAGGTCTCCGCTGCTGCTCGCCCTTTCGCCGCTTCGGCTACTAACGGTGCGGCGCCGGCCTCGGTGATCGCTTCCTCAAGAGCCTCCACGGAGAGAGCCAGACCAACGACCGTACGAGATTCTCCGAACGTATAACGGACATCCGGTCCTGTGGCCCAAGCTTCGTCCTCCGTGTCCCAGACGAGAGCATATGGCTCGTAAGCCTCCGTATTCGCGTTATAGCTGATGCCCACTGCCACTTCATCACCTAGATCGGGGTTGATACGCCGGCTGCCGGCTGATCGTCCGGTTTCAGTGTCACCATCTGTATCGATGACGAAGAGCCAGTTCATATAGCTCAACGGGGGATCCGGTATGGCGTCGTACAGCGAGATCCAGAAGAAGGCTTCCCCTTCCTCGCTCCAACCTGCTAGCTCCGCTGGTGGGTCCGCGGTGGGCTGGAACGCTATGCTGGAATCGGGATCAATACTGGCGGCGGCGATGTCCACGCCGGTCGGGGGTGATTCAATAGGGTCGCCGGTCTCATAGGCACCGATGTCTCCTGACGGATCAAGCCCACCCGGTGGCGTCTCTGCTGATTCTGTTGGCTCCGGCGCGGTTGTGGGTTCTGGTGTCGCGGTGGGGGGAACGGTGGGCAGAGGCGTGGAGGTAGGCGTCGGTGTGCAGGCGACGATGCGGACGATGGCGCCGGCGGCCCGGCCGGATTCCTCCCGTGTGGCGGTGACCGTGTAGTCCCCTGTGTCGTCACCAGCGGTGAAGACGCCCTGTTCATCGATGGTACCGCCGTTAGCCTCCCATGTCACGTCGACGTCGCCCTCGACAGCGAACTGCTGTTGCTCACCAGGACAAAGGCTGACCTCGGGGGGCGTGATGGTAAGTGGCGGTTCGGTTTGCACGGGTAGACCACCACAGGCTCGCAAGATGGTGAGGGCCGCCAGCCCGGCGACAGCGAGCATCAGAGCGATCGTGAACCAGAACAGGATGATGCGTGCTCTATCGTTCAATTGCATATGACCTCCTCAACAAGAACAGGGACGTGCAGGTCGAGCAACAGATGACTACCGTTGGTCCCGACCCTTCTCTCGCGATATCGCTGAAGTGAGGGCGGCCTCGCTAGCCGCCGGTGGCTCGGTGTGCATGGCTAGGTCAAACGTTCAAATCGAAGCCTTGCCACCTGTTGCGTCTCCGGCTCTACCTTGGCGCTCTCTGCTATGTGATGTCCGCAGACCCACAGAATCTCGCCTGCTCCCACCAGAAGTGGCATGTGGTCCCGCCATGGTTCTGGAATCTTCAGATTAACCATCAACTCGCTCACCTTGACGTGGTGTCCGTCCATACCCAATGGCTGGAACCGGTCGCCAGGGCGACGAGAACGTAGCACCAGAGGATCGGTCAGAGCATCTGCGTCGAAGAAAGCCGTCCACGGGTGACCGGAAGTGGCAATCTCCGTCATCGTCCAGCGTTTCAGGATCTGCGTCTCCAACACCCAGTTAGTCTCCGGCAGCGGCGTGGTCCCGGGCATGGCCACGGGCAGCGGTTCATCGCACCAGAACAGGGGCTCATCGGGCGGCGGGGCGGGCGTGTCGGCCCCGCCAACGGTGAGCGTTTCGTAGCCGACGCTGAGCTCTAGCCCCATTGGCAGCGTGGACACTTTGCCGGTCTCTCCCGCCAGAGCTACCTTCCGGGCGTTCTCTACGTGAACGAAGGTGACATCTCGGAGGCTTTGGCGCAGCTTGTAGGTAGCCCGTCGTAACGTAGCTCGCTGCAGAGAGACGGGAAGAGCCTGCCAAGCTGTCTGATCAAAGACGATGGCGCCGTCACGTTCCTCGCGCACGACCCTGTCCCAGGCCTCCTGCCGCATCTGAACCAACAGCTCATAGTCGGCGGCAACAACGGAGGCGGTGTGGCACAATCGTTCGCGGATATTGGGATTGTAGGTCTCTAACTCTGGCAGAAGTTCGTGGCGCAGGCGATTTCGGAAGTGAGTTGTGTCTAGGTTGGACCGATCAAAACGTGGTTCTAGGTCAAGGTCGGCGCAGTAGCGCTCGATAGCGGGACGTTGCACCTTCAGAAGAGGCCTGATGATGGCGGGAGCGAAGGGCGGCTCGTTAGGATCCGCTTGCCGGCTAGCGCCACGTTCCAACCGGGTTTCGTCTTCTCCCTCTGGATCCTCGAAAGGGGTCAGCAGCCGGTAGTCGGTGATCGGCGTCCGGGGCAGCATGCCGCGTAGCCCTGCCAGCCCCGATCCGCGGATGATGTGCATCAACACGGTCTCCGCTTGGTCGTCGGCGTTGTGGCCCACGGCGATGCTTTGAGCGTCGGTGCGCTCCGTCACCTGGAACAAGAAGGCATAGCGCACGCGCCGGGCCGCCTCTTCGAAGGCTAGTCCGTGCTTTTCGGCCAGCTTCGGCACATCGCGCCTTTCGATGGTCACCGGAAGGTTCCATCGTGCCGCAATGTCTCTCACGAACTCAGCGTCAGCGTCCGACGCTTCACCCCGCGTGCCATGGTTGAGATGGGCCACGTGGAGTTGTACATTGCGTGCCTTGCGCAGACGCTTCAGCACGTGCAGCAAGCAGAGTGAGTCTGGGCCACCAGATAGACCGACGACCACCCGGTCGCCAGGGGCCAGCAGGTCGTGCTCTTCGATCGTCTCCTGGACCTTTTGCAGCACGTCATCCGGAGCGCGGCTGGGGCCAACGTGGCTCAAGAGCTAGATGACCTTGAATACGCTGTCGCCGGGACGGGCGCGTGATGTCAGTCTGACGCCGATCTCATCACCCGCACTGGCTTCATCCACATCCTCGTTGTCCACTTGCATCGAGTTGACATCCTGTTCCATTTCGGTCGTGTGGCCGACGATGTGGATACGCTCTCCGACAGCCAGATCACCGCTGAGCTTGATACCTGCGACGCTGATATTACCAAACCAATGACTGACTTCGCCGATCAACTCCTCTGGCATACATAACCCCCTCTGCTTGACTGCCTCTACTGTCTGGTGGATGAGCCACACAACATCGATCTAGACGGAACCCATCCGAGAGCGCAGGTAGGCCTCGATAAATGGATCCAGTTGTCCATCCAGTACCGCCTCGATATTGCCTGACTCGTGATTGGTGCGGTGATCCTTAACCATGTGGTAGGGGTGTAGCACGTAGGAACGGATCTGGTTGCCCCAACGTGCCTCGATGTGCTCTCCCTTCAGCTCGTCGATCTGCTCTTGTTGTTTCTCCTCTTCGACTTGGACCAGGCGAGCGCGGAGAACGCGGATAGCTGTCTCCTTGTTCTGTGCCTGAGAGCGCTCGTTCTGACAGGACACAGTGATGCCGGTCGGGACGTGGGTGATGCGCACGGCGGTCTCGTTCTTCTGCATGTGCTGACCGCCAGCCGACGAAGCTCGGAAGGTCTCCACCTCTAGGTCCCCTGGGTCGATGGTCACCGAGACGTCCTCTCTGATGTCGGGCCAGACTTCTACCAAGGTGAAGGAGGTGTGGCGCCGGTGTGCTGCATCGAAAGGCGAAAGGCGCACGAGACGATGAACGCCGCGTTCGGACCGAAGATTGCCATACGCGTAGCGACCAGAGACGGTCAGCGTTACGCGTTTGACGCCCGCCTCGTCGCCATAGAGCCGGTCGATGATCTCGGTCTTGTAACCGTTGCTCTCGGCCCACCGAAGATACATGCGCAGCACCATCTCGGTCCAGTCCTGTGCATCGGTCCCACCGGCACCGGCGTGGAGCGAGAGGATTGCGTCCTCTCGGTCACGGGGACCCGAGAAAAGGAGCAAGAACTCTAGTCGGTCGATCTCGTGCTCCAGCGCCTCTGTCTCCGCTTCTAGCTCGCTGCCCAGGCTATCATCGCCCAGTGACGCGAGCTCCAGTGCATCCTGGACCCGCCGCGAAAGACTGTTCCAGAGCTCTGCTTCGTCCTTCAGATTGGAAAGACGTTGCATGACTTTCTGCGCTTGTTCGGGGACATCCCAGAAATCTGGAGCGCTGGCGCGTTTCTCCAGTCTGGCTATCTTTTGTTCTTTCCCATCCAGGTCAAAGATGCCCCCGAATGGTCCTAAGCTTCGTTCTTAGGCTTGTCAATCGTTCCTGTAGTTCTTCCATCTATGATCCTTTTGGCCCGCGCCGACAACTGCATGGTACCACTACTCAAATAACCCCTCTATGAACGCGTCCGGGTCGAAGGGGGCCAGATCATCTAGCGTCTCGCCGGTGCCCACAAAGCGGATGGGTAGTTCTAGTTCTCGGGTGATGGCGAAGACCATACCCCCTTTAGCGGTGCTATCGAGCTTGGCAAGCACCACACCAGTGACGTCCACTGCCTCTTGGAAATGCCGGGCCTGTGAGAGGGCGTTCTGACCAGTGGTCGCGTCAATCACGAGCAAAGTTTCGTGGGGAGCGCCCTCCACGTTCTTCTGGGCTACTCGGTGTACCTTCTGCAGCTCGGACATCAGATTGTACTGGGTGTGCAGCCGGCCGGCGGTATCGACGATCACCAAATCTTTGCCTCGGGATCCAGCGGCTTGCAGGGCATCGAACACGACCGCGCCCGGATCTCCACCTTGAGGTCCCTTAACGATGTCCACGCCGATCCGCTTTGCCCAGATGTCCAACTGCTCCACGGCTGCAGCGCGATAGGTATCGGCCGCTGCCAGGAGCACCGTGCGCCCGCGACGGCGCCAACGATGGGCTAGTTTGGCGATGCTGGTGGTCTTGCCTGACCCGTTCACGCCGACGACCAGCACCACGTCTCGCTCGCGACCGCCAAGGTTGAGGGGTGATGGCGCGGGGAGCAAAGCGCGGAGTTCTTCGCGTAGCGCTCTTTGCAGCTCGTCGGCCTGTAGGATCGCCTCGTCACGAGCGCGCTCGCGCAGCCTGTCGACGAGATACATCGTCGTGTTGACGCCGACGTCCGCTCGAACCAGCAGCTCCTCCAGCTTGTCCCAGGTCTCATCGGTGACTTCGCTGGCACCCAGCAGCCCTGCGACACGGCTGAAGACTGCATTGCGGGTGCGCGTTAAGCTGTCCCTAATTGACTTGGCAAACCCTATCGCCATCGTCCTCTCTGTGATCTGACTTCTATTCTCGTTCCATACTGAACAGCAATCGGACCGCGTGCTGTGCTAGCAGTACCCTCGTCAGTGGGGCAAGAGCGCCCAACACCGCTCGGTCGGCCTCGACTGGCCTCGATTATACCGTAAAGGCATGACTTGAGCAACGTCAAGGATGTCGGGCAACCACCTGGTTGACATGCCCTGGCTTCTCGGATACCATTAGAGCCTGCGTAGCGACTGCTGACGATGTCCATGCTCTCTGCTAGCACGGATTACTGCAGTCGTGAGCCGGTTTGTCCTCCTGGGGCCTGGTTGCTTTCTGGGGGTTGGAAGATGATCTTCTTCGCTTTGTGGTTTCATGGGAGGTGTCAAAGCAATGGCGAAACAGGACAGAGTACGGGTGGCGATCGTCGGGGTTGGGAACTGCGCCTCGGCTTTGGTGCAGGGGGTTCAGTTCTACCGAGACGCCCCGGATGACGCCTTCGTACCGGGCTTGATGCACGTGAACCTGGGCGGCTACCACGTCCGTGACATTGAGTTCACGGCGGCCTTCGACATTGATCGAAACAAGGTGGGTCTCGATCTATCCGAAGCCATCTGGCAGGAGCCCAACAACACTGCCGAGTTCGCCCCAGTGCCGCATCTGGATGTGCCCGTTAGCCGTGGGATGACCCACGATGGTCTGGGCAAGTATCTGAGCAAGGTGATCACCAAAGCTCCGGGCCCCACGGATGATATTGTGCGCATCCTCAAGGAGACGAACACGGATGTGGTGGTGAGTTTCCTCCCGGTGGGCAGTGAGATGGCTACCAAGTGGTACGTCGAACAGATACTGGACGCCGGATGCGGTTTTGTGAACTGTGTGCCGGTCTTCATCGCCCGTGAGGAGTACTGGCAGGGGCGCTTCGAGGAGCGGGGGTTGCCCGTGATTGGGGACGATATCAAGAGCCAGGTGGGCGCTACCATCGTCCACCGCGTTCTCACCCGGCTGCTTCAGGATCGCGGCGTAAGGTTAGATCGTACCTACCAGCTCAATTTCGGCGGCAACATGGATTTCTACAATATGCTGGAACAAGAGCGACTGGTCTCGAAGAAGGTCTCCAAGACAGGGGCGGTCACCAGTCAGCTCGACTACGATCTGGAGAAGGGTGATATTCATATCAGCCCCTCCGACTACGTGCCCTGGCTGACGGACCGCAAGTGGGCGCACATCCGGCTGGAGGGCACGACCTTTGGGGAGGTCCCGCTCAACATCGAGCTGAAGCTGGAGGTCTGGGACAGCCCCAACTCCGCTGGCGTGGTGATCGACGCGGTGCGCTGCTGCAAACTGGCCCTGGATCGTGGACTGAGTGGCGCGATGGTGGAGCCGTCGGCCTATTTCATGAAGTCCCCGCCGGTGCAGTTCACCGACGATGAGGCGCGGCAGAAGACGGAGTCGTATATCCAAGGGACATCGGAGCAGGGATACGGCTAGGGTCAGCTGCTCTTCACGACAGGAGCAACTGAGCATTTCAATGGCGATGCAGAGGGAGCAGGGGCACCACCAGGGCGACGGTCTACAGCGACTGTGGGTCTGATGTTCGCCCTCTGCTCGTCTTCTACAACCGAGCGAACGACGCTGGCGCCTTGCTGAAGCCGGGCGACTTCGACTAGGGAGAAATCCTCGAGGGTCAGGTGTGTTGATTCCACAGGGGCAGGTTGACTACCCCCTGCTTAATGCAGGCTTGTCTACGTTACGCCTCCCTGATCTCCTCTGCCGCACGGTAGCCGGCTGCCAAGGCCTTCCGGTTCACTTCCTCTGTCCCCTCTGGCGCTCGCGCTCTCACAGCCTGCTCTAGCGATTCCCGCGATACGATGCCTGTCAGTTCGGCCAGCAGGCCTAGCCCAACGACGTTAGCCGTGATCGCTCGGCCGGTGACTTCTCTTGCCAAGGACGTCAGCGGAACGCGCACGGCCCGCGTTGTCGGGGCTCGGCTGACATGGTCGGAGTCCAGAATCAGCAGCCCATCTTTGCGCATCTGAGTGCTGTAACGATCGCATGCCTCCTGGCTCATACAGATGGTGATATCCGGCTCTAGCACCTTTGGATAATCAATCTCCCCTGCCGATATCACGATCTCGGAGCGGCTGGCACCGCCGCGGGCTTCCGGTCCGTACGACTGCGTCTGCACCGCGTTCCTATTATCGCGGATGGCTGCGTCCGCCAGGATCATACCGGCGAGAATTGCTCCCTGTCCTCCCGTGCCGGCAAGTCGTATCTCATAGCGCCTCGCCGTGCGGTCCGCCATCAGCCTATCTCCTCTTGCGCCTGTGCGATGATCTCATCATACCGTCTCGTGTACTCGGGGATGTCGCGTTGGGCGAAGATACCGCGCACGATCTTGTCCTTCTTCTCCTCTTCGCTCATCGTCTTCGCTCGTTTGAAGGTCACGCTTTGATCCTTGAGCTTACGCATCATATCGGGCGCGGTACCCCACCGATTGATCCGGCCCAAGGTGGTGTGGCAGTAGCTGACCGCCTCGACCAGAGCGAAGCCCTCTTTGGAGATAGCTTGGGCGATGTAGGACTCCAGCTCGCGAACGTGATAGACCGTGCTTCGGGCGACGAAGGACGCCCCTGCTGTGGCTGCTAATTCGGCGATGGGGAATTGTTGCTCGATGTGGCCATAGGGCGTGGTGGCGGTCTTGACATCTTGGGGCGTGGTCGGCGAATGCTGTCCGCCCGTCATACCGTAGGCCACGTTGTTGACGACGATGGCGGTCAGTCCAATGTTGCGGCGCGCGGCATGGATGAAGTGATTACCCCCGATAGCCAGCGCGTCTCCGTCGCCCATCACCACGATCACCTTCATATCTGGCTTGACCATCTTCAAGCCAGTAGCGAAGGCCAGTGCACGCCCGTGCGTGGTGTGCATGGTATTGAAGTCGACGTAGACGGGCATGCGGCCCGTGCACCCGATGCCCGAGATCATCGCTACGTCGTTCTTCTCCAATTGAAGGTCGTCGACCGCGCGAATGATGGTCCCCAGGACGATGCCGATGCCGCACCCGGCGCACCAGACGTTGGGAAACTTCTTGCTGTGACGTAAGTAGCGCTCGTGGACGCGGGATTCACTCTGCAGTTTCATACTGCTCTCTCCAGGTCTTCTATAGCGGCTACGATCTCGGCTGGCTGTATCATCTCTCCGTCCGCTCGGGTGACGCGTCGCACTTTGTGACGTCCAACAACCCGTTCCACTTCAAGCGCCAACTGACCCCGGTTGAGTTCTGGTACCACGACACGATGGAGCCGAGAGGCGGCGTGCTCGACGACTTCCTCGGCGAAAGGCCAGATCGTCTTGAGGCGCAGGAAGCCGACGCGACGCCCACGTTCTCGGGCTTCTTTGACAGCGTGACGAGCCGACCGGGCCAGTCCGCCGTAGGCGATGACCAGTGTTTCGGCGTTCTCGAGGCCCTCGATGTCGTACAGCAAGATGTCAGAGAGGGCCCGGTCAATCTTGCGGAAGATCCGCTCCAGCCAAGGCTGTATCTCGTCTGGTCGATTGGTGGGGTAGCCAAGCTCGTCGTGATGGAGTCCGGTGAGATGGTAGCGGTATCCCTCGCCAAAGGGAACCAGTGGCGGCACATTAACGTTTGGCCCATCAGGGAAGTTCTCGAACGGCTTGTACCACTCGGGGGGGACGCGCGTATTCAACCGTTGCTCCAAGTCAAGCGTCCCGGGCGGCGGTAGCGCGATCCGCTCGCGCATGTGCCCGATCAGTTCGTCCATCAGGAGGATGACGGGCGTGCGATAACGCTCGGCGAAGTTGAACGCTTGGATGGTCAGATCGAACGCCTCCCGGACACTGGAGGGTGAGAGTGCTATGATGGGATGGTCACCGTGCGTCCCCCAGCGGGCTTGCATCACGTCGCCCTGCGACGGGCTGGTTGGGCGCCCAGTTGAGGGGCCGAGCCGCTGGACGTCGACGATGACACAAGGTATCTCGGTCATAGCTGCGTAGCCGATGTTCTCCTGCATGAGACTGAAACCCGGGCCAGAGGTGGCGGTCATCGCTTTTGCGCCCCCGACGGAGGCGCCGATGACGGCCGCGATGGATGCTATCTCGTCCTCCATCTGGATAAACTTCCCGCCGACCTGGGGCAGTCGACGGGAGAGCGTCTCGGCAATCTCGGTGGCTGGGGTAATCGGGTAACCGGCGAAGAAGCGACAGCCAGCTGCGATGGCTCCCTCCGCGCACGCTTCGTCACCCTGCATCAATCTTGCTGTCATACGGCCTCCTCTTCCGATGACCTGGGGGCGTCTCCATCCCGGTCTTCCTCGGCCTGTTCGACGTCAGACACAAAGATAGCGAAATCCGGACAGTGCAGCTCGCACCACCGGCAAGCGGTGCACTTCTCTGGATGAGCGACGATGACGCGCCCATCAGGGCCTTGCTCGAGCACTCCCGTGGGGCAGAACTCGACGCACAGATTGCAGCCTTTGCACCAGTTAGGAAAGACCGTGACCCGTCCGCGAGGCATCGAGCGCCGCTGCCGGTGACTGCTTCGACCGGATGGCTCTGTCGTGTTCGCTTCATTCGATGCGGTCATAAATCCACCTTCTGTCTGTCGACTGTTGGCCAATCTCGGTAAGCCCTTTCCAAATCCAACACATCATTATCCCACAGAAGCGGGAATCTTGCCAGTGAGAACGCGGTGGTCGATGAGGACGACGTTGAGCCACGAGTTGACAAACCGGTGGAGGCCTGGTAGAATAGCCGTCGCTTGGCCCCATCGTCTAGTGGACTAGGACACCGGCCTCTCAAGCCGGCGACAGGGGTTCGACTCCCCTTGGGGCTACTGCATAGGAACATCCGGGTGAGGCCAGCGTGAGCTGGGCCGGACGAATGCAGGTTGTTACCCCACCGAGAGAGGTGGGGTTCTTCTTTTTCTGGTGATGCTCCACGATATAGCACGGCCGAGGCTGGCTCAGTCCTTCGATCTGTTTCTCGGGATTCTACGCCTAGGAGGACCTCATGGAGAACGGGGATCCAGGTGCTATGACCCGCAACCAGGCCACCGAGTTGGTTGTGTGCAGTGCGCTATCGTCGCTGCTCGGCGCTACCGCGCCCTGGGCCACGCGGACATCAGCCTGACCAGATGATGGTAGGCACGATCATCGGTATCGCAGGTCGGGCTTGGATTGAAGGGGCATTTGCTGGGCTCGTTGAGGCGACGGAGCAAGGTGTTCAGAGGGTTTGGCAATCTGTGTTCATCGTCAGAGAGCCCTCTTTTTCGATGGTCTAGGAGCTCCCTCAGGACAGCCTGGACAACTCAGGGGAAAAGGGCTTAGTCTGCTCTCCGGTGATAGCGCATGAAGTAGGGATAGAGGTCCTCCGCATCGTTCAACGTCTCAGGTTTCAGGTCCTGTCCAGGTGGCCAGGCAATGAAAGGGTGTCCTTGTGGACCTCCCAGCCCCCCGTGCGTGGCAGCTTGAGACTCGAACGTGACGACCTTTCCGTCCTCCTGCATCTCCCCTAGCACGATCAGGTCGCCGGCATGGGGGAAGTGCGCTAAACGGTGGATCTGCCGGGCGGCGTAGGTTGCATCGCCGAAGGCGGCCAGGGGGCTGGGCGGTTCCACAATGCGGGGCGAGCTGCCAATGTCGAGTGTGCCTCCCTCGTTCCCCAGCACGATGGTTCGCTCTCCTGCCCGGCCAATCACCGCGCCAATGCCCGGCGTCGTCGTGAGCTCATCTACCAGTTGGGGATAGAGGAGCAGAACCTCAATCACATCAAGCGGCTGTGGGCTAACATTGAAGTAGATGTGTGCCAGCGGTCCCGACGCCGATACAACCACATCCTTCTGCCGTCTAGTGTCGTAGGCCACCGGAGGTCGTCCATCCATGAGATCTTGGTGACGTCGGTCGCCTGTGGCTCTCACATAATGATCCACGTATCGCCCAACGGCGACAAGCAGCTTTCGGAACTGAGGAGAGGCATCCTCCTCCAGCGCACGAAGCTCCTCGCGTAGGTAGCGTGCCCTATCGCTCGCGTAAGGACGTCTCTCGAAGTACTCATCCAGTGAGGCCCGCTTCCCAATCAGGCTCATGAGGTGCTGGCCCAACGTGCTGCCGTTGAGCCGACTGAAGGGGACGGCCGGTGTGTTGCCGTGGTCGGACATCAGGTAGAAATTGTATTCACGCCTCTGGTAACGAGCTCGCATCCGGTCTATCTGATGGATACGTTTGTCTATGCTTCGCAGGACGCGGAACGCTGCGGGGTGGTCCGGCCCCAGCTCGTGAGCTATCTCGTCATACCCATTATAGTTGGCGTAGATGGCCGGCACACAGCGATAAATGTCCAACATCACTCCGAAGGTCTGGACTTCGGTGAAGAGCACGTCAGTCAAGGCATGCAGCAAGGGGGAGAGGATGTTGAGGGGCTTCCGCACATCGAGTTCATCTTTGCGATCTGGAGCCAGTTTGCGTAGGCGAGCGTCAAGCTGCGCCCTCAGGGACCTGAATAGGGCGAGCGCGCGGCGGGCTAGTCGAGTCAGGTAGTCCGTGGCAGCCAGGCCAAGGATTCTGAGCACTCGGAGTGGGCTGAGCAAGAAGAGCACGAGCAGGCCTACCCCTCGCATGCTCTCGAAAAAGCGTTGCCGGCGGAGCGTGCTGAGGGTGAAGAGGGCCAACTCCGCGTCTCCATCGAACATACTGACGTAGCACGAACCCCCGCGCAGGATGCCTCGTTGTCCTCTACTGATCCGGTCACGCACCGTACTGACCTGATCGAGGCGCTGGGGCGTCATCACGGTTCCGCGATCCTTCTCGTACCAGCGAAAACCGGGTATGTCAAAGCGGTTACCGAACAGCATACCCGCTTGCACGGCTGGGGTGGAGCTAGGCAGGCCACAGCGCCAAGGCGCGACGAGCAATCGATCAGAGCTCAATCGACGCTGGAGGTGCGGCATGACGCCGGCGTCCAGTGCTTGTGTCAGGTGACTATGGGAGAGGCCGTCGATCTGGACCAGTATGAAGCCTTGTCTATCGTCGTCCGAGACTATGCCCCGGCCCAATCGCCGGGCGATTGTGCCGTATTTCAGCCGGTAGTAGAGGTCGGTGAGCCTTCCGACGAGATCCAGGATCCGACGTTCGAACCACGTGGGCATCAGACCCCAGTGAGCGTCTAGTGCTGCGGACGTTTGAAGGTGGGAGGCATCGCTCGCTTGTGGGCTGAACTGGCGATCATGGTCTCCACTTTCTTCAACGTAACGGGATCGACGTCGCTGGTCTCCTGCGAGGCTATGGCCTTCAAGACACGGTCCAGTTCGGGATATGTGATGCCCAGCTCTCCCTCATCCGTCTGACCAGGCCATAGACCGCCTGATGGGGTGCGTTCAACGACTGCCTCAGGAACGCCAAGGTCTCTAGCCAGTTCCCATACCTCGGTCTTGTAGAGATCACCCAGCGGTAGGAGGTCCGCGCCCCCGTCGCCATATTTCGTGAAGTAGCCAACCATGAGTTCAGTCCGGTTTCCGGATCCGAGCACCAGGTAGTGGTTGGTCTGAGCGAGGTAGTAGAGCGCCGTCATCCGGAGACGGGGCTTGATGTTGGCCGCTGCTAGCCGATGGTCGCTGGGAGGCAGAGATGCTATCAGCGCGTCGAAGCCGTCGTCGAGATTCACGGTCACCGTCGGTACATCAAAGGCGTCGGCAACGCGCTGGGCGAGTCTAGCGTCAATCGGTGCCGAGTGACAGGGGAGAATCGCGCCCAGGACAGCGGTCGACCCCACGGCGCGCACGGCCAGCGCCGCTGTCGTCGCTGAGTCGACGCCTCCGCTGAGGCCGAATACGAAACCGCTGGCTCTAGTCATAGCAAGACGCTGAGCAAGCCAGTCGGCGATCTGCTGCTGGAGACTCATAGTGCCTAGCCCCGCGTACGTTCCTGGCGATGGCTTTCGCGTGCCGTCAGGTCGCGCCTCTCCTTCCTGGATAGTCGACTCATCCTCAGGTCAGGTTGGCGACCACTTCCACATCGTTCAGCGCCATCTGGTAGAGGAATATGCGATGAAGAAGATCCCCGTCATGAGGCATCGCGCCGACCTCCTTCGCCACCTCGACGGGCGTGTCGAAGGTCTCTACGCAGTTGGCCGGCACGATGATGCGGGCGTCCTCTTGCCCCAGGACGTTGGCCCGCACACGCAGATAGGTCGCTGCATGATAAATACAGATGTCCGTGCAGACGCCAACGACGATGAAGGTGTCGACCCCCGGGTGGCTGTCCAGCCAGGGCTCCAGGTCGGTCCCCACGTTGGAACTGATCGAGTTCTTGGAGAGGATGGTGAAGAGATCGGCGAAAGGGAGATTCTGCAGCTCGTCAATCGTCTCGCTCTCTTCCGTTCCCTCGACGCAGTGGGGAGGGTAGGCGGAGAACTCGACAGCGTCCGGGTCGTGGGTATCCTGGAGCAGCAGGAAGTGGCGTACGCCCAGCTCGTGAGCGTGCTGAAAGACATCTACCGCGGCGGGCACGATGCTGGACGCCCGTTCGCTTGAGAGAGGGCCAACGTCGCAGAATCCCTTGAGCAGATCCTGCGATACCACCGCGACCCGCGTCGGATCAGAGATGACCTCATCTAGATCGAGGAAGGGAAGCGTCTCCTTCCATCTGTATAGCCAGTCCAGAAAAGGCTCGCTATTCATCGGTTCCTTGGCCACGCTCGTCTCCTTTCAGTTGCTGAATAGTCGTCTCTGATGATCCCCAATTCCTGGGCTGCGATACGTGTTTAGACAGATGCGCTTGTCCTCTGTGAGCCCATCTGCAGATGGAAGCATATTGTGACTGATTCTTCGTGTTTGGTCAAGCGCCCGCTGGACGGGGTGGCTGCATCACGTCAAGGTGTCACCCTGACTTGCGTCAGATTGACGTGGCTAGCCTGCATACGCCCACCCGGTGGCGTCACGGGAAGATGCTTGATCTCCCCGTCCCGGTGCAAGTAGACCGCGATGCGTACGTCGTAGGGGCCGACCGCAGCGTCGGGGAAGACGTCAAGCGGGACGACGTCCGTGACGGTCTCTCCCGGCTGCCATGCTGCCGTGGGCGCTGCGCCTTCCAGAGGCCAGCTATCGTGTTGAGCCGCCTTGCGCTGTGAGGGGCCTATGCTTTGCGTCGACACGGTGTAGTTCTTCTCCATCGCTCGCTGTGCTTCCCAATACAGCGTCACAGTGATGCTCTCGCCTTGCTGAACTGTGCGTTGAGACAGGTCGTATCCTCGCAGGAGCATACGATCCCCGAAGTTGATGGCGATGGGATTGGGAACGTCTCCAGGTCGCGCGTGGACGGTCACATGGCCGAAGCGCACGTTGTCGTCTTTACTCTCTCCTTCACGTGTCACAGCCTCTCGGCTTCTGTCGATGGCCTCCAGTCGTTCGCCTGTTGTGGTCTTGAACAGCCCCACCTCCAGCTGAGCCTGGTTGGGAGCGTACGCCGTCGCCGGGATCGGGAGCACGTATCGATCCGCCCAGCGGTAACCGGGATCCAGCCAGGTAGTCGAGAGCAGCCCCAGGCCGGGGTAGGTGTCCCTCTGAGCGATCACCAATTCATAGTCATCTAGAAGATGCACGAACACGGTGTGATCCTGCTCGGTGGGGGCTAGGGCTTCCCAGTAGAGGGTCACCGCGACGTGCCCACCGGGCTCTGTGTCCTCGTCCTCCATGTCGTAGCCTAGGAGTCGCATGGTGTTGCCGAACTCAACGTTGGCGCGGCGGGGGATGTCCTGGATCTGCGCGTCACTGAGCGGCTCAGGAAGCGCGTAGGCGGGTCGGATCCAGACAAATGGGGCGGCCGTTGAGAGCCCCAGCAGGAACACAGCCAGCAGCACGACCAGTGGCGGAGGGACGACACGTGGTCCGATGACGCTGTCTGTCGCTGCTTCTCCACCGTCTTGAGACGCTGCTTCGTAGAAGCGCCCTGGCACGCAGGCGTGCAGTCCCAGAGCTAAGAGCAAAGACCAGACCGGCAAGGCTGCGAAGACCAGGCGTCCTTGAGACGACCACGTGACCCGTGCCCACTGCAACCAAGGGATCAGGACACCCAGCCCCCAGACGAGGCAGATGGCGAATCTCGGGTTGAAGATGACGGCGCTCTGAGCGCGCATCGAGCGTCGCGCCCTGGGCGGCAGAGGATGAGCACCTCGTTTCGACTCTCGCTCCGACGCGCTCACAGTCCTATGTCTGACGGTTGACATCAGCGATCTGAGGAGGCCTACCGCCAGTCCAAGAGCTGCTACTACCAGGAAGACGTTCAGGATCCGGTAGACCCACGGTGACATGGGAACGTTGAGCCCACCGAAGTTGCCCCAATAGCTGGCCAGAAAGCTGTACCGTTCGCGCCAAAGCTGAGCCAAACTGGCCGGGATCTCACGCTTCCCCAGGATCTGAATGAAGGCGTTGAGCCCGCTGGGATCCCCGTAGAGACGGATGTTTCGAATGTACCACCATCCGGAGATGGCGACGACGGGCAGCAGCGTGGCGAGACCCCCGACCAAGAACTCCTGCCATCCGGTCACGGCCCCATCGGCGGTGCGGCGCCGCACCGCGCGTACCGTGACGACCAAGGCCGTCAACACTGTGAGGGCCAGAGAGCTGGCTTTCGTCAGGGCGGCCAGGCCCAGGACGATGCCTAACGCGAGGTACCGAACAGTGATCCGACGCAGCGTCGCCTCTGACTGCGGCTCCAATGGGCGCAGTAGTCGAAGAAGCATGAGCAAAGCAAGGCTGCTAATGGGCACCACCAGGTTGTCGTTGTTGACGGAGCCAGCGATGAAGACGACCATGGGCGTGAAGGCGTGGATGGCCGCTGCGCCCAGCGCCAACATAGGTCTCCCTGGGAGGACCTCCCGCACGACGAAATACGTGAGAGCCACACCCAGCGTCGCCATCGCGATGGACAGGAAGCGAGCCACGTGGACAGCGAGGACCGTCCCCCGCCAGGGGAACGCCTCTCGCTCTGGTCGGTGGACGACGAGGTTGACGTTGCCGTCCGGCGTGGCGATGCCGTTGTCGACGTGACGGTTAAGGTGACGGACCTCGGCCATATCGGAGGTGTCGATCCAGCAGGTCGCCAAAGCGCTCAGAGCGTAGTACAACGGGGGCTGACTTCCCTCCTGACGCCAGGGCCCGACGTTAGCGGGGTCTTGCACTGGCAGGGACCAGTTGTCCGCAATGTGCTTGACCATGGGATAGTGCCACAGCTCGTCCGAAGCCTCGAATGGCGGCACCACGATGCTATACGTCACGCTCAGCACCGCGAACAAGGTTAGAATCACCAGGAGGAACTTGTGGTGGGTCATTCTACGCATCAGTGGACGGTGGCCTCCGTGACGCTGGCTCTGATCTGGTCGCGGCAGAAAGAGCCCTTAGGCGTGTCCTCGTTACCTGGACTCGAGGTGGAAGCCCACTTGGTCCCTCGAGAGCTCTCGAGGGAGAGGTGGGTGAGTGGGATGGCGTCGTCCGGCCAGCGGTTGCCCGCGCAGTCGTAGGCCGAGAGCCGCTCCCCGGTCTGCCGGTCGTACATACCGACCGATAGGTTGGCAGCTCTGGCGTCGGCATCGAGCTGAAGTCTATGCTCGTCGGCGATGACCTCGTTTGGCACCCACGTCGTGGTAGGCCGCTCGCCTCCAGCGGGTAGGCCATCGTGCTGCGCCAGCAGGTGTCCTTCTGGGCTGAATAGGTGGACGAAAACCGTGTAGGAAGTCGCTGCAGGTGCTTCGGACGAGGCGCGCCAGTAGAGCGTCAATAGTCCGCTGTTCGGGCGCTCCGACCTCGTTTTCCACGTGTAACCGATCAGGCTACCGACCTGGTTCAATCGCGCGCATATTGGTTCGGCCTCATCCGGCAGTGTCCACATCAGCGCTTCCTTCGCTACTCCGAGCCTGGCGACGGCTACGTTGCGTCCATCTACCTCCAGGAGCAGATCGAGAGGTTCCAGCGTGGCTGGTACGAAGAGCTCTCGGGTTTCGATCAGCAGCTCTTCCTCGGCCCATTGCGCCGTCGGATAGCGCGAGAACAACCTGCCGGCCTCTCTCTCCAGGATCTCGCCGTCCTGAGCAAGCAGCAGGGAGGGCGCACAGTCGGCTACCTGGTTGCTGCCCGCTCGCCAACGCAGCGACACATACATCGTGTCACTGGGCTTCAGGGCCTCTGGGCGCATCGCATACCCCTCCAGGATCAGCCCTGGTGCGACCTCGGAGACCAAGGGCTGTTGCCATTCGGTGCCACTCCACGAGCCGTATGGGTCACTTGTCTGTCCCACGGCCTGCGACACCTGCACGTGGCCGAGCCTGAGCCATAGCTCCTTATTCTGCCAGGAGGTATCTCCACCCCCATAGACCTTGAGCCTCAGTGTATAGGTGAGCGGTGGCGTTCCCATCGGCAGCGGCAGCACGTGGGTGTTCAGTGCTTCCTCTCCCCGCTCCCATAGGCTCGTGGGCCGACCCAGATCGTTGAGCAGCCTGTTGTCACTGGCGGCGATCTGATGTCCGTCGTCCCACAGCTGAACCACTGTCTTGTGATCATGCTCGGTCGGCTGCAAGAGCTGCCAACGTAGGGCTATCGTCACAGCATCGTCGGCCTGGGTTATCGTCTGGGAGTAGACGCCCGTCAACTGGAGAGGACCGCATGTGGCCGTGACCGCTGATGGCTCTGGCAGCACCCACGGAGGCTCCAACAGATAGTGCTCGACCTGCATGCGATCCACAGAGAATCGCTCCGCTAGCCACCCGTTGTGTTCCAAGATGAAAGGGGTGTAGTTCCTGGGGTCGACGGAGCGCAGGCCCACGTAGCTGACGACGAAGGCGCCCGGTCGTCCCTCAAGTAGAGGGCCAAGCTCGCGCAGGTGTAGCCTGCCGCCCTCAGTCCCCATCTGACCCGGGAGATTGACCGGCTCGGCGGGGGCCGGATCATAGTAGTGGAGGGAATAGTCTCCCGGCGGCATCAGGGCTGCTTCACCGGGGATCGATCGGGCCGCCACAGCCTCTGAGAGTGCGCGTGTATCATACCGAAAGAAACGCTTGTCGAGGAGCGCGAAGCTCAGGGAGGCTGCCTGGCTGCTCAGCAGCAGGCCAAGTAGCACTAGGCCTCCGGCCCAAGTGACGGGTCTGCGTGCCAGAACGGAGGTAACTCGAGCCATGATCAGGAGCAAGGGGGCCAGTAAGAACAGCACGTAGCGCGGATGCGCCAGGGGCCGGAGATACCAGACCGCATAGGTTCCGGCCAGCGGCACGAGCAGGGCAGCTGCCGAGACCTGCAGCAACCGCCTCCGAGGACCGAGAAGGATCGTCAGGGCTAGCCCCAGCCCAAAAAGAATCCCAGTCGCGGCTAGAAGATGTCTCATCGCGTCGATTTTGCCAATCTCCACCAGACCGCTGTTCATAAATGTCCAGAGCTGATGGACAAAGCCGGTAAGGGGCATGGGTTTAGCTTGCCAGTTGGATCGCGAGAGTTTGTCCGGCACGTGGCTGCCCCAATGCCAGACGACAAACAACCAGGGTACGTAGGAGAGCGCTGCGAGGGCCTGGCTCGCAAGCCAGAGCCGCCAGGTCTGGCCGTCAGCCCTTCGCAACCGCGTCACCAGTAGGAGCACGTTGACCGCCAGGATGACGAACAGCCCGAAGGCATGTATATACAGACAGAGGGACTCCCCCAGTCCCAGCAGCAGCCACTCGCGGGGCGTTTGGGGGCCCTCTCCGCCCAGCACAGCGGTCAGGATCAGGAGGTAGGCGACGGGTAGGATGACGTACATGCGCGTCTCCTGCGAGTAGACGACGCTGGCTGGGCTTATCGCGGCCAGCAGCGCTGCTATCAGACTGGTTCGTCGGTCGCGGAAGAGGCGCTGGCTGGCGCGGTAGATCACAGGAACCAATAACAAACCAGTCCACACTGAGAAGAAACGGAGGCTGAACTCACTCCGTCCTGCCACGGTGGACCAGGCGGCAAGGGCCAGGAAATACATGGGGGAGTGGAGGTTATCAGCTCGATCCAGAACGATCTGCCGCGGCGAGAGCGTGGTCAAGTGGGCGCTCGTAGCCTCGTCGACCCAGAGGCTCTGGCTGTCGAGACGGTATAGGCGCAAGCCAAAGCCCAGCAGGACAAGCGACAGGAGGGCTGCGATCCGCCAGCGCCAGGAGGGCGCCGAGCTCCAAGACCCCGCCTTAGGCGCCATAGGCAAGCCTCCTCAGCAACCCGGCTGTGCGACGGGCGATACTGCTCCACTCAAACTCGGGCGCAAGAGCTCTCGCACCTGCCTCTAACCGAGTCCGCAGCTCTGGGTTCGATGCTAGGTGTGTGACCGCCTCCGCCACCGCCGCGGGGTCTCTCGGCTCTGCCAGTAGCATAGTCTTACCGTCCGAAGCCTCCGGCAGGGGCACAGCTGGCCGGGTGGTG
>Ga0207796_1000149_pt1 | contig 29769 bp, 43 predicted proteins | sample Pon1CUnioCityCA_6_FD_187274 | JGI IMG/M metagenome (GOLD analysis project Ga0207796, IMG submission 187274) | Marine sediment microbial community from Union City, CA, USA - Pond 1C Sediment 1 (SPAdes) | ecosystem: Environmental > Aquatic > Marine > Intertidal zone > Salt pond sediment ... | reverse complement strand
GGAGTTATAATGCTAGAGAACATATCCCGCCGCGACGCAAGGGTCCTGCTCTCCGACTTCGGAGGCATGAAGATAAGTCTAGCCTCCCCCGAGACCATCCGCAAATGGTCCCATGGAGAGGTCACACAGGCCGAGACGATCAATTACAGAAGCTACAAGCCCGAGGCGGAAGGCCTCTTCTGCGAGCGTATCTTCGGCCCGGTCAGGGACTGGGAGTGCAGCTGCGGTAAGTACAAGCGAATCAGGAACAAGGGTATAGTATGCGACAGGTGCGGCGTTGAGGTTACCCACTCCAGGGTCAGGCGCGAGCGGATGGGCCACATAGACCTTGCGGTACCGGTCGTCCATATCTGGTACTTCAAATCCCGCAAGATCTCCAAGCTTCTGAACATCACGAACCTGAAGCTGGAGAGGGTCATTTACTACGAGTCCCATATAGTCACCAGGTCCGACCATCCCGACCTTCAGGCGGGCACCATACTCACCGACGAGGAGTACAGGGAGGCCAAGAAGGAATACGGAGACGTTTTCAAGGTCGGAATGGGAGCGGAAGCCATAAGGACGATGCTCGGCGACCTGGACCTCGAGGAGCTGGCCACCACTCTCAGGACCAGCATTGCCAACGAGACCACCTACTCCAGACGCAAGAAGAACATCAAGAGACTGAAGGAAGTCGAGGCTTTCAGGCTCTCATCCGACGACAACAAGCCCGAGTGGATGATACTTCAGATACTGCCGGTGCTCCCGCCGGACCTTAGACCGCTGGTCCCGCTGGACGGAGGCAGGTTCGCATCCAGCGATCTCAACGACCTCTACAGAAGGGTCATCAACAGGAACAACAGGCTCAAGAGGCTGCTGGACCTTCAGGCTCCCGACGTGATCCTGCGTAACGAAAAGAGGATGCTGCAGGAAGCGGTGGACGCAGTCCTGGACAACAGTTCCAGGCGCAAGCCCGTCAAGGGCGCCGGCATGCGTCCACTGAGGTCCCTGTCCGATCTGCTCAAGGGCAAGAGAGGCAGGTTCCGTCAGAACCTGCTGGGCAAGCGGGTGGACTATTCCGGCCGAAGCGTCATCGTCGTCGGTCCGGACCTGAGGCTCAACCAGTGCGGTCTGCCGAAGACCATGGCCCTGGAGCTGTTCAAACCCTTCATAGTTGCCAGGATAAGCGAGCTTCTGGATGAGTCTGTCAAGAAGGCCACCAAGAGATGGGAGGAGGCGGACGATATAGTCTGGCCCGTTCTCGAGGAAGTCATACAGAACCATCCCGTACTTCTCAACAGGGCTCCGACCCTTCACAGACTGGGCATACAGGCGTTCGAGCCGGTGCTTGTTGAGGGCAAGGCCATCCAGCTGCATCCTCTGGCGTGCTCTGCCTTCAACGCCGACTTCGATGGTGACCAGATGGCCGTTCATGTACCGCTCTCAGCGGAAGCCCAGGTCGAGGCCAGAATGCTCATGCTGGGCAGCAAGAACATCCTCAGACCCGCAAGCGGAGAACCGGTGGCGACACCCAGCCATGACATGGTCATAGGCGCCTACTATCTGACCAAGCCCCTTCCGGGGGCCAGGGGGGAAGGGATGACCTTCACCTCCCGTGACGAGGTCAGGGGTGCCTACGACGCAGGCAAGGTCGACCTCCACGCGAAGATCAAGGTCCGCGGGCTCAACAGGATAGTGGAGGAGAACGGCCGCAAGGAGAGGATAACCCCTCCCTTCTGGAAGGACTATACCACGGTCGGACAGGTGCTCTTCAACGAGATAATCCCCGACGAGCTGGGATTCATAATGGCCAATTCCAGGATCCCGCACGAGAGGGTCTTCAGCAAGAAGGGCCTCAACCGTATCGTCGGAAGGTGCTTCAATGAGCTGGGAGCCGTGAGGACAGCGGTCTTCCTTGACAATCTCAAGGAGCTGGGCTTCCATTACTCCACCACTTCGGGTCTGACCGTCGGAATGAGCGACATGCTCATACCCGAAAGCAAGAGGAACATCATAGGCAAGACCGCCAAGGAGATAGAGCTCATAGAGAAGAGCTCCAAGCGCGGGGAGCTGACAGAGGCCGAGAGGTACAACAGGGTCATAGACAACTGGGCCAAGGCCACGGAAGAGGTCAAGAACGCCATGATGGAGGGACTGAGCCATGACAATCACGGCTTCAACCCCATTTACATGATGGCAAACTCCGGCGCTCGAGGCAGCGTCGACCAGATGAAACAGCTGGCCGGCATGCGAGGCCTGATGGCCAAGCCCAGCAAGAAGCTCACCGGAGAACTTGGCGAGACCATCGAGACTCCCATCATATCCTCTCTGAAAGAGGGCCTGTCGGTCATCGAGTACTCCATCTCCACCCACGGTTCCAGGAAGGGTCTGGCCGATACGGCGCTTAAGACAGCAGACGCAGGTTATCTGACCAGGAGGCTGGTCGATGTCTGTCAGGACGTGATAATCACCATGGAGGACTGCGGCACGATCAGGGGCAGGGTCATAACCGCCCTGAAGGAGGGCGAGGAGATAATCGAGCCCCTGCGTGACAGGATCCTCGGCCGGGTAGCGGCAGAGACCATTTACAGGCCGGGAACGGATGACGTGGTCTGCGAGGCCGGACAGGAGATAACGGCGGAACTGGCCGAGGAGATAGACCAGATGGGTGTCGAATCGGTAAGGATCCGAAGCGTCCTGGCCTGCGAGGCCAAGAGGGGCCTCTGCGCCAAGTGCTACGGATGGGACCTTTCGAGGAACCGGATGGTCACCGTGGGCGAAGCCGTCGGGGTCATAGCTGCTCAGAGCATCGGCGAGCCGGGCACACAGCTCACCCTCAGGACCTTCCATACAGGTGGTGTGGCAGGCAGGGAGACCAGGGAGTCGGAGGTCGTGGCCAGGCACTCCGGTTTCGTGAGCTACAGGATACCTTGCATAGTCAAGAGTACCGACGAGAGCGGCAAACCGATCATGGTCAGCACCCGGAACACCCAGCTGGATATACTCGACGATGCAGGCGAAGTTCTCTCCACCTACGACATAGTGGTGGGCTCCCAGATGGCGGTGGACGACGGCCAGAAGGTTGATAAGGAAGACGTGATCTGCAGGAGCGACCCCTTCATCATCCCCATCGTCGCCGAGCAGGAGGGCAGTATCCACTACGTGGACATCGAGGAGGACACGACCCTCAAGGAGGAGATCGACAGCGAGCAGCGGAAGCAGATGGTGATAGTCGAGGACAGGAGCAAGACCCTGCATCCCCATATCTTCATACTGCCGGAGCAGATAGTAGTCCTCAGCGGGCGTCCCAGAAGGCGCGAGGAGGAGCTCTACACACTGAGCGAGCTGGAAAAGGAGATGCTGGAAGGTCACGGCCGCATCATCTACACCTACCAGGAGGTCAGTACCTACCGTACGGAAACCCTGGCAGAGGAGTTCGCCAGCAGGATGAAGGACCAGAAGATACCGGTAGCCACCATCAACTGCAAGAAAGCCGGTACAGGAAGCTACGCGGCGCTGGTCAATGCAGCGAGGGAGATAATCAAGACCTTCGGCGGCAAAGCCAAGAAGGAGATCAAGGCCCTTGAGAAGACCATCGAAGAGCTGGAGACGACCAAGAAGCGCAAGAACACGGAGCTGGAGCGCAGGTTCGCCGGCAACCTTGCTGCACTGAGCAGCAAGGGTCCTTTCATAGTGATCGTAGAATCGCTGGACAGGGGACACCAGGGCACCAGGAACCTCGTAGGCAGGCTGCAGGATGTCATCCACGAGTCTTCGATAGTGCTCATCTCCGACTTCACTACCAGGGGCATTCGAAGCCACATAGCCCAGAGGGGCAGAAAGAAGCTGGAGAAGGACCCGGTGGAGGAGTTCATAGCCGACTCCGTCAAGGGCAAGTATCCCATTCCCAGCGGCGCTCACCTGAGGGTCAACGACGGAAGCCTCATCAAGCAGGGTGTCCATATAGCCAGGATCGAGCGTAAGCTGGGTCAGCAGAGGGACATCACCGGAGGACTTCCCAGGGTTGACGAGCTTTTCGAAGCGCGAGTGCCCAAGGACTCTGCCAGCATTGCCGAGATAGACGGGGTAGTCTCCCTCAGTCCCATCAAGGCCGGTATAAGGACCGTCACCATCAGAGGCGACCATGGCCAGGAATCGGCTATCAAGATCCAGGCATCAAGGCACATAAGGGTTCGCGAAGGCGACAGGGTCAAGGCCGGCGACAGGCTGACCGAGGGTCCGCTCTCGCCTCACGATATCCTTCGCATCAAGGGTACGGAAGCAGCGGAGAAGTATCTCCTGAACGAGATACAGGAGGTCTACCGCCTGCAGGGAGTGAACATAAACGACAAGCACATAAGCATTGTCGTAAGGCAGATGCTCTCGAAGGCAAAGATAGACGACCCTGGCGACACACAGTTCCTCGAGGGAGCACAGGTGGACAGGCTCGTACTGCAGAGAGAGAACAAGTCGATGATGATGCAGGGTAAGAAACCCGCCACATCAGCCGTCCTGCTGCTGGGGATAACGAAGGCTTCGCTGGCAACGGACAGCTTCCTGTCGGCCGCCTCGTTCCAGGAGACCAACAGCGTACTGGCGGACGCTGCCACCGCTGGAAAGGTGGATTACCTGTTCGGGCTGAAGGAGAATGTCATTGTCGGCCATCTGATACCCGCCGGTACTGGAGTGAAGAGGTACCAGCGGATAGTACTGTCACTTCCGGATGGAGAGGAGCTTCCAGAACCTGCCTTCTCGGATGACATGGACGAACTCGATATTGACGAAACCGACTTTGATGTATAGACTTAAGGCCCCTTGCACCGATTTCGGCGCAAGTAAAGGCCATTGAAAGGAGATGGATTGCCCACTATCAATCAGCTTGTGCGTAAAGGGCGCAAGAAACAGAAAAGCAAGACCAAGGCACCTGCCCTTACCGGGTGTCCTCAGAAGAGGGGCATCTGTACAAGGGTATATACCTCAACACCCAAGAAGCCCAATTCAGCACTCAGGAAGGTTGCCAGGGTCCGCCTCAGGAACGGTTTCGAGGTCACGGCCTACATACCAGGCATCGACCATAACCTGAACGAGCACTCGGTGGTGTTCATCAGAGGCGGCAGAGTGAAGGACCTCCCGGGAGTGAGATATCACATCATCCGTGGTGTAGAGGACACTTCAGGAGTCGAAGGAAGAAAACAGGGCCGTTCGAAGTACGGTACCAGAAAAGCTTAATCACAAGCGTTCCGAAGTGCGCAGGGATCCTTCGGTCATCGCATGAGGAACGCTGGGAGGACGCATGGCTAGACGCTCAAGGCCAAAGAAGCGGGAAATGGCGCCGGACAGGAAGTACGGCAACCTGCTGATGGCGAAGTTCATCAACAAGCTCATGGAAAAGGGCAAGAAATCCATTGCAGAGAGAATATTCTACGACGCGATGGATATGGTCACCGAGAAGACGGGGCAGGATCCAGTGACGGTGTTCAACAGGGCACTGGGCAATGTCAGGCCTCAGCTCAAGGTGAAGTCCAGGCGAGTGGGAGGATCCACCTACCAGGTCCCCATGGAAGTGAAACCCCTTGAAAGGGACTCCCTGGCCATTCGCTGGATAATACAGTACGCCAGTGCCAGGAACGGACGCGGAATGTCCGATAAGCTGGCGGCGGAGATAATGGATGCTGCCCGCGGAGAGAACGCAGGCAGTGTCAAGAAGAAGGAAGACACCCACAAGATGGCGGAAGCCAACAAGGCCTTCGCCCACTATCGCTGGTAGGTTCCGGGCTACTTCCCCGTTCCTCCAGCGACGTAGGGCAGACATTACGGAAACTGGAGGAATTCGCTTCAAATGGGCAGTCACAAGACCGACAACGTTCGGAACATCGGCATAATGGCCCATATCGATGCCGGAAAGACAACGGCGACAGAGCGTATTCTGTACTATTCCGGAAGAGTACATCGTCTAGGCGACGTAGACCACGGCACAGCTGCCATGGACTGGATGCCCCAGGAGAAGGAAAGGGGAATAACCATACAGTCCGCGGCCACTACGTGCACCTGGAAGGACCACCAGGTCAATATCATTGACACTCCCGGCCACGTCGATTTCACCGCGGAGGTGGAAAGGAGCCTGAGGGTCCTCGACGGAGCGGTGGCCGTATTCTGCGCCGTGGGGGGAGTAGAACCCCAGTCGGAGACCGTATGGCACCAGGCGGACAGGTACGAGGTCCCCAGGATAGCCTTCGTCAACAAGCTTGACCGCCAGGGAGCGGACTTTTCAAGGGTGCTGGAGATGATGAGGGACATGCTGGGAGCCAAGCCGCTCCCGGTCATGATTCCCATAGGCAGCGGCAGTACGTTCTCGGGAATAATCGACGTAATAGCCGGGAAGGCCGTCCATTTCGACGAGACTTCCTTCGGCGCAAGGTTCACCCTGGACGACATACCGGCTGATTACGAAGCTGCCTACAGAGAGACCAGGGACCATCTCTGGGAAACCGCCGCCATGCTCGAGGACTCGGCCATGGAGGAGTACTTCGAGGGCAGACTGAAGCCCGAGAGGATCAGGAAGCTCCTGAGGAGGGGCACCATCAGCGGGGAGTTCGTCCCGGTACTCTGCGGAGCGGCACTTAAGAACATAGGCATTCAGCAGCTTATGGACGCCATTGTCGACTGGCTTCCGGCCCCGTCCGAACTGCCTCCCATATGGGGTCATCAGAAGGATGGCACCCCGGTGGAGGTCCATCGAAGCATCAGGGACCCGTTCACCGCATTGGTCTTCAAGGTCCAGTGCGACCCCCACCTGGGCAGGCTGGCCTTCATGCGCGTCTATTCGGGAATGGTGGAGGACGGCCAGCACGTGTACAACAACCGTACCGGAAACAGGGACAGGCTCACCAGACTGGTCAGGATGCACGCCAACAAGCGGACCCACCTCGATTCCGTAATGGCCGGGGACATAGCCGCCGCCGGTCTCAAGGACGTTGCCACCGGCGACACCCTGACATTTCAGGAAAACCAGCTGGTCCTCGAGTCGATACAGTTCCCCGAGCCTGTGATGCAGATGGCCATAGAGCCCATGAGCACCTCGGATGAGAAGGCTCTCGAGGACGCCCTTTCTGAGCTGACCAGCGAGGACCCCAGTTTCAGGGTGGGAATTGACGAGGAGTCGGGTCAGACCCTGATCATGGGCATGGGTGAGCTCCATCTCGAGATCATCGCCAGCAGGATACAGAGGGAGAAGGGAGTCGAGGTCAGGACCGGACGACCCCAGGTGTCCTACAGGGAGAGCATATCGGTTGAGTCCAGTGGAGAGGGGAGCTTCAGCAAATCCATCCAGGGCAGGGGACATTTCGGTCATGCGAAACTTCGATTGTCACCGGTCGAAACAGGTATAGAGTTCATCAGCGGACTCGGTGACAGGGATTTCCCCGATCATTTCGTCGAAGCGGTGGAAAGGGGGGTCATGGGTTCAGTGGGTGCCGGTCCCCTGGCAGGTTATCCCGTGGACGGCATCAGGGTCGAACTGGTGGAAGCCCGGCTCCACGAGACTGATTCATCTGATACCGGCTACGCCTACGCAGGAGCGATGGCGTTCCGCCGGAGCCTGGATAGAGGAAGGCCCGTTCTGAAGGAGCCGGTGATGCGGCTGGACATAATCTGTCCCTCTGATTACGTGGGGGAAGTGATAGGAGACGTTAACGCCAGAAGAGGCAACGTTTTGAGCATGGAGCCAAGGGGCGAGGTACAGTCCATCAAAGCGAGGGTACCACTTGCCGAGCTTTTTGGTTATAGTAGCGCCCTACGTTCTTTAACGCAGGGCCGTGCCGGATTCTCGATGCAGTTCAGCTCATACGCCAGGATTGCGGAGAACATAACACGCGGCTTACTGGAACAGATGGGCATAGTCGGCCACGTCTAGTGTCCGGCGGAAATGATGAGAACAGGAGAATGTATTGAAATCTAACAGGTTGAGGATCAAGCTCAGGGCATACGACCACAGGCTTCTCGACCGCTCCGCGACCGCCATAGTCCGAAGCGTCGTGAAGACAGGGGCCAGTGTATCCGGGCCTATTCCTCTCCCAACAAGGAGATCAGTGGTGACGGTTCTGAGGAGCCCTCACGTGAACAAGAAATCCAGGGAGCAGTTCGAGATGAAGGTGCACTCTCGCCTCATCGAGATAGTGGATCCCAACGAAGAGACCGCAGCCGCTCTGAGGTCACAGGACGTGCCCTCGGGAGTGGATGTGGAGATGAACGAGATTTAACCTGACCGTTCTTTCTAACTGACCCGGTGGTGCCGGGTTAAGAGAAACGACGCATTGCCGGACAATGGCGGTTGACCGGCAGGCGGGACAAAAAAACGCTCGTCCCCCCGCCTTCAAAGGGGACTTCAGCGATGGGAAGTGATCTATGAGCGGAATAATGGCTCGTAAGATAGGTATGACCCGTGTCTTCAGGGAGGACGGCAAGGCCGTGCCGGTCACTGTGCTGGAAGCACAGCCCAACCCGGTAACTCAGGTGAAGACCGTGGAGACCGACGGGTACGATGCCCTTCAGATAGGTTACAGGAGTCAGAAGGAACAGCGTCTGAACAAGCCTGTGCTGGGACACCTGAAGAAGAGCGGAGCCCCTCCGGTGTCCAGGTTCCGCGAGGTACCGATGCCTTCGGAGGAGGTCTCCGCTGGAGATTTCCTGGACGTTTCGATGTTCGTACCCGGAGAGAAGGTCGATGTAACGGGCCTTACGAAGGGAAAGGGTTTCCAGGGGGTCGTGAAGCGTCACGGCTTCTCAGGCGGAGACAGTACCCACGGCAACAAGTCCCACAGGGTTCCAGGCTCCATAGGACAGTGCGCGACTCCCTCCAGGGTCTGGAAGAACAAGAAGATGCCTGGAAGGGACGGGGGAAAGAAAGTCACAGTGAGGAACCTGGAAGTCGTTCAGGTAGACTCCGAGAAGAACCTCCTGGTCATCAAGGGCGCGGTCCCGGGCTCCAGGAACGGTTACCTTCTGATTAGGAAGCAGAGATCGGGGGGTGAGAAATAGTCATGGCCGATGCAACAGTATACACCATGGCGGGCGAGGAGGTCGGAAAGGCCGATCTTCCCGAAGAGATGTTCGGTATGAACGTCTCCACGCACATTCTATGGGAGGCGGTCAGGGCCGAGTCGCTCAATTCCAGACAGGGAACGGTTTCAGCCCTGGGCAGGAGCGAAGTGCAGGCCTCGGGCAGAAAGCCATGGCGCCAGAAGGGTACCGGCAACGCCAGGGCCGGTTCGCTGGCCTCGCCGATATGGCGCGGCGGAGGCGTCACCTTCGGACCGAAGCCGAGAAAGTGGAACATCAGGCTCAATCGCAAGGTAAGGCGCAAAGCCCTTGCCGGCATTCTAAGCGAGAGGCTTTCCGAGGGCAATCTCAGGATCCTCCGGGACCTTACCACAACGGGCAAGACCAGGGAGCTGTCGGAAATGCTGGTGAACCATGACTGCTTCGGCAGGAAGACACTCCTGTTGGTCAGGAACGAGGACGATCTCCTGAAGAGGGCTTCCCGCAACATTCCCAACCTCAAGGCAGCCGATGCTTCCAGTGTCTCCATACACGATCTGGTCAATTCCGAGGTGGTGCTCCTCTCGGAAGAGGCCATTGAGCTCCTGAAGGAGAGACTGATATGAAAGACGCCAGGCAGATAGTCATAAGACCGATAATCACAGAGAAGAGCACCCTTCTGCGTGAAGGGTCGAACAAGTACGCGTTCAGGGTCGTTCCCACCGCCACCAAGAGGCAGATAGCCCAGGCGGTGGAGGAACTCTTCGAGGTCCGCGTCACCGACGTCAGAACGATGAGAATGCAGGGAAAGAAGAAACGGCTCGGCAGGAACCTCGGCCGCAGGCCGTCATGGAAGAAAGCCATCGTCACCCTCGCCGAAGGTGATACGGTCGATTTCTTCGAGGGGGTGTAAGCTGATATGAGCATGAAGCGATGGAAGCCGACCACTCCCGGAACTCGATTCAAGGTATCCCCGGGTTTCGACGACATCACGAGGGACCACGGCGAGAAATCTCTCATGGCACCCATGAAGAGCAATGCCGGAAGGAACAATCGGGGCCGGGTGACCTCCAGGCACAGAGGAGGCGGTCACAAGAGGCGATACAGAAAGATAGACTTCAAAAGGGACAAGTTCGGCGTTCCGGGCAGGATCGCCACGTTAGAGTACGATCCCAACAGATCGGCCAGGATCGCCCTTGTCCATTACGCCGATGGAGAGAAGAGGTACATTCTTGCTCCGGAGGGACTGGAGGTTGGACAGACCGTACTGTCAGGTCCCCAGTCACCTCCCGAGAACGGCAACCATCTGCCGCTCTCCAAGATCCCCCTCGGCTCGACCATCCACAACGTCGAACTCAAACCGGGCAAGGGCGGACAGATAGCCCGAAGCGCCGGCACCTCGATCCAGCTGATGGCCCGAGAGGGGCGATACGCAACTCTGAAGATGCCTTCCCGTGAGACCAGGATGGTCCCGGTGAACTGCATGGCCACAATGGGATCGGTGGGGAATCCTGAGCACTTCCTGGTGGTTTCAGGCAAAGCGGGTACCAGCCGGTGGAAGGGACGCAGGCCCAAGGTCAGGGGCGTGGCGATGAACCCCATCGATCACCCCATGGGAGGCGGAGAGGGCAAGTCCAGTGGCGGACGCCATCCATGTTCACCCTGGGGTCAGCTTGCCAAAGGCCTGAGAACAAGAAAGAAAAAGCCGTCTGACAAACTTATCACCAGGCGGAGACCCACAGGAAAAAGGAGGAAGTAGGTTATGGCCCGTTCATTGAAGAAGGGTCCCTATATCCAGGAAAAACTGGCCGAGAAGGTCAGGAAGATGGAGGCTTCCGGAGAGAAGAAGATCATAAGGACCTGGTCCAGAAGATCCACCATTCCTCCCGAGTTCGTGGGGCACACCTTCGCAGTATACAACGGTCGCAAGTTCGTACCGGTCTACGTCGTCGAGAACATGGTAGGCCACAAACTGGGGGAGTTCGCCCCGACAAGGACCTTCCGCGGACACCGGGATTCAGATTCCGGCGGAAAGCCGAAGAAGGCCAAGGTATAGGGAGGGAGACATGAAGGCAGTAGCAAGAGCCAGATTCGCCAAGGTCCCTCCCCGCAAGGCCAGGTACGTGGCCGACCTCATCAGGGGGAAAACGGTCAACCAGGCCCTCTCGATACTGATGACGGTTCCGAGGAGCGCCTCCAGGATAATAGAGAAGACGCTGGACTCGGCGGTGGCAAATGCCATAGTCAAGGCCGAGGGCCGGCGGCTGGACGTGGATGAGCTGGTAGTGGAGAACGTAATTGTCGACGAGGGCCCCACCACCATGAGGTGGAGGCCAAGGGCACGCGGACGAGCCACCAGGATCAGACACAGGACAAGTCATATATCAGTGATGGTTGTCAACACCGAGGAGACAGCCGAACAGGGACGAGAGGAATAGCATGGGTCAGAAGACTAATCCTGTCGGTCTCCGTCTAGGTATCAGCCGCGGCTGGGATTCCACCTGGTTCGCCAGGGGAAAGAAGTACGCCGAGTATCTCAAGGAAGATGCTGAAATTCGAAGGTATCTTGGGTCCAGGCTGGAAAAGGCCAGGGTATCCAGGATCGAGATACTGAGGAAGCCCCAGGAAGTTGAAGTAGTCATATGGACCGCCAGGCCCGGTCAGGTGATCGGCAGCAAGGGTTCCAACATAGACAGGATAACCAACGAGCTGAAGGTCCTCGTAGGCGGCAAGACGGTCAGGACAAAGGTACAGGAGATACGCAAGGACAGGTGCGACGCAGTGCTGGTGGCCGACAAGATAGCGCGACAGATCGAGGGCAGGGTCTCCGTAAGGAGAGCCATGAGGATGGCCATCCGCGATGCAATGACCGACGGAGCTGAAGGCGTGAAGATCTCCTGCGCAGGCAGGCTCGGAGGAGCGGAGATGTCCAGGGTCAACACCTATCACGAGGGCAGGGTCCCTCTGCATACCCTCAGAGCCGACATTGACTTCGCGCGGGATGTGGCATGCACTACCTACGGCACCATCGGCGTGAAGGTCTGGGTGTACCACGGAGAGGTCCATGAACCTCCCATCTCCGGCACCACGGATGGCAGGTGATAAGATATGCTGATGCCCAAGAGGACCAAATACAGAAAGCAGCATCGCGGCCGAATGAAGGGCAAGACAAAGGGCGGCGGTGCCGTATCCTTCGGTGAGTACGGACTGCAGGCACTCGAGCCCGGCTGGATAACCAGCGCTCAGATAGAGGCAGCAAGGGTTGCTCTCACCAGACACGTGAAGAGGGGCGGCAAGGTCTGGATACGTGTATTTCCGGACAAGCCGGTGACCTCCACCCCCGCAGAGACCCGTATGGGAAAGGGCAAGGGGGCGGTAGACCACTGGGTGGCCGTCGTAAAGCCCGGGCGGGTGATGTTCGAGCTGGAGGGCGTTCCCGTTGAGCTGGCGAAGTCGGCCATGCGGCTGGCGGGGCATAAGCTCCCGATCAAGACCAGGTTCATGGTCCGCGACAGAGAGGAGCTTTAGATGAAGGCCCACGATCTTCGGTCCATGAGCCGCGCGGAGCTGGAGGAGCATGCCCGTGAGCTCAGGCAGGAACTATTCAACCTGAGGTTCAGGAGCTCTACCCAGCAGCTGGACAATCCCCTGAGGATAAGGACCGCTCGCAAGGATCTGGCCAGGACCCTGACAGTTCTCAGGGAGCTGGATTCGGGACTTGAATCCATGACCGGGGAAGGAAGTTAGAATGGCTGAAGCGAGAGTTGGAAACAGAAGGGTCCTGACGGGTAAGGTGATTTCCAGCACCATGGACAAGACCGTGGTGGTGGAAGTGGCTTCCGTCAAGGCGCACCCGGTTTACAAGAAACGCTACCATACCACCAAGAAGTATTACGTTCACGATGAAGAGAACCAGTGCGGTATCGGTGACCGTATCACGATAGCCGAGACCAGGCCCCTGTCCAAGACCAAGCGCTGGCGTGTTCTCGATATTGTGGAACGGGCACGCTAGGAAGGGATCGCGATGATTCAGCAGGAGACAAAACTGAAGGTTGCGGATAACTCCGGTGCCCGTACGGTCATGTGCATCAAGGTCCTCGGAGGGACCAGGCGCAGGTACGCATCCATCGGTGACGTTATCGTGGTATCGGTGAAGGACGCCCTCCCCGACGGTGCGGTCAAGGCCAAGGAGGTCAGGAGGGCCGTGATAGTCAGAACGAGAAAGGAACTCAACAGGAAGGATGGAACGTCGGTCAGGTTCGGCGACAACGCCGTGGTGATACTGGACGATTCCTACCAGCCCGTGGCCACAAGGATATTCGGGCCTGTTGGAAGGGAACTCAGGGAGCATTTCATGAAGATAGTGTCCCTGGCCCCGGAGGTGATTTGATGCACATCAGAAAGGGAGACAAGGTCCTTGTCATCACCGGTGAGGAACGGGGAAAGCAGGGCAAGGTCCTGAAGGTCTTCAGCAAGGAGAACAGGGCCATCGTCGAAGGACTGAACCTCATAAAGAGGCATACAAGACCCTCGTCCAAGAACCAGCAGGGCGGGATCATCGAGAAGGAGGGGCCGATACACGTCTCCAATCTCAGAGTGATCTGTCCAGGTTGCGGAGAGGCTGCCGGAGTTGCACGTAAGAGGGATGAAGAGGGCAGGATACAGCGCCACTGCAAGGCGTGCAACGAAACCATATCCACCGGATAGGAGGTGACCAGTGAGGACACTGCCAAGACTTGAGAAGATCTACGAGGAAGAGCTGAAGGGCAAGATGCAGGAGCGCTTCGAGTACGACAACATCAACCGCATCCCCCGGATCGAGAAAGTCGTAGTCAATATGGGCCTAGGACGAGAGGCCATGGAGAACGCCAACAACCTCAAGAACGCTACCGAGCAGCTGGCCACGATAACTGGTCAGATGCCGGTGGTATCACGGGCCAAGAAGTCCGTGGCCGGTTTCCGTCTCAGGGAGGGAACGCCCATAGGGACCTTCGTTACCCTGAGGAGCGACCGCATGTGGGAGTTCCTGGACAGACTGATAACTTTCTCCATCCCCCAGGTGAGGGATTTCAGGGGGCTGTCCCCCAGAGGTTTCGACGGAAGGGGCAACTACAACTTCGGCGTGGAGGAGCAGGCCATATTCCCCGAGATCAACGTGGACAGCATAGACAAGTTCAGGGGAATGAACATTACGATAGTGACCAGTGCTCATACCGATGAGGAAGCCCTCGAGCTGCTAAGGCTCATCGGCATGCCTTTCCGCAAGAGCACGAGATAGCAGGGGGTGGTGATAAATTGGCTAGAAAAGCTCTGATAGAGAAACAGAAGAAAACCCCCAAGTTCAAGGTCAGGAAGTACAACAGGTGCTCGATCTGCGGACGGCCCAGGGGTTACCTGAGGAAATACGGCATTTGTCGCATCTGTTTCCGGGACATGGTCAACAGGGGCCTTCTTCCCGGTGTACGCAAGGCAAGCTGGTAGGGAGGCTTAAGAAATGTCAATGACAGATCCAATAGCGGATATGCTTACGCGCATTCGTAATGCTTCCCGAGCGGAACACAAGATTGTGGACATACCCGCCTCGAAGCTTAAGACATCCATAGCCCGGACCCTCTACAACAGAGGTTTCATCAGGGGATTCAGGCTTATAGAGGACGAGAAGCAGGGGATACTCAGGGTCTACCTCGCATACAGGAACGACCAGCCCCTCATCGTCGGGCTCAAGAGGATATCCAAGCCCGGGTGCAGGGTCTATACGAATGCCGATAGCATACCCAGGGTAATGGGAGGCAAAGGCGTTGCCGTGCTGACCACACCCAGGGGCGTACTGACCGACGCCGAGGCGCGTAAACAGAATGTTGGCGGCGAAGTGCTGCTGCATGTCTGGTAAGGAAAGGTAATAGGATGTCACGAATAGGGAAACTGCCTATTCCGATACCCGAGAAGGTCACCGTAACCGCGGAGAAGGACCTGGTGAAGGTCAAGGGACCCAGGGGAGAGATGGCGCTTACCATCCCCGAGGGGATAAACGTGGAGATAGGTGAACAGATCCTGGTGAACAGGGACGCGGAAACGAAGGAGCTCACTCGGCTCCACGGCACCACAAGGGCGCACCTGGCAAACCGGGTCCAGGGAGTTTCAGAGGGTCACAAAAGGATCCTCGAAGTCCAGGGAAAGGGCTATCAGGCGGAAGTTAAGGGCAGGATACTTGAGATGCAGCTCGGTTTCTCCCACAAGGTCCTCTTCGAGATCCCCCGGGGCCTTGAGATCGAGGTGAAGCCCGGCCAGAACGCATTCACACTGACCGTTGTCGGTATTGACAAACAGCTGGTGGGAGCATTCAGTGCGGAGCTCTACAGGGTCAAACCGGTAGAGCCCTACAACATGATAGGATTCAGATACTCCGATCAGTATGTCAAGCGCAAGGCAGTAAAGACCATAACCTAATGTCAGGAGGAGACTGAGAAATGGCAAAACTGACCAGAAGGCAGCGCCTCCGACGCCGGCATTTTCACATCAGGAAAAGGGTGTATGGAACGGCCGAAAAACCAAGGCTGCTTGTAAGGAAATCGCTCAAGCACATGGAAGCCAGTCTAATTGACGATCTTACGGGAGAGACCCTGCTTACAATGACCACCAAGTCGGGCAGTTTCTCCACCGTCAAGAAGGAGACAAAGACCGAGCAGGCATCAAGGCTGGGCAAGCTCGTCGCTGAGAAGGCCAGGGACAAGGGAATAGAGCAGGTGGTCTTCGACCGCGGAGGACATCCCTACCACGGCCGTGTCAGGGCTCTTGCCGAGAACGCTCGAGAAGCCGGGCTCAGGTTGTAGAAGGGACAGGCTGGACATTGGATAACAGGAAAAAGGACAGCAGGGACAGTTCCAACAGGAAGAAGAGGGAGTCCAAGCTCGAGGAAGCCGGCCTTGTCGACAGGCTCATAGCCATCAACAGGGTAGCCAAGGTGACCAAGGGCGGCAGGAACTTCGGCTTCAATGCCATCGTAGCCGTGGGCGACGCCAAGGGGAAGGTAGGAGTGGGCCTGGGCAAGGCCACGGAACTCCCCGAGGCCATAAGGAAGGCCCAGGACGATGCCAGGAAGAGCATGATCAGCATCCCTCTCATCGATGAAAGGACCATACCCCACAAGATCCTGGGAAGGCACGGTTCGGGCAAGGTAATGCTCCGTCCCGCCAGTCCCGGTACGGGGGTCATCGCTGGAGCCACGGTCAGGGCCGTCATGGAATGCGCCGGCATCAAGGACGTGCTCACCAAGTCGCAGGGCTCCAACAACCCCCATAACGTGGTAAAGGCCACGATGAAAGGTCTTCGTGACCTGGTCCTGATAGACAGGGTCGGCGGTTTCCGTCAGGCCGCGGTTGCCAGAAGGGGTAAAGATGGCTGACAGGAAACTCAGGATAAAACAGATAAGAAGCGCGATCGGCCGGCAGGAAGTACAGAAGCGAACCCTGGAGGCTCTGGGGATCAAGAGGCTCAACCAGACGGTGGAACACCGGGACAGACCGGAAATACGCGGCATGATAAACAGGGTCGCCCACCTGCTGGAGGTCGAGGAGGTTGAGAAATGAGACGCTTGCAGCACCTGAGACCCGCAAGGGGAGCTACCTCGGATTCCTCCAGGCGCGGCCGGGGCAGAGGCTCCGGCAAGGGCGGGACCAGCGGCAAGGGACATAAGGGCCAGAGGGCCAGGTCCAGCATACAGCCCTGGTTCGAAGGCGGGCAGATGCCCATACAGAGGAGAATGAGCCATAAAGGATTCAACAACACCCGTTTCGCCACCAGGTACCAGATAGTCAACGTGGAGAAACTCGACCGTTTCGATACCGATACGGTGGTGACGGTGGATCTCATGAAGGATTCCGGACTGATCTCGTCCAGGTTCCGTCCGGTCAAGATACTGGGCAAGGGAGAGATGAAGAAGGCGCTCACGGTATGTGCCCACTCTTTCAGCTCAAGCGCGGCGAGCATGATAGAAGCCGCCGGGGGCACGGTGGAGGTGCTTGACTGATGCGTGGTTTCGAGAACGTCCTCAAGATCCCGGAGCTGAGGAAGAAGATCTTCTATACCTTTCTCCTGCTGGCGGTCTACAGGATAGGGGGACATATACCCGTCCCCGGTATCGATGGTGACGCGCTGAGCCAGGCATTCAGCCAGGGCGGCGGCCTGATGGGCATGTACGACCTTTTCGTTGGAGGTGCCCTCAGGAGAGCATCCGTCTTCGCTCTCGGTATCATGCCTTACATTTCGGCGTCGATCATCATTCAGCTGCTCACTTCCGTCTTCCCCTACTTCGAGAGGCTCAAGAAGGAGGGGGAAGCCGGCAGGCAGAAGATGACGGAGATCACCAGGTACGGCACCGTCGTGCTGGCGCTGATACAGGGACTGGGTATCTCCCAGTACCTGATAGGCCTGAACAGCCAGGGCATGATGATCGTGCCCCATCCAGGCCTGGGATTCACCGTCCAGACGGTGGTCACACTGATAACGGGCACCATCTTCGTCATGTGGCTCGGAGAGAGGATAACCGAGCGGGGAATAGGTAACGGGATAAGCCTGATAATCTTCGCGGGAATAGTCGGCAGGCTTCCCGGAGCGCTGGTCTCGATATACCAGGATGTGTTCGTGCTCCAGCAGACGGGTTTCATTACCGCCATATTCCTCGGCGTTTTCATGTTCGCTGTTGTAGCCTTCGTGGTACTCATGACAGAGTCCCAGAGGAGGATACCGGTCACCTACGCCAAGCAGGTCAGGGGCAGGAAGGTCTATGGGGGACAGAGTACTCATATACCCCTGAGGCTGAATACCGCCGGTGTCATTCCGGTGATATTCGCCCAGGCCTTCATGATGTTCCCCAGCAGTATCGCCATGTTCTTCCCCAACTCGGGGATCGACACCTGGGTCAATGCCCATCTGGCACCCGGCAGCGCGATATACATGATCATATACACCCTTCTGATCATCCTCTTCGCCTACGTTTATACGGCTATTACCTTCAACCCGCAGGACCTTGCCGAGAACATGAAGAAGTACGGCGGCTTCATTCCCGGCAGGAAACCGGGGAAGAGCACGGCCAAGTACATAGAGAAGGTGCTGGTCAGGGTTACTCTGCCCGGTGCGATATTCCTGGCAGCGGTAGCGGTGCTTCCCATGATAATGACGAGGTACGCCAATGTGAACTTCATGTTCGGCGGGACCAGCCTGCTGATCGTCGTGGGAGTCGGCCTGGAGACGCTAAGGCAGATAGAGACGCATCTCCTGATGAGGCACTATGACGGCTTCCTCAGCAAAGGAAAGATAAGAGGAAGAAGATAGACCATGAGGATCACCTTCTTCGGACCACCGGGATCGGGAAAGGGCACCCAGGCCGAAAGAATATCCGAATACTTCGGCCTGGAGCACATTTCCACCGGTATGCTCCTTCGCAAGGAGATAAGGAGCGGTTCGAAGCTGGGGGGGAGGATAAAGGAGATAGTCGAGTCGGGACACCTGGTCAGCGACGAGATAGTGAATCGTGAAGTGTTCACCAGGATAGAGGGACTTGATGACTATCTCCTTGACGGCTATCCCAGGAACCTTGAACAGGCCAGGGAGCTGGACGTCTTCCTTGACGGGACAGGAAAGCCCCTTTCAGGCGCCGTGTTCATACAGGTTCCCGACGAGGAGGTCCTCAGAAGGCTGACCGGGAGGCTTGTCTGCTCCTGTGCGGACGGCACCAGGCACAGCGGGGAGTTCGGTGAGGGAGACACATGTCCCGAATGCGGTACTCCCTTCGTCAGGCGAAGCGATGACAGCAGTGAAGTGGTGAAGAACAGGCTTGATCATTACCACGGCCTTACCAGGCACCTCGAGGATTACTACAGTGACCGTCTGCTGGCGGTGAACGGTGTAGGCACCATAGAACAGGTCTACAAGAGGATCAGGGAAGCGCTGCGGGTATGGGAATAATAGCCGGGAGCGACCTGGATCTGATGAAAGAGTCCGGAAGGATAGTCAGAAAGGCCCTGGATGAGATGAGATCCATGATCGAGACCGGGGTCAGCACCAAGGACATCGAGATCGCAGGAAGAAGGGTCATCGAGTCCGAAGGGGCGACTCCCTCTTTCCTCGGCTACAACGGTTACCCGGCTGCAGTATGCGTATCGATAAACAGTGAAGTGGTGCATGGCATACCCTCCAGCCGGAGAATGGTCCATGAGGGTGATCTGGTCAGCATAGATGTGGGTGCCTTGAAGAACGGCTATCACGCGGATGCCGCCGACACAGTGGTAGTGGGCCTGGCAGATCCCAGGGCCATGCTGCTGGTACGGACAGCCTACGAGGCCAGGGACCGGGGCATCCGGATGGCCCGGGCAGGAAATACGCTGGGCGATATCGGTTCCGCGATACAGGATGTGGTAGAGGAGCAGGGTTTCAGCGTAGTACGGGCACTGGTCGGTCACGGCATAGGCAGGAAGCTTCACGAGCCTCCCCAGGTGCCGAATTTCGGCAGGGCCGGAAAGGGAATGAAACTTTCTGAAGGACTGGCAATTGCCATCGAACCCATGGTGAACGCCGGTGGTTACAGGGTGAATACCATGGACGACCACTGGACCATAGTGACGGCCGACGGCACCCTGTCGGCTCACGCTGAACACACCGTGGTGGTCTGCGGCCCCGAGCCGCTTATCATGACGGAGTAGCATGGTACACAGGGACTTGTCCGGTCGGGAGCGGTGTTATGGAGATATCGGATACATCGACAGGCCGACTGGTCAATATTGACGGCATGATGATAATTACCAATGATATGCGTTCTGTTACAAAATATGGAGAGGATTAATAGTGGCTAAGAATGTTCCCATGGATGGAACCGTAATTGAGACGCTGCCGAATTATCAGTGCCGTGTTGAGCTGGATGGAATGAACGGTCATGTGGCCCTCTGCTACATCTCCGGTAAGATGCGCATGAACAACATAAGGATCCTTGTCGGTGACAGGGTCACGGTGGAGCTGTCTCCCTACGACCTGCGCCGGGGCCGGATCACTTACAGGTACAAGTGAGGTTCCTACAATGAAAGTACGAAGCTCGGTAAAGAAGATATGTGAGCACTGCAGGATAGTGCGGAGACGGGGCAAGGTCCTGGTGATCTGCTCCCGTAATCCCAAGCACAAGCAGAGACAGGGATAGTACCCGGACTATCGCTGATCGGAAGAATAATTCGAGCACGGAGGTAATTAGTGGCAAGAATCGCAGGAGTTGATCTACCGCCCAACAAGCATGTTCTGTACGCACTGCCGTACATCTACGGCATAGGCCTCTCCTCCTCCAGGAATATCCTGGAGAAGGCGGGCATAGACTTTGACGTAAGGACCGACGACCTGACCGAGTCCGAGGTCGCGTCCCTCAGGAAGATCATAGATTCCGAGTACAAGGTCGAAGGTGCTCTCAGGGCGGAGATAAACCAGAACAAGAAGAGGCTCATGGACATTCGCTGCTATCGCGGAATAAGGCATCGAAGAGGGCTCCCGGTCCGCGGCCAGAGGACCCGAACAAACGCCCGGACCCGCAAGGGACCCAAGTTCGGGCGCAAGAGAATCCGATAGGAGGGCGTCGTGCCAAAAGGAGCCAAGGCCAAGAGCCGCAAGAAGGTCGCAAAGAAGAAGACACTCAAGGTCTCAGATGTACAGGGTGTGGCCCACGTCAAATCCTCGTTCAACAATACGATGATCACCATCACGGACAGGAACGGCAACGTGATAACCTGGGCAAGCGGTGGTACCACAGGGGTCAAGGGCACCCGCAAGGGCACCGCGTTCGCTTCCGGTCAGGCGGCTGTACAGGCTGCCGAGAAGGCCATCGAAGCTGGTCTCAAGAAAGTGGAGATCTGGGTCAGGGGCCCGGGTTCAGGACGGGAAGCCGCAGTACGGGCTCTGCAGTCTACCAATCTTGAAGTAACGGCAATAAAGGATCAAACCAGGATACCGCACAACGGGTGTCGTCCGTCGAAGCGTCGCAGACGCGGATAAATGGAACTCGGGACCGCAGGGGTCCCAAAACATCCGGGTGCAGACCTGGGAGGAGGATCAGATGGTATTCAAGAGTCTTTATCTTCCGGATATGATCAAGTGGGACGATGAGTCCCTTACGGATACTTACGGCAGACTGGAGATAGTCCCTCTCGAAAGAGGTTTCGGCAGGACACTGGGCAATGCTCTGAGAAGAGTGCTGCTCTCCTCGCTGGAAGGTTTCGCCCCGGTCTCGCTCAGCATCGAGGGTGTCGAGCATGAGTTCTCGACGATAGCCGGAGTCGTAGAGGATGTCCCGGAGATAGTACTGAACGTCAAGTCCCTTATCGTGAACCTCCAGGGGGAGGACACAGGGACCCTGAAGCTTGACGCTTCCAAGGAGGGCAGGTTCACCGGCAAGGACCTCACGGGTTCAAAGAACATAAAGGTCATCAACAGGAATCAGGAGATCGCGACACTTGACAGTTCCGGAAAACTGTCCATGGACATACATTTCGAGAAGGGCAAGGGATTCATACCCGCCGACGAATGGGGACTCCATGGCAAGGAGGACAGGGTCGGTACGATACTTCTGGATTCCTGGTTCTGTCCCGTCAGGAAGGTCAACTTCCAGGTCACGAGTGCCAGGGTAGGCGACAGGACCGATTACGATCACCTGATAATGGACATCACCACCGATGGCAGCATCGGTCCGGAGGATGCCATCAGCGAAGCCTGCGAGATCCTCATCGAGCACCTGCAGATGATCCCCGGAGGACTCGAGCCTAAGGAGAAGCCGGATATTATCGAGGAGGAGAAGGAAAGCAGGGAAGACCTGCTCTCGGTCCCCATCGATGAGACCGATATCCCGACCAGGGTCGCCAATGTCCTGAAGTCCGGAGGCATCAGCACACTGGAAGACCTGGTCAGCAGAAATTCGCAGGAGATACTGGGGATCAGCGGCTTCGGGCCATCTTCCCTGGAAACCGTAAGAGAGGTCCTGGATAAGCAGGGTCTTAGGATAGAAGACTGACGAAAGTCATTTTGGAGAGCTGATATGCGTCACAGAAAGAAGATAGCCAAGCTCGGAAGGAAGCCTGACGCCAGGAAGAGGATGCTGCGCAACCTGGTTACCTCCCTGATAATGGAGGAGAGGGTCAGGACCAGCCTGGCCAGGGCCAAGGCCGCCCGCAGCGCGGCCGAGAAGATAATCACCAGGGGCAGGAAGGACAGCGTCCACGCCCGAAGGCTGGTAGCCGGCAGGGTCTACGGAAGCAAGGCTGTGCAGAAGGTCTTCGAGGAGCTTGGACCTAGGTACGCGGACAGGTCAGGCGGATATACCCGTATCCTCAAGCTCGGCCCCAGGAAGGGAGACGCCGCTGAGGAGGTCATCCTCGAGTTTGTGGACTCCCCGGTGGAGATCGCATCCGAGTCGAAGTAGCGACCGTTGGGCTTCAGGAGAATAGCCGTACTGACAAGCGGGGGTGATTCCCCCGGCATGAACGCCTGCATAAGGGCCACGGTGAGGAGGACCCTCGGCCGTGGCCTTTCCTCCATAGGAGTGAGGAAGGGCTACCAGGGCCTGATCGACGGTGAGTTCCGGGAAATGGCCTCCACTGACGTCAGCAATATCATCCAGCGCGGCGGAACGGTACTCCATACCGCACGCAGTCCGGGCTTCAGGGAGCGGGATGGCAGGGAGAGGGCCGCCCGCAACCTCCGGGACAACTGCATCGACGGACTCGTGGTGATAGGGGGAGACGGCAGCTTCAGGGGAGCTCACGAGTTCCATGAGGAGCACTCGATACCGGTAGTCGGTGTTCCCGCCACCATCGACAACGACATCTGGGGCACGGACCTCACGATAGGGTACGATACCGCCGTGAACACTGCCCTGGAAGCCATCGACAAGATCAGGGACACGGCTGCTGCCCACGATCGCCTGTTCATCATCGAAGTGATGGGCCGGTCGGCGGGTTTCATAGCCCTCGAAGTGGGCATCGGATCCGGTGCCGAAGCTGTACTGATCCCGGAGACACCCACGGACCTGCAGGCGATCTGCGGGAAGCTCCGGAGAAGGCTAGAACGGGGCAGGACATCCAGCATACTGGTGGTGGCAGAGGGGGACGAGGCAGGGAACGCCTTCGAGATAGCGGAGAAGGTGAAGACGATCTCGGGTCTGAAGAGCAGGGTCACCGTCCTCGGGCACGTACAGCGGGGGGGCTCACCCACTACGGCTGACAGGGTGCTGGCCACCAAGCTCGGCTGGGCATCAGTGGATGCCCTCCTGGAAAGCAAATGGCCGTGCATGGTGGGCGAGGTGGACAGACGGATCGTGCATCACAGCCTTCCCGATACATGGACGAATCGCAAGAAACTCGACCCGATGCTTATAACCCTCGCCCAGAGCCTCTAATGTCCCGTCCTGGTGCCGGGCCTGGGTTTTGGGACATTTTCCTTACGTCAGTTCCTTGAGATGCAATATCCCATTTTGCCGGGGCCCGGAACGTGTTTCAGGCCGGTAACGGAATGGGAACATTGAGTCAGTTCCTTCTGTCCTCCACGAGTTTGCTGAAAGACCTGTCCCAGGTCTTCTCGGCTTCCTTCGAGAACAGGCACGCGGTGAACTCCCCCATCCTCCTGTGGTAGGCGATGCACTCCCTGCAGATACCGTGCCTGGGGCATCCCGGGTAGGTGCAGGGGCAGTCGGGGTTCCTTTCGCTCATTTACACCACTCCTTCCTGAAAACGATGCTGGTTATATGTATCAGTCCAGGAATACATACGGCATGCCCCGACCCAAGAAAAGGAAAACAATGGTAAAGGCCTTTGTGTTCGATCTCGACGGCACACTTCTGGATACGCTTGATGACATCCATTCCGTGGTCAACGGGGTGTTCCTTCACCGGGGTCTTGACGGGAGGACGAGACAGGAGGTCAGACAGGCGGTTGGCAGAGGGGTGGAGCATCTGGTCAGGACGCTTTTGCCTTCCAGGGCCGGTGACAGCTCCTTCATTTCGGAGATGTCGGACAGGATCAGAGATACCTACCTCGAAAAGGGATCGGTGATGACCCGACCCTACGAAGGCATACCCGAGCTTCTGGTTGCGCTTCAGGAAAGGTCCATTCCCATGGCGGTCCTCACGAACAAGCCCCAGCCATCCGCAGATGAAGCAGTGGCCGTTTACTTCCCGGGGATAGAGTTCAGGATGGTCAGGGGCGCGAGGCGGGGCGCTCCCCTCAAACCCGACCCCGAAGCTTCCTTACCTGTGATAGAGGCACTGGGATGTAATGCCGGCAGCGTGATCATGCTGGGCGACAGCGACGTGGACATGGATACCGCAGTCAATGCCGGAATGGTTCCCGTAGGTGTGTCCTGGGGCTTCAGGGACAGGCAGCTTCTGCTCTCCCGCGGGGCGCGCAGGATAGTGGACTCCCCTGACGAGATACTTGCGCTGGCGGAGGCAGACACCATCAGCGGTTGCTGATGCTCAGTCTTCAGCTCCGATCCCGTGGAGCCTGAGCGCCGGAAAGGCCCCGGGCATCGACCGGATGATCAGAGTTGAGCCTGCTGGCAGGTCCCTTACCGGTTCACCATCAATCTCCACCTTCAGGTCTCCGTATGATCTGAGCACCATCTCCCTGCCCCTCCAGCTGGAAACGGCGGGATGTTCCAGAAGTCTGCCGCTGTAGATCATGGGAAGGCTTCTCAGCAGGTTCATCCTGGAAACGGGTCTCACCACCGTGGCGTCAAGGTAGTCATCGAAGGGTGAAGCAGAAGGTGACAGCATCATCCCACCTCCTGAAAACGGCCCCACTCCGCAGGTAAGGCTGAAATAGGCCCCATCGAAGACAGGTTCTCCATCCATCTCCAGTCCGCCCTCCCAGGTGGGCATCGAGGTCACGCTGGCAAGCAGTGATGAAATGTATCCCAGCCTTCCCATACCGCGGCGCTGACGGAGACCCAGGGAACGCTCCAGCACATGGGCATCAAGTCCCATGCCGGCGGAGTTCGCGACGATGCGGGAACGTATGTTGCTGCCGGAGGCATCCCTGACGATGCACTGGGCCGCGTCCATCATCACGGGAGCGCCGGATCCTATCACCCTGATGGTGTCACTGATAGATAGGATTCCCAGGGACCTTGCCCAGTCGTTGCCGCTGCCCTCGGGTATTACAGTTACCGGTATGGTGGTCTTGCCGTGGATGAGGCCCGAAACGGCGCTGCTCACCGTACCGTCGCCTCCGCACAGTATTATTCCGCTGAATCCATCACTATGGGCCAAGGAGGAAATGTCCACCAGTTCTTCAGGGGACCCGGCAACCGCTGTCCGGTGTGATATTCCCTCGGAGGACAGCTTCCCGGATATCTTTCCGACCCTTCTGGCCGTTATTCCCGAACCCGCCTCGGGGTTCACCAGAAGAAGCCACCGTTCTCCGCCTGGCCGGCTGCCTGCCGGCCGGCGGCCGAAGACCGATGCAGGAGCCAGCTTTCCTCCCCTCAGTGGATATGCCCTTGATATTCCATCATATATTATGCAGAGGGGAAGGAGAGCAATGCAAACCACCGCTGAATGGGTGAGGGAGAACAGCCACGGACCCGTCACCGCCGACGATGAGCAGCTGAATGCCGCAGGCCGCAGACCCGGTTCATCCGTTTACCGGCATCTTGAAGGGGCAAGAAGGATAATCATACACCATTCTGCCACTGAGACCGGCTGCGCAAGGGTCTTCCGGTCGCTTCACAGGGCCGTTAACGGATGGGTGGACATAGGCTATCATTTCGTCATAGGCAACGGCTCTCTATCACGCGACGGAGATGTGGAGGAGGGAAGGCCGGCATGGGCGGTGGGGGCCCACGCCAGGCACAACAACGAGGATTCCATAGGGGTCTGTCTCGTGGGCGACATGAACCTCCATCCACCCACCGAAGAGCAGCTGAGGTCCCTGGGTAGACTGATGGCGACCCTCATGGCGCGTCACGGTCTCGGCCCGGAGGACCTTTACCTTCACGGGGACCTTCCCGGATGCAGTACCGAGTGCCCCGGCTCACACCTCACGCTGGAGCTGGTGAGAGGGCTGCTGGAAGGGGACGGCGAGTAACCCAAGGGCTTGCCAGTCAGGCTTCTGTTTTGTATATCTGCGTCCTCTGGAAGGGACACTCTTATTTATGATTACTATCCTTACTATCGTGCATTTTGTGACTTGTGTAATGCTGGTGGCCGTTGTCCTGCTGCAGAAATCAAAAGGGGACGGGCTCTCCGGCGCGTTCGGAGGCGGAGGCGCCCTGACGGCGTCCTTCGGCAATCGCGGTGCCGCCACGGTCCTCTCCAAGGCAACATCGGTCCTGGCGGTGCTTTTCATGGCAACCTCATTCCTTCTGGCCATATTCTAGGTATATCTGAATACAGGGCCGGGGTGGTGGAATTGGCAGACACGCTAGGTTAAGGACCTAGTGGGCACATCGCCTGTACGGGTTCAAGTCCCGTCCCCGGTACCAGTCATTGGGGACGGAGGCAATGCCTCCGTCCCCAGTATGTACTCGCTAACCTGCTATCGCGCAAAAACTTTACGTAGCATCGTAGGGGACGGAGGCACTGCCTCCGTCCCCATTCCCATTCCCGTGGCAGCAGGTCCTGTTCCTTCCCGAGGTCTTCGCCCGGTACATGGCGGTGTCGGCTTTCCTGATGAGCTTGGAGGCGGTGTCTCCCGGCTCTGCCTGGGCGATCCCCAGGGACACGGTCACCGCCGGAAGTTCCCGGCCGTCAGAAGTGGAAATTGCCGTTCCTTCCATCCTCTTCCTGACACGTTCCGCTACTCCCGAAGCCTGCAGGTCCGTAAGTCCTGTCAGGACTAAGAGGAACTCCTCTCCGCCGTACCTTGCGCATATGTCGGTGGGACGCAGACAGGCGAGGGTGGTGGCCGCCACCGTCGAGAGAACCGAGTCACCGGCTTCATGGCCGAACCTGTCGTTCACCTGCTTGAAGAGATCGACATCGAACATTACCAGGCTCAGGGGCAGTTCGCTTCTCTCATGCCTGTTGATGATCCGGGGAAGGCGGCTGTCTATCCAGCGGCGGTTCTTGAGTCCGGTCAGGGCGTCCAGCATGGCGTCCTTCTCGAATCTCCTTCGAAGCCGGATGTTCCTCGTTATGGCGGTGTCACTTGACCTGATGCGTTCCGCCAGCAGCATGAGCATGTTGCCGGCGAAGGCGTGGGAGAGCGATACCAGGTTCCAGAAGGCGGCCTCGTCCACTTCCAGGATCACGGATGGTTCACCCGCGACCACGAAGGCGGTGGCCGGGCTGTCGTCTATCACCGATAGCTCGCCAACCGTTTCTCCGGAAGAAAGAAGTGCCACTGGCTCTCTCTCGGGACTGTCAAGATGTACGGAGAGAGAACCCGAGAGGATTATGTAGAGCTTCTGGTTGCTCTGACCCGACGCAAGGAGCAGCTGTCCCTTGTCCAGTCTGTTCACCGGACAGCCGGAGAGGATCTCCATGGCGTGCTCTCTCTGCACCCTTCTCAATATGTAGAGGTCTTTCAGATCGCTGAAGCTGAGTTCTCGTCCCATCGCGCCCCCCTGCCGGTTGTACACTCATGTCATCGCCTAATATTCGAAACGGTCACCGGCAGGACCAGGACCGGGCCATCCGCCATTCGTGCGCGGCGCCTTCCAGAGCTCCCTGCATTCCGCACATTGACGGCGGTCAAAGACAGGGAGTATGTATATACAAGACCTGTAATTGAATAGCGACCCTGATCGACAGAGGAGGAGAAGATGAAGGAAATCAGGTACATGCTGGTCCTGTTGCTGGCACTGGCCTTCGTGCTGACGGCGTGTGGGAATGGCCAGGAGCAGGAGGTTGCGTCGGAAGAACCCGAGGCGGAGCCCGTGGCGGAGGCCGAGGTCGTCGAACCGGAGATGACCGAGGAGGAGATGACGGCCTGGGTCATGGAGAACTGCATATGTCCCCAGTGTCCCAGCTGGATACCCGAGGCTGCTGAAAAGGGAGAAGGCGGCTACTGCGCCGTTGGCATGAGCGAATGCATAGTTGATGAAGTGGGATGCATTTGTCCCGACTGCCCGGTTACGGAGGAGAAGGGGCTCATGTGGGGCTACTACTGCACCAGGGGCTCGGCCCAGGAGATGATGGCCCAGGAGGAGGAGACTCCCTGACATAACCCGAATGCGATAAGGGCCCATGCAGTGAAGATACTCTTTCTTGCAGCCCTGATAAGTATCTGCGCGGCGCAGACCGCTGAAATATATCCCTTCGAGGAAGGTCCATCCGCGGAGGCCAGCTGGTCCCTGATGGGACACGGAGCCGCTGATCTGGAGCGGCTGGTATCGTTCTTCATGGAGAACAACCCGGAAGCAGATGAATCAAGGGTATCCCGTATAGCGTCGATCTATCTGGAGGAATGCTCAGCAGAGGGAGTGAATTCCGATGTGGCGTTCGTCCAGATGTGTCTCGAGACTGGTTTCCTGCGCTTCGGAGGACTTGTGACGGCGGACATGAACAACTTCTGCGGACTTGGGGCGGTTGGCCCCGGGAATCCCGGAGAGTTTTTCCCGGAGGAGCGGACGGGGATTCGAGCACATGTCCAGCATCTGAAGGCGTACGGTTCAACCGAGCCGCTGTCAGGCGGCTGCGTCGATCCCCGCTTCCATCTGGTGGAACCCAGGGGAAGGGCCACGGACGTAACGGGGCTGTCAGGAAGCTGGGCCGCGGACCCTCACTACGGCGGCAAACTCACCGATCTCCTCGAGATGCTCCACAGCCGGTAGTATCCCATGCAGTCCATCTTGGTCCATGCTCGGTTGTACTCATGGGCTTTCGCTTCCATATTTAGCCAATGAAAAGAAACATCCTTTCCCCCTCAAAGGGTTCGATGCGCTTCCAGGTATGGAAGCAGATAATCCTCGCGGTCCTTCTGGTGTCTGCCGTAACATTCCTGTACGACGGCTACAAGAGGACCAGGCTGGAAGCCCTCGAGAACTACTCCGAGCAGCAGAGGATCTACGCCTGGCAGATAATCAACGAGATCCGGTTCAGGTTCGACCTCATCGGGAACGTCCTGGAACTATGGGGGGGCACATCCGAGATCAGATACATCTCGGAGGATACTCAGGAAGCGATGGAGATGCTCCTTGAAGCCCACGGAAGCTACATATCCGGGGTCAGCAGGATGGACGAGAACGGTATCCTCAGATTGACGGTTCCATATTACGAGGGTTCCATCGGGGCCGACATCTCCTACCAGGAACATATCCAGCGGCTCATGGAGACCAGGGAAGCTGTCATGAGCGACGCCTTCATGACCGTGCAGGGATACCGGGCAATAGCATATCACGTGCCCTGCTTCGACAAGGAGGGTAACTTCACCGGTTCACTGGCCTTCCTGGTCCCGTTCCGCGAGATGTTCCGGAAGCTGTTCGTCCAGCTGCTTCCGGAAGAGGAGACGATACCTCTGGTACTCGACAGGGACGGCAGCATACTCTTCTCCCCCATCGAGGAATACGAGGGCAGCACGTGTTCCGAGGCCTTCAGGGACTACCCCGATCTGATCGGTCTGGCCTGCGATTCCGATTCGGTTTCCGCAGGGTACGCCATCACCAGTTTCAGTCCGACCTTCGACAGCTCCGATCCCGGTGAGAGCATGCTCTCCACCCTGGTGCACTTCGACTTCCAGGGGACCCGGTGGACAATGGTCCTTTCAGTTCCCGAATCACTGGTCATGAGGAACA
>Ga0207796_1000147_pt1 | contig 30164 bp, 23 predicted proteins | sample Pon1CUnioCityCA_6_FD_187274 | JGI IMG/M metagenome (GOLD analysis project Ga0207796, IMG submission 187274) | Marine sediment microbial community from Union City, CA, USA - Pond 1C Sediment 1 (SPAdes) | ecosystem: Environmental > Aquatic > Marine > Intertidal zone > Salt pond sediment ... | reverse complement strand
CGTTTGGAGAGGACCTTGTGAGGTCCCGGATCGAAGCCCATTTACTGGACTTTACGGGCGACCTATACGGAGAGCAGGTAGAGCTTTTTTTGGTGGAACGATTGAGAGATGAGAAGAGATTTTCCGCGGCAGCTGATCTGATTTCCCAAATTGAACAAGATGTCATTCAAACCCGACGCCTGCTGGACCTGGAATAACCATCCTTGCCATCCCAGTCCTGTTTGGTATAATTTCCGTGCTGACTAGACCAATTCGCGGGGTAATCCTACGGATTTGGAGACCTGCTAGAAAGCATTAAGATCAAGTAGATAGGAGATAGCAGACGTCATGAGCATGGCTAAAGCACAAAAAGAAGAAATCATTAAAGAATTTGGCAGACATCAAAACGATACTGGTTCACCTGAAGTCCAGATTGCACTGTTGACCACCCGGATTTCCGAGCTGACCGAGCACCTTCGGGATCACACCCATGATGAATCCTCAAGGCGAGGTTTATTGAAGCTTGTGGGTCGGCGCCGTAGGTTACTGACCTATTTGCGGCGGGAAGATTATCAACGGTATGTTGCCATCTCGGATCGATTGGGATTGCGTAGAAAATAAGGGAAATAAAACCGAGCGGGTTGGATCCTTTTGCCCCTCGGTTTATTTTTGAACCAAAATCAATGTTTAGTGCGGCGGGGAAATGCGGCTGTCGGAGCGGATAGGTTGAGTTGAATGGGGGACCCAACCAGAGCGGTGGATCAATTTCTCCCTGAGGAAAAAATAACTGAATAGGAACATAAAAGTACGTGTAGCTGCTTAGCAAATGTAGAATGTTATCAAGCCCGTGCATTCTAGTCAGGTTGGGTATTGGGAGGTAATGATAAGGACTTGTCCTTAGCTCCCAATCCCTGACCCTACGGATGCCGGCAGGAGGAAAAAATGAAACCTGAATCTAAGAAGTATGCAGTTGAAGTCGAAGGAAAACAAATCATTATTGAGACTGGCAGCCTGGCTGCCCAGGCTGGCGGTGCTGTCACTGTCCAGCTTGGTGAATCAGTGATGCTGGGCACATCGACCATGAGTGATGATGCTCGGGAAGCAGCGGATTTCTTTCCGCTGACTGTGAATTACGAAGAGCGTATGTATGCCAGCGGATCGATCCCTGGCGGTTTTTTCCGCAGGGAAGGTCGTCCTGGCGAAGACGCAACACTCACAGCCCGTTTGATAGACCGACCGCTGCGGCCGCTCTTCCCCAAGGATTTGCGCAATTCAGTCCAGCTGATCCTTTATGCGTTGTCCGCGGACGGCGAGCAGCCGATGGATATCATTGGCATCATTTCCGCCTCTGCAGCCCTGATGATCTCCGATATCCCCTGGGAAGGACCTATTGGCGCGATCCGTGTCGGCCGTATCGATGGTGAATTCATCGCCTATCCCACATTTGAGGAGATCGAAGAATCTGATCTGGACCTGGTGATGGCTGGCAGCAAGGATGCTATCCTGACCGTTGAGAGCAGCTCCGATCAAGTATCAGAAGAAGTGATCCTGGAAGCCCTGGAGTGGGGACACAAGGCGATTCAACCCTTGATCCAGGTCCAAGAAAAAATGGTCCAGGAAGTTGGTAAAGAAAAACGAGCTTATCAGTCATTTGGCCTCAGTGAGGATTTTCAGCAGCGTGTTGAGGAACAATCCCTGGACGGGATCAAAGAGATCCTGGAGCGCGATCTGGAGAAGGTTGATTTCAGGAATGCCATTGACGAGCTGCGTGATGAGGTGCTGGAAGTCTATGCGGAAGATGAGGATGTTCTTCCTGGTGATGTCAAGACTGCCTTTGAGGATGTGCTTAAGAAAGCTGTCCGGGCCCGTATTCTGGATGCTGGAAAACGCCCCGATGGGCGCGACCTGACGACAGTCCGGGATGTCTGGTGTGAGGTCAGCACCAGCCCGCGGGCGCATGGATCCGGTCTGTTCACCCGGGGTTTAACCCAGGTGATGACTTTAACTACATTGGGCACACCTCGGGATGCCCAGATGATCGACAATCTATCACCAGTGGAAACCAAACGCTATATGCACCATTACAATTTCCCTCCTTTCTCTGTCGGTGAAGTCCGCTTCTTGCGGGGAACCTCACGGCGGGAGGTGGGTCACGGTGTGTTGGCGGAGCGAGCGCTGCTGCCGGTGATTCCTTCTGAAGAGGAGTTCCCCTACACGCTGCGGTTGGTCTCTGAAGTGCTGTCATCGAATGGTTCTTCTTCCATGGCTTCCGTCTGTGGATCGACCCTCTCCTTGATGGACACAGGTGTTCCCATTAAAGCCCCAGTAGCTGGCGTTGCCATGGGATTGATCAAAGAAGGTGACCGGTACGCGATCCTGACCGATATCCAGGGTTTGGAAGACCACATTGGCAACATGGACTTCAAAGTTGCTGGAACGCCAAAAGGGATCACAGCCCTGCAGATGGACATCAAGCTCAAGGGTCTCTCTTCCCAGGTAATGGCGGAAGCGTTGGAGCAGGCCAAGAGCGCCCGGACTGAGATCATGGACAAGATGTTAGAGACCATTTCAGCACCCCGGCCAGACCTGAAGTCCTTTGTGCCCCGGATCCAATCCATCCGTGTTCCAGTGGATAAGATTGGTGCCATCATTGGCCCAGGAGGAAAAACCATCCGTGAGATCCAGGATGAGACTGGCGCTAAGATCGACATTGATGATGATGGTTTGGTTTATATCGCGACTGAAGATGGGGAAAGTGCCCGTATGGCCACGGAACGTATCGAAGGCCTGACCGCAACACCTGAAGTAGGACGGATCTACACTGGGCGCGTTGTGGGCATCAAAGCCTTTGGCGCTTTTGTGGAAATCCTTCCCGGCATTGACGGCCTGGTGCATATTTCCCAGCTGGAAAGCAGGCATGTAAAAAGTGTGGAAGATGTTGTCGAATTTGGTGATGAGATCACTGTGATGGTCACGGACATCAGCAAAGACGGTAAGATTCGCCTTTCCAGGCAGGCTGTTTTAGAGGGTTGGTCGCTGGAAGAAGCCCAGCAAGCTGACCGGAAAAAATAACCGAGCCTTTGATGATCAAAGATCCGGCAGTATATCTGCCGGATCTTTTCTTGACCAGGGGAGAAGCTTGGTCTGTGTGGCTTATATAAAAAATATATAAAAAATGGGCGCTTTGGGATTGAAGATGGAACGGAAACGATCCAAATTTGGTAAAATGTCCTAATGAAATTGTTATCTTTAGATGAGAGGAACAAGGAGAAACTATTATGGCTAAAAAAGATCTAGGAATTAAACCTTTGGGTTCCCGTGTTGTCATTCAGCCGGTTGAGGAAGAGAACCGCACTGACAGCGGACTATACATTCCCGATACCGCCAAAGAAAAACCTCAAACCGGTATCGTTGTTGCGGTAGGTGAAGGCACAGAAGAAGTCAAGATCACCGTGAAAGTCGGTGATAAGGTCTTGTTCCCAAAATACACCGGTACTGAGATCAAGTTAGGTGGTGAGGCCTACAATATCATGGATTTTGAAAAGGTCCTCGCGGTACTTGACTGACCGATAACATGACCGAGTCTTCAGAAAAAGTCCATCAGTGTTTGATCATCGGATCTGGTCCTGCCGGTTTATCCGCCGCTTTATATGCTGCCCGGGCTGAGCTGTACCCGATTGTCTTGTCTGGCATGGATCTGGGAGGGCAGGTTTCTAAAACCGATGCCATAGATAATTACCCCGGATTTCCCGACGGCATCCTGGGGCCTGACCTGGTATCCGTATTTCAGCGGCAAGCCGAACGGTTCGGGGCAGAGATCGTTTATGATTCTGCAACTGCTGTCGATCTCTCTCAACGGCCTTTTAAGGTGACAACCTACGGGGGAGAGTATCTGGCTGATTCGCTGATCATCGCTACGGGCGCGTCAGTCCGTGAGCTGGGTATCCCTGGAGAGAATGAACTCACCGGTAAGGGAGTTTCTTACTGCGCAACCTGTGATGGGCATTTTTTCAAGGAAAAGGACTTGATTGTGGTAGGTGGGGGGGACAGCGCCCTCAAGGAAGGGATTTTCCTGACCCGCTTTGCCAAATCCGTTACCATTGTCCATCGGCGGGATGAGCTTCGGGGTGGCGTGTACCTGGCTAATAAAGCCAAAGAGAATCCCAAGATCCATTTTTTGTGGGACACGATCGTGACCGAGATCATCGGCAACGGCACAGTGAACGCTGTGCGTTTGCAGCATGTAAAAACCGAGCAGGAAGAAGTCCGCGATGCCGATGGCATATTTATCTTCATCGGACATGATCCCAACACGGAGATGTTCGAGGATCAGCTGGAAACTGATCAGAATGGATACCTGGTGATTGATCAGCACATGCATACCAGTGTGCCAGGTGTTTTTGCTGCTGGGGAAGTAGCAGATCCCCATTTTCAGCAGGTCGTTTTCTCTGCCGGCATGGGTGCAGCCGCAGCCATGGAAGCAGTGGAATTTTTGGAAGACGAAAGCTAATGATTAGATAGTAAATGAAAGAAGCGGGGTCCATATTACGGGCCTCGCTTTTTATTATTAACACTTCAATGAGTTGAGGATGCGAAACGCCCGAAGGGTAAAACCACCAGCATAGCTGGTGGAAGATAGGACTGCTAGAAAAGAAATCAGGCTTGTTTCGAAAGATACAGGCATCCCTGGAGAGAGATGCCCGGTAGGGCCAGTTAGCAGACTGCGAAGCATTCCGAGCCCTTCACTCCATTCAGGACAGGCTCCGCGAGGGGCCAGCCTGGCAGCTTGTGGAAATGGCTCATCCTGCGGCAGGAAGTGTCTGTAACTTTCAAGTGCCCGATTGAAATCGCCCCCCTGGCAGGGCTTTGAGGCGCAGCAAGTGAAAGAGGTTGATAGCCTCAGGCTAAGCCACCCGCACAGCGGGAGGTCTTGATTAAACAGGACTTCGTCCCTTGATTTTAGCCTTCTTCTAACTCTCTCATGGCATTAAAGGCCGCAATGCTGACTTCAATGATATCCAGCGAAGGTTCCTTTGTGGTCAGCTGCTGCAGGGCAAGGTTGGGACGGATCAATACCCGGACAAAGGGTTTGTGCTGATTGGCGGCAGTCCACCGCAAATATTCATAGGCAACCCCTGCCAGCACAGGGAGTAATAATATCCTGCTGATCAGCCGCCACAGCAGGCTCATCGGTCCCAGGGCGGTGAAAAGAAAGACAGAGAACAAGACCACAATTAACAGGAAAGCTGTGCCGCAGCGGGGGTGTTCCCGGCTGTATTCTTTAACAGTTTCCGGAACAAGTTCCGCGCTGTCTTCAAATGCGTTGATCACTTTATGTTCCGCTCCGTGGTAAGCGAATACCCGCTTGATTTCTTCCATTTGACCGATGCCCCACATGTAGGTGATCAGGAATATCAAGCGTACAAAACCCTCCAGTAAATTACCTGCCCAGGTTTCCCAACCCAGGAAGCGTTCTGCGGCCTGCCCAATTCCGGCGGGAATCAAGAAAAAGAACACGATAGCGATTCCCAGGGAAAGGAAAAAGGTCAAGAACAGCGCGGGTCCTTCTATTTTCTCATCCTCCCCGGTCTGGGTATTGGCGGAAATTGTCAGAGCTCTCATACCCAGGATCAAGGCGTCATACAGGCCAATCAACCCCCTCAGGAATGGGATGCGCATCAGCTTGCTTTGATAAATTTTGTTCAACTTTTCTGTGTGGACAGTGATCTCGCCTTCCGGGGTGCGCATAGCAATGGCGGCAGCTTGCTTGCCGCGCATCATAACGCCTTCAATCACTGCCTGACCGCCGTAATTAGGCAATTTTGTGGTTTGTTTTTTTGATTCCATACCCTATAAATTGAAGAAGAAGTGGACCAGGGCTTCAATTCCTTTATAAAAAGTTGGCAGGTCGATTTTTTCATTCGGCCCATGGATATTGTCGCTGGGCAGGCCAAAACCGATATTGACCGCGTCCACATCCAGGAACTGCTGGATATAAGCGACCACAGGGACGCTGCCGCCTTCGCGTTTGAAGAGCGGGCGTTTTCCCCAGGCCGCTTCTGCAGCTTCCACATAGGCTTTGATCCAGCGCGATTTTCTGTCACTCAAAGACGGGAAGTCCTTTGACATCTGGGTCAATTCCCAGGTAACTGTCTCCGGGGCGTGCTGTTCCAGATAGGCTTTGAATTGCTCGTAGACCTCAACTGGGTCCTGGTCTGCCACCAGGCGGCAGGAAACTTTGGCCATCGCGTACGCAGGCAGGACAGTTTTTTGCCCTTCACCGATAAAACCGGAGTAAAGGCCATTGATCTCCAGGGTAGGGCGGGCGCCCGTGCGTTCCACTGGTGTGTAGCCTTGCTCGCCAAAGAGGGCTTCTACACCTCCCTGCCGCAGATAGAATTCTTCGTTGAGAGGTAACTTGTTGAGTTCCTGGCGTTCTTCGTCATCAAGCGGTATGACACGATCATAAAAGCCTTTCAGTGTCACCCGGCCCTTCTCGTCGTGTAATCCCGCGATTAAATCAGCCATCACCTGGGCGGGATTGTGAATGGCCCCTCCAAAGGTGCCCGAGTGCATATCATGCTCAGGTCCTTGGACCCGGAGTTCAAAGTAAGCGATTCCCCGTAACGCATAGGTGATGGTGGGTACACCAGGAGCATGCATCCCCGTGTCTGGATTCAGGAAAAAATCACAGCTCAACAGATCGGTGTTCTCCTCGATGAAAGTTTTAATGTAGGAGCCGCCGATTTCCTCTTCCCCTTCGATCAGGAATTTAACATTAAAAGGTAAGTCCCCAGTTTTGAGGATGGCTTCCACAGCGCTGATGGTGGCGATGACCTGCCCTTTCATGTCTGATGCGCCTCTTGCGAAAAGACTGTCTCCTGCTTCTGTGGGCGTAAAGGGGTCAGAGTTCCATTCCTCAACGGGGTCCTCTGGTTGGACATCATAATGGCCGTAGATCAAGGCAGTGGGTTTGTCCTGCCCAGCTGAGAGATCCTCCGCATACACTATAGGATGACGCGGTGTGGGAAAGATCTCCACCCGGGTCATGCCCAGGGATTCCAATTCTTCCTTGATCCAACTGGCAGCTTTTTTGATGTCGCCAGCCCGGTCTGGGTCAGTGGAGACCGAGGGGATCGCAATCAGCTCTTTTAATTTTTCAAGTGACTGCTCTTTGTGATCCTGGACATATTCCAGGGCTTTTTGACGGTGATCGGACATGAGATTATTCCTCCATATACCTGCTTTGGTTGTCATACACTGGATAGATTCTACCGCAGTCCTCAGAGAGTGAGAACTGATTAAGCGCTTAAGTGGAGTGAACCTGACAACCAGGAAAAATAGTTTTTTGCATCTTCCGGCATATCATGTATAATGGGTGACACCATTTATTCTGATCCGGGCCCAAATTGAGTAAGTTAACGCTTTCTGAGGCGCAATCCACCGCCAGCTCAGTCGCCCTGCGGGAAGCGGAAATAATCGAACGGAATAGCCATTTTCGGAAATTCAGCTGGTTTAGGTAAGGATGTAATTTTATGCGTAACTGTCAGGAGTACCTGCAACCAAAAACGATTGATGAAGCTTTACGAGACCTTTCCAGCGCGTCTGGTTCAGTGGCCGTTGTTTCAGGCGGCACAGATTTGTTGTTGGACATTCGCCAGGGCCGCCACCCTGCTGTCCAGCGGCTGGTGGATGTATCTGGGATTGAACGGTTGTGTCACATCAAGCTGGAAGGGGATCAGATCTATATTGGGGCTGGAGTGACCCATAAACAGATCATCAGCAATCCGCTGCTCCAGGAACATGCCCGCTGTGTTGTTGAGGGCTGCGGTTTGATTGGCGGGCCTCAGGTCCGGAATGTCGCCACGATTGGCGGCAATGTCGCCCACGCGCTGCCAGCTGGAGATGGGACAGTCGCACTGCTGGCCATGGATACAGAAGTGGAGCTTGCATCAGCCGCGGGTTCCTCCTGGCAACCATTGATTGATATTTTTGCCGGTCCGGGGAAAGTCAAGTTCGACCGCAAAGAAGTCCTGGTTGTCGGATTTAGGTTCCAGGCCAAAGGGGAAAGAGAGGGATCTGCTTTCCATCGCGTGATGAGGCCTCAAGGAGTGGCGATCGCCATCCTCAATATGGCAGCCTGGTTGAAAGCTGGAACGAAGGGTGAGATCGAGAGCATCCGTATCTCATGCGGCCCTGCAGGCCCAAAACCTTTTCGGGCTTATGCCACTGAGGAATTCCTTGCCGGGAAAAAATGGGATTCCGCCGCATTCAAGCAGGGGGTTGATATCCTGGCTGGTGAGGTGAGTTTGAGAACCAGCGCGCACAGGGCAACTAAGGAGTATCGACACAAATTGCTGCCGGTGCTGTTCAAGAAAGTAGTTGAAAGCGCAATGCAAAGAGCCACCCTTTAATTGTTGACATGGGAGATAATCTGATGGCAAAACTGACATTTATTGTGAATGACAAAGAGTACAACCTGGATATTGATCCAGATGAAATGCTTTCCGATGTGCTTCGCTACCGCTTGGGTTTGACAGGCACCAAGATCAGCTGCAGTGAAGCTGAATGTGGGGTATGTACTGTGCTGGTGAACAATGAGCCCATTTTGTCGTGCAATTATCCAGCATTAAAGGCAGCGGGGAAACAGGTGGTTACAATTGAGGGTCTGGCAGAAGGAGAGCAATTACACCCCGTGCAAGAAGCATTTATCAAGCATGGGGCCGTGCAGTGTGGTTTCTGTACCCCGGGACAGATCATCACTGCTGCAGCGTTATTGGACGAAAAACCTGATCCTACAGATGAGGACATCAAGTATGCTTTGAATGATACCTTGTGCCGCTGTGGAACTTATCCAATGATCACCAATGCTATCCATGCCGCCGCGGATAAGATCAACACGGGCAAGCCGATTGATTATCCCAGTTTTGATTTTGGCGGCGGCCAGACTTTGGTGGGGCAGGTCGTTCCCCGACCGGAAGCCAGGGGCAAGGTGACAGGCGAAGCCCTTTACACGGATGATATCACCTTCCCGGATATGCTCCACGGGGCGACTCTCCGTGCCCTCATTCCTCATGGACGGGTCACAAAGCTGGATATTTCAAAAGCGCTGGAGCTGCCTGGGGTGCAGGCGGTGCTGACAGCGGAAGACATCCCAGGCCGCGTCAACCACGGTTTGATCATCCAGGATTGGCCAGCCCTGGTGGGTGTGGGCGAGAAAGTCCGCTATGTGGGAGATGCCCTTGCCATCGTAGCAGCGGATACGTTGAGGATCGCTCAACAGGCACTGGATCTCATTGAGTTTGAGATCGACCCGCTGCCTATCGTCACCGATCCCGTGGAGGCCAATCAAGAAGGCGCGCCCCTGGTGCATGAGAGCGGCAACCTGCTGAAACATATCAAGGTAGATAAAGGGGATATAGAAAAAGGTTTTCAGGAGGCCGATGTGGTCTTCGAGGATACTTTCTACACCCCAACCTTTGAGCACGCGTTCATGGAACCGGAGTGCAGCATCGCCCGGGTCCTTGAGGATGGAAAGATCGAAGTCTATGTTGGTTCTCAGATTCCTTATGAGGACCGTGCCCAAATCGCGGAAGCGCTGGGGATTCCTCTGGAACAGGTGCGTGTCAGGGGGCCATTGATCGGAGGTGGTTTTGGCGGGAAAGAAGACATTGCCGGGCAGATCCATGCCGCTATGCTGGCCACTGCTACCGGGAAACCAGTCAAGCTGCTTTATGACCGTCATGAGAGTTTACTGGTTCATCCCAAGCGACATGCCACCCAGATCAATGTGAAATTAGGACTCAAAAAGGATGGCACCCTGATAGCTGCTCAGACCGAGCTCTACGGCGATACCGGTGCTTACGCTTCCCTGGGGACCAAAGTGATGGGCAGGGCCACCACCCATTCCACCGGGCCCTATATTGTTCCTCATGTCAAGATTGATTGCTATGCAATGTACACCAACAATCCGCCTGCAGGTGCGTTTCGTGGGTTTGGTGCTTTCCAGGCTGCTTTTGCGATCGAGAATATGATGGATCAGGTCGCCGAGGAGCTGGATATCGACCCCATCCAATTACGGAGGATGAACGCCCTCCGAGAAGGGACAGTGACCAACACTGGACAGCACCTCCGAGAAAGCGTTGGATTGGTGGAGTGTATTGACAAGACCGCCCAGGCTGTGCTGGAGATCACCGAGGGCGAAGACCCATTCAGCTCTCAGACTGTACCTGGTGAACCCAATAAACGGCGCGCCTGGGGATTTGCTGTGACCTTTAAGAACACCGGCTTAGGAGAAGGCGCTCCCGATAATGCCTCAGCTGAGATAGAGATACTCGAGGATGGTCGGGTTGAGACCCGCATCTCCTCTGCTGAAATTGGTCAGGGTTTGGTCACTGTATTGCAAATAATCACAGCAGAAGAGCTTGCCCTGCCCCTGGAGCAGGTCAACGTCTTCCTTTCAGATACCGATCTCACCCCGGATGGGGGTCCAACGACCGGTTCCCGCCAAACCTATATTTCAGGCAACGCGGCTAAGTATGCGGCCGTGCAGCTGCGGAACAGCATGCGATCCACCCTCTCTGAGAAATTCAACCTTCCTCCTGATGAGATTGTTTTCGATCAAGGAAAGGTGCAGCTGAATGGCAAGCAGCTGTCATTTGCGGAGGTTGGTGAACTGATGAAAGCGGAGGGTCGTGAAACCAGATTAGTTTATCAATATCAATCCCCCAAAACAACCCCATTAGGTGAAGCGGGGGATAAACACTTTGCCTATTCCTTTGCAGCCCAGGCCATGGAAGTGGAGGTTGATCTGGAAACGGGTGAAGTCCGTGTGGTGCGGGCTGTGGGGGCAACGGATGTTGGCAAAGCCATCAACCCCCTGGGGCTGCAAGGTCAGATTGAAGGCGGCTTGATCATGGGGATTGGACATGCGATCACGGAGGAATTCATTCTCGAGGAAGGGCAGGTGATCACCGATCATCTGTCGCGTTACCGCATGCCTTCTATCCACCATGTGCCAGATGAGATCCAGGTGATCGTTGTCGAGGACCCGACCGAGGATGGACCTTACGGCGGGAAAGGAGTGGGAGAGATATCAACCATGCCAGTCCCTCCTGCTATCGTTAACGCTGTCTATAACGCCTGCGGTGTGCGGTTGAATTGCATTCCTGTTGACCAGGATTGGTTGGCAGGTGAAATTGCCAAGTTAGGAGACTGAACTGGATTGGCATTAAAATAGGGGCAGGTGTTGAAAGAGTATGATGCCTGCCCCAGGATGTCCGTGGTACAATACATGAAAGGTGGATCGGTGGTCGTTGGTGGTTTTTAGTAACCCCCAGCGGCGTCGGGAAAGACCCTGACGAAAAGTGCTACCGTCCTTATGAGCTAATGTCGCCGATCCCATGAATAAACAACCATTTTTAGCAGGTGTCAACTTAGATTTTGTCACAACCCATAACCTTAGTATAGATGTTTCACAGGCATGTGTCCTGTGATTTTTTTGTTAAGTTCACATAAAAAAGTCGAGCCGTTATGCTAGTGGAATTGCCTTACTCATTTCCCGGAAAGATTTTCCGCAGTCCGATGCCATTCAGTCGTTTTGATCACTCAGACATCTGGACATCCTACCTGGAGCATGATGTTGGGGTGGTTGTTGTTCTCACTGAGCAGGCAGAATATCTGGTTTACGCCGGTAAGGATCTGCCAGCTTTCTATGATGTGCAAGGCCTGGAGTCCCTCCACATCCCTGTACCGGATTTTGGGATTCCTCCAGATCGGCGGGCCTGGGATGATGGTTTGAGCCAGGTTGTGCAGCAGGCTAAAGCAGGAAAAAACGTAGCCGTCCACTGTCTGGCAGGTATTGGCCGGACAGGCACCTTTTTAGCTTGCTTGGCTAAAAAGGAATTGGGATTGGAAGGCAGCGATGCTATTCAATGGGTTCGAGAATCCCTGCCTGGGGCAATGGAGAATGATGATCAGGAAAGATTTGTGATCGATTATTAAAGCGACCTTATCCTAGACCGGAATAGTTGAAGGGAGGTAGAAGGATGATTATCAAAAATGGCAAAATCATTACCTGGGAAGAGGAAAACCAGATCCTGGATAATGCTGAACTCTATATAAAAGACGGCGTGATTGAAGATATAGGGTCAGACCTGGATGACAAGTACCCAGACCAGGAAGTTTTCGATGCTGAAGGGCAGTACCTGATGCCGGGAAATATTTGCGCTCACACCCATTTTTATGGCGCGTACGCCCGGGGTATGGGCATTCCTGGTCCCGCCCCGAAGGATTTTCCTGAGATCCTTGAAAAATTATGGTGGCCGCTGGATATGGCCCTTGACGAAGATGGTGTGCGCTATTCTGCCCTGGTCTTTGCTGTAGACGCCATCAAGAATGGCACCACCACTTTATTTGATCATCATGCCTCGCCAAATTTTATCGATGGTTCACTGGATGTGATCGGGGATGTGCTGCTTGAGGCAGGTTTGCGCGGCGTGCTCTGTTATGAGGTCACTGACCGCAATGGCCCGGAGGGAGCAAAGGCTGGGATCGAAGAGAATGTCCGCATGATCAAGAAAGCTGCTGGCATCGATCGCTTGGGAGCTGCTTTTGGCCTGCACGCCAGCTTGACCCTGGATGATGGGACGCTGGAAGCTTGCCGGGATGCGCTTGGAGATCAAGCAGGTTTCCATATCCATGTTGGCGAGCACCAGGCGGACGAATATGACAGCCTGAATCGGGGTGGACTGCGGGTCGTGGACAGGCTGCAGAAGTTTGGCATCCTGGGACCGAAGACCATTGTCGCCCATGGCGTGCATATTGATCAAAAGGAAGCGGCCCTGCTGGCTGAGACCGGCACCTGGCTTACCCATCAAGCCCGCTCGAATATGAACAACGCGGTCGGCGTGGCTGCCATTGAGGATTTCTTACGGCTGGGCATCAGAGTGGGGATTGGCACAGATGGCTTTTATCACGCTATGTGGGAAGAATGGAAGACAGCCTATTTCCTGCACAAGGTCCACCGCCTGGACCCCCGGCGTATGAGCGCTCTGGATATCGTCCAGATGGGTGTTTATCATAATGCTGCTCTGGCCAACCTTTACCTGCCAGGACCAAAACTGGGTCGGATTGAGCCTGGAGCGGCAGCTGACCTGATATTTGTCGACTACCATCCTTACACTCCCCTGCATGCGGGGAATTTGCCCTGGCAGATCATCTTTGGGTTCCAGGAAAGCATGATCACATCCACCATGGTGGGAGGTAAGTTCCTGATGAAGGATAGGGAACTTCTCACCCTTGATGAGGAAAAGATCGCTGCCGAAGCCCAGGCGATTGCCCCTGAGATCTGGGAGAGGTATGAAGGATTTGTCGGAACCTATAGCAATTAATGAAGTAAGGCATTGTGACCTGCTGAGTAGATCAAGTGAGGTGTAAATGACTGAAAAACCAACCATTGCAATTCTGGGTGGAACAGGGAAAGAAGGAACCGGGCTGGCTCTGCGCTGGGCATCGAATGGGTATGACGTGATCATTGGATCCAGGCAAGAAGAGAAAGCCCTGCGAGTGACCGGGGAACTGAATGAGATCCTTGGGGAAGATTTGATCAGCGGTATGGAGAATGGCCCTGCCGCTAGAGCAGCGGATATCAATGTGCTTACTGTGGTTGCAGCTGCCCATCAATCCGCGGTCACTAGTTTGAAGGATGACCTGCAGGGAAAAATTCTCATTGATGCAACTGCCCGGATCGAGTTCCCCAAACCCAAACCGCCTGAACCGCCATCGGCGGCCCGTATTGCCCAGGATATTCTCGGTGAGGATGTTCAAGTGGTAGCTGCTTTCCAGAATATCCCTGCCAGCGCATTGAAAAACCTGGATAAGGACCTGGATAGTGATGTCCTGGTCTGCGCAGATGACCAGGAAGCTGCTGAGCAGGTTGGAGAATTGATCCGGGGAGCGGGAATGAATGCTTATTATGCCGGGGACCTGGATATCGCGGTCACTGTTGAAGGTCTAACAGCTGTCCTGGTCTATATCAATAAATATAATGACATCAAACACGCCAGCATCAAGATTGTGGGTACATAAAAGAATAAGCTGATGGACATAAATGTTGGACCGCTGACCCTGGTTGCTTTGAGTAAGTTCCCGTTGATCCGGTCCGGGGATGATCTGGGCCGGGTCATCAAGGACTGCTTAAAGGAGAATGATCTCACGCTCCAGGATGGAGATATCCTGGTCATTGCGCAGAAGATCATCTCCAAAGCAGAAGGCCGCCAGGTAGGCCTGGAATCGATTCTGCCTGGAGAACAGGCCCGGGAGCTGGCCCAACTGACCGCCAAGGATCCCCGGGTGGTGGAGTTGATCCTCCAGGAAAGCAACCAGGTTCTTCGCCATCGGCCGGGTTTGATCGTGGTGGAGCACAGGCTGGGATTTGTATGCGCCAATGCGGGAATCGATCGCTCCAATATTTCCCAGGCAGATTGGGGGGGAGAGGAAAGTGTGCTGCTCCTTCCAGCGGATCCGGATCTTTCAGCTGACCGGATCCGATTCAGCTTGGAGGAGTGCTTTGGCGTGAATTTAGGTGTGTTGGTGATTGATTCTCACGGCAGGGCCTGGAGAAACGGCACAGTGGGAATCACCATTGGCTTATCAGGCGTGCCTGGTGTCGTGGATCTCAGAGGAGAGCCTGATTTATTCGGTTATCAGCTTCAGGTGACAGAAATCGCTGCTGCAGATGAGCTGGCTGCCGGGGCTTCTCTGTTGATGGGCCAGGCGAATGAAGGACAGCCTGTCATCCTTGTGCGCGGATTTCCCTACCGCCTGCGGGAGGCGTCATTTTCAGAATTGCCCCGGGAGCGCGAAAAGGATTTATTTCGCTGAGATGGGCTTTGGTGAGTGGTTGCCATCCAGCGTTGTTGATTGTGGAGTGAGTTCAGGAATGCTATGAAAATTGTCGCTTTAGCAGGTGGCGTAGGTGGAGCGAAATTGGTGGACGGCATCTCCCGATCCCAGGATGCGCCGGAATTGACTGTGGTTGTCAATACTGGAGATGATTTTTCCTTATTTGGATTATGGATTTCACCTGATCTGGATACGGTTTGTTATAACCTGGCGGGTTTGGAAAACCAAGAAACTGGCTGGGGGCGTGACCAGGAAAGCTGGGAGACATTGCAGGGCATTCAAGCGCTGGGTGGTCCTGATTGGTTCAAACTGGGGAACAAAGACCTGGCAACCCACCTGGAAAGGACCCGCCGCCTGGATGCCGGAGAGCCGCTCAGCCGCATTACGGCTGATTTTTGTAAAGCCTGGGGTGTGCAGGTATCTGTGATTCCGATGAGCGATGACCGTGTGCCAACCCTGGTCAAGACCGCTCAGGGTGTGCTTTCCTTTCAGAAATACTTTGTCCGGCTTGGATCAGAACCGGAAGTGAAAGGTTTCGCATTCCAGGGAGTGGAGGAATCACGACCCGCTCCAGGGGTGCTGGCTGCCATCCAGGAGGCAGATTGGGTCCTGATCTGTCCCTCAAATCCCTGGGTGAGTATTGATCCTATCCTGGCTGTGCCAGGCATCCGGGATGCATTGGAGCGAAAAATCGTACTTGGTGTCACGCCGATCATTGGCGGGAAAGCTGTCAAGGGGCCGGCAGCGAAAATGTACCGCGAAATGGGGGTCCAGCCTTCAGCGGGCGTGGTGGCGGCTCACTATGGGGATTTGCTGGACGGGTTTGTGATCGATATCCAGGATCAGGACCTGCAGCAGGAAATCCGCGCGGAATGGGATGGGGCCTTGAACCTGTTCTGTGCCAATACCTGGATGAAGACAAGAGCAGACCGGATCACTGTAGCACAAGAAGTCATGGCCATTGGTGGAAGCTTAGTAAAGGAGGTTTAGGGATGGCTTTATGGGCGATCGTTCCTGTTAAGCCGCTTCGCAGAGGTAAATCCCGTCTGGCAAAGGTGATTTCTGCAGAAGAACGGGCAGATTTGAACCAGTATTTGTTGGAGCATACCATTCAGGTTCTATCCACCATCGATGAAATTGAAAATATCCTTGTCATCAGCCGGGACACAGAAGCCCTGGCGATGGCCAGGGAGCTGGGGGCTCGAACTGTACAGGAATACGGTAATCCGGGATTGAACACTGCACTCGCCCGGGCAGTTGAAATTGCTAAAACGGTTGAAACATGTGGAATCTTGATCATCCCTGCCGATCTGCCCAGGTTGGACGCGGATGATCTGAAGAGGTTGCTGGTTCACCGGAAGCAGCCGCCAGTGGTGGTGATTGCACCGGATCGTAAAAAAGCAGGCACCAACGCTCTTTTAGTCTGCCCACCAGATTTGATTGATTTCAAGTATGGACCGGATTCCTTTGCAAAGCACTGCCAGGCGGCCGAGAAGGCCGGTGTCCGATTGGAAATCTGCGATCTGCCGTCTTTGGAACTCGACCTGGATGAACCAGAAGATCTGGCTCTGATCGAGCTGGAGTTTAGGATCAATGAATAAAGAAACGCTGATAAATAATATTTACTGAGGAGGTAACTCATGAAAAGTGCTGCACTGTATTTACAGGATGCCCATGACTTGCGTGACGGATTGGATTATGTGCGTTATGCAGAGGAAAAAGGCTTTGATGCTGTCTGGCAGGCTGAATCCCGCCTGGTGCGAGATGCCATCGTTCCCATGGCAGCTTATGCTGCTGTCACGGAGAAGATCAAAATAGGTTCTGGTGTGATCAACAACTGGACCCGCAATATCGGATTGCTGGCCTCAACTTTCCTCACCCTGGATGACCTGGCTCCAGACCGCATGATCTGCGGGATTGGCGCCTGGTGGGATCCGCTGGCGGAAAACGTAGGCATCAACCGTCGTAAACCCCTGACCGCGATGCGCGAAACCGTGGAAGTGATGCGCCGCTTGCTTAACATGGAGACCGTGACTTTTGAGGGCGAATTCGTTCAGGTCAATGGCATCATGCTTGACGTGGTTCACGGACGGACGGAACCCCGTAATGTGCCGATCATGATCGGTGCTACCGGACCCAAGATGCTCCAACTGGCAGGGGAGATCTGCGATGGAGTCGTGTTGAACTACTGCGTGCCTCTTGAATATAACGAGCAGGCCATGGAGAATATTGAGATCGGCGCCAAGCGGGGGGGAAAAACGATTGATGATATCGACCGCCCGCAGCTGGTTGTGTGCTCAGTTGCAGAAGACCATGATGAGGCCATTGATTCCAGCAGGGAACTCCTGACCCAATATCTTGCCCAGCAGCCGCATATTGCCAAGGCTTCGGGTGTTTCTAATGATATTGTTGCTGAGATCCAGTCGATCTTGGGCTGGCCTGCCACCCATGAACAGATCCAGGCTGCAAAACACCTTGTTCCAGATGATCTCATTCACCGGATCACAGCTTCAGGAACGCCTGATGAAGCTCGGGCGAAGGTTGACCAGTATCGAGAGTATGGATGCACCACACCCATTCTGTATCCTGTGGGTGGGGAAGTGAAACTGCTTGTGGATACCTTTGCTGCAGACTGAGGGAAATGATAACCGAGCCCTGGGGAGGGTTTTCCTGGACTGGGGATCTGATCCAGGGCTCTGAGCACGAGGAAGATGAATAATGATCACTGAATATTATCGACCCAAAAAGATCGATGAAGCGCTTGCCTTGATCAACCGTAAGGGCCCCCGTACGCTGCTTTTAGGGGGAGGTTTGTATGTCAATGAGGTGGTCAAGGAACCCATTGCTGTGGTCGATGTCCAGGACCTCGATATATCGGACATCAGCAAAAAAGGAAAGAACCTGATTGTCGGCGCTGCTGCTACCCTGCAAACCTTGCTGACATCAGGGATGATTTCTCCAGCGCTGGAGAAAGCGATTGCACACCAGGAAACTTACAACCGGCGCCAGGTCGCGACCCTGGCAGGCACATTGGTCGCTGCCAGCGGGCGGTCACCGATCACGGGACTCCTGCTGGCTTTGGATATCGAGCTGGAAATGCGGGGCGTGGATCAGGAAAAGACCAGCGAAAAACTGGGTGAAGTGCTGCCGCTTCGGGAAGAAAAACTTGCCGGAAGACTGATCACCAGCATTCAGATCCCGGTGGAGATCCCAGCCTCATATCACTATGTGGCCCGCTCTCCGGCAGATCTGCCGATCGTGGCTGCTGCTGCTGCGGCCTGGCCCTCGGGCCGAACCCGGGTGGTCCTGCTGGGATATGGAGATCAGCCGGTGATGGTGTTTGATGGGCCTGATCAGCAGGGCGCTGTACTCGCTGCCCGGGATGCCTATACTGAAGCTGCTGATCAATGGGCCAGTGGGGCCTATCGAGCAGCAACAGCAGGCGTGCTTGTGGAGCGCTGCCTGATGGAAATTGCGGATAGTCAAGAAGGATAGGTCACAATGTTAGATATTGAACTAACGATCAATCATGAAACTTATATAGTGAGTATCGAGCCCGGTGAGCGGCTTTACTCGGTTTTGCGGCGATTGGGATTCAGCAGCGTAAAATTTGGTGATGAGCACGGTAAAAGCGGCGCTGATGCGGTCCTCATGGACGGAAAACCAGTCAATAGTTATCTGCTGCTGGCGGCCCAGGCAGAGGGGCATCAGCTGGAAACTTTGGAATTGATGGGAGAACACCCTCACCAGGGATGGAAAGAGACCCGCGGGCTGCACATCCTCCAGCAGGAGTTTGTCAAGAATGGAGCCATCCAATGCGGTTACTGTACACCTGCCCAGCTGCTAGCTGCTAAGGAGCTTATCGAAAGAGAACCGGATCCAAGCGAGGCAGAAGTGCGCGATGCCCTTTCCGGTGTGCTCTGCCGCTGCACAGGATACAAGAAACCAGTTGAAGCGGTGCTCAGGGCAGCCGCCAGGCTGCGGGGAGAGGAAGTACCCCCAATCGAGGATCCTATCCAGGTTCCTCCGGAATGGATGGGAACGGATTTAAGTGATTCAATTCCTCGAACCCGGACTATACAGGTGGATGGATCGACCTTGACAGCGCAGCGGGTGATCACAGATATCAAAGTCAGCAACAGCCCAGACAGCTGGCGCCAGGTTGGCAAACCCAAAGAAAAGGTTGACGCGGTCAAACTCGTCCAGGGGAAACCAGCCTTCACAGCGGATTTTGAACGCAGGGATATGCTGTATGCCAAAGTGCTTCACAGCCCCCATGCCCATGCTCGGATCAAATCCATTGATACCCAACAGGCCGAGGATATACCCGGTGTGCATTGTATCTTGACCCATGAGGATCTGCCCCGGGTGCCTTATTCCACAGCTGGCCAATCGGATCCGATTCCAGGTCCATTGGATTGTTATTCGCTGGATAACAAGGTGCGTTTTGTGGGGGATCGGGTAGCTTTTGTGGCAGCGGAAAGCGAGCAAATCGCTGAAGAAGCCCTCAAGAAGATCGAAGTGGAGTATGAGATCTTAGAGCCGATCCTTGATACCCGGGATGCTATGAAACCGGGAGCGCCGGTGATCCATGATCAGGATGATTATGTGAACTTTGCTGACTCGGATCCCAGCCGGAATCTGGCCGCGGAAATCCGCATTGATATCGGCGACCTTGAAGCCGGATTCGAAGCCGCGGATCATGTCTTTGAAGCGGAATACGCGGTGCCAAAGGTGCAGCAAGCGCATATTGAGCCCCATGCTGTGGTTTCTTATTGGGACGAAGACGATCGCCTGGTGATCCGTACCAGCACTCAGGTGCCTTTCCATGTCCGGCGCATGATTGCGCCGGTACTGGACCTGCCCGTCAAGCGTATCCGGGTCATCAAGCCCCGAATCGGGGGTGGTTTTGGCGGAAAACAGGAAATGCTCATTGAAGATGTAGCGGCTCACTTGACGATTGCCACTGGACAACCCGTGCAGTATGTCTATACCCGGGAAGAGGAGTTCTTTGCTTCCCGGTCGCGCCATCCGATGCGGATCCGATTGAAAACCGGTGTCATGAAGGACGGCACGATCACAGCCAATGAGATGTATGCCCTGAGTGATACCGGCGCGAATGGCGCTCATGCGCTGACAGTCACTGGCAACACGACCAAGGCCATGGCCCTGTATGTTGGGGATGGTCCTTATCGGGAGTCACCAAACATTCGTTTCTATGCTGATATTGTCTATACCAATACACCCCCCTCAGGGGCGTACCGCGGTTATGGTGTGCCTCAAGGATATTGGCCTGTTGAGCGGCACATGGAGTCCATTGCCAGTGAACTGGGCTTGGACCCCCTGGAATTCCGGCTTAAGAACACACTCAGGGCAGGGGAGATCCACCCCTTCTCCGTTGCCTGGAGTGAGGGGCGCGATCCTGTTCCAGAAATGATCCAGACCAATGCCCTGCCTGAATGTGTGAGAAAGGGCAGGGAAGCCATCGGCTGGGATGAAAAACTGGCTGATGCCAGCTGGAAAACTGTTCCGGGGAAGCCGTATCTGAAACGCGGCCTGGGAGTTGCCCTGGTCATGCAGGGAACAGCCATCCCTTACCTGGATATGGGTGGGGCCAGCATCAAACTGAATGATGATGGGTCCTTCAATCTGCTGGTGGGTGCGACGGATCTTGGGACAGGTTCGGATACAGTTCTGGGCCAGATGGCTGCTGAGATCCTTGGTGTGCCGTTAGAAGATGTGATCGTCTATTCTTCGGATACAGATTTTACGCCGTTTGACAAAGGGGCATATGCCTCAAGCACGACCTATATTTCGGGAGCTGCCGTGGTGGATGCTGCTAACCAGGTGGCGGAGCGCATTCGGGAAAGAGCGGCTATGATCCTGGAATCCCGGGTGAAGAATGCCACTATCCTTCCTGCTGAGATCGAACTCTCTGATCGCTGCGCAATTGCCCCGGACGGGCATGCTGTATCGCTGGAGGAAGTTGCCCTGCATTCCCTGCATCATGCCAACCAGGAGCAGATCATGGCAGTTGGATCCTACATGTCGCCAGTCTCTCCTCCGCCTTTTGCCGCTCAGTTCGCAGAAGTTACCGTCGACATAGAAACCGGCGCGGTTGTGGTTGACAAGCTGGTGATGGTGGTGGATGCCGGGGTGATCATCAACCCGGCGACGGCAGAAGGACAGGTGGAGGGCGGTATGACCCAAGCTTTGGGTTACGCGGTCACTGAGGAGATGGTCTATGATCAAAAAGGCTGGGCCAGGGAGATTGATTTCCGGGATTATCATATCTTTGAAGCCCATGAGATGCCAGAATTAGAGACCATTTTCGTGGAAACATTTGAACCCTCTCATCCTTTTGGTGTGAAAGCTGTGGCGGAGATCCCTATGGATGGTGTTGCTCCTGCGGTTGGAAACGCGGTATTCAATGCCTGCGGTGCTAACGTTAAGGACAACCCCGTCACGCCGGAAAAAGTCTGGCGGGAACTTCAAGAGAATTAATCGGTCAAAGAGGAATTTTGCAATGCCCAGGAGTTTTTGCCTGGGCATTTGCTTCTCTTGGAGGTGGGATCAGTAAGGGATGGATGCTGATCAATCTGTTATAATGAAGTGATTAATCTCTCGGTTTTTTCAAGGTGTTGAGGGCACTTTTTTAGGGCAAAAACAGACACTGGATGAGGATATGGAACAGATCACTTATGTTGTTGGCCATGTGAACCCCGATACCGATTCAATTGCTTCAGCAATTGGTTATGCCTGGCTGCTCCGGGAACGAGATGGTATCAATGCGGTGCCTGCCCGCGCAGGGACGATCAACCCCCAGACCACCTGGGTCCTGGACCGTCTGGGGATGGAACCTCCCTGCTTGTTGACAGATGTGTCTCCCCAGTTCGAGGCGGTCGCGCGCAGAATGGATTCGGCAGTGCCAGACGATCCCCTCCGTGAGGCCTGGGAGATCGCCAGCCGCACAGGAGGAGTTGCAGCCGTAGTCAATGAGGATGGCACGCCTTACGGCTTGATCACCGGCTTGACTTTGTTTTCTTTTCTTTCCGAGCTGGTTGGTCCCCACCCCCAGCAGCAGGAAATGCGTATAGCCGAATTACTGGAAATGCCCTGCCATGAAGCTGCGGATACCGATGTGCCTTTGTTCAAGGCTGGCAGCCGGATCCGGGATGGCCTGAATAGAATTCTCCGGGAGGAGCGCAATTATTTTATGGTCGTCGATGATGATGGGCTTTATGTCGGGCTTTGCCGACAGCGAGACATCCTCAATCCACCCCGGGTTCGGGTTGTGCTGGTTGACCACAACGAACAGGAACAGGCAGTAGGCGCGTTGGAAGAGGCGGAGTTGTTGGAGATCATTGACCATCACCGCTTAGGCAACCCTTTTACCCGCGCTCCGATCCGCTTTACCACTGAAGTAGTTGGCAGCACCAGCACGATTATCGCGGAGAGGATCATTGAATCCGGGCTCAGCGCTCCGGGGGATATAGCCGGTATGCTATTAGCAGGAATCTTCTCGGATACCCTATTTTTCACTTCCCCAACCACCACCCCCCGCGATGAACGGGTGGCGGATCGAATTGGACGCTGGGCTTTCTCAGCTTACAGTCCCTTGAAAGGGGAAAAGATTGAAACTTTTGGTGAAGCGGTTATCAAAGCGGGAGCAGGTATTTCCAGCCGGGATCCAGATGAGATCGTCGCTTCTGACACCAAGACTTACACATCGGGAGGTTATAACTTTGGAATCGCCCAAGCTGAAGTCACTGACCTGATGCAGGTGGACAAGCACTTATCAGAGCTGGAAGAGGCTTTGGAAAAACTGCGTGTGACCCGGGCCCTGGATTTTACCATGTTGATGGTGACCGATGTTGTACAGAGTTCAAGCCGGTTGATCACAGTCAATCCTCCACCGGTTTTTGATGACCTCCCTTATCCGCCGAGCCAGGATGGCACCCGGTTTGCCAAGGGTGTTGTTTCCCGCAAGAAACAGCTCCTACCAGTTATTTTGAGTTTGCTGGAAACATAATCGAGGATCCTGCATGAGCACAGATAGGGTGTTAAAAGCGCTGGCTGATTTACCCCGGACCGGGACCGCGGCCGCCTTGTGCACCATCATCCAGACCAAGGGTTCCACACCGCGTAAAGCGGGAGCCAAAATGCTGGTATATAAAGAAGGTTCCATTGTGGGTACTATTGGTGGAGGGGAGATTGAAGCTCGCGTGATAGAAGAAGCAGTGGATTCCATCCAAAGCGGAGAGTCCAAAGTCCTGTCTTTTGACCTCATTGATCCAAATCAAGGTGACCCTGGGATTTGTGGAGGCACCCAGGAGGTCTTCATTGATCCTCTTAAGCAACCGCCAGACCTGATTGTTATTGGCGGCGGTCACGTGGGGCGGGCAGTGGTTCACCTCGGAAAGTGGCTGGGTTTCCGGGTGATCTTAAGCGACGATCGCGAAACATTTTGCTCCCCGGAAGCTGTCCCGGGCGCTGATGATTACATTCACTGCAAGCTGGAAGAACTACCGAATCGATATGAGTTCTCAGCTCAATCTGCGGTTGTCATGGCCACCCGCAGCAACCAGGTGGATATTCAGGGATTGCCGGAGTTGCTGAAAACACCCGCGGTTTATATTGGGGTCATCAGCTCCCGCAGAAGATGGAAGTTAACCCGTGAGGAGCTGGCGAAAGTCGGTATCAATGAGGACGACCTGGACCGGATCAAGGCACCTATTGGGTTGGACATCAAAGCTGAGACACCTGAGGAGATTGCCCTCAGCATCCTGGCTGAAGTCATCCAGACCAAACGAGGAGGTTCCGGCAGCTCCTTGGCTTGATTTGGAAGCATGTATATTACAGGGATTCTAATTGGAGAATGAATTATGTGGCAAGAGTATGTCAATGCTGAATCAACTGAACAGGTACTCTCACTGCTGGCGGATAAGAAGGACGAAGCCCGTATTATTGCTGGTGGGACTGACCTGGTTGTCGAATTAGAAGCCGGGATGCATCGCCCGGTGGGTACCTTAATAGATATCTCCCGGGTAGAGGATTTATGTCAGATCGCAGTCGATGAAGATCTGATCCGTTTAGGTGCGGGTGTCACTCACAACCAATGTCTGGCTGACCCGCACATCCGTGAATTCGCCCTTCCCTTAGCGCTGGCTTCCTGGGAAGTGGGAGCTCCGCAGATTCGCAACACAGGGACGGTGGTCGGGAATTTGGTCACCGCCTCGCCTGCCAATGATACTATTGTGCCTCTTTACGCCCTGAATGCCAGGCTGGTGATCCGATCTTTGGAAAACGAGCGAACCGTTGCGATCAAGGATTTTTATACCGGCGTGCGCAGCCACATCCTGCAGCCGGATGAGATGGTAACCGAAGTGCTGATTCCCAAGATGACTCCAGACCAAAGTGGCGTATTCCTCAAGCTGGGCCTGCGCAAAGTGCAGGCAATTTCCCTGGTGACCATGGCGGCAGTTTTGACCCAGGTAAAAGGTCAAGTCAGCCATGCCAGGATCACCCTGGGGGCTGTAGCACCCACTATCATCCATGCCGAGGGGGCTGAGGGATATCTGACTGGAAAGAAGCTCAGTGAAGAGCATATCCTCGCCGCGGCTCAGCTGGCTGGAGAGGCTGCCCGCCCGATCGATGACATCCGGGGATCCGCAGTTTATCGAGAAGAAATCAGCAGGGTTCTGGTCAAACGGGGGCTGGAACAAATCGCTTCAGGAGAAATTCAGCACAGATTACCAGGAAATCCTGTATTATTGGTTGAGGAGAAATCACCTAATGGCAAAAGCGGATCACTGGGCGGTCATCTCGCACCTGGAGGGGAGCCGATCATTACTCATATCAACGGGGTGGAGCACACATTCAAAGCAGGCCATCATAAAACCTTGCTGCATTTGATCAGGGATCACGCAGGGTTGATCGGTTCTAAGGTTGGGTGTGAAGAAGGCGAGTGCGGAGCTTGTACTGTGTTTTTAGATGGCAAAGCCGTGATGTCCTGTCTGGTACCTGCACCCCGGGCTCATCAGGCTGAAGTTATCACGATTGAAGGGCTGGGTGATGAAACACACCTTCACCCGGTCCAGGAAACATTCATCGATGAAGGGGCTGTGCAATGCGGCTACTGCACGCCGGGATTCATTATGTCTGCCGCGAAACTGTTGGAAGAAGTACCTCAGCCCAGCCATTCTCAAATACAAACGGCGATTTCTGGCAATCTGTGCCGCTGCACGGGTTACTATAAAATTGTCAGGGCGATTGAGGAGGCTAGTAAAAAAAGAAGGTGAAGTATGGGTCGATATCAACAGTATGAACGCAGGATCCAGGAAGAACACGAAAGACCTCATCCTGTTTGGCGCGGCCTGGGATTCATCCTGATCGCTTTGATCGCTGTGATGGCCTACGCTGGTGCAAATTTGTTGGTCGAAGCCAACAAAACCAAAGGATGGGTGAACGTGCCGGCAGAAATTCAGGGGGGGCTCCCCTGGGCACCGGATTTGTACGCTGAGCTGGTGGTGGCCTTTTTCCTGACTTTCATTGGATTCGGGATACTGACCATTGTATATTCCCTGGTTTACCGAATTTCGAGGCCAAGGGACCTGTACAAAATGCTAAAGTAACCCTGAAGGATATGCTGTCTGGCAGGCTTAAGGGGGGAAAGGTGTTGGGCAGGGGAGTGGGGTGTATTATGCAATCGAACCTATTGGTGGATTATGCCGTTTAATCTCCGGCTGTATTTGAGAGACTTTTATTACAGTTTTTTTCGCAGTGAAGGAACCCCTGCCAGATTATCTGCGAAAAGGGGTTTACTGCTGCTGTTTCTGTGGGCAGCATTTCCATTCTGGAATTTATATATCCGGATTGGTTATGCCCTGGATAAGATCTTCTTCCCAGATCTTAAACACCTCTATACGACTGATCCCATATTCATCATAGGCAATTACCGCTCAGGATCGACATTCTTCCATCGGCTGCTGCTGCGGGATGAGCAGTTCACCTGTTTGAAAGCCTGGGAAATCTATTTTGCGCCTGCTCTCTGCCATCGAAAACTGATCCGCCTGTTATTAAAAGTGAGCAGTGCCATTGGCAATCCCCTTCAAAAAGGGGTCCGGGCTTTTGATCGACTCCTGAATGAGATCTATCCCATGCATAAAACCGGGTTATACACCTATGAGCAGGATTCCCAGCTCTTTTATCACACCTGGTCCTCATTCAATCTATTTGCAATCTTCCCCTTCCCTGCTTTAGCCCGGAGATATATCTATTACGATCAGGCAGTCCCAGATCAAGAGAGAAGATCACAGTTCGCTTACTACCGAAATGTGATCACGCGCCACATCTTCCTGCACCCCGGAAAGCGCTACCTGTCAAAAAACCCGGACTTCACACCAGCCGTCGAAACGCTGCTGCAGCAATTTCCCAATGCCCGTTTCATCAACCTGGTTCGCCCCCCGGAAGAAATGCTGCCTTCTGCCATCAACCTCTGGGCCAGCAACTGGAGAGCGTATGGCAGTCCCCCAGATGACTACGCTTATATCGATCTGATCAAAGAGTATGCCCGTCATTGGTATTATTATCCCCATAAGACCCTTTCAAGCTTAGGCGAGGATCGTTATCAGGTGGTCCAATTTCATCGCTTGATCAACGACCCCAAAACTGAGATCCTTCGAATTTACGAACAATTTGGCATGGAAGTCAGCCAGGAATTGCTGGAGATTCTAAATGATGAATCCATCGTATCCAGGAAGGATTACGGTGGGTACCCGCTGGAAGAGATGGGTCTGACTGAGCAGGAGATCAAAGAGGAATTCGCCCCTATTTTGCAGGAATACGATCTGGATCTGGAACCCACCGACCGCCACAAGCAACGTGTAAAAAGGCTTTAAGATATGGAACGAACTGTACCCTACACCGCCTCAGAAGAAGTAGAACTCTACTTGAGGACTTATTATTCACTCCTCAGGACATCCGATGCAGTTCAAATACGATCCCTGGAGGAAGTCCATGCAGGCATGAATTCCCTGCTGCATCAGCATGCCAGGGACCGTGTTCCAGATATGACCGCTTTTATTTATGCCTTATTGCGATTGCCAGATTGTATCCGCCAAACCCGGGAGATCGTGCTGGGCCAAAGTGGTTCTGTCTTCAAGGAAGCCGGCATGGGCAATGTCTGGAATTGGAAGCAGGTCAATAGCATGGCCCGCCGCAGGCGCTGTTTCTTTCACCCAGAGCAGCAGGTCATGGCCTGCATTATTGCCAGCAGCTCAGATATTGATGATGTCATACCCATGCTGACAGCCTATCAGATCGAATGGAATAAGATTCACAACTTGCTGCAATATTTGCCAGAGGAGATAGATCTGGTTGAAGCTCATAAACATCCTGATGCCTGGTATAACCTCGCTGAAGCCCTGATGATATCTGTCAGTGATCTCTCCCGCTGGCGTTCTATTTGTGGAGAGGATTTCGTTGATCGGGTCAGGGAGATTAAATCAAGGGAGTGTCATTTTCAAGTCAGGTTGCTGAATGGATCCCTGATCGAGTACAACCGGGCAACCAATCTATGGTGGCGGGTGATAGCTGACCGTGTGCCTGCATTGAGGGACCAACCCATTTATTTCATTTCCAGCAATACCCACAGTTTTCCGAACCTGCTTTCAGGGTTTGCACTGGCGAATAAAGAGGAGATCAATCAATACTTGATCGATGCCGATCAGCGCGAGTTGATTGATGAATGGCGCCAGATCCAGGCCCGCAAGGTTCCCTCCAGTGAAGAGAACTTCTGGTATTATGCCTTGAAGAAATACATCCAGGACCCGGATACGGATGAGATCTTTCAGCGCCGGAACGCTCATGAGAGCAAGTGCGGGATTCACAGGATCAAGAGTGAAAACTCCTTCGATGTGGATGCACAGGTGTTTGAAGTCAATCAGTTCATCCCGGAGTGGATGGATCCCAGGGTTAGAGAAGGTTTGGGAGATCTGGAGTATCTCGCGAACAGCAATGCCTTGATCTTGAATATCGATTATCCTCTTGGGCTGGCTGCTTATAACATCCTGTCCGAAGTGGCTGAAAATGCCGGCAATATTCTGGGGGTGTATTCTCTTGGTAAAGCGGCCACTTTGAACGGTGTTGTTGGGGATGTGATGATCCCTTATGTGGTGCACGATGAACATTCCCGCAACACCTATTTATGCCCCCGGGCCTTTGAAGCTCGCGATGTCAGTCCCTATCTGATCTACGGCACAGTGCTGGATAACCAGAAAGCTGTTACCGTGAAAGGGACTTTTCTCCAGAATCACACGTATATGGATGTGTTTTACCGGGAAGGGTATACCGGGATTGAAATGGAAGCTGGACCCTATTTATCAGCAGTTTTCGAAATGTTCCGCCCCAACCGCCATCCCGTGGATGAAATCGTCAATCTGGATCGGGTGCCATTTGACCTGGGCATCCTGCATTATGCCTCGGATAGACCGTTGAGCAAAGGCAAGAACCTTGGAGCGGGCACCCTGTCATACCGTGGGGTGGATCCAACTTATGCCTGTTCCCTGGCAATTATCCGGCGCATATTCCAGCTGGAAAGGCGCCGGTTAGCGGATAAAGCGTTATAGCATCGTTGATGACGGAAGGATAGCTTATGAGTGCCATTGGAAAATCATATAAGCGCATAGATGCCCTGGATAAGGTTACGGGCAAAGCGGCTTATTCTGGCGATATTTACCTGCCGGATACGCTGTATTTGAAGATTCTCTTTGCAGAGAGACCCCATGCCATTGTCAAGGAGGTTAGCACCTCAAAAGCTGCTGCTCTGGAGGGTGTGGAGTTGGTTTTGACTGCGGCGGATGTCCCCTGTAATGAGTATGGGCTGCAGATACCGGACCAACCAGTGCTTTGTGGCCCCGGGTCAGACAAGCCGTTTACCGACCGGGTGCGTTTCATTGGGGACCAGGTCGCCGCTGTTGTCGCTGAGACCGAAGAGATCGCAGCTGCTGCCTGCGATTTGATCGAGGTCACTTATGAGGATCTCCCTCTGGTGCTGGATCCATTTCAAGCATCCAGGGAGGGATCGCCCCTGATCCATCCAGATCAAGAGTCGAATATCTACCAAACTTATCAGCTCAGAAAAGGGGATCTGGAAAAAGGCTTTCAGGAGGCAGATGTCATTGTTGAAGGTGAATATCATACACCTGTGCAGGAGCATGCTTACTTGCAGCCTGAAGCTGGTGTGGCTTATTTTGATTCCCAGGGTCGGTTGGCGATTGCTGTAGGGGGGCAGTGGGCCCACGAAGAACAGGAGCAAATTGCCCACGCGCTGAACCTGGAATTGGAGCAGGTGCGGGTGATCCATCCTGCGATTGGGGGTGCGTTCGGGGGGCGGGAGGATCTCTCCATTCAAATTGTGCTTGGCCTGGCCGTGATGAAATTGAAAGAAAAAGGGATTGACCGACCGGTGAGAACTGTTTGGAGTCGGGAAGAGTCCATCATCGGCCACCATAAACGACATGCATACCATATCAAAGCCCGCTGGGGAGCCACCAAAGAAGGTAAGTTGACAGCGGTCGAAGTAGACCTGACCGCCGATGGCGGCGCTTATATGTATACCTCCAACAAAGTACTCACCAATGCTTTCATTGCTTGCACGGGTGTCTACGACATACCCAATATCACAGTGGATGCCAGGGCAGTGGCCACAAACACGGTGCCTGGAGGGGCTTTCCGCGGTTTTGGCGGTCCGCAAGGGGCATTCAGTGCTGAGTGCCAAATGAATAAATTAGCGGAAAAGCTGGGTATGGACCCTGTGCAATTGCGGCTGATCAATGCCCTGGATAAGGAGGGACTCAGCTCTGTGGCTACTCCGCTGCCAGGCATAGTCAATATCGCCGATGTCTTAGAACGCTGTGCGCAGGAATCCTACTGGAAGCAAGGAAAAGATGGCTGGCAGAAAACTGAGGTGAGCAAAGCCCCCAAGGGTTTCAAACGGGGCGTGGGTTACGCTTGCGGTTTGAAGAATATCGGCTTTTCTGCCGGGTATCAAGAAAACTCCTGGGCGACAGTAGAACTCCATGGCGGGCAAAACATTGAAAAGGTGATCGTCAGGCATGCTGCCGCTGAGGTAGGCCAGGGTGCCCATACAGCAATCGTGCAAATGACAGCTGAAGCACTGGGAGTTCCTGTGGAGCTGGTAGAGCTTATCAGCGCAGACACAGGAGAGACCCGTGATTCAGGAAGCGTATCTGCCTCCCGGATGACCTTTATGGCGGGTA
>Ga0207796_1000146_pt1 | contig 30310 bp, 29 predicted proteins | sample Pon1CUnioCityCA_6_FD_187274 | JGI IMG/M metagenome (GOLD analysis project Ga0207796, IMG submission 187274) | Marine sediment microbial community from Union City, CA, USA - Pond 1C Sediment 1 (SPAdes) | ecosystem: Environmental > Aquatic > Marine > Intertidal zone > Salt pond sediment ... | reverse complement strand
AAGGCCTGCCAGATCGCCGAGCGCGACCTGGAGAACAACATCGACCACTTTCAGGCCATGCGCGACCGGCTGCACGAGGGGCTGCTGGGCGAGCTGGGCGACGAGGCGGTCAGGCTGAACGGTCATCCCGAGAAACGCCTGCCCAACACGCTGAGCCTCAGCTTTCGAGGCGTGGAAGCCAACACCCTGTTGTCAGAGGTTGGCGAGCAGGTGGCAGCCTCGGCGGGCGCGGCCTGTCACGCCGACGAGGTGGACGTCTCTGCTGTGCTGGAGGCGATGCAGGTCCCGGTCGAGTGGGCCATGGGCACCGTCCGCTTTACGGTGGGTCGCGGTACCACCGCCGAGCAGGTCGACCGCGCCGTCGAGATAATGGCCGGCGCGGTGCGCCGCCTGCAGCCACGATCCGCCCTGACCGCACCCATCCTGATCACCGATCTGGACGAGATCAAGCTGACCCACTATACCCACGGCCTGGGCTGCGCCTGCAAGCTCCGTCCCCAGGCGCTGGAGGAGGTGCTGGCCCGCCTGCCCGTGCCGCAGGATGCTGCCGTGCTGGTGGGCATCGACACCGCCGATGATGCAGCCGTTTACCAGCTGGATGAGGAGACCGCCATCGTCCAGACTGTGGATTTCTTCACTCCCATTGTGGATGACGCCTATTGGTTCGGGGCCATCTCGGCTGCCAACTCGCTCAGCGATATCTATGCCATGGGCGCCAGGCCCCTCTTTGGGCTGAATATCGTGGGCTTTCCGTCCAACCGCCTGCCCATGCGCGTGCTGGAGCAGATCCTTCAGGGCGCGCAGGACAAGGCTGCCGAGGCCGGGATCAGCATCATCGGCGGGCACACCGTCGACGACACCGAGCCCAAGTACGGCCTGGCGGTGACCGGCGTGGTGCATCCCGACCGCGTGGTGCGCAACAGCACCGCCCGTCCAGGCGACGTCCTGGTGCTGACCAAGGCGCTGGGGACGGGCATCATCGCCACTGCGGTCAAGCGGGGACTGGCCGACGAGGCCGCCGCCCGAGAGGCTGCCGAGCTGATGGCAACCCTGAACCTCGCCGCAGCGGAGGCCATGATGGAGGTGGGCGCCCATGCCTGCACCGATATCACCGGCTTTGGGCTGCTGGGCCACCTGCACGAGATGGCCGCCGGCAGCGGGGTCGACATAACCCTCCGTGCGGGCGCGGTGCCCACCCTCGATGCGGCCTGGCCCTTTGCCGGGGCTGACGTGGTGCCCGGCGGCACGCTAAACAACCTGGCCTACGTGGAGGTGCAGGTGACCTTTGACCCGGGAGTGTCGCGGGTGGCGCAGCTCATCCTGGCCGATGCCCAGACGTCTGGCGGGCTGCTGATCAGCCTGGCGGCGGAGCGGGCTGAGGCCCTGGTGGCTGCCCTCCACGACCGGGGTGTTGCCACTGCCGCCCTCATTGGCGAGGTCACCGGCACGGGCACGGGCCACATCACCGTGCTGCCCTGACCGCGCGACCCGTTCGGCGCGTGACACATCCGTAGGGGGGCAGCATGCTGCGCCCGATGAGGTCATGTGGTAAGGAGAAGAGTCGATGACGTCAATAGCGATGCTTTCCATGATCCTGATCACCCTGGCTCTGGTATTTTACTCCATCGGCGTGTGGAGCGAGCGGATCGCGGGAAGGCTCAAGGGGTGGCACCTGATCTTTTTCTGGGGCGGGCTCATCTTTGACACGATAGGCACGGGGATGATGATGGACATGGCGGGCGGGATCACGCTGGACATTCACGGCGTGACCGGTGTGCTGGCCATCCTGCTGATGGTCGTTCACGCTGTCTGGGCTACTTTGGTGCTGCTCCGCAAGGATGAGAGTGCCATCGTCAACTTTCACAGGTTTAGCGTCCTGGTTTGGGCCATCTGGTTGGTCCCTTACTTCACAGGCTTTTTTGTCTCCATGGCGGCGTGAGCCGCGCCACCTGTTTGTCGTTGGCCTGCTTTTCGGGTATAATCTGCTAGTACTATATGCACCCTGGGCACCTGACGACGGTGCGTACGGTCAGGCAAGAGATGTCGATTCGCCTGGCTTGTGGGTGCGTCGACAATCGAAAATCAAGGAGCCATCATGTCACCCATTCCCCGAGCAAATGCCCTGCAACTAGCCAGCACCGCCCGCGATCTGGGCGCCGAGGCGTTGCGCGGCCTATTGGAGCAGAACGAGGATGGCCGCTGGACCGTGGGCCACATCGAGATCGAGTCGTGGCTATCGCGGTATGAGGGGTACGAGCTTGTCGTGACCGTAGCCGCTATCGACCGGGAGACCCCGATGGCCTACACCCGCACCTGCCGCACCTGCGGCAATGACTACGAAGGCCGCACCTGCCCCCACTGCGAGCAGGTGCGGCGCCGCCTGCGCGGCTGAGACGGAACTGGCGCAGTACACGCGTCCTGAGATCTGAGGAATATGTTCTTTGATGAAGCCAAGATCTATATAAAGAGTGGCGACGGCGGGGATGGCTCTGTCGCCTTCCGCCGCGAGAAATTCGTGCCCTTTGGCGGCCCCAGCGGCGGCAACGGCGGCCCTGGTGGCGATATCTACCTCGAGGTTGACCGCAACCTCAATACACTGATCCACTTTAAGAGCCGGGTGCACTTCAAAGCCGAGAATGGAGGCCGGGGCAGCGGCAAGAAGCAGCAGGGCAAGGCTGGCGAAGACCGTCTTGTCCCGGTACCGCCCGGCACCATGGTCTACGACGCCGACAGCGGCGAACTGGTGGCCGACCTGGTGGAGGATGGACAGCGCGTGCTCCTGGCCAAGGGCGGCCGGGGCGGCCGGGGCAATGCTGCCTTTGCCTCGCCCACCAACCAGGCCCCCCGCCTGGCCGAGCACGGCGAGCCGGGTGTGGAGCGCTGGCTGCGCCTGGAATTGAAACTGATCGCCGATGTGGGCGTCATCGGCATGCCCAACGCTGGCAAGAGCACCCTGTTGTCGGTCGTCAGTGCCGCCCGTCCCAAGATCGCCGCTTATCCCTTCACGACCCTCCAGCCCAACCTTGGCGTGGTGCAGCTGGACGATATGCGTAGCTTTGTCATGGCCGATGTGCCTGGCCTCATCGAGGGGGCCAGCGAGGGGGTGGGCCTGGGACACCAGTTCCTGCGCCATGTGGAGCGCACCCGGTTGTTGATCCACCTGTTGGACGGTGCGGCAACCGATCCCCTGGTCGATTACGAAACGATCAACGGGGAGTTGGCCCAGTTCAGCGAGCGCCTGGCGGCCAAGCCTCAGATCGTGGTGCTCAACAAGATGGACCTGCCCGATGCCCAGACTTGGTGGTCCTTGATAGAGGATGCCATGAAGGAGCGGGGTATAGAGGCCCACGCTATCTCGGCCGTCAGCGGGCAGGGGGTCCGGCCCCTGTTGCAGCGCACCTTCCAGTTGCTCAGCACCCTTCCTGCCCCCGAGCTAGCGCCCGAGTCACCGGCTGTCTTTCGTCCCCACCAGGGGGAGGATGCCTTTGCCATCGAGCGCGAGGGGGATGGCTGGCGGGTGCGCGGCGCGCGCGTGGAGCGCATAGCTGCCATGACACCCTTTAGCCTTCCCGAGGCCGCGGCCCGCTTCCAACGCCAGTTGCGGGCCATGGGTGTGGTGCAGGCCCTGGAGCGGGCGGGCGTCCAGCATGGGGACGTGGTGCGCATAGGCGAGGAGGAATTGGAGTGGCAGCCGTAGTGTCTGCCCAGGTCCAGCGGCTGGGCATCTTTGGCGGCACCTTTGACCCCATTCACCACGGGCACCTGGTTGCCGCCGAAGAGGCGAGGTTCCAACTGGATCTGGACAGGGTCCTATTCGTGCCTGCCAGAGTGCCACCCCACAAGCCTGCCCAGCCCATATCAGCGGCGAGCCATCGCTTGCGCATGGTCGAACTGGCCATCGCTACCAATCCCCATTTTGCCCTTTCCCGGGTCGACGTGGACCGGCCTGCCCCATCCTATACTGTGGAAACGCTGGAATTGCTTCGCGCTGAATGGGGGCCCGGCCCGCGATTCTTTTTCATCGAGGGCCCTGATTCGCTCTCCGATATCGTCTGTTGGTACCAACCCCAGCGCCTGATCGAACTGTGCGAGCTGGCTGTGGTGGCTCGTCCCGGTTCCAATGTCGATGTGGCTGGACTCGAGAGGCAACTGCCGGGTCTCACCGACCGGCTCCATTGGGTAGAGATGCCCCTGCTGGAGATATCGTCCACTGATGTGCGCGCCCGAGCCCGGACTGGCAGGCCCATTTCCTATCTCGTGCCCCACGGGGTGGAGGCGTATATTCGACAGCATGGGCTCTACCGGGAATAGGGCACACACGGCTGCATCAGGCGCTTATTGAGGTGTGCGCTCAAGGAATCATGGAGGTCAGAGGGATATGGCAACACTGTTATCAGAGATGGGCTGGCCTGACGTGCAGGAGTATCTGCGGCAAGACGACCGCATGATCCTGGTGGTAGGCAGCACCGAGCAGCATGGGCGCCACATGACCTTTGCCAGCGACGTATGGCAGCCCTGGGAGATTGCGCGCAGGCTCAGCGATCGGACGGGCGTTCTGCTGGCTCCGTCGCTCAATTTCGGCATGTCGCTGCACCACCTGGGTTTCCCTGGCAGCCTGAGCTTGCGGCCCCACACGCTGGTATCGGTCATGGAGGACCTACTGGAGAGCGCATACCTGCACGGGTTCCGCCGCATCCTGATCCTGAACGGCCACGGCGGCAACACCGCCTCGATCCAGGCGGCGCTGGCCGAGGCGCTGAATGAGCTGCACGGCCTCGAGGTCCGCCTGGGCATCTGGTGGCGCGAGCCGGAGGTCAAGGCTGTGATGGAGGAAGCCTTCCCCGGTGAGCCCGGAGGTCATGCCAGTGCCAGCGAGACATCAATGGTCCTGGCCATTCGGCCCGACGTGGTACGGCTGGATCGAGCGGACTATAGCCCCGGATCGCCCATGCCCAGCTTTTTGACGCGTCAGGTCTTCATGGAGCATTTCCCGCATGGCGTGATCGGCTCTGACCCGCGCAAGGCATCGGCAGAGGTGGGCGAGCGGGCCCTGGTCGCGGCCGTCGACGTCTATGAAAGGCTGCTCCAGGCCTGGGAGTAGGCTGCGGCGCGCAGGTGGCACCAGGAGGAGATGGCGACAGCTCGCAAAACAGCTTCCTGGGCTCAAAATCGGCGGGTTGCACAGATTGCGCAAATGTGCTATAATTTCAATTGCTAATATCTGCTTCATCCGTCGCGTACAGTTTGCGCTCCAGTTCCTTTCCGATCAGTTTCTCTTGCGAAGTGCATTTGCTGGTACCCTGGCCGATATCCAATATCCCGGTTGTGTGGGGACAGTTCTCTAACCCCGTTGTCGTTGCACAATGTGGATCTATTGATATCGGTCCAGTCGAGTGAGAGAGGAGGTGATGATCTACCCCGACTTGTAGACCTATTTGTGTTTCCCTGCAAGATCTATTTTGAGAAGGAGGAGGAAAACGTGAGTCGAAAAGTTCTGTCTACCCTTTTGAGCTTGTTGATCCTTCTGACCATGGTCCTCGCCGCGTGCGGTGGTGCCACAGAATGCCCCGAGTGCCCAGAATGCCCCGAGGTCGAAGAATGCCCTGAATGCCCGGACGTTGCGGCCGCCCAGGACATTTTTGGCACGGTGATGTCGCGAGGCACCTTGGTCTGTGGCGCCCGAACCGACCTGCTCGGCTTTGGCTACCTCAATGAGAATGACACGAATGTCGGCTTTGACATCGACCTCTGCCGTGCGGTCGCTGCTGCCATGTTCAACGATCCCGAGGCGGTAGAAATCGTGCCGCTGACGGCTGCCGAGCGCGGTCCTGCCCTGCAGACCGGCGAGATCGACATGCTCTCCCGTAACGTGACCTGGACATCCAGCCGTGACGCGCAGTGGGGCAACTTTACCATCGTCATGTTCTACGACGGTCAGGGTATGATGGTCCGCGAGGCGACTGGGTTCACCACACTGGAGGATCTGGACGGCGCTACGGTCTGCGTGACCACGGGCACGACGACCGAGAAGAACCTGGCAGACAACTTCCGCCAGCGAGGGCTCAGCTACGAGGCCGTGACCTTTGAGGATACCTCAGCGGTCTATAGCGCCTACGACGAGGGCCGCTGCGACGCTGCCACCAGCGACAAGTCGCAGCTGGCTGCGGTGCGTGAGGGCCTTGCTAACCCCGACGAGCACATCATCATGGATGTGACCATGTCCAAGGAGCCGCTCACGCCGGCCGTGCCTACCGGGGACGATCACTGGTTCGATGTCGTCAAGACGACTATGTATGTCCTCATCAATGCCGAGGAGCTGGGCATCACCTCGGCGAATGTGGATGAGATGATGGGCAGCGATAATATCGAAGTCCTCCGCCTGCTGGGCATCGAGGGCAGTTTTGGCCAGGAGGACCTGGGCCTGTCCCAGGACTTTGCGGCCAACGTGATCCGCGCCGTGGGCAACTATGGCGAGATCTATGACCGCTACATGGGACCGAACGGGCTTGCCTTTGAGCTGCCGCGTGGTCCCAACAAGCTCTGGACTGACGGCGGCGTTCTCTACGCACCGCCGCTTCGCTAGGTTCTGAATAGCTAGGATGTGGGTGCGGCCCCGGCCTGCAACTGTCAGGGCTGCACCCACATAGCAATCGAGTGCCATCATGAGCCAATCATCCCTGACACGCGTGTTCTATCGCAAGGGAGTCCCTCTCTGGCGAGATGTCGTGGTCCTGCAATGGATTGCTCAGATCCTGTCCGCCGTATTGGTCCTCGCCTTTTTGTGGTTCTTTGTCAGCAACGTCCTCCGGGGAGCCGAGGTCCGCGGATTGAGTTGGAGCTACAGCTTTTTGAAGGAGGCTGCTGGCTTTCCTATCAGCGAGTCGGTCATCCCCTACGACGAGGCCCAGACCTTTGGCTATGCTTTCATAGTTGGCCTGCTGAACACGCTCAAAGTATCCCTGGTGGGCGTCGTTCTGGCTACGATTCTGGGGATCATTGCTGCTGTCGCCCGGCTCTCCACCAATTGGCTGGTCAGCCGCATTGCCAGCGTATACATTGAGATTATCCGCAACGTCCCGCTGCTTGTTCAATTATTCTTCTGGTATTTTGGCTTCTTCCAGCGACTGCCGCCCGTCCAGGAGGCTACGGCGCTGCCGGGACCCAGCTATCTGAGCCAGCGGGGTCTGTACATAGCCTGGTTCAAGCCCACCTCAACCTTCTGGCTCTGGATGATCTTTGTCGGCGTGGCGATTGTCGCTGCCCTGGTCCTGTATTTCTACCTCTCGCGGTACCAAGTCCAGACAGGGCGCACAACCTATCCTGTGGCGACAGCCTTTGCGGTTCTGGTGGTGTTGCCTGTGGCGGGCTGGTTCCTGGTGGGCGATAACCCGCTGGCCTCCAATGTCCCGGTTTTGGGCAAGTTCAATTTCGATGGAGGATTGCGGGTCACCCCCGAGTTTGCCGGCATGTTGGTCGGCCTGGTGGTCTACACCGGTGCCTTTATCGCCGAGGTGGTTCGGGCAGGGATCCTGGCCGTACACAAGGGGCAGTTTGAGGCGGCGCGTGCCCTGGGGTTGACCCAGATGCAGGTGTTGCGCCTGGTCGTCTTGCCCCAGTCCTTGCGCGTCATCATCCCGCCGCTCATCAGCCAGTATCTCAACCTGGCCAAGAACTCGTCCCTGGCCATCCTCATTGGCTACGCCGACGTATTCTTTGTCGGCCGGACGATCATCAACCAGTCCGGGCGAGCCGTGCCCGTCTTTTTGCTGATCATGGCCATCTATTTGACCATTAGCCTGGTCACATCGGTCATTATGAATATTTACAACCGTCGCGTGCGGTTGGTGGAGCGATAGCCATGAGCGCACAGATCAAATCGTCGGCGCCACCTGCTGCCCTTGGCCCGCTTCAGTGGCTGAAGAAGAACCTCTTTAGTACCTGGTTCAACACCATACTGACCCTGATATCCCTGGGGGTGATCTACTTTGCGTTGAAGGGCATCCTGCACTGGGTGTTTGTCACTGCCAACTGGGATCCGGTCGCGCAGAGCCTAAAGAAATTCGCCGTCGGTCTATACCCGGTCGAAGAGATCTGGCGGATCGGCACCATATTAGCCATGGTGTCCACCCTGGCCGGAGTCAGCTGGGGCGTATGGCGGGGCACTGTCCGTACCTTTGCCCTGGCCCTGGCTGCTGGGTTCATCGTCATTGCCGTACTGCCCTTTGATCTCTATCCGCCCAACGGCGATCCGTTGGACTTGCTGGTGCGAGTGGGATTCATCGTCTTGCCGGTCCTGATCGCGCTGGGCTTCTTGCTGGGCTGGAAGGTTCCCATCAAGGGCAGCCTGGTCCTGCTGCTCTGGCTCCTGTCCTTTGCGCTGGCTATGGTGTTGCTAAGTGGTTTCAGGGATAGCGAGCTGCTGCCGCGGGTGAGCACCAATGATTGGAGCGGCCTGCTCCTCACCTTCCTTCTGGCGCTGATTGGGATCGTCGCGTCGTTTCCCATTGGCGTCGCCCTTGCGCTGGGGCGCCAGAGCCGCCTGCCTGTGGTCAAGATCTTTTGCACTCTATTCATCGAGATGGTGCGTGGGGTCCCCTTGGTCACGATCCTATTTATGGCCTCTATTATCCTGCCGCTCTTCCTGCCGGAGGAGATCCGCATCGACCGCGTATTGCGGGCCATGATCGGGATGACGCTCTTTGCTGCGGCCTATATGGCTGAGAATGTGCGGGGCGGGCTGCAGGCCATCCCCAGGGGCCAGTACGAAGCCGCCCAGGCAGTGGGCTTGACCGGTTTTCAGACCACCGCCTTTATCGTGCTGCCGCAGGCGCTCCGCGCGGTGATCCCGGCCATCGTGGGCCAGTTCATCGCTCTGTTCATGGACACAACCCTGGCCATTATCGTCGGCTTGCTGGAGCTGCTCGCCATAGGTAAGGCTGTGCTTCAGAGTAACCAGGCATGGCTGCTCCGTGACAAAGAGGTATACCTCTTTATCGCGGTTCTGTTCTGGATCTTTACCTACGCCATGTCCTACGCTAGCCACCGGCTCGAGACGGCGCTGGGTGTAGGGGAACGATAGAACTTCCCCCCTCCGGGTCGGGGGAAAGCAGAGTATCGGAGAGAAAAGCATGCCAGAGGAAAAACGAAGGGAAGTCGGGGACGACATCATCATCTGCCACGATGTCGAAAAGTGGTTCGATGATTTTCACGTACTGCGTGGCATCACCATCACCCTGAAAAAGGGGGAGGTGGTGGTGATCTGCGGCCCGTCCGGATCGGGCAAATCCACCTTTATCCGTACCATCAACCGCCTGGAGGAGCATCAAAAGGGCGACATTATCGTCGATGGGATCGAGCTGACCAACGATATCCGGAATATCTCCGCCATTCGCAGCGAGATAGGCATGGTGTTCCAGTCTTTCAACCTCTTCCCGCACCTGACCGTGTTGCAGAATGTCACGCTGGCTCCCATTCGCGTGCGCAAGCTGCCCAAAAGGGAGGCCGAGGAAGTCGCCTACCGGCTGCTCGAGCGGGTGGGTATCCCCGAGCAGGCGGATAAATTTCCCGGCCAGCTATCGGGTGGGCAGCAGCAGCGGGTGGCCATCGCCCGCGCGCTGGCCATGGAGCCCAAGATCATGCTCTTTGACGAGCCAACTTCGGCCCTTGACCCGGAGATGATCAAGGAGGTGCTCGACGTCATGCGCGAGCTGGCCCGCTCGGGCATGACCATGATCGTCGTCACCCACGAGATGGGCTTTGCCCGCGAAGTCTGCGATCGCATTGTCTTCTTTGACGAGGGGCTGATCGTTGAACAGGCGCCGCCCAGCGAGTTCTTTGAGAATCCCAGGGAGGAGCGCACCAAGCTGTTCCTGAGCCAGATCTTGACACATTGACCACCTGTCCCTATACTTGGCTGTACGAGTGCACTGACCGGCCTGTGTGCCGGTCAGTTTTCATGTAGGAGGACGTTTGGTTTGAAATTTAGTTTGTCGACCGGGACCCTCTATCCCTATCCCTTGCGCCAGGTCTTTCGCTGGGCGCGGCAGGCGGGATTCGATGGCGTGGAGTTGGTCATAAATCCCGAAGCCGCCATACGCGGCGGGCAGTCTGTGCGGCAGATTGCCCGGGCAGAGGGTATGGAGCTCCTTTCGGCCCACCCCACGGTGATTCCGCTGCCCGGCTGGCGGGAACGAGATGGCGGCATGGCCCGTACCATAGACCTGGCCCGAGAGGCCGGGATCGGCCTGGTCGTCATGCATACCCCCAGGTCCGGTAGCCTGGACGAGGGTGACGGGCTGGTCTTTCGCCAGCGGATCGAGCGCTGGCAATCGCAGTTGGCGGGGGGCGGCCTGCAGCTGGCGGTGGAGAACAAGGCCATCCGCGCCGAGGCCCACTGGCATTATGCGCTGACCCCCCTGGATCGCCTGCGTGCCTTTGCCGACCGCCACGATTTGGCTCTCGTGCTGGACACGGCCCACGCCGGAACGGCTGGCGAGGACCTGCTGGGCGCTCGGCGCCTCTTTGGCGACCGGCTGGTGAACGTGCACCTGAGCGATCTGGGCGGGCGTTTGCCGCTGGCAGAGTTCTCACACGTGCGGCGGTTCTTCGGGGAACACCGCTTTCCAGGGACGGGCGACCTGGCGCTCCCAGATCTGCTTGGAGAGCTGGGCGGCAGTGGCTATGAGGGCCTGGTTACGCTGGAGGTGAGCCCGTGGGCCGTGCGCGGCTGGTGGCCTCCTGCTGTGCGGCGCTACCTGGCCCGGGCCTGTGACTGGATGAGACAGATGGCAGGTTCGGCGGGCAACGGGACTCGGCGTGCCGGGTGATAGGGTGCAACGGGCACTACCGGCACGCGCGGACCACAGGGGAGGTACTTATTCTTCGCCCTGATCTTCTGGCGCCTCTGGCTTGGGCAGGCGCACCCGCTTCAAGGAGACCTTGTTGGCCTGCCGGCAGCTGGGGCATTCGACGGTGTAGTGCGCAGGTTTGCTGGTGATGCCCTCTGCAGCCAGGAGGTTGGCGATATGCTGTTCGGTCATCTGGAACGCGTTACCGCATTTGAAGCATCGCACTTTGACCATGATTCATTCTCCAAGAGAGATACGTGGCAGAAAGCGATTCCCGGTATCCAGGTGGCTCACGCCGCCGCCGGACCCGTTTGCTGCCTGTAGGGCCAGTATAGCACGCCTCTATTGGCCTGTCAAAGCTTCAGGCTTTGCTGCGGAGATGCGCCCCGTGCGCACGATTCGACCTCCGGACAGCAGAGCCCGCTGTCCGAGATGGTATCACTAATCACGAGGAGCCCGTTATGAAGGATTTTTACCAGCTCACCTACCGGGGGCGCGCCCTTCGCCTGCGCCGTATGGCGCTGGCTGCACTCCAGCACTACGATCTGGACGTCAAGCGCGTTCGCCTGCTGAGCAACGATCTGAATGGCATCTTTCGTGTGGACCTGAGCAGCGGGGGAAAGCTGGTGTTGCGGGTCTGCCTGCCGGAGCCAGAGTCGGGCCACAGCCTGCCAGAGATCCGCTCGGAGATGATGTGGCTGGATGCCCTGAGCCGCGATACCGATCTGGGCGTGCCTACACCCCTGGTCAATCAGGATGGGGCGCTGGTGACCACCATGGAGGTAGAAGGGGTGCCCCAGGCGCGTCACTGCGTGGTCTTTGGCTGGATCCCTGGTCCCGATCTCGCCGACAGGCTGACACTGGAGAATGTGGAAAGGATGGGCTCGCTGTCCGCCCAGTTGCACGCCCATGCAGAGACCTTCAGGCCGCCGCCGGAATTCTCGATCAAGACTGCGGACAGCGTGTTCCCCTTTGGGGACGAGAATCTCCTCTTTGATGAGGCGTACCGCAACCTTGTGCCTCCTGACAGGCGCGATCTGTTTCAGCGCACCATCCTGCGCGTAGAAGCTGCGTTGGGCGCGCTATATGCGGACCGGCGAGGGCGGCGGGTATTGCACTACGATCTCCATCAGTGGAACGTAAAGGTCTTTCGAGGTAAGCTGTATGCCCTGGATTTCGAGGACTTGATGTGGGGCTACCCTGTCCAGGACATTGCCATCACCTTCTACTACTGGCAGGATCTTGCCCAGTTCGGGGAGCTGCGAGAGGCATTCAGGCGCGGCTATACGCAGCACGCAGGCTGGCCTGAGCAAGTGCGCGGGCAGATCGACACTTTTATCGGCGCGCGTGGGCTGGACCTGGCTAATTTCGTCCTTGAGGATCCGAGCCTGGAGTGGCGTCAAAACGCCCCGGCTTTTCTCGAAAGGACAGAATCCCGGCTGCGGGCGTTGTTAGAGTAGGACCGGGACCTATACCTCCTCGATGCTGGACCGGATCTTGCCCAGCGAGGAACGGATTTCATCGAGCTCACCTTCGATGCGGGTGAGCTTTTCTCTTTCGGCGCGGACAAAGCGAGTGTAGGGCGCTATGGCCTCCCTCAATCGTCGCAGGCTCTTTTCCAGCTCCCGGTCGAACTCGCTGGTCATGGCCTCCATCAAGCGCTCGCGGAGGTCCTCCAACTTGTTGTGCAGGTCGCTCTTGGCCCGCCGTCGCTTTGCCGGGATGATGAGCAGGCCCACGACAGCCATCGCGCCAGCAGCCAGAATGCCGGTGAAATCAGCCAGAGCCGTGTGCAGAATGGCCAGCAGGATGGCGCCCAGACCCACAGCCCCGACTTGAAGCAGGGCGACGCCCGCCACCGAGTCGCGCACGCTCTGGGCCAGCTTTCGGGATTCGGCCTCGCGATCGTAGGTCATGACCACTTCTTTGGCGGCCCGCCCCACCGAATCCAGAAGCTGCCGCCGGTTGTACTCAAAGGGACCGCCCACCTGCCCGATGATCTGCTCTTCCTGGTCGCGGACCCTGGCCCGGTGGCGGTCCAGATACTCCAGCGTCGCCTGCCACTGGCGCAGATCTCTGTCCACTAGCCAGTCGATCAAGCCGCTCACCTCCTGCTCGATCTCGTGGGGGGTATCGCCGATCACCTGCCGCTCGAACTCGCGCTGGATGCGCTGGGTGTTCACCAGGTCAAAGACGCGCGCCAGGCGCAAGGTCTCGTCGAAATAGACCATGCCCCGGTTGTTCATCGCCAGCAGCACCTTCTCGATGTCGGCCATCCGGTAGCGGAAATCGTTCTGCATGTCGCTGCGGTAGATCTCGAGCTGGCCCTCGATATTCTGTATGGCCTTTAGATCCTCACCAAGCAGCTCCAACCGGCTCTGCGCAAGCTCCAGATAGCTTCCCGCCAGCCGCTCGCCAACCCCCAGCGGATTGCGCAGCTTGAGCCTCACCCGGCTCTTTTCGTCCAGCGTCTCGTGGATATAGGTCTCGACCTGCTGGAATCTGCTGGCAGCCCAGAGGGCGTCCCGCTCACCGGGGGTGCCGGCCTGCTTGGCTTTCAGGGCCAGGCGCGCCGATATCGGAAAGATCTCGGGCGAAAAGCCCAGCAGCGCCAGGGCATTCTGGCGGATGAATTCGCTCACCTGGATTGTCTCATCCTCTTCCAGCAGGTCAGTCTTGTTGAGGAGGATGACCACCTTCTTGCCCCATTGCCGGATGCGCTCCATGAAGGCCCGCTCGCTCTCGGTAAAGGGCCGGTCAGCGGAGGTGATAAAGATCACCAGATCGCTGCGGGGGACGAACTCTTGCGTCAATTGCTCGTGGCGGCGGATGATGGCGTTGGTGCCCGGCGTGTCCACGATGTTGATCTCGCGTAAAAAGGCCGCGGGATAGCCCAAAGTCAGCACGCCGTCCTCTGTGACCTCCCGGCTTGGGGCGTCGTTGTGGTGCAGAATGCAGATTTGGGCCGTGGTGGGGGTCACCCCCTCCTCCAGGAATCGCTCGCCCAGCAGCGCGTTGATAAAGGCCGATTTCCCGCTGTTGAACTCGCCGACCACGACCAGCAGGAATAGCTCGTCCAGTTGCTGGATTGACTTCTGGAGGGTCCTTTGGTCCTCGGCAGTCACATCAAAGCCAGCCAGGGCCAGTTGCAGGCGCTCCAGCGCGGCTTTTTCGTCCTTGAGAAGCTGCGATTGTTTGCGGTTCAGAATGGTTCGAAGCAAGGAATCCCCCTGAATGCGCCAGGTTTTGGATCCAAGGCGCAGTCTATGGCAGGACCTCAGACCGTCAACGCCAGGTCCAAACCAGCCGCGAGCGGCGCTGATCCAACCGCAGGCCAGCCTCCTGGGCCAGGCGTACTGCATCTGCGTACTCTTGGGCGCTGATGGTCCGGTCCAGCGGCGGATATTCGTTGGCGCGGTAGCAGGGCCGGTACTGGGCCATCACATTGATATACGTGTGCGGCGATACTTTGTCGCGCAAGAATCGGACGATCTCGGCTGTACCAGCCAGCTCGTCGGGCAGAACCAGGTGGCGCACCAGCAATCCCCGTTGGGCCACTCCCCGCCCGTCCATGGTCAGGTCGCCCACCTGGCGGTGCATCTCCTTGACCGCTGCCTGGTTGGCTGCCGGATAGCCGCGCACCTTGGACAGCCGATGGGCAGCCTTGGCATCGGCGTATTTCATGTCCGGCATATAGATATCCACCACACCGTCCAACAGGGCCAGTGTCTTCAGCGAGTCGAACCCTCCGGTGTTGTAGACCAGCGGCAGGCGCAGTCCTGCCTGGGCGGCAATGAGCAGCCCCGCCAGGATTTGTGGCACCACGTGGCTGGGCGACACAAAGTTGATATTGTGGCAGCCCTGGCTCTGAAGGCCCAGCATCATCCGAGCCAGCTCCTCCGGCTCCACCTCGCGGCCCAGGCCCACCTGGCTGATCTCATAGTTCTGGCAGTATTGGCAGCTCATGTTGCACCACGAGAAAAAGATGGTGCCCGATCCGCCCCGTCCCACCAGGGGGGTCTCCTCGCCAAAGTGGGGTCCGTGGCTGGAGACGAGCGCCCGCTCGCCGGTGTGGCAGCCGGCACCCTCTGCGCTCAGGCGGCGGTTGACGCCGCACTCTCGGGCGCAGATATCGCAGGCTTCCAGGCGGGCGTATGCCTCTGCCACTCGGCGTTCCAGCTCTCCCGAGTGGAGCAGCGACAGATACGCCGGTTCGAATCGATCAGCCAGGGCAGTCTTTCCTTTCCCGGGTCCCATCTGCTGGTTGCGAGCAGTCCTCACGCTTACCAAAGTACAGGGACGGTCCTCTCGCGGTAGTTCCGATCCCGGAATTTGACGTGCTTGAACTGCTGTCCATATTCGTGCAGGCTTCGGGTCACTGCCACGTCCTGCTGGCAGTAGTCCAGGATCTCCTGCATGCGGCCCTGCTTGTACCAGCGCACGGCCTGCAGCCCGTCGGCCGACTTGGATGTGCCGAGTGTGGTCGAGGCCAGGTTGTCCAGGCTGACCCGGAAGCCGAGGCGCTTGTGGATTTGGTCCAGCATGTCCACCGTCTCTATGTCGTCCAGGGGGTCGTCGGTGTAGGCTCTGAGGACCTCGTAGTCGAATCCCAGGACGTTAAAGCCCACCACCAGGTCGGCTGTTTTCAGTTCGGTGATCAGATCGGCAACTGTCTCCTCGGTATAGTGCCGGTAGCCTCCATCGGCCGTGGAATAGGTCACCGCTGCGGAAAGGCCCAGCTTGCGGATATTGTGCCGCCCGCCCACCTCGTCAAAGGATCGCTGCGTCTCTACGTCGAAATATACGGTATTCATAGTCACATTCTCATCTCCTGGTGTTCCATTCTATCACGAAGTGGGATGCGGCGCAAACGAAAATGCAGACTGTTGAACACCCTTTTGACCTCCGTGCCTCTTTGCGTTATACTGGATGTCAGCGAGAATCGTATCGCGGAGGCATGTTCTCCGCGCAAGAACCTATTGGAGGTAGAGCTATGGCGAACAAGAATGCAAAGAAGCTGGCCAAGCAGCAGGCCAAGTCCCTGAAAAAGGCCAGCAAGGCGGAGAGGCGGAAACACCGGCGCAAGGCAGAGGCCGTGCTGACGCTGGATCAGGTTGCCGATCAGCTGCGGGCGCTAGCTGCGCAGGTGGAGGCAGGCACAGTGACCCTCGGCGACAAGGTGCTGGAATTGCCTGACCAGGCCGAATTTGAGCTCAGCTACAAGCTCAAGAAAAAGGGTGGGCACGAGATCGAGGTCGAGATCGAATGGGGTGGCCCCAAGCGCGCCACGCTGCTCCCGGTCGAGTGATCCGCTGGACCATCGTTGATTGAGCAACTAATTCTGTCAGCTCTGCCGGCGGGGGGTGCGGAAATAGATGACTGTCCCTCTGGCTGATCTGTTGGCGGTCCTGCCCCGCGAACCACAGCTTCACGGTGCGCCGGCTGACCTGCGAGAGATTCCCATCCAGGCCATTACCTGCGACTCGCGACAGGTGACTGACGGCAGCCTCTTTGTCGCCTATCGCGGTGTCTCGGTAGACGGGCATGACTTTGCCTCCCAGGCGGCAGCAAATGGCGCTGCCGCCGTCGTCGCGGAAAGGCATCTGGATGGGCTGGGCGTGCCGTTGGTGGTCGTGCCCGATGGCCGGCAGGCCCTGGCCTACCTGGCGGCAGCCTGGTACGGTTTCCCCTCTCACCAGCTCACCGTCGTGGGCGTGACCGGAACCGATGGCAAGACGACCACCTGCAACCTGCTGCACAGCATCCTGACGTCCGCAGGCCGGCGCGCTGGCCTGGTCACCACCGTGAACGCCATTATCGGCGAGCGGAAGATAGACACCGGCCTGCACACCACCACCCCGGACGCCCCCGACATGCAGCGCTACCTGGCCGAGATGGCCGCCGCCGGCATGGAGATCGCAGTGCTCGAGGTCACGTCCCACGGGCTGCAGCAGCACCGCGTGACGGCATGTGACTTTGATGTAGCCGTGGTGACCAATATCACCCACGAGCACCTCGATATCCACGGCAGCCTGGAGGGGTACCAGCAGGCCAAGGCCAGGCTCTTTCGCCACCTGTCGGACGGGCTGCGCAAGCCGGGCGTGCCCAAGGTGGCGGTACTCAATGCCGGAGACGACTCGTACCGCTATCTGCGCCCAATCGCGGCGGACCGCCAGGTGATCTACGGCCTGGAGGGTGCCGTTGCAAGCGGTGCCAACCTGGTCGCCACCCGCATCGAGCGCTCTGCATCTGTCACCCGCTTCGTTGTGCAATCGGACCTGGGGGAGTTCGAGCTGCGGACTGTGCTCGCGGGCGACTATAATATCTCCAATATCCTGGCTGCCGCCGGTGCAGCCCTGGCACTGGGTGTGCCGGTCGAGGCCATCCAGCAGGGGGTGTGGGGTGTCGAGGGCATCGTCGGGCGCATGGAGCGTGTGGACGAGGGCCAGCCCTATACTGCCATCGTCGACTTTGCGCACACGCCCAACGCATTGGTGCAGGCCCTGGAGACTGCTCGCACCTTGACCCGCGGGCGCGTGATCGCCGTGTTTGGCAGTGCGGGCCTTCGGGATGTGCAAAAGCGGGCCTGGATGGGTGAGATTGGCGGGCGGCTGGCTGATGTCACAGTCCTCACAGCTGAGGACCCGCGCACCGAACCGGTGGATGCAATCCTGGATGAGATGGCGCGCGGTGCGGAAAAGGCGGGCGCGGTGGAGGGGCAGAGCTACTACCGCGTGGCTGACCGGGCTGAGGCCATCCAATTCGCCGTCGATCTGGCCCGCGAATCGGATCTGGTCATTGCCTGCGGCAAGGGCCACGAGCAGTCGATGTGCTACGGCACCGTCGAGACACCCTGGAGCGAGCACCAGGCGCTGCGCGATGCCATCCGCCGCCGGCAGGCACGCGAGCAGGCGGGCTCGTAGGACTGCCAACGTCTCCCGATCCGTGCGTGGGGCCTAATCCTCAAATTGCTCGCCACAGGCAGGGCAGTGGCTCATCGCTGGCGCCAGCTCGGCACCACAGGCCGGACAGCAGAGCTCCAGTTCGGTGCCGCAGGCCGCGCACCGGGTATCGTTCTCTCCCACGGCTTTGCCGCAGACCGGACAGAGCGATAGATGGCAGTTGGGGCACTCGACCAATCCCAGCCCCACATCGTGCTTGCACTTGGGGCAGGGCCGGCTGGCCTGAAATCCACAGTAAGGGCAGACTATCTCCTCGTCCTTCAGCAGCAGATAGCACTGGGGACAGGTCCGCTGACCGCACTCCTGGCAGGCGCCCAGCTCGCTGCCGTATTTGGCTGCGCATTGCGGGCATTTGAGCAGCACCAGGTTCAACTCGGCAGCAAATATGGGGGCGAATGTGCGGTGTTCCAGTGCCAGGGTCTGCCCGCATTCAGCACAGGCCTCGGGGGCATCCAGGATGCGCTCATCGCAGTATGGGCAGCGCCGCACGAATAGCACGCCGCACTCTGGGCAGAGCCTGGACCCGACGGCTACCGCGAAGCTGCAGCTCGGACAGGCAAAGCTGAGTTCCAGCCCGCACGAGGGGCAGAATTCGTCGTCCTCATCGTCGAGCGGGTCGCCGCAGCCCGGGCAATAGATCTGTCCGCAGGCTGAGCAGATCCCGTCGTTGTAGTAGACGCCAGTCCCGCATCCCGGACAGCGCAGCGTGTCCGGACCTTCCACTACCGGATCGGGCCCGTCCTCGACGGGGACGGGCCGCAGCAGAATCAACTCGATCTGCCCGTCCTCGCCCATCCTACGCGTCCTCGTCCTCTTCGTCGAACTCGTAACCGCAGTGGGGGCAGACATCATCGTCTGCACTCAGGTCCTCGCCGCATTCGGGGCAGGAAAAGGCAAACTCTGCACCGCAGACCGGGCACACGTCGGCGTCAGGCTCCAGGGGACTGCCACAATCGGGACAGAGGTCAACACCACAGGACGGACATTCTTCGTCATCCTCAAAGATCGCCTCGCCGCAGTTGCCACAGAAGGCTGACCGTTTCTCCTGATCGCCTTCCTCTCCTTCCTCGTCCTCAAAGCCCTCGTCCAGCTCGGCCCCGCAATGGGGGCAGATTGTGGCGTCCTCGGCGATCTCTTTGTCGCATTCGGGACAATAGAAGCCGTAGTCTGCTTCTTCGTCCTCGTCCTCAAAGCCCTCGTCCAACTCGGCCCCGCAATGGGGACAGATCGTTGTATCGGCGGGAATCTCCTCGTCGCAATCGGGGCAATAAAAGCCGTACTCTGCGCCGCACTGGGGGCAGGCAGTCTCGTCCGGGTCCATCTCCGCTCCGCACTCGGGGCAGAATGCGTCCTCGTCCATGTCCTGGTCATCGCGCGCTTTGTGGTCCATTGTCTTCTCCATTACAAGTTATCCCTTATTCTCAGTGTTTCTTGGCTTTGACAGCCAAGGAAAAAGGCTGCCCCTTTGGTAAGGCGGCAGCCCTGCCAGGATTTACCTCATACCCTATTCCGGCCTGAGCGCCGCCAAGACCGCACCGCCGATGGCACCCAGGATCGCGGCAAAGATCAGCCCACCCACGCAGCACAGGCTACCAGATAGGACGGCACCCACCGGTCCCACCAGGGTCTCAAGGATCTCGGGATCCATGCCCGCCTCTACCATCTGGTCGAGCAATTCGGGGTCCAGGGCAGAGATCACGGCAGCAGTGTCGACAAAGAAGGAGCGAATCAAAGCCAAGATGGTGAATACAACGCCGCCGATCAGTTGGCCGACCGTGGCTGCCATAGCTCCTTGACCCGCTGCGGGACCCGGCTTGCGGACCGGTGGCATCCAGTACGCCGCCAGCGCACCGGTGCCAGCAAAGGCCATCAGGGTCAACAGCTCGACTGTGCACTCGATCCCCAGGCTCCCGGCAAATGCCAGCAACAGGCTAAGGAGCGCAAGTGCGGCCCCACCAATCAACCCCGCTTTGAGCCATGAGGACATCGGCTACCCCTTTCATCTTGACGATCGCGCAGTTGCGTATTGCCAGCCAGTGTATCTTATACCATGATTCGAGGGAAAAGGCAACTGGAAGCGAGCCTAATTGGTGGGGGAAGCCAGGTCTTGGGGGCTGTGGCCTACGCCGAGCAGGATGGGGGCGCGAGTTCGGCGCCAGAGACGGCGGGCCGCTTTCGCTGGACATCCTGTTTGAATTGCGTTATACTACCGTCAGTTTGGCCTGGGGCCTCTTGACGCGCCAGGCACTCATGTGTGATGGAGGTACACTGTGATTGAAAAGGATTTCCCGGGTAAAGGGCAGGTCGCTCTACTTCGCACTACCCCGGAAACTGTGCTAGATGACTATGGCAGGCTTCTCAGGCTTGCCAATTACGAGGATTCTCTCCCCAAAGACAGGGAGACGCTGCTCAAGATCAACATTTCCTGGCAGCAATGGTATCCTGCTTGCTCGACGGCGCCCTGGCAACTGGAGGGCGTCATCCGTACTCTGCGGGACGATGGCTACCAGGATCTGACCGCAGCCCACAATCGGACCGTCGTAGTCGATGCCTACGAGGGCGAGTACAATAACAAGCACAAATTGGTCGTGGACAGATATGGATTGCGCAATGTGCATCTGTACGAGCCCGAGATCGAATGGGTCTACTACGAACCCAAGAGCCCCATGCTCGTGCTGGACAAGATCTATCCTGACGGCATCAAGATCCCGGGTTACTTCTTTGACAAGAATATCATCCAGTTGCCGACAGTCAAGACCCACGTCTTTACCACCATCACCGGGGCCATGAAGAACGCCTTTGGCGGGCTCCTCTCCGAGCGCCGCCATTGGACCCACGCTGTCATCCACGAGACCGTAGTTGACCTGCTCACCATCCAGCAGGAGATCCATAGCGGTCTCTTTGCCGTGATGGATGGCACCTTTGTCGGGGATGGACCCGGCCCACGGGCCATGTGGGTCCAGGAGAAGGACTTGATCCTTGCTTCTTCGGACCAGGTGGCGATCGATGCGGTCTCGGCGTACTTGCAGGGCTTTGACCCCATGGACCTCAAGTTTATCCGCCTTGGCAACGAGCGAGGGCTGGGCATCGGCGACATCAAGAAGATCAACGTCGTCGGCGATGTGGACCCCGATGAGGTACGCTGGCACGCGCGCACGGGCGAAACCTTTGCCAGTCGCGGTCAGAAAATGATCTACCACGGGCCGCTCAAGCCCATGGAGCGCTTTTTGCTGCAAACGCCGCTGGTACCCTGGTCCTATGCTGCTTCACGGGCGTACTACGATGGTCTGTGGTATCCTTTCATTGGCCACAAACGGGTTGAGGAAGCCCTGGAGACCAAGTGGGGCCGCCTGTTTGCCGACTATGGCGATATGCCAGCCGTGACCAAGGCTCTGTACGAGCCCAAGACCGCCGCGGCGGCCGGGCTGCTGGGCGTGGCTGCTTCTGCCCTGGCCCTGTGGTGGCTGGCAAGCAAGTCCAAAAAGGAAAGCTAGCACAACCCGGCCATGCGCATCGACCTCCACTGCCACACTTTCCATTCGCCCGACAGCCTGATGACACTCGATGCGCTGCTGCAAGCGATGGATCGACGCGGGCTCGATATGGTAGCCGTTACCGACCACAACACCATTGCCGGAGCGCGGGCGCTGCATGCCCGCGCCCCTGCTCGCGTTCTGATCGGTGAGGAGATCAAGACGACCCAGGGGGAGCTGATCGCTTTCTTCTTGGAGGAGGAGGTGCCACCTGGCCTCTCTCCTGAAGAGACGATTGCCCGCGTCCACGCCCAGGGGGCGCTTGTGGGTGCCTCTCACCCCTTCGATCGTTTGCGCGGAGATGCAATGGGCATGGAGCATCTGGAGCCCATTCACCGGGAACTGGATTTTCTAGAGGTCTTGAACGCCAGAATGACCTTTCCCAGGGATAACCGCTTGGCTCGAGAGATGGCTGCGCGCTGGGGCCTGCCCGGCTCAGCCGGCAGCGATGCGCACGCGCCTTCGGAAGTGGGCGGGGCCTACGTGGACATGATGGACTTTGAAGGTCCGCAAGATTTCCTGGACAACCTTGCCATAGGACAGGTTGGCGGGCGACAGAGTAGCCCAACCGTGCATCTCCATTCGATCTATGCCAGGTGGCACAAGCGATGGAAAGCTCGACGGCAATGAACCGACTTTTGCGGCTCCTGTGGAACAACCTTAGCTCCATCATCCTGGCCCTGTTGCTGGCGGTGGCTGTCTGGATTGCAGCTACGTTTCAGAACGACCCTTTTGACGTGCGCCGGTTCGCTGCCGTCCCCGTCACTCCACTCAACCAGCCGGAGAACACCGTTTTCTTTGAGGGCGACCCTGCATGGGTAACCGTTGATGCCCGCGCGCAGCAGACCGTACTGGACACGCTAAAGGTGGCCGACTTTGTGGCACAGATGGATCTGTCAGCTGTACAAACGGGAATACCCGTTTCCGTGCCTATCTCGGTCACAACGTCTATCGAGTTGGTTCGCATCGAGTCATGCGAGCCGGCTTCGCAGACTGTCCATCTGGAGGCACTGGGCTCGGGCTCAATACCGGTTGATGTCGAGATAGAGGGACAGGTCGCCACGGGGTACTATGCGTCAAATCAGATAGTGGTCACGCCCGCTCAGGTGAGTGTCTACGGTCCAGAGCCGTACATCGAGGCGATAGCCTCGGCAGTGGGCTCTGTGAGTGTGGAGGGAGCTAACACGAACGTTATCGAGTCGGTTCCCATCACGTTGCGGGATGCCAATGGCGATCTGGTGACGGGCGTAGAGTGGGACCCTGCGCAGGTCGAGGTGCGTGTGCCCGTGCTAAGGCGTGTGGGGTACAAGCCCGAGGTCCTAGTGGTGCCCGATGTGCGCGGCGATCCTGCAGAGGGCTACCGTAGGGGGAGCGTGGCAGTCGTGCCCTCGACGGTCACGCTGGCGGGTCCGCCTCTGGTGCTGAACGATCTCCCCAGTTTCGTGAGGACGGAAGCTATCACCATCACGGGCATGACCGAGTCGCTAGCTGAGCGCATCCCCTTGTCCATGCCCACCAATATTGTCGCTGTGGGTGTCAATTACGTTACCGTGACCGTCTCGATATTGCCGGTGGTGAGCAGCCGGGCCATGACCGGCACCGTGGGCGTGCAGGGTCTGACTGAGGGCTATGAAGCCATCTTGTCGCCCGACATGGTCGACGTGATTCTTGTGGGGCCTGATACCATCCTGGCCGAGCTTGGACCCGAAGACATTCAGGTTTTTGTGAACCTATTTGACCTCACCCCGGGTGTGCATCGTGTAGACCCCATAGTCCTGTACCCTGAGAACGTCGATCTTGAGAGTGTCCTGCCCGGCACCATCGAGGTCACCATCCAACTGCAGGCTACACCGACGCCGACGCCCTCTACGGTCTCTAGCGACGAGGCGCCGCCCTGACCAAGTCGCTCGCCTATGGGAACAACTCCTCTGCCTGCAGGCGCCTTAGATCGGCATCTACCATCATAGCCACGAGTTCCTCGAATGACACGGCGGGCTCCCACGCCAGCGTTCTGCGCGCCTTGGTCGGATCGCCCACCAGCAGATCGACCTCAGCAGGCCGGATGAACCGCGGATCGATTTTGACAAAGTCCTTGTAATCCAATCCAAGATGTCCGAATGCTACTTCGCACAGCTCGCGGACGCTGTGGGTCTGACCGGTGCATATGACGTAATCTTCGGGCTGATCCTGCTGCAGCATGAGCCACATGGCACGCACGTAATCGCCGGCAAATCCCCAGTCGCGCTTGGCGTCCAGGTTCCCCAACCGCAGGTCCCGTGCCATGCCCAGCTTGACCAGGGACGCGCCATAGGCCACCTTCCGCGGCAGGAATTCCAGCCCACGGCGAGGGCTCTCGTGATTGAAGAGAATGCCGGAACAGGCGAACAGATCGTAGCTCTCGCGGTAGTTGACCGTGATCCAATGCCCATAGACCTTTGCTACACCATAGGGAGAGCGTGGGTAGAAGGGCGTCGTCTCTCGCTGTGGCACTTCTTGGACCTTGCCAAACATCTCGCTCGTGGAAGCCTGGTAAAAGCGGGTCTCTGGCGCTACCTGGCGGATGGCCTCCAGTACGCGCGTGACGCCCAGGCCGGTCACCTCCCCGGTAAAGACCGGCTGGTCCCACGAGGTAGGCACAAAGCTCTGGGCTGCCAGGTTATAGACTTCCTCCGGTTGGTGTTTCTGCAGGGCGTTGACCAGCGACGACTGATCCAGCAGGTCGCCCGACACCAGCGTCAGGCGCTTCTGGATATGGTGGATGCGCTGAAAGTTCACCGTGCTCGTGCGGCGCACCAGTCCAACCACCTTGTATCCCTTTTCCAGCAGAAACTCGGCCAAATATGACCCATCCTGACCTGTGATGCCCGTGATCAATGCGGTAGGCATGTCACCTCCAGTTTCATTCTCGATTTCCGTAGCTCGGATTACGCTGTGCCACTATTGTCCTGCAGGACGGCTTCTATCCGTTCCTCAATCGCTGGCTCGCGGAAGATGAGGATATTGCGCTGGGCGAATTCCTGCAGCAGCGCGGTGCCCAGCTCGGTAAGGGCATAGTAGCGGCGCCGTGGCCCCACATCGGAGGGCTGCCAGGTGCTCTCAACCACACCCATGGCCTCAAAGCGGCGCAGTGCGCGGTACAGGCTCTTTTCGTCCACGCTGATGCTGCCGTGGCTGAGTTCCTCCAGTTGCTCGCCCATCTCGAACACGTAGCTCGGTCGCTCGTGCAGCAGTAGCAGCACCCAGAAGGTGAGCAGCCCCTTCTTGTACACGCTTTCCCATTGGTCGAGCAGGATGAGTAGAGTGTCCTGTGCCATCGTCTTTCTCCAGATACTGCCTCTAGATCGCTATACCACCTATCGTGGTATTATACTAAAGGTAGTATACCACATAAGGTGTGTCTTGTCAAGTCGCTGCTGGTGGTTCGCCTGGCAGATGCTGCCCTTTGGGGTAAAGGCCCGCTTGCGGTTTCTCCCCTGACTGGCGCTATGCTATAATGTGCTGGCGCTCCATACCTGGCGCATTGCTGGAGGTGGCGTAATCTGTGCTTGGTCCTGCGGCGGATCGTCGCAGATGACCTCTTGTGGAATTGTATGAACGACTCGAAACGACTGCTTCGCACCCTATTTGTCGCCAATCTCTTCCTGTACCTCGGATTCAACGTCTGGCGTGCCATGTTCAACAACTTTGCCGTTGAGGAGATCGGTGTCAGCGCCACCCAGATCGGCCTGCTCCAGTCGCTGCGCGAGCTGCCGGGGCTGATGGGTTTCGTGCTCGGTTTTATCGCCATCTGGCTCTCCGAGATGCGCATCATGGGGCTGAGCGTACTGCTGATGGGCCTGGGCTTGGTCGCTACCGGATGGGCTAGTGGACTGGGTGGCCTGATCCTGGGCGCAATGATTATGAGTGTTGGCTTCCACTGGTTCTACCCCAGCAGCAACAGCCTGGTGCTGATGGGTGTCGACAGGGAGGAGGCTCCCGAGGTCCTGGGGCGCTTGCGCAGCATAGCGGCCTTTGCTGCCGTCATCGGCACGCTGGTCATATGGCTCTTTGTGGAGGGACTGAAGCTAGGCCCTATCTCCATAGAGCCGTGGGGCTATCGCACGACTCTCTTTGTCATCGGCGGGGTCGTGATCGCCGGTGGTCTTTTGTCCCTGCGCAACGGCCGGCACCGGACTGAGCAGAGAGAGAAGCGCAAAGTCATCTTTCGCCGCGAGTACTGGCTGTACTATCTGCTCACCTTCATGATGGGCAGCCGGCGGCACATCTTCTCTACGTTTGCCATTTTTCTCTTGGTGCAGGTCTATGGCATCAGCGTAGGCGAAACGGCCCTCTTGTTCCTGGCGAACAGCGTGATTAGCACGGTGGTCTTGCCTCAATTGGGCAAGCTGGTAGCCCGTTTTGGCGAGCGCAGAGTGTTAAGCTTCAATTTCGCCGGTCTGATTGCCGTGTTTTTAGGCTACGCCTGGATTCCCAATCTGGCGGTGCTATATACTCTGTTCATCCTGGACAACCTGTTCTTTGGCTTTAACCTGGCGGTCGAGTCCTACTTTCAAAAGATCGCCCTCTCGCGGGAAGAGATTACCAGCAACGTCAGCATGGCCCAGACCATCAACCATATCTCGGCATTAGTGGTGCCGATTTTGGGCGGAATCCTGTGGGAGCAGATCTCACCCTCGGCGACCTTTATGGCAGGGGTAGTGATCGCTGCTGTCTCTTTGGTAGTGGTTCAGTTCATCCGCACTGAATCGGTGGCGGTACCAGTGCCCGTGGTCGTGGAGTGAGCGATCTGGGCAGAACTATACTGTATCAATCTGATCTAGTGGAGGGGACTTTATGAGCACAAATCTTGACCAGCTATGCGTCAATACTATCCGTGCCCTGGCAATGGACGGCGTGCAACAGGCCAACTCAGGCCATCCTGGCATGCCTATGGGCATGGCGGACGCCGCCTACGTTCTCTGGACAGATTTTCTGAAGCACAATCCCAGCAATCCCGCCTGGCCTGACCGCGACCGGTTTGTCCTGTCTGCGGGGCATGGCTCCATGCTGCTCTACAGCCTCTTGCACCTGACCGGCTACGACCTGCCGATGGAGCAGCTAAAGCAGTTTCGCCAATGGGACAGCATGACGCCCGGTCACCCGGAGTATGGCGATACCCCCGGCGTTGAGACGACTACCGGTCCGCTGGGGCAGGGTTTTGCCAACGCTGTGGGCATGGCCCTTGCCGAACGGATGTTGGTTGCCGAATTCAACCGGCCTGGCTACCCTATCGTGGATCACCACACCTACGCCATCGTCAGCGACGGCGACCTGATGGAGGGCATCTCCCACGAGGCAGCATCCCTCGCCGGGCATCTGGGCCTGGGCAGGCTGATCTACCTCTACGATGATAACCATATCACTATTGAGGGGGATACCCACCTGGCTTATAGCGACGATGCAGGACAGCGGTTCAAGGCCTATGGTTGGCACGTACAGTCTGTGGACGGGCACGACCGTGCTGCGGTGGCTGATGCCATCCGCCAGGCGCAGGCCGAGACTGCCCGCCCGTCCCTCATCATCTGCCGCACGCATATTGCCTATGGCAGCCCCAACAAGCAGGACACTGCCGAGTCCCACGGCGCGCCGTTGGGCCCCGAGGAGGTGCGCAGGACCAAAGAGGCGATGGGCTACCCAACCGATGACCCGTTCTTTGTGCCTGATGAGGCCCTGGCGCGCTTTCGCCGGGCGCTCGACAACGGCGCGGCAGCCCAGGCCGAGTGGGAGGCCCTCTTTGCGCGGTACGAGGAGGCATATCCCGAGCTAGCTGCCGAATGGAAGCGGCGCATGGCGGGCGAGCTTCCCAAGGATTGGGAGGGGTCGGTGCCGCGCTTTGCCCCGGAGGATGGACCGATCGCCACCCGCGCTGCCGGAGGGAAGGTCATGACAGCCATAGCCCCGGCACTGCCCGAACTGGTTGGCGGGTCTGCCGACCTTCATCCCTCGACCAAGACCTACCTGAGCGCCTACCCGGCGGTGCAGAAAGGCCAGTACGGGGCGCGGAACCTCCATTTCGGCGTCCGCGAGCATGGCATGGGGGGCATACTGAACGGCATGGCCCTGCACGGTGGCTTCCGGCCCTATGGCAGCACTTTCCTCGTCTTTTTGGATTATATGCGGCCCAGCGTGCGTCTGGCGACTATCATGAAACTACCGGTTATTTATGTCTACACACACGACAGCGTCTTTGTGGGCGAGGATGGCCCCACCCACCAGCCGGTGGAGCAAGCCGCCAGTCTGCGGATCATGCCCGGGATGACCGTCATCCGTCCCGCCGATGCCAACGAGACCGCTGCTGCCTGGCGTTCCATCATCGAGTATCGCGGTGGCCCGGTGGCGCTGCTCCTTAGCCGACAGAAGCTGCCTATCCTGCATGGCGTGGACTCGGAGGGCGTGTCCCGCGGCGCATATGTCATCGCTGATGCTCCCGACCCGGACGTGATCCTCATCGCCAGCGGGTCGGAGGTCGCCCCGGCGCTGGGTGCCCGCGAGCTGCTCGCTGAGCAGGGTGTCGCCGCCCGCGTGGTGTCAATGCCCAGTTGGGAGTTGTTCGAGTCCCAATCCCAGGCCTACCGTGACTCTATCCTGCCGCCAGGGCTCAAGGCAAGGGTGGCTATTGAGGCCGGTGTCGCCACTGGTTGGGAGCGCTACGTGGGGACCGAAGGGGAGATCATCGCCCTTGATCGCTTTGGTGCCTCGGCCCCGTATGGCGTGCTGGCAGAAAAGTTTGGCTTTACCGCGGAGGCCATCGCCGCCCGTGTGAGCGCATACCTGGGGCATAGCTAGAATCCTAATACGACTCCCGCCCCAGTGCAGATCGCGACGGGCCAGTCAACCGGCTGGCCCGTTTCTGTATGTAGCGTCCCAGGCAAGCGCCGCGGCTGTCCTGCACGTGCCTAACTGAGCAACGGCCTCTTGGAGGGGATGCCTGCGCGACGGGGATAGCTCTCGGGTGTGGGGCTGACTTTCTCAATGACCACCAGCGAGCGATCCTCTGGCAGGCCGGGCAGCTCCACGTGCACGATCCGGCGCAACTCACCACCCAGCAGCCCTATGGCCTGCTCAGCGGACCATGCCTCAGCCGCGCCAGCCTCTCCCTTTTGGGCGATCACCCAGCCGCCGACCCTGCAAAAAGGCAGGGTGTACTCGACCACCACTGGCAGCTCGGCCACGGCGCGGGCCAGGGCCAGGTCGTAGCGCTCCCGGTGTCCGGGGTCGTGGCCCAGGTCCTCTGCCCGGGCCTTGATGGCTGACACCGCATGCAGCCCGAGTTGCTGGACCAGATTCTCCAGGAAGGTGACTTTTTTGCCTGTGGCCTCTAGCAGCGTCAGCTGGGTGTTTGGACAGACCAGCTTGAGCGGGATGCCTGGAAATCCAGCGCCGCTGCCAACGTCTATCATGCGCGCATCGCGGCGACCGAGCGCCTGGCGTGCTTCCTGGGCCAGGAGGCACGAGAGCGAGTCGAGAAAGTGGCGAATCTGCACCTGTTCGTACTCGGTGATGGCCGTCAGGTTGAACTTTTGGTTCCAGGCGACCAGCTCCTCATAGTAGAGGGCGAAAGATGCCTGTTGGTCTGGCGTCAGGCGCAGGCCGAGCGCCCTGGTCCCCTCCAGTAGTCGCTGCATGGCTGCATTATACCACGCCCTGCTGCGTCCAACAAAAAAGCCCTCCCGGCGATGGCTGCCAGGAGGGCCCGTTGCTTTCTGGATATGGCTCAGCGGGTGATGTGCATGGGCATAACCACGCAGAGAAAGTCGTCGCCGTCGACCGGGCGGATCACCCCGGGGCTGCTGGACGTGCTGGTTTCCAGGGCGATCTCGGCAGTGCCGACGACCGACAGGGCATCGATCATATACTTGGCATTGAAGGCGATCTCCAATTCGTCTCCCTCAATGCTGGCGTCGATCTCACTCACATTGTCGCCGAACTCCGCCGAGGTGCCGGTGACGAGCACCTGTCCTGGGCTCAGCTCGCTGCCGGGGACGATATTGAAGCGGATGATATTCGCCGCGTCGCGGGCAAAGAGAAAGGCCACCTTGACTGCCTTGAGCAGATCGGCCGTGGCGACGATGGTCCGCGTGGTGTGTGACTTGGGCACAATCTGGTTATAGTCCGGAAAGTTCCCATCGATCAACTGCGAGACCACGTCAGTGCTGTCCAAATGGAACAGGATCTGATTCCTCTGCGGGGTGATGATCAGCTCGATGTCGTCTTCCTGGGTCACGCCAATGCGGCTCAACTCGGAGAGGGCGCGTGCCGGGACGATCACATTGGTCGCCGTGTCCAGATCCACGCCCACATCGGCCGTCACCACCGACAGCCGGAAGCCATCGGCGGCGGCCATCGTAAGCCCGCCCTGGTAGAACTGCGCCAGCACGCCGGTCAGGATCGGGCGGCTTTCGTCGGTGGCGGCAGCAAAGACGACCTGGTCGATCATGCGGCGAAAGGTCTCCGCCCCCAGGTGCAGGCTGTCCTTCCCGCCGATCGTCTCCGCGGTGGGCACGTCCGGGAACTCGCTGGCGTCGATCCCCTTGATATTGGCCTCGTAGCGGGCGCATTTCAAGTTCAGCGTCTGAGTGCGCTCGGTGAGTTCCATGTCGATCTGGCCCGGAGGTAGCGAGTTGACGAACTCGGTGAGCAGCCGGGCTGGCACCGTCGTACTGCCCTCCTCCTCGACGCGGGCGCCGATCCAGCAGCTGACGCCCACCTCCAGGTTGGTGGCTGCCAGGCGCAGGCGCCCCTCGTCGCACTCTAGCAGGATATTCGACAGCACCGGCAAGGTGGACCGGGTAGCAACAGCCCGGCCAACAGTGGCGAGTCCCTTGGCCAGATTCTCTTGCAGGCAACTGATCTTCATTGCGACCTCCTTCGCGAGCGCAAGTTATTGGGGTGGCCCGCAGCCTTTACCACAATATGCAGTATGACGCCC
>Ga0207796_1000145_pt1 | contig 30540 bp, 26 predicted proteins | sample Pon1CUnioCityCA_6_FD_187274 | JGI IMG/M metagenome (GOLD analysis project Ga0207796, IMG submission 187274) | Marine sediment microbial community from Union City, CA, USA - Pond 1C Sediment 1 (SPAdes) | ecosystem: Environmental > Aquatic > Marine > Intertidal zone > Salt pond sediment ... | reverse complement strand
CAAGGTCCGCTGCATGGCCAAGTACTCCGAGGCCGTCGAGCCGGGAACGGTCTGGACGTGGAACGCGATCGGCAAGGCCGCGGGCGCCTGGAACCTGACGCCGCGCTCGAACGAAGCCCGCAAGGGGTTCCTGCTCAACCATCTGATCTCGGAAGAGCTGCCGGGGGCGCAGGGCCCGGTCTCCAATTCCGACCCGGTCACCGGGCAGGCCGCCTGGTACGACGTGCGCGTACGGATCTACAAGGCCGGGGCCGAGGAGCCCGCTGTGACCTCGCCGCAGTTCGACGCCGTGACGCCCTATCCCGGCCAGGCCCGGCGACCCCGTATCTGGAACTTCTTTGCCGCCAAAGGAGGCAAGTCATGACCCAGCTCGCTTTGGTCATCGACCTGAACGTCTGCGTCGGCTGCCACGCCTGCGTCACCAGCTGCAAGGAGTGGAACACCTCCGGCGACGCCGGCCCGCTGGTGGACCTGAATCCCTACGACGCCGACCCCACCGGCACCTTCTTCAACCGGGTGCAGACCTTCGAGGTCGGCGAATACCCGAACACGGAGACCGTGCACTTTCCCAAGTCCTGCCTGCACTGCGAGGAACCGCCCTGCGTGCCCGTCTGCCCCACCGGCGCCTCCTACAAGCGCAAGGAGGACGGCATCGTGCTGGTGGACTACGACAAGTGCATCGGCTGCAAGTACTGCTCGTGGGCCTGTCCCTACGGCGTGCGCGAGGTCGATGCGCAGCGCAGGGTGATGACCAAGTGCACCCTTTGCGTGGACCGCATCTACGACCAGAGCGTCCCGGAGTGGGACCGCAAGCCCGCCTGCGTGCGCGCCTGCCCCACCAACGCCCGCCTGTTCGGCGACATCCACGATCCGGACTCGCAGGTCTCGCAGGCGATCCGCGAAAACGGCGGTTACCAGTTGATGCCGGAATGGGGCACCAAGCCGGCCAACCACTACCTGCCGCGGCACAAGACCCGGATCACCGTCCGCGAGGATGAAATCGAACGCGCGGACAATCCGCTGAAGATCGACAGCACGCTGCCCAAGCCGGCCCGCGACGAGCCCTCGCTCGACGACGTCACCAGCTGGTAAACGAGGAAGAACCGCCATGCATCCAGCCTTCTCCGTACTCTTCCTGACGACCCTCATCGGCGCCGGCCAGGGCCTGTTCATGGCCCTGTTCTGGGTTGAGACCTACGCGCTCGCGGGCCTGGTGCCCGAACAGGATCCCAGGTTTTTCGCGCTGGGCAGCGCGCTCTCGCTGATTCTTCTGGGCCTCGGTCTTTTCGCCTCGTTCTTCCACCTCGGCCGACCCGAACGCGCCTGGCGCACGGCGACACGGTGGCGCACCTCCTGGCTGTCCCGCGAAGTCATCGTGCTGCCCGCCTTCATGGGTGCGGTGTTCCTGTACGGGCTTGCCCACTGGGTGGGCTTCAACCCCGTGCTCGGAACGCTGCCCGGCGAGCATCCGGTGCTGCTCACCAGCGTGATCGGCGCCGCGGGCGTGGTCCTTGCGCTGGCGCTGTTCGTCAGCACCGCGATGATCTACGCGGCGGTGAAGTTCCTGCAGGAATGGCACTCGCCGCTCACGGTCGTGAACTACACCCTGCTGGGCATGGCCTCGGGATTCACCCTGGCCACGGCCCATGCGGCCTGGGCCGGCAACGGCCTGGTCCCGATGCTGGCCGGCTGGGCCATCATCCTGACCCTGCTCGGGCTGGCCAGCCGCGTCGCGTCGTTGATCCGCAACGCGCGGATCAAGCCGAAGTCCACGTTGCAAACCGCGATCGGCATCAAGCATCCGCGCATCCAGCAGAAATCCCAGGGTTTCATGGGGGGTTCGTTCAACACCCGCGAGTTCTTCCACCACAAATCCGAGGGGTTCGTGCGAGCGGTGAAGTGGACCTTCCTCGTCACCGCGTTCCTGATTCCGACGGTGCTGCTGGCCGTGGGAATGAGCCTGCCAGTCGAGGCGACGAACGTCCTCGCCGCCGCGTTCGTGATCCAGTTCCTCGGACTGCTCGCCGAGCGCTGGTTCTTCTTCGCCCAGGCAAACCACCCGCAGAACCTCTACTACCAGTCGGTCGCCTGACCCCGGCCGCCCCCCGCAGCCTCGAGCGAGCCCAGAGCCCCCTCCCCGCCTGCCGGGGAGGGGGCGCCCGGCTACGCCGCCGGCCAGTAGTCGGTGGCGATCCCGTCGCCCAGGTCGGCTTCGATCAGGCGGCGGCGCACTTCGAGAAGCTTTTCGATCAGCGCCGGCTCCCGCACCGCGTAGGCCTCGGCATCCGGACGGCGGTTGACCACGACGCCGAGCAGTTCCGTGATCGCGTTGCCGATCGAGTTCTGGCTGATGGTCACGATCAGCCGTCCGTCGTCGTTCCGATAGATCAGCTGCTTGAATGCGGGCTGCCAGCGGATCGCGTTCGCGTACTTCGCATCGGTGATGCAGCGGTCGCGCACCTTTTTCGCGGTCTTCAGGAAGTCGTTGTTGAACAGCAGCACCTCCTCGACGTGCTGCGGGAAATACACCTCGTCGGGCAGCGGGGCGTTGCGCGTCGATACCTGGGAAAAGAACGTACGGTAGAAATCGAGGAAGCCCTTCAGGATCGCATCGTACTCGCGCCAGAAACGGATGTCCTTCAGGGCGTCGACGCCGCCCTGGATTTCCCAACTGGGCAGGCCCTGGGGGTACCCGGTCAGGTCGAGCCGGGCCTCGTCGTCCGCGACCGGCCTTAAGATCCTCAGTTCCAGCGCGCGGGTGAAGAACTCGCGATAGACGTCGCGCATGTACGCCTGAAAGAGACTGTGCTGGCCGCCGTCGGTGAGGTTGGGATTCCCCGGATCGGCCTGTTTGGCCGCGCGCAGATCGCGCATCGGGAAGACCATGAAATGATTGTGCAGCATGCGGATGCTGGGCACGCCCGGCGCGGTCAGCGGCCAGGTCGCGTCCAGACTCGCCTCGCCCGCCAACACCAGCGCGTCGGCGGGGTCGGGGTACGTCTCCAGCATGAACTCGATGATGATGCCGTTCATCCGGTTCCACACGTGCCGCACCGGCGCCGGGACCTGCGTGCGTCGCACCGGTCGCCCGAGCGGGTTCAGGATCACCTTCGAGGTGTTGTAGATGATGGAAGCGTCGAACTCGTTGCTGTGCCCAAGCGCTTTCCGGTACAGGAGCAGGTTCTCCGGATTCACCAGCAGCCCGTTGTTGTGCACCAGGTCGGCAAGATTCTCGGTACTGTTGAAAAACTCGTTCGGCTTCATGCCCTCCGGGATTTCCAGGGGAATCGGACGAAACGGCGTGGTGATTTCGCGTGGAACGGCTTCCATGGTCCTGACAGACGCCTCCGTGGTGTCGAGGTCACGCCGGGCAAAAACCCTGCGCGCCCTGAAAGTGGGATCGGGGACGAGCCGCCGGCCAAGCGCCTCTCCCTTTTGGAAGAGCCTTCAACCCTTGTGCCGGCTGTCGCAGAACCTGTACTGTACCGCCCCGCAGACCGCGGCCAGTCGGCCCCGGGCCCATAACATACCCATAAAACCCCGAAGGAGCGAAATCATGCGATTGATTCTGTTGGGCGCACCCGGTGCCGGCAAGGGCACCCAGGCGCAGTACATCTGCGAGAAATACGGGATTCCCCAGATCTCCACCGGAGACATGCTGCGCGCGGCCGTGAAGGCGGGCACCCCGCTGGGCGTCGAAGCCAAGAAGGTCATGGATGCCGGCGGCCTGGTTTCGGACGACATCATCCTGGGCCTGATCAAGGAGCGGCTGCAGCAGCCGGACTGCGCCAACGGCTTCCTGTTCGACGGCTTCCCGCGCACCATTCCCCAGGCCCAGGCGCTGAAGGACCAGGGCGTGAACCTCGACTTCGTGGTCGAGGTCGACGTGGCGGACGAGGAAATCATCAAGCGCATGAGCGGACGCCGGGTGCATCCCGCCTCCGGCCGGACCTACCACGTGATCTTCAACCCGCCCCGGATCGAGGGCAAGGATGACCTCACCGACGAACCGCTGATCCAGCGCGACGACGACAACGAGGAAACGGTCCGCAAGCGTCTGGACGTGTACCACAGCCAGACGAAGCCGCTGGTCGAGTTCTACTCCAAGTGGGCCCAGAGCGGCGAACCCAACGCGCCGAAATACGTGAAGATCGCGGGCGTGGGTTCGGTCACCGATATCCGCGACCAGATCTTCAAGGCTCTCGGCTGACGCCAGCCAAACGAAAGGGCCCGTGTCCGGGATGCCCCCCGGGCACGGGCCCTTTTTCGTGCTCCGTGACGGGTGCGCGCCGAAGCCGGTCCGCCCGGCGTCCGGCGCGCGGCCGATCAGGGGTTGAGCACCTTGGACACCAGGTTCTGGCGCAGCCGGTAGGCGTCGGGCATCCCCGAGCCGAGCAGCGGGCGCAGGTACAGCCGGAAGGCGTCGGTGACATCCGTGCCGGACTCGGCAATGAATTCGTCCGGCATGACCTTGGTCTTGCCCGCAACCACTTCCAGTGGCACGAGGCGGTAGTCGGAGGAGTAGAAGCCCGTGCGATCGATCACGATCGAGCCGTCCATGTCACCCCACATCGCGAACTGCACCGCCTTTTCACCCACTTCCCGCGCTTCGCGCTGGTCCACGTCGGAAACGCAGCCGATGAACGAGCGCTGGACGTACCCGAAGGTGTCGCCGCGCACGCGCTTCACGCCCAGCTTGGTCCGGATCTCGTCGCAGAGCATGTCGGCCAGGGCGCCCGTGCCCGACAGCTGCACGTTGCCATGGGCATCCTTCTCCACGTCTTTCGCCAGCTTCACCGCGATCGGAACGCCCTGCTCGTCGTGGATCCCCTCGCTGACCGCGATCACGCAACGGCCGTAGCGGTCCATGGTCGCCTTCACGTCGGCGAGGAACTTGTCCACGCTGAACACCCGCTCGGGCACGTAGATCAGGTGCGGACCGTCGTCGGGGAATTTCTTGCCCAGCGCCGAGGCTGCGGTCAGGAAGCCGGCGTGACGACCCATCACCACCGCGATGTAGATGCCCGGCAGCGCGGCATTGTCCAGGTTGGCACCGATGAAGGCCTGCGCCACGAAACGGGCGGCCGACGGGAACCCGGGCGTGTGGTCGTTGACCACCAGGTCATTGTCGATCGTCTTCGGGATGTGGATGCTGCGCATGGGGTAGCCGGCCTTCTTGGCCTCCTCGCTGACGATGCGCACCGTATCCGAGGAGTCGTTGCCGCCGATGTAGAAGAAGTAGTTGATCTCGTGGGCCTGCAGGACCTTGAAGATCTCCTGGCAGTACTTGAGGTCCGGTTTGTCGCGGGTCGAACCCAGCGCGGACGACGGCGTATTCGCCACCATCTCGAGGTTGTGCGTGGTCTCCTGCGTGAGATCGAGAAACTCCTCGTCGACGATGCCGCGCACACCGTGGAACGCCCCGTAGACGAGCTCGACGTTGTTGAACTTGCGCGACTCCAGAACCGCGCCCACCATCGACTGGTTGATTACCGCAGTCGGGCCCCCGCCCTGCGCGATCAGAACCTTAGCCATCCCTTCCTCCTTGTAAGCGTTTGTGTAGGGTATTGAACTGCAAGGAAATCCAGACCCGGAAAGCCCCGAAACCGGAAACGGTCGCGACTATACGCCATCCGCGGCAGGGCGGGTAGGGGGCCAAATGGGAGGTACCTCCAGCGGAAACTGGCGGGACGGGCGTTTTCGGCTATGCTCTGGATCCATGAGCGGAACTTCCCTCACCGATCCTTTCGGCCGCCGCATCGAGTACGTTCGCGTCTCGGTCACGGACCGCTGTGACCTGCGCTGCAACTACTGCATGCCGAAGGGATTCCGCGATTTCGGGGAACCGGCAGGCTGGCTGACCTTCGACGAACTGGAACGCGTGACGGCCGCCTTTGCCCGCCTGGGCACCCGCCGCATCCGGCTCACCGGGGGCGAGCCGCTGGTGCGCAGGGATCTGCCGGTGCTCGCACGGCGGCTGTCCGTGCTGCCCGGCGTGGAAGACATCTCCCTCTCGACGAACGCCACCCGATTGGCGCGCGCGGCGGTCGAGCTGCACGACGCGGGTGTCCGGCGCATCAACGTCAGCCTCGACTCGCTGCGACCGGAGGTGTTCAGGGAGATCACCGGAGGCAAACTGGAAAAAGTGCTCGGCGGCCTGATGGCCGCGAAGGACGCCGGATTCCACCCGATCAAGATCAACATGGTGGTGATGGCGGGCGTCAACGAAGACGAGGTCGAGAACATGGTCCGGTTCTGTCTCGAGCACGGCTTCACGCTGCGCTTCATCGAGACCATGCCCATGGGCGATACCGGACGCGACGCCAGCGGCCGCTTCGTCGATCTGCAGAAGGTCAGGGACCGGCTGGCGAAGGTTTTCGATCTGGTCCCGGGCGTGATGCCGGGCGGCGGTCCGGCGCGCTACGTCAAGGTGGCCGGCAGCGATCTGCACATCGGTTTCATCACTCCGATCTCGCAGCATTTCTGCGCCACCTGCAACCGGGTGCGTCTGTCGGTGGACGGGACCATCTACACCTGCCTGGGCGACGAGCACCGCCTGGAGCTGCGGCCGCTTCTGCGCGCCGGCTGCCCGGATGCGGAGATCGAGAACGCGATCCGCGAGGCCATCCAGCTGAAACCGGAACGGCACGAGTTCAACGACAGGCCGGAAAAGATCGTCCGCTTCATGTCGATGACCGGCGGCTGAAGCGACGGGCCTCGACCCCCACGGTCAACGTACCCAGACGGTCTTCGCATTGACGAACTCGCGGATGCCCAGCGCCGACAGTTCGCGGCCATAGCCCGAGTCCTTGACGCCGCCGAAAGGCAGGCGCGGGTCGCTCTTGACGATGCCGTTGACGAAGGCGCAGCCGCATTCGAGTCGGCGCGCGACATCTTCGCCACGCGCGCGATCGCGGGTCCACACACTGCCGCCGAGTCCATAGCGCGACGCGTTGGCCAGACCGACCGCGTCGTCGGCGTCCGCCGCACGGATGACCGCGGCCACCGGACCGAAGGTCTCCTCGTCGAAAGCCGCCATCCCGGGACGTACGCGATCGAGCAGCGTCGGCGCGTAGAAGAAGCCCTCCCGCTCCAGGCGCCGCCCCCCGGTGATGCAGCGCGCGCCGGACTCGATGCTGCGCCGCACCTGGTCATCCAGGTCTTTCAGCAGGTCTTCGCGTGCCAGGGGTCCCAGGTCGGTGGTCTCGTCCATTGGATCGCCTACCCGCAGCCCTTCGATCCTCTTCCAGAAACGCTCGACGAAGGCGTCGGCCACCGGTGCTTCGACGATGAAGCGCTTCGCGGCGATGCAGGTTTCGCCGTTGTTCTGGAAACGGGCACGCAACGCCTGGGTGACCGTCTCGTCGAGGTCCGCGTCCGCCAGCACGACGAAGGCATCGGATCCACCGAGTTCGAGCACGGTCTTCTTCAGCGCCTTGCCGGCCGTCGCGGCCACCGCCCGGCCGGCGGATTCCGAACCGGTCAGGCTGACGCCGCGCACCCGCGCGTCGGCGATGATCGGCGCCACACGGTCGGACCCCACCGGCAGGTTCGCGAAAACCCCGCGGGGAAAGCCGGCCTCGAGAAACATTTCCTCCAGCGCAGCGGCGCAGCCGGGCACGTTCGATGCGTGCTTCAGCAGCACCGTGTTGCCGGCGAGCGTGGCGGGAACCGCCTGCCGCAGCGCCTGCCAGAACGGGAAATTCCAGGGCATCACGAGCAGAATCGGTCCCAGCGGCTGCCAGGCCACCAGCGACCGGCCGGCGTCGGAGGCGATCATCTCGTCCACCAGGAAATCCGGCCCCCGGGCGGCAAAGTAATCGCACGCCGACGCGCATTTCTCGACCTCGGCCCGGGCCTCGGAAAGGCGCTTGCCCATCTCCCGGGTCGCGAGTTGCGCGAGACGTTCCGAAGCACCGCGCAGCGCGACCGCCAGTTGCCCCAGCCGCTCCGCACGGTCCGTCACGGAACGCCTGCGCCAATCCTGGAAACGCTTCTGGGCGAGCTGCAGCGCTGCCTCGATCTGCACCTCGTCGAACGCGGGGAAAGACGCGAATTGCCTGCCGTCGACAGGATTCACGCTGACCAATTCACCCATGGAATGCCTCCTGTGGCCGATGCACCCGCCCGGTGCCGGCGCTTCGGGAAAGGAATGGGTGTCGCACCGGAACGCGCGGGTTAGTATAGGGGGTCCACCCTCTCCAATCCGTGAAGGAAATACAAGGGCATGGCGATCAAGAGCGTTTGCATCCTGGGCGGTACCGGTTTCGTCGGTCGGCACATCGTCGCGCGTCTCGCAGAGCGCGAAATGTCGGTCCGCATCCTGACGCGGCACCCGGAGCGACACCGCGACCTGAAGATCCTGCCCCAGGTCGAACTGGTCACGGGAGACGCGCACGACCCGGCGCAGCTGAACCGCTTCTTCGCCGGCGTCGACGCCGTGATGAACCTGGTCGGCATCCTCAACGAGAAGGGGCACGACGGCTCGGGTTTCCGCCGGGTGCACACGGAGTTGACCGAAAAGGCGCTGGCGGCGGCGGAAGCGCAGGGCGTGCGCCGCTTCGTGCAGATGAGCGCGCTGAAGGCCGACATGGCCGATCCGCCCAGCCACTATCTGCGCAGCAAGGCGGCAGCGGAACAGGCCATCTTCGCCGCGACCGCGTTCCCGGTCACGGTCTTCCGGCCCTCGGTGATCTTCGGGCCGGAGGATTCGTTTCTGAACCGCTTCGCGGATCTGCTCAAGATCGCACCCTTCATGCCGCTGGCTCGCGCCGACGCCCGGTTCGCGCCGGTGTACGTCGGCGACGTCGCCGATCACTTCGTGAACTGCCTGGAAGACCTGTCCACCCATGACAAGGGGTTCGAGCTCTGCGGTCCGCGCGTGTACACCCTGGCCGAACTGGTGCGCTACACCGCGCGCCTGACCCGGCGCCGGCGCCCGGTTGTCCCACTGCCCGGCTGGGCGGGAAAGCTCCAGGCCTCCGTATTCGAGTTCGTTCCCGGCAAACCGCTGTCCCGGGACAACCTCGCATCACTGTCCGTGGACAGCGTCTGTTCCGGTGAAACCCGGCCCTGCCCGACCCTCCTCGAGGCGATTGCACCCACCTACCTCGGTCAACTGGGGCATCAGGCCCGGATGCAGCGCCTGCGGATGGGTCAGCGCGAGTAGGCCATGCAGGTCTTTCTCGTCGGCGGAGCCGTGCGCGACCGTCTGCTCGGCCGCCCCGTCCGGGAACGTGACTACGTGGTGGTGGGCGCCACCCCGGCGGCGATGGAGTCGCAGGGCTACCGGCCGGTGGGGCGGGATTTCCCGGTGTTCCTGCACCCCCGGACCCACGAGGAGTACGCGCTCGCGCGCACCGAGCGCAAGACCGCGCGCGGCTACCATGGGTTCGCCTTTCACGCCGATCCCGAAGTCACCCTGGAACAGGATCTGGCCCGCAGGGACCTGACCATCAATGCCATCGCGGAGGACGAGGACGGGCGTCTGATCGACCCCTTCGGCGGCCGGCGGGATCTCGAGGCCCGGGTGCTGCGACACGTGTCGCCGGCGTTCGCCGAAGATCCCGTCCGCCTGCTGCGCCTGGCCCGGCTGGCGGCGCAGCTGCAGCCCTTCGGGTTTACCGTGGCGCCCGAGACGGAGACCCTGTTGCGCGAACTGGTCGCGAGCGGAGAGCTCGACGCACTGGTACCGGAACGCGTCTGGTCCGAGTGCGAAAAGGCGCTTTCAAGCCCGGCGCCGGTCCGGTTCTTCGAGATCCTCCGGGGCTGTGGCGCACTGCGCGTCCTGTTTCCCGAAGTGGACCGCCTGTTCGGGGTGCCGCAACCGCCGCGCTATCACCCTGAGATCGACACCGGGGTCCACACCCTGATGGTGCTGGAGCAGGCCACACGTCTCAGCGCCTCCCCCGAGGTACGCTTCGCCGCGCTGGTGCACGACCTCGGAAAGGGCACCACGCCAGCCCATATCCTGCCCGGCCACCACGGCCACGAGGAGCGCGGCGTCAGGCTCATCGAGACGCTCTCGACACGTCTGCGGGTCCCCAAACGCTATCGGGAGATCGCAATCCGTGTCGCCCGCTACCATGGCTGGGTCCACCGCGTGTTCGAACTGCGTCCCGTGACCGTGATGAAGCTGATCGAGGGCATCGATGCACTGCGGCGTCCCGAGGGACTGGAACCCTTTCTCCAGGCCGTGGAAGCCGATTTTCGCGGCCGCAAGGACTTCGCCGATCGTCCGTACCCGCAGGCGGACGCGGTGCGGGCCGCGGTGAAGGCTGCGGCCTCGGTGGCACCCCAGCCGTTTCTGGAGAGGGGCCTGCAGGGAACGAAGCTGGGCTCGGCACTGCGCAAGGCGCGCATCGCAGCCATCGCGGAGCAGCGCCTTCAGGACGTGACGGGGCACTGAACGACCCCGCCAACTTGCCTGCCGGCACCCGGCACCGTACCCTTCCGGGCGCCGAGTTTTTTGCCGAGGAAACGACCCATGGACTTTGCCCAGGCGCGCACCAACATGGTGGAACAGCAGGTCCGGCCCTGGGACGTGCTGGATATGCGCGTACTGGACGTGATGGAAGCCCTGCCCCGGGAGCGCTTCGTGCCCGAAGGCCGCGAAGGACTGGCCTATGCCGATACCGAGATTCCGCTGGAGCAGGGAGAGCGCATGCTTGCCCCAAAGGTCGTAGGCCGGTTGTTGCAGGCGCTGGCGCCCGGGAGCACGGAGACTGCGCTGGAGATCGGTACCGGATCGGGCTACGTGACCGCCTGTCTCGCACATCTCTGCGCGCAGGTGGACAGCGTCGAGCGCATCGACGCACTGCGCCTCGCCGCACGGACCCGCCTCGACGCCGCGGGCATCCAGAACGCCAGTTTGCGCACCGCGACGGTGACGCCCGACTGGGCACCCGCGCGGACCCGCTACGACCTGATCAGCGTGAACGGCGCCATGACCGAGTACCACCCGTTCCTGCAGCGTCACCTGAGTCTGGGCGGCCGCCTGTTCGTGGTCGTCGGCAAGCCGCCGGTGATGGAAGCCCTGCTCGTCACGCGTGTCGCGGAAAACAGCTACCGCACGGACCGCCTGTTCGAAACCACCCTGAAGCCGCTGGTGGGCTTCGAGGCGCAACCCGAGTTCGTGTTCTAAGCGCTGTGACCCGACCGCGCACGCGGCCGGAGGAATCCAGCGGACGTCCCATCGGGGCCGGTCTCTGCTAAGATTAGGCCACTTTGTCGGCCCCGGAATCGACCCCATGAAAATGCTTCGCACCCTTTGTGTCGCAGCGGCCCTTGCCACGCTGCCGGCGCTCCCCCTCCATGCGGCGGACCTGCTGCAGGTGTACCAGGATGCTCTCGCGAACGATGCGGAGCTGCGCGCCGCCGAGGCCAATTACCGGGCCGTGCTCGAAGCCAAGCCCCTGGCCCGCTCGGCACAGCTGCCCCAGATCTCCGCCAGTGCCGAAGCGGGCAATTTCCGCTCGGATCCGGAGGACAGGGACAGCATCGACGGGAATCAATACAACCTCTCGCTCAACCTGTTCCAGAGCCTGTTCGATCGGCGCAACCAGATCGGCGTCACCCAGGCCGACCTGCAGATCGCCAGCGCCGCGGCAGACCTCGATGCAACGCGTCAGGAACTGATCCGCCGCGTGGCCGAAGCCTATTTCGACGTGCTTCTCGCCGGGGAGACCCTGACCTTCCGCCGCGCGGAGCGGGAGGCCATCGCCCGGCAGCTCGAACAGACCCAGCGCCGTTTCGAGGTCGGCCTGATCCCGATCACCGACGTGAAGGAAGCCCAGGCCCGTTTCGATATCGCCAGGGCCGACGAAATCACCACGGAAAACGAGCTCAACCTGGCCAACGAGCGCCTGGCGGTGATTACCAACACCTATTACGACCGCCTCGCGGCCCTGAAACCGGACGCGATGCCGCCGAGCGGGCCGGACCCGGAAGATCCCGAACAGTGGGTGTCCGTGGCCCTGGAGCAGAACCAGGATCTGATCGCACGCCGGCTGCAGGCAGAGATCGCCCGCGAACAGATCAGCCGGCAACGCGCCGAAGGGCTCCCGACGCTGGGACTGGCCGCCTCCATCGGTGACACCAGCTACAGCGGCGTGAGCGACAGCCCGGGATTCGTCGACAGCAGCGATGCCCGGCTGGGTCTGCGCCTCGACGTGCCGCTGTACACGGGCGGCCGGGTCAGTGCGTTGACCCGGGAAGCGCGGGAACAGTTCGAGGCCGCCCAGGAAGGCGTCGTGCTGACCGAACGCCAGGTCGTGCAGCTCACGCGCAGCAGCTTCCTGTCGGTCGTGTCCAATGCGGCGCGCGCCAATGCGCTTCGGCAGGCCGTGATATCCAACCAGGCGGCACTGGAGTCGACCGAGGCCGGCTTCGAAGTGGGCACGCGGACCCAGGTCGACGTGCTGCTGGCCCTTCAGGAACTGTTCCGGGCGGAACGGGACCAGGCCGAGGCGCGCTACGCCTTCCTGGTGGACCGGCTGCGCCTGCAGCGCGCGGTCGGGAGCCTGACCGAGGCCGACCTGCAGCGTATCAATCAGTTCCTGGAATGATCACGGGCCTCGCCGGGGCAGAAACCCACGGACTCTGGACCTGCGCCGGCCGGTGTCACCACCACCGCGTTGACCGCGACACGCTTGGCCTGGGCAGGGAGGCGATCGGGTGCGTCTGACCGCCGACGAGTACCGCCGCCTGCCCAACCGGAGCATCACGCTCCTGGGCATGTCGGGCGTGGGCAAGACGCACCTGTCGAATCTTCTGCGGCGGGAGGAGTGGTTCCACTATTCCGGCGATTACCGGATCGGAACCCGCTACCTCAGCGAACCCATCCTCGACAACATCAAGGCGCAGGCGATGCAGGTGCCTTTCCTCCGCGACCTGATCCGCTCCGATTCGATCCAGATCATCAACAACATCGGGGTCGACAACCTGCAACCCGTGTCGAGCTTCCTGGGCAAGCTCGGCAACCCGGAACGCGGCGGACTCTCGCTGACGGAATTCAAACGGCGCCAGGCCCTGCACCACGAGGCGGAAATCCAGGCCATGCTCGATGTGCCGGCCTTCATCCAGAAGGCCCGCAGCCTGTTCGGATACCCGCATTTCATCAACGATGCGGGCGGCTCGGTAAGCGAACTCGATTCGCCGGAAGTGCTGGAAACGCTCGCCCGGCACACCCTCATACTGTATATCCGAGCCACCGAGGAAGACGAGCGCCACTTGATCGCACGCGCCGAACGGGATCCGAAGCCGCTCTACTACCGCGAGGAATTTCTCGACGACCGTCTGCAACACTACATGGTCGAGCGCAGCCTGGAATACGCGGCGCAGATCGATCCCGACGACTTCGTGCGCTGGGTTTTCCCCTACCTGTTCCGCACCCGGCTGCCGCGTTACGAGGCGATCGCCCGGACCCATGGGTACACGTTGGTCAGCAGCGAGATTGCGCAGGTCCGAACCGCCGCCGATTTCGACGAGCTCGTGATGCGGGCACTCGACCGCGAGGGCGGGAACTGATGCCCCTCGTCGCGCACACCGCGCTGCCGGCCTTCGAACGCCTGAGCCAGGAAGGCGCCACCGTGTTGCCCAGCGATTACGCGCTGCACCAGGACATCCGCGCGCTGCACATCGGCCTGCTGAACATGATGCCGGATGCGGCGCTGGCGGCGACCGAGCGGCAGTTCTTCCGGTTGATCGGGGAAAGCAACCAGATCGCGCAGTTCTACATGCATCCCTTCACGCTCGCGGAGCTGCCTCGGGGTCCGGGGGGCCAGGCCCACGTCGAGCAGTTCTACGAGAGCTTCGAGACCATCCAGCGCACCGGCCTCGACGCCCTGATCATCACCGGGGCGAACGTGAACCAGCCGGATCTGGCGCTGGAGCCCTTCTGGGAGCCGCTCGCCGAAGTCGTGGACTGGGCCTGGCACAACGTGACCTCCACGCTCTGCTCCTGCCTGGCAACCCACGCGGTGATGCAGGCGCGTTACGGCGAGCGGAGATACCCCCGCGGGCCGAAGCTCTGGGGCGTGTTCGACCACAGGGTGGTGGAGCGCGGCCATCCGCTGGTCGCAGGGGTGAACACGCGCTTCGACGTGCCGCATTCACGGTTCAACGACGTGTCGCGCGCCCAGTTCGAGCGCCACGGGCTGAGGGTTCTCGTGGAAAGCGAGACTGCCGGGGTGCACCTGGCGGTTTCGGAAGACGGGTTCCGCCTGGTCTTCTTCCAGGGTCATCCCGAGTACGACAGCATCAGCCTGCTCAAGGAGTACAAGCGCGAGGTCGGGCGCTACATCAACGGGGCCCGCCCGGACTTCCCGCCGTTGCCGGACCACTACCTTGCGCCCCAGGCCGCGGCCATCCTCGACGAGCATCGTGAACGCGTCGAGCACGCCCTGATGCGCCGGGCCCCTGCGCCCGAACTGCCGGAGCACCTGCTCCTGCAACGACTCGACAACACATGGCACGACAGCGCGCTGGCCGTCGTCAACAACTGGATCGGCCACGTGTACCAGCTGACCAACGTGGATCGGCGTCTGCCGTTCCGCCAGGGCATCGATCCCAACAATCCGCTCGGGCTGGCACGCTGACGCTCTGCGCCAGCCTGCCGCGTCCTGAAATGGCCCGTGCCCCATGCAGCAGATTCCCATTTCCCCGAATGCCTGCCAACTGCCCGAGGTGTAAGCGATGCCCCTGATGACCCTGAAGGGGGTGCACCTGGCCTTCGGCATGGCGGCACTGCTCGATGGTATCGACCTGAGCCTCGAGGCAGGCGAGCGCGTCTGTATCGCCGGACGCAATGGCGAGGGCAAGTCCACGCTGCTCAAGATCCTCGCAGGCCGGATCCAGCCGGATTCGGGCGAGATCATCCGTCGGGACGGCCTGGTCACCGCCTACCTCACCCAGGAACTCCCGGAAGACGTCCAGGGCAGCGTGTTCGACGTCGTGGCCGAGGGTCTCGGGGAGGCCGGGCTGCTGCTGGAACGCTTCCACCATCTCAGCCTCTCGGCCGCCCAGGGAGACACCGACGCGCTGGTCGCGATGGGGAAGGTGCAGGCGGAGCTCGATGCGGTGGACGGCTGGTCCCTGCAGAACCGGGTGGAGACCACGCTTTCACGACTCGAACTCCCGGCGGACCAGGCCTTTGCAGAACTCTCCGGCGGGCTGCGGCGCCGCGTCTGGCTCGCGCGCGAGCTGGTGCGCGAACCCGATCTGCTGCTGCTGGACGAGCCCACCAACCATCTGGATATCGCGGCCATCGCGTGGCTCGAGAACCTGCTGGCATCGACCGCGATGACCGTGGTCTTCGTCACTCACGACCGCAGTTTCATGGAACGCCTCGCGACCCGCATCCTGGAACTCGATCGCGGGCGGCTCCATGAGCACCCCCCGAGCCTGGAGGCCTTTCGTCAGCGCCAGGCGGAGCGACTGGAAACGGAGATTCGACAGCGTGCCGAGTTCGACAAGAAGCTCGCACAGGAGGAAATCTGGGTCCGTCAGGGGATCAAGGCCCGGCGCACCCGCAACGAAGGCCGTGTGCGCGCGCTGGAGCAGCTGCGCCGGCAGCGCGCGGAACGCCGCGAACGGCAGGGTCAGGTGCGCATGGCATTGAATCCCGAGCAACGCTCGGGCAAACGCGTGATCGAGGCCGAGAACGCGAGCTTCGGCTATCCGGGCAAGACCGTCGTCCGCAACCTGAACCTGCTGTTGCAGCGGGGCGACCGGCTCGGGATCGTCGGTCCGAACGGGGCCGGCAAGACCACGCTGCTGCGGGGTCTGCTGGGCGAGATGGAGCCGCTGTCCGGCCAGGTCACGCTCGGCACCCAGCTCGAGGTCGCCTATTTCGACCAGACCCGGGCGCAGCTGGACGAAAGCGCGACCGTGCAGGACACCGTCGGTGAAGGTCGTGACCGGGTGACCGTCAATGGCGCCACGCGCCACGTGCTGAGTTACCTGGAGGACTTCCTGTTCCCGCCCTCGCGCTCGCGGCAACCCGTGTCGGCGCTTTCCGGCGGAGAACGCAATCGCCTGCTGCTCGCCCGGCTGTTCCTGCGGCCGGCGAACCTGCTGGTTCTGGACGAGCCGACCAACGATCTCGACGTGGAAACGCTGGAGCTGCTGGAGACGCTGCTGGTGGACTATACCGGTACGGTGATCGTGGTCAGCCACGACCGCGCCTTCCTCGACAATGTCGTCACCAGCACCCTGGTCCTCGACGGGTCCGGCGGTGCCGAGGAATTCGTCGGAGGCTGGTCGGACCTGCCGACGCGGGTTACCGCGCCGCTGCTCGAGACGCGGATCCAGGCCGTGGCAAAACCATCAACGCCGCCCGCCGCCCCGGCGGCGCGAAGCTCCCCAGCGGCCGCAAGTCGCAAGCTGTCGTACAAGGATGCACGGGAACTCGAGCAGTTGCCCGGGACGATCGAAAAGCTGGAGGCGCGGCGCGAGGCGCTGTCCGCGGAACTCTCGGATCCCGACCTGTTCCGCGGCCCCCGGGAGCGGATCAGCGCGCTGCAGCGCGAGCTGGAGCAGGTGGAGCAGGATCTGGCGGCAGGCTACGCGCGCTGGGAAGAACTCGAGTCGCGCGCAAGCTGAGAGCGCAGCTCAACGATCCGGAATCCTTTCCGCTACGCGGGCCCGGTCAGACTGCGCGCCACGATGTGGCGCAGCCGCCGAACGACGCCGTTGCGGCCGGACTCGCCGCTCAGTCCGCAGAGCCGCGGCCAGTCCAGGACCCGCAGCGCGGAGGCTTCGAGCAACCGGCGATCCGGACGCGAGAGGTGCCCCAGACACGCCGGGCCGGCATCCAGCCAGCGTCGCAGCGCAGGCAGGGCGAGTTCGAAGGGACGCTGGGAATGCGCGAAGGCGCGGACCGAATCCGCGTCGCCGGCCCGCCATCCGGAGGCGGCCTCCGGGAGGCAACGGCCCACGCGATCCGCCGTCGCGGATTCCAGTCCCGAAAGCGCCCCCTCGCGCCAGATCGGCCAGTCGGCCGCCACTTCCCGGCGCAACCGGTCCAGACCTGCGCGCACGGTGCGATTCAACCCCTTGCATACGACGGCCGCGTGCAGTCCGCTCGTGCTCTCGCGCCGGAATCCGATCCGCACGGGTTCGAACCCGGCCTGACGCCAGAAATCCAGAAGCTCGGGGGTGACACCGAAACTGGCGCCGACCAGACGGCAGCCCTGCCGGCGCGCGTAGGTTTCGGCGGCCCGCAGCATCCGATGCCCGAGCCCCCGGCGTTGCCAGTCCGGGTGCACGGCGATCCGGGTGAGCCGCAGCGCGGGAAGCGCCGCCACGGCAGAAGCGCCGTGAGCGGCCAGCACGCAGGGGAGAAATCGGCCCGGGGGGCGCCGTTCGCCTGCCCAGACCGACCTCGCTTCGGACTCCGAAAGGCCGGGTTCGACCAGCGCCAGAACCGCGCCCAGCAGCCCACGCCCCGGGCCTCGGAGCAGACCGACGGCAAGGTTCGGGTCATCCAGCCATCGCTGCAGATCCGAGGGTCGTGTCCGGTAATGGGCGTCGGAGAGAAGGCCCACCAGGTCCTCCAGATCGGCTTCATGCCGAGCCAGAAACGCTCCGGATCGCCACTGCACCCGTGAACCGAGGCGCTCGAGGTCCGCAATCCTCGTTCGGACACGGCCAGCCTCGGCCTCCAGCAGAAACAGCCGATTGACCCAGGCCTCGACGGGATCGCTGGCCATCCAGCGCAGTGGGCGATGCAGGCGGTATTCCCGGGGCCTGACACCCTGCGCGTGAAGGCCTTTCAGAAACCGCAGGTGGAAACCCTTGCCGCTGCCTTCGAAGCCGGTCGTGGTCGTTGCGAAAACGGTGCGCGGTGCGTGCACGGCCAGCGCCAGGAGTTGATGCACCGGAAGCGCCGCGGCCTCGTCCACCACGAGCACCTTCGGCGGCGCGGATGCCAGAACCTGTTCCGGCGCGCGATACACTCCCGAGTCGATGCCCGTGGATCCGCGGACAGGATCGATCTGGCGCACCAGCGCCTGAATCGCGGCTGGGTTCGGGGCCGTCACCCGCACCGTGGCGACCCCCGCTTCCAGCCAGTGCCGTACCCAGGCCCCGAGAAGCGTCGACTTGCCGCGCCCCCGGGCAGCCGTCAGCAGGACACAGCTTCCGTCCCGACGCCCCGGCAGATCCAGGGCTCGCGGAAAAACTGCGCGCTGTCCCGGATTCAGGTGGAACCGCGTGGGTTGCCGGACACCGCGTGGCAGGGGCCAGGCCTCCGTATCGGCCTTCCAGCAGGCAGGGGGCTCGCGAAGAAAGCGCTGCCAGCGCTGGCCGAAGGGCGAGCTGGTCCGGGTCGACACCAGCAACAGCAGAACACCACCGCCGCGCACGAGACCGGCGACGATCGCGAGTGCGTCGGCAGCCGGCTCCGCGCCGGCGACGAACACCGCCGCGGCCAGTTCACGTCCAAGCCAATGCGGGGCCTGGGCCGGCCGGGCCCCGGGGAGTCTCTCGGGAACCTCGGGGCCGAACCAGGCCACGTCGCCATGACCACGTGCCTCGCCCAACCACTCCACGGCATGGCGGCGCGCGGTCGCCGAATCCCGCACGATGACCAGAAGGCGCGCGAGATCCGATTTCTGAGCGAGGGAAGCGGACATCTGGCATGTGGCTCTTTCAGAACCGAAGTGATGCCCGGTATACCACTTTCCGGACACCCTGCGGAATCGGTTGTGAGGAACGTGTCTGCACGGGGATCGTACATGCTGCCGTCATCCGAAATCGCCTCGGGAGCGCCGTGCGACGCCATCTGAACTTTTATTGGTATTCCCGCGAAGTCCAGCGTATAGTCGGGCGCGTGGGGGGGTCGTAACGCGACGTATCGTGGCAGGATCTGTTCGTACAGTTGCTTCCGTTGAACTGTTGCCGCCGAACCGCTCACGTTTTATTTCTCTCTTATGTAACGAGGTTCAAGGTTGTGAATACTGGTGTCGTGAAGTGGTTCAACGAGAGCAAGGGGTTCGGGTTCATCACTCCCGACGACGGCGGAAAAGATGTATTCGTGCATTTCTCCGCGATCGACGGAAGCGGTTTCAAGACCCTGGCCGAAGGCCAGAAAGTCTCTTTCGAGATTCAGCAGACCCCGAAGGGCCTGGCCGCAGGTGCCGTGAAGGCCATCTAAAGGTACTGCCGGGTTGGGGCAACTCCCCAACCGATGAGGCCGCTTTCCGAAGCGGCCTTTTTTTTGCCCGGCGACCACGAAAAAGGGGCCGGGCCGCGGTGAATCCGCGTCCCGGCCCCTCGGAGCCGAAGGCTTCGCCTGGGCTTACAGGCTGTAGTACATGTCGAACTCGACCGGGTGCGTGGTCATGCGGATTCGCGTGACCTCTTCCATCTTGAGGCTGATGTAGGCGTCGATCATGTCGTCGGTGAACACGCCACCCGCGGTCAGGAACGCGCGATCCTTGTCGAGCTCCTCCAGCGCCTGGTCGAGGGCGTGGCAGACCTGGGGAATGTTCTTTTCCTCTTCCGGGGGCAGGTCGTACAGGTTCTTGTCCATCGCGTCGCCGGGATGGATCTTGTTCAGGATGCCGTCGATCCCGGCCATCAGCATCGCGGAGAACGCGAGGTAGGGATTCGCGGTGGAATCCGGGAAGCGCACCTCGATGCGGCGCGCCTTCGGGCTCATCACGAACGGAATGCGGATCGAGGCGGAGCGGTTGCGGGCGGAGTAGGCCAGCATCACGGGGGCCTCGAAGCCGGGTACCAGTCGCTTGTAGCTGTTGGTCGAGGCGTTGGTGAACGCGTTCAGCGCGCGCGCGTGCTTGATGATGCCGCCGATGTAGTAGAGCGCGGTTTCGGAGAGGCCGCCGTACAGGTCGCCGCTGAACAGGTTCGTGCCGGCCTTGGAAATGGACATGTGCACGTGCATTCCGGAACCGTTGTCGCCCACGATCGGCTTGGGCATGAAGGTGGCCGTCTTGCCGTGCGCGTGCGCGACGTTCTGGATCACGTACTTGAGGATCTGGACCTCGTCGGCCTTGCGCACCAGACCTGCGGCACCGACGCCGATTTCGCACTGACCGGCCGTCGCGACCTCGTGGTGATGCACCTCGGTATGCAGACCCATTTCGGTCATCACTTCGCACATGGTCGAACGGATGTCGTGCAGGGAGTCCACCGGCGGAACCGGGAAATAGCCGCCCTTGACGGTCGGGCGATGGCCGATGTTGCCGTCCTCGTACACCCGCTCGGAATTCCAGGAGGCTTCGTCGGAATCGACGCGGCAGTAGGAGCCGGAGAGCGAGGCGCCCCACTTCACGTCGTCGAACACGAAGAATTCGTTCTCGGGACCGAACAGTGCACCGTCGGCGATGCCGGTGGAGGCCAGATAGGCTTCGGCGCGCTTGCCCAGTGAACGCGGGCAACGGTCGTAGCCCTGCATGGTGGCGGGTTCGACCACGTCACAACGCAGGTTCAGGGTCAGATCCTCGAAAAACGGGTCCAGCACCGCGGAATCGGCATCGGGCATCAGGATCATGTCGGACTCGTTGATGCCCTTCCAGCCGGCGATGGAGGATCCGTCGAACATCTTGCCGTCTTCGAAGGTTCCTTCTTCAATCTCGTGGGCCGGGACAGTGACGTGCTGCTCCTTACCCTTGCTGTCGGTGAACCGGAAGTCGACGAACTTGACCTCCTTTTCTTTGATGGTGTTCAGCACGTCGGCTGCGGACATGGGCGATCTCCTTGTGATTTGGACTTGAATGGCCTGAAGTGACGTTGAACTTCCCCGGAACGGCGCGTGCCGCACCCTGTCCCGGCGGAAGTCCTCCGGGTGAGCTTTAAGCAGGGTTTGTGCCAGCCTGTGTAAACGTTACGAATGCGCGTGTGGGTGCAAACTCTTCGCCGCCGGCCGCGACGCCCGCACTAATTTCGCCCCAAGCTAGCACTTTTTCGGTGCGTTTTCGACCTGGGTGTGCCCATTCCTGGTGCACCCGCGGTAGAGGATGAGGATCTCGCCCAACGAGGCCTCGAGACCCGGCAGTGCGCGGACGCGTTCGGCCAATTCCACCGCGCGGCGATTCAGATGGGTACCCGAATGTTCGTCGTCCAGCCTCAGGACGACACTGATGTGCACCCGCCCCCCGAGGTAGTGCAGCGCGACCTGTTCGATCGATGTCAGCTCGGGTTCCGCCTGCCAGGCCCGGCGAATGTGCTCGGTGACCACCGGACGCAGCGGCAAACCCGAGGTCCGCGCCTGCTCCTCGTCGTTTTCGGGATCGACGTGAACCGTTACGTCGCGCAGATTCGGCGTACTCCGGATCACGGCGCGATAGACTTCGTCGGCGATCTGGTGCCCCTCGGACACCGAGATCCGTGGCGCAACCTGGATGTGCACGTCCGCGGCCGCCTCGTTTCCGAGCTTGCGGGTGCGCAGCATGTGCGCGCTCTTCACGCCCGGAACAGCGACGATCGCCGCGCGGATTCCGTCGACCTGTTCGGGCTCCAGCGCGGTGTCGATCAGCTCTGCGGCACTGGTGAACATCAACTGCCAGGCCATGTGCAGGATGAACACGGCCACCACCAGTGCCGCCACCGCGTCCAGCCACGGCCAGCCGGCCACCGATCCGCCGATACCCGCGAGAACGACGAGCGAGGAGATCGCATCCGAGCGGTGATGCCACGCATTGGCCTGCAGCAGCGGTGAACCGATGCGGCGCGCGACCCGGGTGGTGTACTGGTAGAGGCCCTCCTTGGCCACCACCGTGACCAGCGCGAAGATCAGGGCTGCGGGAGCCGGTCCGGCCAGCGCCTCCCAGGCCAGCAGCCGCTGTACCGCCGCCCACGCGATCGCCAGCGCCGCGAACGCCAGTAGCAGGCCGACGATGATCGTCGCGAGCGTCTCGATGCGGCCGTGCCCGTAGGGGTGATCCTGATCCGGGGATGCCGAGGCCTTGCTGGCCGCGAACAGGACCACGCCGTCGCTGACCAGATCGGACAGGGTATGCACGCCGTCGGCAATCAGCGCCTGCGATTGAAACAGCCAGCCGGTAAGGATCTGGGTCGCGGCCAGCATCGAGTTCACCACCGCGGCGACCACGGTCACCAGCCGCATCTCGTGGTAGCGGGCCTGACGCGACATCGGCACGGCGTCGTCCCCCTGGGGGTCAATCAGCGACTGCTTGCCAACGTCATGCATGTTTTCATCCGCAGATCGAGCGAGAACGCCAGCCACGAGCCGAGCACAGGGCCGGGGTGCGCCCCGGTGGCCGCCCCGAGCCCATTGTAGACAGGGTATCGAATCCTGTCGCTAGCAGTTGCGCGCACCCGGTGGCCCCAGACCCCAACCGGACGATATACTTCCGGTTTTTCCCTGCGATTCAGGAACATCATGCATCAGCCCCGCGTGACCTTTCAGGACCTCATACGGCAATTGCAGGAATACTGGGGTGCGCAGGGTTGCGTGCTGCTGCAGCCCTACGACATGGAAATGGGCGCGGGCACCTTCCACCCGGCCACCTTCCTGCGTTCGATCGGCCCGGAGCCCTGGCGCACCGCCTATGTGCAGCCGTCGCGCCGGCCCACCGACGGCCGCTACGGGGAAAATCCGAACCGGCTGCAGCATTACTACCAGTTCCAGGTACTGCTGAAACCCTCGCCCCCGGATATCCAGGACCTCTACCTCGGTTCGCTGCGTCAACTGGGCTTCGACCCCACGATCCACGACATCCGTTTCGTCGAGGACAACTGGGAGTCACCGACCCTGGGTGCCTGGGGGCTCGGGTGGGAGGTCTGGCTGAACGGCATGGAAGTCACCCAGTTCACCTATTTCCAGCAGGTGGGCGGGCTCGACTGCCGCCCGGTCTCGGGCGAGATCACCTACGGGCTGGAACGGCTGGCGATGTACCTGCAGGGCGTCGAGAGCGTGTTCGACCTCGTCTGGACCGAAGCGCCGGACGGCACGGTGGTGACCTACGGCGACGTCTACCACCAGAACGAGGTGGAGCAGTCGACCTACAACTTCGAACACGCGGACCGGGATACGCTGTTCACGGCGTTCGACACCCACGCGGCGGAGAGCGAGCGCCTGATCGCGCTGGGCCTGCCGCTACCGGCCTATGAACAGGTGCTGCGCGCGTCGCACAGCTTCAACCTGCTCGATGCCCGCGGCGCGATCTCGGTCACCGAGCGCCAACGCTACATCCTGCGCGTGCGGGAACTGGCCCGCGCGGTCGCCGCCGCGTACCACGAGAGCCGTGAGCGTCTGGGCTTCCCGATGCTCGCACGGTCGGGCCGCGCCGCCTGATGCCCGCCGGCCCGGCACAGGCCACCCCGGATTCTGAACCGCACCGCACGACCCGACTGGACACCCGAATGGACGATCTGCACCCCCTGTTGTTCGAGCTCGGCCTGGAGGAACTCCCGCCGAAGTCACTGCTGTCCCTGCGCGACGCGCTGCGGGACGGCTGCGTGCGACGCCTCCACGAGGCCGGGATCGAACCTTCCGGCGTGAGCGCGTTTGCAACGCCGCGGCGACTGGGCCTGTTGCTCGAAGGCATCCCCGCACGCCAGCCCGACCAGGTGCAGGAACGCCGCGGACCGGCGGTCAGCGCCGCGTTCGATGCCCGCGGGGCCCCCAGTCGGGCCGCCGAGGGATTCGCGCGCTCCTGTGGAGTCGCCGTCGAGGATCTCGATCGCGAGCAGACCGACAAGGGCGAATACCTGGTGTTCCGGGAGACACGTCCCGGTGCGCCACTGGAGGAACTGCTTCCGGATGTCTTCGCGGGTGCGCTGGCCGGCCTGCCGACCCCGAAACGCATGCGCTGGGGCACGGGCGATGTCGAGTTCGTGCGCCCGGTGCACTGGCTGGTCGTGCTGCACGGCGACCGCCTGGTGGACATGGAGCTGCTCGGTCTGCACAGCGGGCGGACGACGCGCGGGCACCGGTTCCACTGCACGCAGCCCATCGAACTCACCAGCGCCCGCGACTACGCCGAGACGCTGGAGCGCGAGGGCACGGTGCTCGCGTCCTTCGAGCGGCGCCGCGAGCTGATCGCCGGTCAGATCCGCTCCGAGGCGCAGGCGGCGCACGGCGAGGCACTGGTCGACCCGGATCTGCTCGACGAGGTCACGGCGCTGGTGGAATGGCCCGTGGCACTGACGGGCAGCTTCGATCCCCGTTTCCTCGAGGTACCGCAGGAAGCGCTGATCTCGACGATGCAGGACAACCAGAAGTATTTCCCGCTGGTCGGCCCGGACGGTCGGATGCTGCCGCGCTTCGTGCTGGTCAGCAACATCCGGTCCCGGCACCCGGAAGCGGTTCGCGGCGGCAACGAGCGGGTGCTCCGCCCACGCTTCTCCGACGCCGAATTCTTCTGGCAACAGGACCGGCGCGAGACCCTGGCCAGCCGTCAGCCCTGGCTCGAAGGCGTGGTGTTCGAACGCCGCCTGGGTACCCTGGCGGACAAGTCGGCCCGACTCGCCCGGCTGATGACCCGGCTGGCCGAGCCGATGGCGCTGGACGCGGAACTCGCGCAGCGCGCGGCGCTGCTCTGCAAGTGCGACCTGGGTACGCGCATGGTGTTCGAGTTCCCGGAACTGCAGGGCACGATGGGCCGCTACTACGCGCAGCACGACGGCGAACCCGAGGCACTCGCGCTCGCGATGGAACAGCATTACTGGCCACGCCAGGCCGGTGCCGAACTGCCCGAGGGACCGCTTGCCCAAGCACTGGCGATGGCCGATCGGCTGGATTCCCTGGTCGGCATCTTCGCCATCGGCAAGGAACCCACTGGGGCGAAGGATCCGTTCGCCCTGCGCCGCGCTGCGCTCGGCCTGCTGCGCATTCTGGTGGAAAAGGACCTGCCTCTGGAACTCACGCCACTGCTGCAGGCCGCCGCCGACGCCGTGACGGACAAGGTTCCCGGCGCGACCGGCGCGGTGCCCCGCGTGGGCGCGTATGTTCTGGAACGTCTGCGTGGCTACCTGCTGGATCAGGGCATGGCGGCCGAGGTCTTCGAAGCCGTTGCGGCAGTCGGTCCCGACGCGCCGCTGGACTTCGTCCACCGTGCGCGGGCCGTACAGCAGTTCCGGCAACGGCCCGAGGCCGAGGCGCTCGCGGCTGCCAACAAGCGCATCCAGAACCTGTTGCGCAAGGCCGACCAGGCGCCGCCCGAGACGATCGACGAGACGCTGCTGCAGGTGCCTGCGGAGCAGCTGCTCCTGGAGTCGCTGCTGGCGATCGAACCGCGTGTGCAGTCGGCGGTCGCGCGGGGCGATTACGTACTTGCGATGGAAGAACTCGCCACGCTGCATGCCCCGGTGGATGCGTTTTTCACCGATGTCATGGTGATGGTCGACGACGCGGCGCTGCGCGCCAACCGTCTCGCGCTGCTGGGACGCCTCGCCGCCCGTTTCGATTCCGTGGCGGACATCTCACGACTGGCGACGGGCTGAGGCAGTCAGTGGACACCGGGTGGGACAAACCGGCTGCAAGGGTGAACGCACCGTTCGTCCGGAGGACACGGTGATGCTCCCGAAGCTGCGAGCGATCCTGTTCTGGGTGGGTTTTGCAGGCTCCACCGTGGTGTTCGGCCTGCTGGTCGCCCCGCTGACACTGCCCTTCGGCTGGCACGGCCGCTACCGGGTGCTGTCGCAATGGACCCGTTTCAACGTCTGGTGGCTCCGTATCACCTGTGGCCTGCAGCACCGGGTCCACGGGGCCAAGCACCTGTTGCAGCCCGAGGCGGCGATCGTGATGGCCAAGCACCAATCCGCCTGGGAAACCATCGCCCTGCAGCAGATCCTGCCCCCCCAGGTCTGGGTGCTGAAGAAGGAATTGATGCGCATCCCCTTCTTCGGCTGGGCCATCGGCATGGTCGAGCCGGTCCCGCTCGATCGCAAGGCGGGGCGGCGGGCGCTGGATGAACTGGTGAAGGCCGGAACCGATCGCCTGGAACGCGGCCTCTGGGTGGTGATGTTTCCCGAGGGAACGCGGGTGGCACCCGGCGCACGGGGCAAATACCGTATGGGCGGGGCCGTGCTCGCGGCCAGGAGCGGGCATCCGATCGTACCGGTTGCGCACAACAGCGGCAGCTTCTGGCCCCGCCGCAGCCTGGCGAAACGGCCGGGGGTCATCGACGTGGTGGTGGGTCCCCCGATCCCGACCCGGGGGCGCGAGCCGGCGGCGATCATGGCCGACGTGGAGCGTTGGATCGAAGACGAAGTCGCTCGGCTCGAGGGCCGCGGATAGCCTCAGGCGTCCAGCAGTTCCCGGATCACCCACCCCGCCGCGGTCAGACCGAACAGCGCCGGCAGGTAGGAGATCGTGCCGTTCACCGAACGGGCGCGGCCGGGCACCGGTCCATCGAGCGGGCGGTGCTCGGTCCCCTTGCGCGGCTCTTCCAGCGAATACACCACGGGGTAGTCGAGGCTCGCGTCCAGGCGGCGCATCCGCTTGCGCATTTCGCGCGCCAGCGGACAGATCATCGTTTCCGACAGCAGGCCCACCCGCACCCGCGTCGGATCCGTGCGACCGCCCGCACCCAGCGCCGAGATCACGCGCTGGCCCCGCGCCAGGCTGCCCGCGACCATTGCCGCCTTGCAGGCAAGCGAGTCGATACAGTCGATCACCCAGTCGGCGTCCGCGGGTACCCGTTCCTGCGCGTTGTCGGGGCTGAGGAAATCGGTACAGACCTGCACCTCGATTTCGGGATCGATATCGGCGATCCGGGCACGCATGATCTCCACTTTGGGCTGTCCCACCGTGGAACGCAGCGCCACCAACTGGCGGTTCAGGTTCGACGGAGCCACCACGTCGTGATCGAGCAGCGAGATCCGTCCGATCCCGGCCCGCGCCACGGCCTCGGCGGCGAAACTCCCCACCCCGCCGAGTCCCGCGATGAACACGTGGCGCGTCCGCAAAGCCGTCAGCGCCGGCTCTCCCAGAAGCAGCGCGGTGCGCTCGAAGAACGGGACCTGTTCCCTAGTCATCCGCGGGCGACCGCCGGCGGTCGCGGTCGGTCGGATCGCGGATTCGCCACGCGTTCAGGCTTCGGCATCATGCGTGCGCAGGCTCGGGCGCATCGAGATTCAGGATGCGGCGCGCGTTGGCACAGGTGAGCGCTGCGATCTCCGCGACCGTGGCCCCGCGAAGGTCCGCGACACAGGTTGCGATTTCCGGCAGGAACGCCGGCTCGTTGCGTTCGCCACGATGGTCCGCCGCGGGCTGATCGGGCGCATCGGTTTCCAGCACCAGGGCCTCCACCGGAAGCTCGGCGACCAGTCGGCGCAGACGGTTTGCACGGGGATAGGTCACGGGCCCGCCGAAACCGAGACAGAAACCCTGCGCGATCGCCTGCTCGGCCTGCTGCCGGCTGCCGGAGAAGCTGTGGATGATGCCGGTGAGCGCCGGGCGAGCCCTGAGCGCCTTGAGCACATGGTCCAGTGCCCGCCGCGCATGCAGGATCACCGGCTTGCGATGGTTCAGGGCGATGTCCAGCTGGGCGTTGAACAGGCGCCACTGCCGGTCCCAGGCTTCCCCCGTGGCGAGGTCCTCGATGAATCCGTCCAGCCCGATCTCGCCGACGGCCACCGCGGGGTGTCGTCCCAGCCACTGATCCAGCCGTTCCACGTCGTCATCCTCATGGGTGCCGATGAAGACCGGGTGCAGTCCGTACGCCGCATACAGGTCGGCGTTCGCATCCGCCAGGGCCGCCAGCCCCGGCCAGTGGCTGCGCGTGACGGCCGGCAACACCTGCGCGACGACGCCGCGGTCCCGGGCACGCTGCAACACGGCAGCACGGTCCGGTGCGAACGCCTCCACATCGAGGTGCACGTGGGTGTCGATCAGCGGGACATCCTGGAAGGGCATGCGCCAATGGTACCGTAGCGGGCCCTGGAGTCGTCACCCGGAGACCGCCCGGCGAGCCGGCACGGCCACCGGGCGGCGCAGTGCAGACGCCGGGTTCAGCCAGCGCTGGACGAAGACGTCGCCGCGTCTTCCGTGCGCACGGACTTCGGTTCCCGAATCAGCCACATCTGGTACAGCGAAGTGAAGATCATCACGCTGGAAGCGACCGAGTAGCCGAAACCGCCGAGCATCACCAGCCACCCGAAGCCCGGCTGCCATTTCGTCAGCCACCAGGCCATCACGTCGAGGATCAGGAATGCAAACGGGGCGACGATCAGCAGCGACTTGAAGATCGGGTCGAAACCGCGGGCAAAGGCAAAGATCAGCCCCACACCGAAGAACAGCATGCTGATGCCGAACAGGTGGATATGCGAGACGCGGGTCAGGCTGGCGAGCGTCGGGCCGGTATCGACTTCCGCGCGCTCCTGCAGATTCACCAACTGGTTGAAGTCAGGCAGGCCGGCTCCGGTATGGCAGGAAACACAGTTCTCCTGGAGGATCGGACGGATGGTGGGCTCCCAGTCGCTTTCCGGAGCGCCGGCACGGGCCCATTCGATCAGAATCGCGCGGTTCGCGTCCGAGGCGTAGCCGCTCATCGAACCGTTGAGCGCAGACTCCAGCCGCGTGCCGGTGCGGTTGCCGTGGTAGCTATGCACGACGTCTTCAAGCGAGAGACCGGCTTCGCCGTCGGCCAGGCCGTGGGTCAGCATGATCTGGGCGCCGGCGATCAGCAGTCCCACCCCGATGGCCAACAGGTAGCCGGTGAAGAGCGCCCGCACCGGGAGGGGCAGACGCGGCAGATCGGGAAACGCGACGGTATTCATCAGGAGAGCTCCTTTTCCTTTTTGTTAATTAGTTTTTAATCGATTACTGATATACAAACCCACCAGGAGCGCTCGCGGAGCCCCCCATTCGCGGATGGAAGGTTCCCCGCGCCGCTCAGAAGCCCGGTGTCGGGTGGTTCGCGATCGAACCCCTAAGGTCAGTTGTTGGAAGCGCCCTGCGCAACCCACTCGCGCAGCAGCGCGAGCTCGCTATCCGGCAACGAAGCACGCCCATGCGGCATCTTGATCGAAGGATCCGCCCGCCCCTCGACCAGCTGGTTCAGAACGCTGTTCAGGGGCTCGCCCGGCTCGATGATTGGACCGAAGCGGGTTCCACGCATCAGGGCCGCATGGCTGCTCATGTCCAGGCCGCTCTGCTCGTACCCCTTGCCTCCGGGCTGGTGGCACTCCATGCAGCGCTTTTCCAGCACCGGCTCAACCTGCGCGCTGTAGCTCACCACGGGATCACTGCACCCCACCATCGTCGCTGAAGCCACGACGACGCCGGAAGCGATCAACCCCAACCGCAACGCACTCAGAATGGACCCGTCCGCACGATTTGCCATATCTCCGTCCCCTGCATTCTGCGGGAGACCGTTGCGACTCCCGAACCATGATTGGAAGACACAATATTAGCGTGGGCTTATATTGAGCACAAGGGGGAGACCGCCGTGAACCACGCGTCAGGGGCAGGGGTAGGTGTAACGCGCGTGAATCTCCTCGATCCCCGCGAGGACCGCATCGTCGAGCACCACGTCGACGCTGGCGATGTTTTCGACCAGTTGCTCCATCCGGGTCGCGCCGACCAGGTTGCTGGTGACGAATCCCTGGCGATTGATGAAGCCCAGCGCGAGCTGCACCGGGGTCAGGCCATGGGCCTTCGCCAGCGCCGCGTATTCTTCCGTGGCCGCGATGCCTTGCGGGTTGCTGTAGCGGGAGAACCGCTCGAACAAGGTCAGGCGGGCACCCTCGGGGCGCTGATCCCCCAGGTACTTTCCGGAGAGCACCCCGAACGCCAGCGGCGAATAGGCGAGGAGCCCCACCCGCTCGCGGATCGACATTTCCGCCAGCCCGGACTCGAAGCTCCGGTTCAGCAGGTTGTACGGGTTCTGGATACTGGCGATGCGCGGAGCGATTCCCTGCTCGGCCGCCCGCAACCACTGCATGACACCCCAGGGCGTTTCGTTGGAGATACCGATGGCACGCACGCGCCCGTCCCGAACGAAGCCATCCAGAACGGCGGCGGTCTCGGCGATGTCCGTGGCAACCTCGTCGGGGTCGTGTTCGTAGCCCAGTTTGCCGAAATAGTTGGTGCTGCGCGCCGGCCAATGCACCTGGTACAGGTCCACGTAATCGGTCTGCAGGCGCTCCAGGCTGGCCGCCAGCGCCGTCTCCATCTGATCGCGGACCAGCTGCGGCCCCCCGCGCAGCCACGGCATGTCCGCCGGGCCGGCGACCTTGGTCGCCAACACCACCCGGTCACGGCAGCCCCGGGCGTGCAGCCAGCGACCGATGTGGGTTTCGGTCCGCCCCTGGGTCTCCGCGCGCGGGGGTACCGGGTACATCTCCGCGGCGTCGATCAGGTTCACGCCCTGCTCCAATGCGTAATCGAGCTGTTCGAACGCCTCGGCTTCGGTGTTCTGTTCTCCCCATGTCATCGTGCCGAGCCCGATCAGGCTGACCTCGATGCCGGTGTCTCCCAGCGCACGGTATTTCACAGTGTTTTCCTCGAATCCGGGTGGAGGTCCAATCGCATCACGCCAACAGGGTCAGTACCCCGGTATATCCGTACAGGCGGTTCGCAAAGATCTCGCCGTTGGCAAAAAAGCC
>Ga0207796_1000144_pt1 | contig 30554 bp, 22 predicted proteins | sample Pon1CUnioCityCA_6_FD_187274 | JGI IMG/M metagenome (GOLD analysis project Ga0207796, IMG submission 187274) | Marine sediment microbial community from Union City, CA, USA - Pond 1C Sediment 1 (SPAdes) | ecosystem: Environmental > Aquatic > Marine > Intertidal zone > Salt pond sediment ... | reverse complement strand
GCCATGGGCGATGATCAAGTCGTAGCCCTGTGTGGCATAGTCGCGGATGGCCGCTGCAGCATCGTCCACCACGAACATGTTCTCCGAGTAGACCAACTCCATCTCTTCCGGGCCGCCCATATCGGTCTGGATCGTCACCAGCGCGTCGTACATGCTCTGGCTGAAGGCCAGGTCGTTGATGGTGCTGGGCATGATCACAGCAACCCGAAAGATGTCGCCCTCGTCATCGCCGCCGCCTCCGCCGCAGGCACTCACCAGCAGCACCAGCGACATGAACAGAATTCCCAAAGTACGTTTGTGTGACATCGTGTTCTTTCCTCCTGTTTTTTCTGCTAGATAGGTGGACTGGTAGATTGAGAAAAGCAGTCCGCCATTCTACGTCTACCGAGTCCCGTCATCGTCAACCTCGAGTCCGTCTGGACAGCATCGTCCCGAGAGCTCACCCCCTTTCCTGCACGATATGTGAGGGACCGCTCACCCCCCAGATTGGGGTCACGTTCCCGGTGTGCCAAGTTGCGAACTCAGCCACTCCGCTCAAATGGTTTGGTCAGCGCTGAGGGCGCTCGCACGCGCTGGACCGTGAGCACCAGGACAACGATGGTGAAGACGTAGGGCGCCATAACCATCCACTCACCTGGGACGGGCCAATCCGGGATCAACTGCAGCCGCAACTGTAGGGCGTTGATCATGCTGAAAAGCAACGCGCCCAGCATGACGCCGACCGGCCGCCAGCCCCCGAAGTAGACCAGAGCCACGGCGATAAATCCTAGCCCAGCGGTCATACCCTGCTGGAAGACGCTGCTCAATGCAATCGACATCGACGCGCCCGCTACCCCCGAGAGGAGTCCCCCCAGCGTGACGGTGATGTAGCGCACCAGCCTGACGCTCACCCCCAACGAGTCGGTCGCCTCTGGATTCTCGCCCACAGCGCGGATCTTGAGGCCCAGTGTCGTCTTTTGCAAGAGAAACCAGGCGATGGGAACCAGGGCAAAGGCGATGTAAACCAGGATACTCTGCTGGAAAAAGATCTCGCCGATCACTGGGACGTCGCTCAGCCAAGGGATATGGATCTGCGGGAATGCACTCACCGTCTTGGGCGCACCCACCAGCATCTGGAAGAGCAGCGTGCTCATGCCCAACCCAAATAGGTAGAAACCGATGCCGCTGATGCCCTGCTCAGCCTGGAGATGGATGCTGACAAAGGCCATGGCTAACCCCATCACTGCACCGACGACCGCCGCAGCCAGCACGGCCAACCATAGGTTGCCGGTCTGAAGGGTGACATAGAAGGCCGTGAACGCCCCCATCAGCATCTGGCCTTCAACCCCCAGGTTGAGCACCCCGCTGCGCTGGCTCAGCGTCTCGCCGATGGCAGCGAACAGGTAGGGCGTTGCCAGCCGGATACCACTGGCCAGGATACCGATCCAGAACGCGGTGGTTAATATGTCTTCCATCCTTACACCCCCGATTCTGCGGCCAGGGTAGGCTCGCTGTCACTCTTCTGTGTCGCATCGATCTGCCGGCGCCGCTGCCGGCGTCGCCGCCATATGTCGCTGCTCACCACAAAGATCACCACCAGACCGTTGAGCGCTAGGATGAAGGCCGAGGGCACCTGCATGGCGCGCTGCAGGCTGTTGGCGCCCACCAGCAACGCCCCGAAAAAGAACGCGGCTGGTATCGTTCCGATAGGATGTAACTGGCCGAAGAGGGCTGCCACGATGCCGTTAAAGCCGGCGCTGCCCGTAAATCCCGTCGCTGAGCCGTCGGTGATCATGCGGTAGTTCAGACCGTAAACTTGGGTCACGCCCGCCAGCCCGGCAAAGGCCCCGCTCAGAAGGAGGGCGATGACAACTTGCCGTCGCACGCGGATGCCGCCGTAGCGTGAGGCATCGGGGTTCTGGCCCACCGCCCGGATCCGGTAGCCCAACGTGGTCCGCCACAGCAGGATGTAGACCAAGATGGCCAGTGCAATGGCGATTGCCGCCCCCAGGTGCAGGCGCGTTGGCACCAGTCGGGGCAGGCGGAAGGCCGCGTCCAGCGAGGCAGTCTGCGGGATCTGGGATGCCAGCTCGGCCTGAGCAGGGTCAATCATCGGACCGCGAAGCAGGAAATTCATAATCTGCACCGCGATGGCGTTCATCATGACCGTACTCAGGATCTCGTTGACGCCAAAGTAGGCTTTCAGCGCGCCCGGAATCGCGCCCCAGATGGCGCCGCCCACAAAGCCACCCAGCAGCGCCAGGGGGATGACCAACCAGCCAGGCCAACCAGTCAAGACCAGGCCCACCAACGTGCCAAAGATGGCTCCGAGGATCATCTGCCCCTCGCCGCCGATATTGATGACGTTGGCGCGGAATGATATGCAGATGCCCAGGCCCACCAGCAGCAGCGGCACGGCCTTGACTGCCGTCTCCGCCAGGTTGTTCTGGCTGCCAAAGGCTCCCTCAATCAGCGCGCCGTAGGCTTTGATCGGGTTGGCGCCCAGCACCAGCAGCATCACTGCTCCCACGGCCAGCGCCGCCAGGGTGGCAAACACCGGCAGCAGGCCATCCATGATCTGCGAGACTTTGAATCGCTTCATCTTCCCTCCTTGTGTCAGGTACCAGGAAGTCGCTCCCTACTTCCCGGCCTTCTTGATCTCCTCTGCCTTGGCCGGCAACGCGTACACCCGCGTTCCCGTCGCGTGATAGATGGCGTTGCAGATAGCCGGCGCTGTGGGAATCGACGGCAACTCACCGACCCCTTTGGCCCCAAAGGGACCCGTTGAGGTCGGATGCTCCACAATCTGGATCATCATCTCGGGCATATCTCCCATCTGCGGCGTCTTGTAATCCTTCCATCTCCGTGTCTGGGGAATGCCGCCCTCAAACCTGTACTCCTCGGTTAGCGCTGTGCCGATGCCCATGACCAGACTGCCCTCAACCTGACCCAGGAATGCCTGGGGATTGAGCGCCCGTCCTCCATCTGCCCCAGCCACGATGCGCAGTACCTGGACCTTGCCCGTCTCCTCATCCACTGCTACCTGGGCAGCCTGGGCGCTAAAGCCAAAGGCAAAGTGCATATCTCCCCCCTCGCCCAGCGGCTTGGTTGCCGGCGCATCGTATCGAACCCGCAGGCGAGGCTCGCGCCCCTCGGCGATCAGCCATTCCACAGCTTTGGAAAAGGGAACCGAGTGCCCTTCGGTTCGTAGCTCCCCCTCCTCAAAGCGGATGCTCTCCGGCGGAACGTCCCAGTGCTCAGCCGCCACGAACGATAGTCGCTCGCGCATGCCCTCTGCTGCCCCCCGTGCGGCGTTGCCCGTGACAAAGGTCTGCCGGCTGGCCGTCGTAGCGCCACCGTCAGGGGTCAGGTCCGTGTCGGACAGCAGTACCCTAACTCGCTCGAACGGCAACCCCAGCACCTCGGCTGCGATCTGGGCGACGACCGTCGTCAGTCCCTGGCCCAGGTCGGCAGAACTTGCCCGGACTTCTACGTCCGCGGTTGTACTGTCAGGATACACTTCTACCTCTGCGCCCGCGCTGTCGGGCGCCCCGCCGCCGAATCCGGTGTTCTTGTAGGCACAGGCCAGCCCCCAGCCGATGCGTGGCTTGGCGAACCCGGTCTCTGGCGCTGGGCCCTTCTCCAGCTCCTTTACCCTGTCCCATACCCAGTCGATGCAGTCGACCATGCCCACGCTTTCCCGCAGCACCTGTCCCGTCGCGGTGGTAGAGCCCACGCGCAGCGCATTCTTGCGCCGCAGCTCAAAGGGATCCATCCCCAGCTCCTCTGCCAGGATATCCATATTGGACTCGACGGCAAAGGCTGATTGGGTGACCCCAAAGCCCCGGAATGCGCCTGCAGGTGTATTATTGGTGAACATGGCATAACAGTCAACTTTGGCATTGGCAATGTGATAGGGCCCTGTCGCATGAGTGGTCGCCCGCTTGAGCACCTTGGTGGACAGGCTGGCATACGCCCCCGAGTCGCCCACCAGCTCTGCCTGGACCGCAGTGAGCGTGCCGTCCTTCTTGGCCCCGGTCTTCATCCGGATCACAGTGGCGTGGCGCTTGGGGTGAGCCAGCAGGGATTCGGCCCGGTCGTACAGGATTTTGACCGGGTGGCTGGTGGCGTGGGCCAGGAGCGCAGCGTGGATCTGGCCCATGATATCCTCTTTGCCGCCGAATCCACCGCCGATCAGCGTGCCCCTCACGCGCACGCCCTCTGGGGGCAGTCCCATCGCAGCGGCGATTTGGTCCCGGTCAGCATAGGGGATCTGCGAGCCAACATACACGGTGAGTTTTTGGTGTTCCTCATCATAGCCAGCGGGCACGCCGATGCTACATTCCGGTTCCATGAACATGTGGTCGTACATGGGCGTGTGGTATTCTCGTTCCACGATCACGTCGGCGTCGGCAAAGCCCTTCTCCACGTCGCCCAACCGGACCTTCATATGCTCCAGCAGGTTGCCGGCTTCTCGGCCTTCGTGGACAATGGCTGCATCTGGTTCGCGGGCCTGCTCGGCGCTGGCGACCACCGGAAGCGGCTCGTATTCAACCTCGATGAGCTTCAGGGCTTCCGCTGCGATCTGGGGGGTGTCGGCAGCCACGATCGCCACCGCGTCGCCCAGGTAGCGCACCTTGTCATCGCACAGCACCGGCCAGTCGGGAAAGACCAGCCCGTGTCGGTTGCGACCGGGGACGTCCTCGTGCGTCAGCACTGCATGCACGCCTTCCAGCGCTCTTGCCTTCTCCATGTCGATGCTGACTATCCGGGCGTGCGGGTGCTCGGCCCGCAGCGTGGCCCCGCAGAGCATGCCAGGGAAGACATAGTCGTCGGCGAATTTGGCCATGCCAGTCACCTTGTCCACGGCGTCGGACCGCGGATAGGAATGCCCGATCACGCTCATAGGCTCCATTGTCTCAATAGCGATCGGCGGCAGCGGCTCTCCCGTCTCGAACTCGTGTATGGCCGATTGCACCGAGCGCAGGATGCTGGCATAGCCCGTACAGCGGCAGGCGTTCCGGCCCAGCGCACGCTTGATCTCGTCGTCGCTCGGTATATCACCCGATACTGCCATCTTGTTCCATAGCGCCGCTGCTGACATTAGCAGGCCTGGCGTGCAGAATCCGCACTGCACCGCCCCGTGATCGATGAACGCTCGCTGGAGGGGGTGCAGTTCGTCGGGCTCTCCCCAACTGGCAGCCAGCCCCTCCACGGTTAGCACCTCCTTGCCGGCAGCCCGCTTGGCAGCGTACACGCACGAGCGCACCGCCCGCCCATCCAGCAGTACCACGCACGAGCCGCAGTGCCCGTCGCCGCACCCGATCTTGGTACCCGTCAGGCCCAGATCGTCGCGCAGCAGATCGGCCAGTTTGGTGTCCGGGCCGATCTCGGCCTCGTGCTCTATACCATTCACCATCAATCTGATTTGTTCTCTTTCCATGGACACGCTCCTCATGCCTCAGCAGCAGCTACTCACACCAGCAGGAAGGAGGCCGAAGTCGTGATCCCCTGGAGCACCACGTACATCTCGGCCGCTTCCCTGAGCGATAGCTCACCGTCGAAAGCCTCCTTCATCGACAGCTCACCGGCCTCAAAGCTTGCGGACAGGCCGATGCGCACGTTATCATTCTCAAAGGTGATGCTGCCGTTCTCGAACGACAGGCGCGATTCCTGACCGCCTTCTCGCCGCCAGATGCTGCTCTCCTCGATGAACCAGGCGTTGTCGTCTTCCAACTCAAAGCCCTGACGCGTCAGGAACAGGCGCGGCTTGTCCGTGTAGGGCTTGCCCTGGTGCACGCAAAAGGTAGCGCAGTTGCCGCACTCGTTGCAGAAATCGTCCACGTGGATGATCTGCCGTGCCTGCTCGATGGCAAATGCCTCTTTGCCCGCAACCAGCAGATCGCCGTCCTTGCAGGCCAGCAGGGGCAGTTCCAGGCGGATCGGAGATACCAGGTAGGTATAGTTAGCCCGGTTGGGGCATACCTCCACGCACTTGTCGCAGAAGCTCGAGCATTGCAGGCAGCGCAGCGCCTCCGCCCGGGCAGCCTCCTCTGTCAGGGTCTGCTCAACGAGGTCGAACCCGGCGCGCTGCGCTACAGGCAACAGGTCCGGCTCGTGCTGCGTGATCTTTTTGGCGCGGACTCCCTTGACCTCGATGATTTCCTCGCTGGTCAGCGTGGGTAGCTGGGCCGGGAATGGGCTGAACTCGATGCCAAATTGCTCGCACATCGCCTCAGCTGCGCGCCGTCCATCGGCGCACGCTGCGATGATGATTTCCGGACCACGCGCCACGTCTCCGCCGGCGTACACGCCATCGGCTGCCCGGGCCGTCGCCTCCTCAGTCACCACAGAACCATCTCGCTTCAGCGAGACGTCTGTCCCATCCAGGAAGGCGATATCAGGCTTTTGCCCGATGGCCAGGATGATCGAGTCCGCCTCGATCTGGAATTCGCTGCCCTCTACCGGCTCTGGCCTGCGTCGTCCATCGGCGCCCGGCTCTCCCAGTTCGTTGCGCACGCACTCCAGTGCTTTGACCCGCCCATCCTCCAGGATCACGCGGCTGGGCGATGCCAGTTCGATGAGCTGGTTGCCCTCGTCGAACAGGTCCCGCAGCTCCTCGTCCTCGGCCGGCATTTCGGCTTTCGTGCGCCGGTAGACCACAGTCGTCGGCCTGCCGGTGAGCCGCTGTGCCGTCCGCGCCGCATCCATGGCTGTATTCCCGCCGCCGATCACCAGCACCCGGGAACCTAGGCTATTGCCCAGTTCCTCCACGCTGCCCGTTGCCCTGGCCCGCGCCGCGGATTCCAGGAAACGCAGAGCGGTTAGCACTCCCTCGCCCTGAATGCCCTCGATCCTGAGCACCGCATCCTTCTGAAAACCGGTGGCAATATAGACGGCATCATAGCCCTCGTCAAGCAGTGCCTGTGGTGGCGTCGTGATCTCGTGGCTGCGTTTGATCTCCGCGCCCATCGAAGTGATCCGGTCGATATCCTCCTGGACAACCGCCGTGGGTAACCGGAAGTTGGGGGCAATGGCCAGCATGCCGCCCGCCATCTCCCTCGTCTCAAAGACGGTCGCTTGCACCCCGTTCAGCGCCAGGAAATATGCCGCGGCCAGGCCCGACGGTCCGCTGCCGATCACAGCGACCTTCCGTTCCGACCGCTCTGGCGAGGGCATCGTCACCGTCCCGTGCTCCGCCGCAAACCGCTTCAGGTCCCGGATCAGCACCGGTTCGTCATAGTTATTCCGTGTGCAGCGGGTCTGGCACAGGTGTGTGCACACGTAGCCGGTCACTCCCGGCAGCGGGTTTCGGTGTAGGATCACCGCTAGCGCTTCGTCATACGCGCCCTGGGCGATCAGCCGCACGTACTCGGGCACGTCCTGGCACACTGCACATTGCTCCACGCAGGGGGCGACGATGCAGTCAAACGGGTCCAGCCCAGACTCCACCTTGGGCAGCCCGTGGGCGAAATAGCTCTTTTGGTAGGCGGGCTGCACCAGCGCTGCGGCTGCTGCCTTTTCCAAGTGAGCCATCCTGTCTTTTGCCAGCGTGCCCAGTCTGTCTACTCCCTGGCGCCCCATCTCCGTCTGGAGGTTCTCCAACCACTGCCCCATACGCGAGTAGCCACCCGGCTTGAGGAGGTCAGAAGCAGCCGTCACCGGCAGGGCTCCGGCTGCCAGGATGGTACTCACGTTGAGCGCGTCAGCTCCCGCGGAATAAGACACGTTCAGATCCCCGTCAAACTGCACCATCAGCTTGTGGAACAGGTTTATGGTGACCGGATACAGGGCACGGCCCGACATATACATCTCGTCGCCCGGCAGCGCGTCCCGGTGGTTGGCCATCGCCAGCGTGTTGCTGAGCTTGACCCCGAAGGCCAGCCCTCTCTCCGCGGCCACCCGCTTCAACTCCTGGATCAACTTGACCGCGCGCTCGTACTTCAGATCGTGATCAAATACCGAGTCCGGGATGTGAATGCTGCGGTAGCCCAGGTCGTCGTGCAGGATGCGCATGACCGTTTCCTGGCCCAGCAGGGTGGGGTTGAGTTTGACGTAGGTGTGCAACCCCTTCTCCTCCAGCAGGTAGCGGCCGATTGCCTCGATCTCGTCAGGGGGGCAGCCGTGCATGGTGGACAGGGTGACGCTGTTGGTCATCCGCGCCGGCACTTCGATATCGGCATACTCTGGGAACTCATCGCGCAGGATGGTCTGGATTTCTGCGATCTCGCTGGAGGCATCTTCCATCTGCGCCATGAAGCGCTGCATCGGCGCGGTCTGGATGCCCTCCAGGTTGTAGCCCACGCTCATATTAAAGATCGTGCCAAAGGGGACCCTGTCCTCGAATCCCAGCAGGCGGCGCAGGACGCGGATCAACACCCACGCCTTGACATACTCGCCGGCAGACTGCTGCAGCTTGAGCTCCTGCGACCACTCGACGTTGTACCCCTCGTCCTCCATGTCGATGCACGGTCGCGGGATCTCCAGCTCGTCCATGATCTGCACGGTTTTGAGCTCGATAAAGCGCCCGCCCGACAGCCAGGCGCTCAGGATATTCTGTGTCAGTTGGGTGTGTGGCCCTGCGGCAGGACCGAACGGGGTCGCCAGATGGTGCCCGAACATGTCCTCGGTGGCATAAGCGGCATCCGGTTCCGGGATGTGGAAAAGCGACCGGTGGATGCCAAAGATCGACTCGTTTTCCTCGAACTCTCGCAGGATCCAGCGAAGAAGAACGTTAAAGGGCTGGACATTCATCGTCTCGGACATGTTCTAGCCTCCTATCCTTGGGGAACTGGTAGGCCGGGCACCGCTGCCCAACCTACCAGCTTCTTACGTCACTATTCCACTATTCAGCATCAACCCATGTGCCGCTCTCGCCATCCAGGGCGCGGGCGATATTGGGCGGATCTGTGATCAGTGCCTTGCCCGCGGGATGTCCCTCCAGGAATGATATCACGGCCTGGATCTTGGGCCCCATGCTGCCCGGCTTAAAGTGGCCTTCGGCGTAGTAGGCGCTGGCCTCGGCAACCGTCATCCTGTCCAGCCATTTCTGGTCAGGCTGGTTGTAGTTGATGGCAACCTGGCTTACCGCTGTAGAGATCAGGAACAGGTCCACCTCAAGCTCTTTGGCAAGCAGGCTGGTCGCCCAGTCCTTGTCGATGACTGCCCGTGTACCCACCAGGTTTCCCGCTTCGTCCTGGATTACCGGTATCCCCCCGCCGCCGACGGCGATGACGATATAGCCGTCTTCCACCAGGCTGCGGATCGCATCCAGTTCGATGATCTTGAGTGGTATCGGGGAAGCGATGACTCGCCGCCAGCCGCGCCCGGCATCCTCGACTACCTGCCAGCCATCCTTTTCGAACTCGCGGGCCTTTTCCTCCTCGGCAAAGCCGCCGATTCCCTTGGTGGGATTATGAAAGGCTGGATCATCCCGGTCCACCATCACCTGGGTGACCACGGCAGCGATCGGCCGCTCGATGCCCCGTCGCTTGAACTCATTTCCCAGTGCCTGTGAGATCATATATCCGATGGAGCCCTGAGTGTCCGCGCCGATCACGTCCAGCGGTGTGGAATGTACTTCCGGCTCAGCCAGCTCGTTCCGCCGCAGGATAAAGCCCACTTGTGGCCCGTTTCCGTGCGTGATCACCAGATTCCAGCCCCGCTCGATCATGTCGGCGATGTGCTTGCACGTCTCCTCCACAGCGTGAAACTGCGACGAGACATCCTCGTGCTGCTTGTCCAGGATTAATGAATTGCCGCCGATAGCGATCACGGCTGTCTTTCGCTCTTCGCTCATCTGTGCCCCCTAAAGGTTGCCCATCGTCAGGGCCATGACCGCCTTCTGCACGTGCAGCCGGTTCTCAGCGATATCGTAGATAGCACTGCGCGGTCCGCTGGCGACCTCGTCCGTCACCTCGGCGCCCCGGTCCACCGGCATCGGATGGGTATAGATGCCGTTATCGGTGCGCGCCATCCGCTCCGCATTTGCCGTCCAGCCCTGGTAGGCCATCGCCTTTTCGATCTCAGCCTGCTTTTGCAGCACCCCATCCTTGTAGGCATCTGCCGTTACCCAGTTGCGGCTGTAGATCACGTGCGCCCCGTCGTAGCCGCTCTCCGGTTCGCTGACCACGTTGAAACTCGCCCCGTTCTCGGTGCAGTTCTGCTTGGTCCAGTCATACACTTCGGGATCCAGGTCGTAGCCGTCAGGCCGGGCTACCGTCACATTCATCCCAAACCGCGATGCTACCAGCAGTGCCTCTTGTACGCTGCACCACGAACGGGCCAGCGCCCCCGAGCCCCAGGTCAGCAGGAAATTCTTGCCCCTGAGATTCTCGAAATCGGGACGGCCCGGGCCCTCGCCGAACCACTCGGCCCAGCCCATCACGTCAGCCATCCCCTGGCAGGGATGGAACTTGTCATCCGCCATGTTGATGATCGGTACGTCCGACCAGTGGGCGTATTCGCGCAGCATCTCGTTGCCGGCCCCATAGTAGGGCACCTTGTCCTCCAGAATGCGGATGCCGATGCCGCACACGTAGCGGGCCATCACCTGGGCCGCATCCTCAATCGTCTCGCCGGCCTGCTTTTCGCTCTTGAAGCGGCCCGCCGAGGGCGTCATGAACTGGGCGTGACCGCCCAGCTCTGTGGCTGCCGCCTCGAACGACATGCGCGTGCGCACCGACGGATTGTAGAAGAACATCATAAAGGTCTGGTGCAAAAGAATGCTCGTCCAGCGCGGAGAGTAGCGGTCTCGCTTCATCTTGGCTGCCAGGTCCAGCAGTTCCTGGAGCTCCGCCAGTGACCACTCTTGCGATACGATGAAATCCTTGCCAAACAGGTCCATGCTCAGCCTCCCCTATCGCATCGTCAGGGCCATGACCGCCTTTTGCACGTGCAGGCGGTTCTCGGCCTCGTCATAGATGGCGCTTCGCCAGCCGCTCGGCGGATCCGTGTGGTCCATCACCTCGTTGGTGACCTCCCAGGCCCGGTCGGCGGGCAGGCAGTGCATATAGATCGCGTTCTGGTCGCCCAGCTCCATATACTCGCGGGTCGCCTTCCAGTCTTTGTACTTGTCAAAGGCCACCTGGGCCTTCTCCAGGCTGTCCTCGCCTACCGGCGGCTTGTAGATCGGCACCGCCGCCCAGGCCTTCGGATACAGCACGTGCGCACCTTCGGCTGCTCCCATAAAGTCGTGCGTGATCTCAAAGTTGCTGCCGTTCGCCTCCGCGTTGGCCTCGCAGGCGGCGATGACCTCCGGGTCCAGTGCCATCTCGGGCGGGTGGGCCAGCACCGTGTTGCAGCCCATCTTTGTTGCGGCAATGATCGCGCTCTGCGGCACCGCGCGCGGCTTGTGGGCGCTCGGCGAGTAGGCCCAGCTCATGACGAACTTGATGTCCTTGAAGGTGCCGAACTTTTCCTTTACTGTCAGCACGTCCGCCAGCGCCTGGAACGGGTGGTATTTGTCGTCCTCCATATTCAGGATCGGGATGTCGGACCAGCGGGCGAACTCGTGCAGCAGCGCGTTGGCGCCTCCGTACTCCCAATCGACGGGGTCGCCGTAGCAGCGGATGGCGATCGCCTCGCCCATACGTGCCAGCACCCGCGCCACGTCGCTGACCCGCTCCGTGCTGTAGGCTACTTCCTTGCCCTCCAGCGCCGGCGTATAGATCTTGCTTGGGTCCAAAAAGTGGGCGTGCCCGCCCATCTGGTGCATGCCCGCCTCAAAGCTGTTGCGGGTGCGCAAGCTCTGGTTGTAAAAGAGCATGAACAGCGTCTTGGCCCGCAGCAGGTTGTCGTGCAGCCGGCCGATGGCCCGGTCCCGCTTGAGATCGAGTGCTAGGTCCAGTATCTGCTCAATCTCTTCTTTCGACCAGTCCAGCAGGGTGATAAAATCACGGCCTCGAAATGTGTCTGTCCTCATCTTTCCTCCCCATCTTTGGTTGTGTTTTTCCTGTCCACGCCAGGCGGGCAGGTCCTGCAAATGTCTACACTACAGCTCGTCGATCAGGCCAACCATCTCGTTGAACTGGTCGATCAGCGCGTCGATCTCCTCAATCTGGCCCTGGGTGCTGGTCCAGTAGTCCGGATCGTACCACTGCGCCTGGATCTCCTCGTAGGTCTTGCCCTGCTGCTCGACCCAGGTGTAGTACTTGAGGTTGTGGATCCGCCTCCGGTCCCAGTAACCCAGTTCTTCGACATAATCTGTCGCGCAGCCCTTCAGGTAGCGGTGGTAGTCGGCGGCGGCGTTCACTTCCGTGTACTCGCCGTGCTCCTCGTGCAACTCCCGCAGGCGGCTGCCGTACAGCTCCATAGAATCGGTCCATACTGTCAGCACAATGTCTTCCTCGCCCAGTTCGTACCACTTGGCGAACTTGATCGAGGATAGTACGTTGGCAATGCTGGAAATGCCCAGCAGGTCCAACTGCCCAACCAGCTCCTCCGACACTCCCTGCTTGACCAGATAGTCCCGCCCGGTTGGCTCGTTGAACAGCCTCACCAGGTTCATGCATGCGTCGTCGTCGATGGACATCACCATGTCGGTGTTCTTCATGTTGTGGATCCACGGCACGTGCTTGTCGCCGATGCCCTCGATGCGGTGCCCGCCAAAGCCATTCAAGAGCAGGGTCGGGCATTGCAGCGCTTCGCTGGCGGCTACCTTGCTGGTAGGGAACAGCTCCCTCATATAGTCCCCGCAGCCGATGGTACCTGCCGATCCCGTCGTCAGCACCACGCCCTGGTAGGTATCGTTCGGTCCCATCTCTGCTTCCAGGACCTCTTCCATGGCGTGGCCTGTCACATCATAGTGCCACAGGTGGTTGCCGAATTCATCGAACTGGTTAAAGATGACGATGTCGTCGCCCCGCTCCCGCTTTAGCTCCCAGCACTTGTCAAAGATCTCTTTGACGTTACTCTCGCAACCCGGTGTGGCGATCACCTCGCCCGAGACCGATGATAGCCACTCGAACCGCTCGCGGCTCATCTCCTCCGGAAGGATGGCGACCGACTCACAGGCCAGCAGCGTCGCGTCGTAGGCGCCGCCCCGGCAGTAGTTGCCCGTCGAAGGCCACACTGCCTTCTGCGTAGTCGGATCGAACTGTCCTGTCACCAGGCGCGGCACCAGGCAACCAAAGGTGGCCCCCACCTTGTGCGCGCCTGTCGGGAACCATTTGCCCACCAGGCAGATGATCCGTGCCGTCACCCCGGTCAACTCTGGCGGCAGCTCGATGTAGTTGACCTGCCCGCTGCCCTTGCCAAAGCCGCCTCCGTGGGCCGTGGGTTCGTTCTTCCAGGTGATGCGGAACAGGTTCAGCGAGTTGACGTCCCACAGGCCGATCCCTGTGAGCCGTTCCTTCACCCCGTCCGGGATCAGTGATGGATCCTTCATCTGCGCAAAGGTGGGGATGATGATATTCCGCTCCCGCGCCCGTTGTACCGTCCTCTTCAGTCGTTCTTCGTGAATCGTTAGATCAATCATCCTCGAAATGCCTTTCCTCTGTGTATTTTTCTAGTTTTCAGCCAGCGCCCGCCGCACGTCCGCCAGGTCCGGCTCGATGAGCATTGGCTGGCCTGTCGATTTCATCGCTGTGGCAATGTCCTTCAAACCCGAGCCGGTGGCCAATGCTACTACTTTCTCCTCTGCGCCCACCAGCCCCCGGTCCATGGCCTGCACCAGCCCGGCGTAGGCCGCTGCTGCTGCCGGCTCGGCAAAGACCCCGCATCCCTGCGCCAGTGCCGGGATGGCGGCAATGATGGCTTTGTCATCTACACGGATGAACGCGCCGCCGCTCTCCCGTACCGCCCGCAGCGCTTTGATCCGGTCGCGGGGCAGGCCGGCGACGATGCTGTCCGCCACCGAATGGGCCTCGACTGGCGCCATCTCCCAGCCCTCCAGCCCGCGCTCCCACGCATCCACCAGCGGGGACGAGCCGGCTGCCTGCACGCCCATGATCTTTGGCATCTGTTCTATCCAGCCCAGCGCCAGCAGGTCCTTGAATCCTTTGTGCACCCCGCCGATGATGCACCCATCGCCTACCGGCACGAACACCACGTCCGGCGCCGACCAGCCCAACTGCTCGCACACCTCGAACGCTACCGTCTTTTTCCCCTCGCTCATGTAGGGGTTGTAGGCTGTGTTGCGGTTGTACCAACCAAACTCCGGCGCGGCCTGCAGGCACAGCTCGAACGCATCGTCGTAGGTGCCGTTGACGAGCAGCACCGTGGCACCATACACCAGCAACTGCGCGATCTTGGCTTGGGGTGCGGTGCGCGGCACAAAGATCACATTGGGCTGCTGAACCGCGGCGCACAGACCCGACAGCGCTGCTGCCGCGTTTCCCGTGCTCGCCGTAGTGACCACCTCGTAGCCCAGCTCCCGTGTCTTGGCGATGGCGATGGCCGATGCCCGGTCCTTGAACGAGGCCGTCGGCTCCCGCCCGTCATCCTTGATCCACAGATGCTGCAGTCCGACCTCCGCTGCCAATCGCGGGGCAGGGTAAAGGGGCGTCCAGCCCACGCTGTCCAGCACCGTATCCTGCACAAGCTGCCGCGTGCTCTCCGGCACCACCGGCAGAAGCGGCAGGTAGCGCCAGATCGATGCTGTCCTATCCTGGGCTAGCTCCTCCCGGCTGAGCCTCTGCCCGACCAGTCCGTAGTCGTACACCACGTCCAGGATGCCGTCATCCCCGTGGTGCGGGCACACATATTCCACCTGGTCCAGCCCGTACTCTGCACCGCAGATGGTGCACTTGAGATCTAGAACATGATCCATTTTGGCCTTTGCGCTACCTCCATCGGTAGGGGAGTGTGGCCTAGCGCCGCACCACGCGAAACTGGAAATAGTCTGGGACGAAATAATTCCGCGAGCACTCGACTACCTCGCCCGCGTCGGTGAACACCGTTTCCTCCATCAGGAGCAACGGCTGCCCCCGCCTTACCTTCAACCTCTCACTCATTGTGCCGTCTGCGGTCACTGCTACGATATGGGCTACAACCTGGGCGATCTCTGCCAGTTTCTTTTCCCTCAAGAGGTCGAGCACCGACCCATTGAAGGTCTCGTCTACTTCTGCAGGTGGGAGAATGGAAGAGAGGACAAAGTCTACCATGTACGCCACAGGCGTCTCATCCACCAGGATAGCGCGCCGTACGCTAGTGATCTCTGTGCCAGGCGGCGCTTGCAACTTTTCGCACAGATTCGTACTCGCCACAATCTGGCGTACTTCCAAGCCCTCGATCCGCACCTGGAGTCCCTGTCGCTCGGCCATCTCCAGGATGCTCTCCAGGCGCTCCAGCCCGCTCTCCAGCCGGTGCTCGTAGCCCGGCGCGACAAAGGTGCCCACCCCGTGCCTGCGGATCACGACCCCTTCCTGCTCCAGGTTTAGCAGTGCCTCGCGCAGCGTCGACCGGGAGATGCCCAACTGCTCCGAAAGCTCCTTCTCCGATGGCAGTTGCTCCCCTGGCTCGTACGTCCCATGCTCGATCAAGTCGAGCAGGTATTGCTGCGTCTGCGTCGAGAGCGGGACTCGATTTGGTCTGATCGGCTGCACAGCACTGTAAGTCATCTGATGTCTGACCTCTGACCTCTAGTATACACGGGATCTTTGCTCTTGTCAAGAGGTTCTCTTCACAAATCTGTTGGAACTGCAAAGCCCTCTCCCGCCGGGAGAGGGCTGGGTGAGGGCTGCCAATGCCACGTTCGTGCACACCTGTCATTTCGACGAGCGATCGCCGTCTGCGCGCGAAGAGAAATCTCCCAGTGCGTGTTGCCAGAATGTAGGGACAACCCCCCGTGGTTGCCCAATCTGGTCCACTGCTTACGCCGGGCCATCCCTGTCTCCCAGATGGTTGCACTAACATCGACCAAGAGTGAACCCCAGGTTGACTCATTGCGTTATTCATACAGAAGCCATTGGACTCAAGGAGGACGGGGGAGATGAGATCGAAGGGCCATTCGGTAATCTTTGTGTTGTGCGTACTCCTTCTGGTCCCGGGTGCCTGGGGGCCGTCCCTTGCAGGCAATTCCCATGCGCAGGCGACCGAAGATGCCATTGACGACAAATGTGCCGCTGCCGGGCTGCCTGCGGCAGCTTGTGACGGCGTCTCAACCAATGACCAATGGACGCCTTTGGTCCAAGAGTTCGACGGCGTGGAGATGGTGCTGGTGCCGGCTGGCTGCTTCCAGATGGGCAACGAGGTTGGCATCCGCGGCGAGCAGCCCGTCCACAAGATCTGCTTTGAGCAGCCCTTCTGGATCGACCGCACCGAGGTGACAGTAGCCCAATTTGCCCGCTTCCTGAACGGGCAGGGCGAACTGGTGGAGGACTATCTACCCTGGCTGAGGCCGTGGGGGCTGACGGATCTGCCACCCTCACAGTTTGTCCAACAGGACGGCGTGTGGGCTCCGCAGACGGGGCTGGACAACCGACCCCTCGAGAGCGTGCTCTGGGCAGGGGCGGCCGAGTACTGCGCCTGGCGTTCAGCCCGCCTGCCAGGGGAAGCCGAGTGGGAATACGCAGCTCGCGGGCCAGACGGCCTTCTCTACCCCTGGGGGGATGAGTTAGTCGTTGACAAGGTGGTGCGGGTGTTGGAAGAGGTCCCCGACGTGGGCAGCAAACCGCAGGGTGCCTCCTGGGTAGGCGCCCTCGACATGAGCAGCAGTCTCTTCGAATGGGTCAACAGCATCTATGCTCCCTATCCCTACGACGCAGTCGACGGTCGTGAGGTTGGCCCGGATACGGATAGCACCAGCCAGCGTGTGCTGCGCGGTGGGTCATGGTACCATCCTGAGGGTATGCACGACGACCTCACCGCGACATCTCGCTTCAGAGTGGTGCCGCACGCGACGGCCTGGCCCTTTGGCCTCCGTTGCGCTCGTTCTCTTGATCCAGAGCAGGCCAACCCTACCGGGACTCAACGACTTGATCCCCCAATCGAACCCGCACTCTCCGCTGCCGACTGCCTGGACGCGGGCCTTCCGGAGATCGCCTGCACCGGCGTTTCCTCCAACGACCAATGGACGCCCGTGATACGCGAATTCGACGGTGTTCCCATGGTGCTCGTCCCTGCGGGTTGCTTTACCATGGGCAGCACCGAAACCCAGATCCAATACTACCTGACCCTGCTGGACCGCAGGGGTTTGTACAGAGATGAACTACCCGCCCACCAGCAATGCTTCAGCGAGCCCTTCTGGATTGACCTGTACGAGGTCACCAATGGGCAATTCGGTTCCTGTGGCTGGTGGTGCAGCGACGAGCAGCCCAGAGAATCGGTCACCTGGTTCGAGGCAGACCTGTTCTGCCGGGATCGTGGCGCCCGGCTGCCCACTGAGGTCGAGTGGGAGTATGCCGCTCGGGGTCCTGACAACCTGATCTACCCGTGGGGAAACGAGTTCGATGGCAAGCGCCTGAACTTCTGCGATTGCAACTGCGAGTATCCCGGGGCCGATACCAGCATCAACGATGGGTGGAAAACCACAGCCCCGGTGGGCAGCTATCCCACTGGCGCGTCGTGGGTCGGCGCCCTCGACATGGCGGGCAATGTTTGGGAGTGGATCGACGGTATTTTGCGGCCCTATCCCTACGTCGCCGGTGATGGGCGGGAAGCGACTGCAGGGGGTGACAGCACCAGCTTCCGCATGACCCGGGGCGGGGCCAGGCTCGATCCCTCCTACGTCGTGCGCTCAGCGAACCGCAACCAGCGCATCATCACCCAGTGGACTGCGCTATACGGCTTTCGCTGCGCCCGCTCCCTCGACTGAGCCGCCTGCCTGCAAACCAACTGCTCGTGCTGGACAACAGTCCAGCACCCATTCCACCAGGGGCGCGGCTACAACGTAGTCTACCTTATTGCGCTGGGCCACCTCTGGCTCCCAGCTCGTGGTGGACAACAGTCCACCACATCCAGTCTGCCCCGCGGGAGGCTGAAATGTGTGTAGTCCCTACTATGGTCCAGTCGGTCACCACCCACGGCTCCAGGGCACTCCTTGGCCCCAGACTATCGTGCCAAGCAAGTCGAAACGTCCGCACATTGATACGTTTGAGCGTTCGAACGCCTCCCTTTGCCAAGTCCTCATCTCGTCCCTATGCCTGAAATCATACCCATAGAAATGATACACGATACCCCCTTATACCTACGAAACTATATGGAACCGATAAACTGAACATTAAAATTCGTCCCAGGAGCGTCAGGAAGGCGAACTTTTGTGCTATAATGGATGTATGAGAACAGAACGAGTCGCGAATTCGCTGATCAGAAGCCATACACTCACTCTGCCGGGCCTGGTCTCGCCTCGGCGCTTTGCTGCGCATCCCCGGATGTGCTATACTCCTCCCACCGAGGATCGTGCTCGGCAATCGCACATGAGCAAAGGAGGGCATAATGGACCTGGGATTGAAGGATCGGGTCGCACTCGTCGCCGCCTCCAGCAAGGGATTGGGCAAGGCCTGCGCGCAGGAACTGGCTCGCGAGGGCGCCCGTGTCGTCATCTGCGCCCGCGACCCCGAGCACCTGGCGGCTGCCGCTGACGAGATTGCGTCCGCCACCGGCGCCGAGGTACTCCCGGTGGAGGCCGACCTGACCGACCACGCGCAGATCAGGAACCTCGTCGCGCAGACGCTGGACCTTTTCGGCCGCATTGACGTCCTGGTCACCAACAACGGCGGACCGCCGGCCGGCTACTTTGACGGCTTTGACGACGAAGCTTGGTTGCAAGCCCACCAACTCACCCTGATGAGCGCTGTGCGCCTCATCCGCGAGGTCCTGCCCGCCATGCGCGCGCAAAAGTGGGGCCGCATCGTCAACATCACTTCCGTCTCGGTCAAGCAGCCCATCGACAACCTGCTCCTTTCCAATGTCTACCGCCCCGGCGTGATTGGCCTGGCCAAGACCCTGTCGGCTCAGGTAGCCGCTGACGGCATCACCATCAACAACGTCGCTCCCGGCTACACCCGCACCGATCGCGTCCTCGATCTGGCTCGCGCCCGCGCCGCTGAGGGAGAGCAGACCGTGGAGGAGGTCTTGACCGGCACTGCGGCCGATGTGCCCCTGGGGCGCATGGGCCAGCCTGGCGAGCTGGCAGCACTGGTCGCCTTTCTCGCCTCCGATAAGGCCGGCTATATCACCGGTGCCACCATCCAAGTTGACGGCGGCTATGTGCGCAGCCTGTTGTGAGTCGATCCTTGCTTCCCCAATTCCCACTCTCTCTCCTTCCGCTTGCTGCAAGGCCGCACTTCGAGTATAATGCGGGCGCCTCGACGCCCGGTCCGGTAGGCTCGGGCGTCGACACATGCGCATACCCCAACTCGAGTCTGAGGCAAAGGAGCAAGAAGCATGCAGAAGCAAGGTAGGGTGTTTAGTGGAGCGCGACCCACAGGCCGTCAGCACCTGGGCAACTATCTGGGTGCCATCCGCAACTATGTGGCGCTCCAGGACGACTATGAGTGTGTTTACTGTGTGGTCGATCTTCACGCGCTCACCACGCTGGAGGATACTGACAAGCTCGTCGAGTGGACACGCGAGATGAGCCTCGACTGGCTGGCAGCCGGCATGCGTCCCGAGGAGACCATGATCTTTGTCCAGTCGCACGTGCCCCAGGTCACCGAGCTGCATACCATCCTGTCCATGGTTACGCCCCTGGGCTGGCTCACCCGCCTGCCGACCTTCAAGGACAAGGTACGCCAGCATCCGGAGAACGTCAACTATGGTCTGGTCGGCTATCCGGTGCTCATGGCCTCCGACATCACCCTCTACAAGGCCGATACGGTGCCCGTGGGCGTCGACCAAGCGCCCCACCTGGAGTTCACCCGCGAGATCGTCCGCCGCTTCAACCACCACTTTGGCGAGGTCCTCGTCGAGCCCCAGGCCAAGCATACCCAATTTACCAAGGTCCTGGGCATCGACGGCGCCAGCAAGATGAGCAAGTCGCTGGACAACCACATCGAGATCGCTGCAGAGCCGGACGAGATCTGGCAGCGGGTGCGCACCATGGTCACCGACCCTGCCCGCCGCTACCGTGACGATCCAGGCCATCCCGAGGTATGCAACGTCTTTACCCTGCACGGGTTCTTCTCCGCCGGTGAGGTGGACCAGATCGAAGCCGATTGCCGGTCGGCTGCCATTGGCTGTGTGGATTGCAAGAAAAAGTTTGCCAAGAATCTGAGCGACTACTTTGCCCCCTTTCGAGCCAGGCGCGCCGAATTCGGAGCCGACCCCGACTATGTCTGGGACGTGCTGGCGGACGGCGCCCGGAGGGCGGGGACCATCGCCGACCAGGTACTTGGCGAGGTCAAGGCTGCCGTCGGCCTGCCCCAGTAGTTGATTAGGCAGAGGTGGGCCGGCTGCTGTAATTGCGACGAGCGCAGCGACAGCCTCTCGTCATCGAGAGGCGCAATCTCCGCCGCTCTAGACGGAATCTGCTTCGCTGTGGCTTACGGCGATGTGAACGATGTCATAAGAAACGCCAGCGACAAGAGATCTCACAATCTGTCATTTCGAGGAGCGTAGCGAGGAGAAATCTCGACCAAAGGGAGAAATCTAGCGCGAAGAGTAGCGTCGCGCATGCACCATCAACAGTGAGACCATGGATCAAGAGGTCATTCGCAATTTCTGCATCATCGCCCACATAGACCACGGCAAGAGCACGCTAGCTGACCGTCTGCTGGAGCGTACCGGCACGGTCAGCCAGCGCGAAATGGTCGCCCAGATGCTGGACACTATGGACCTGGAGCGCGAAAAGGGCGTGACCATCAAGGCCTCGGCTGTGCGTATGGCCTACCAGGCCGCCGGTGACCGGGAGTACGAGATCAACCTAATCGACACTCCCGGGCACGTCGACTTTACCTACGAGGTCAGCCGGGCCCTGGCCGCCTGCGAGGGCGCAGTCCTGGTCGTCGATGCCAGCCAGGGCGTTCAGGCCCAGACCCTGGCAAACCTCTACCTGGCCCTTGACGCCGACCTGACTATTGTACCCGTCATCAACAAGATCGACCTGGCCTCGGCCCGCCCTGAAGAGATCGCGCAGGAGTTGGAGGAGCTGCTGGCCATTCCTGCCGAGGACGCCATCTATACCTCAGCCAAGGAGGGCACCGGCGCTGATGCCGTCTTGCAGGCTGTCGTCGAGCGTGTACCGCCGCCCCGCGGCAGGCCGGACCAGCCGCTGCGGGCTCTCATCTTCGATTCCCATTACGACTCGTACAAGGGCGTCATCGCCTATGTGCGCGTCGTCGACGGCTCGCTGCACACCGACGAGCCGCTGTTGCTGATGTCCAATCACCGCCGTGTGGAGCCCATCGAGCTCGGCGTCTTCCGCCCGGGCATGGTGCCCTGTGATACACTGAGCGCCGGTGAGGTAGGCTATGTGGCCACAGGACTCAAGACTGTGCAGGACTGTCGCGTGGGCGATACCCTCACCCTGTCAAGCCGGCCCGCCAGCGAGCCGCTTCCTGGTTATCGCCCTGCCAAGCCGATGGTCTTTGCCGGCCTCTATCCCGCGGAAGGAGAGGACTATACGCTGCTGCGCGATGCGCTGGCCAAACTCCAGCTTAACGATGCCTCGCTGGTCTACGAGCCGGAGACCTCGCACGCCCTCGGCTTTGGCTTTCGTTGCGGCTTCCTGGGGCTCTTTCACATGGACATCATCCAGGAGCGGCTGGAGCGCGAGTATGATCTGGATATTGTGTTCACCTCGCCCAGCGTCGAGTACCGCGTGCTCCTGACCAATGGCAGCGAGCTTGCCGTCGACAATCCAGCCGAGCTGCCTCCCGAAAACGAGATCGAGGGGATCGAGGAACCCTGGATGCGCATCCAGATCTTTACTCCGGCTGAATATATCGGCCCGGTCATGGACCTGGTGATCAAGCGACGGGGCGAGATGAGCAAAATGGAGTACCTGGATGCAAAGCGGGTGCTACTCAGCTACGAGATCCCGCTGGTCGAGATCCTGGTGGACTTTTACGACCAGCTCAAGAGCCGCACCCGCGGCTACGCCTCGCTGGACTATGCCCCCGTCGACTACCGGCCCGGCGATCTGGTCAAGCTGGATGTGCTGGTGGCGCGCCAGCCGGTGGATGCCCTGTCGATAATTGTCCACCGGGACCAGGCCTACCACAAGGGCCAGCGCCTGGTGAGCAAGCTGAAGCAGGTCATCCCGCGGCAGCTATTCGATGTCGCCATTCAGGCTGCGCTGGGCAACCGCGTCATCAGCCGGGCTAATGTCAAGGCGCTCCGCAAGGATGTGCTCTCCAAGTGCTACGGCGGTGATGTGACCCGCAAGCGCAAGCTCCTCGAAAAGCAAAAAGCGGGCAAGAAACGCATGAAGATGATTGGCCAGGTCGAGGTCCCGCAGGATGCCTTTATGAGCGTCCTGCGCCTGGATGAGGAATAGAGCTGCTGGGCAGATCGCCGTCTAGGTGGTAAGCTAGCCCAAGAAAAAAGGTCTCCCGGTCAAGTAGACCGGAAGACCTTGGGTTTTGCCCGCATGTATGGTTGCCAGTGTGCGGCTACTGCTCGTGATGCTGGGCGTAGAGCGGGCAGCCACCTCCGCACAAGACATGGTCCGGGCAGTCGTAGCACTTTTCCATCATAAAGTCGCGGTTGCGCAGGTAGCGGGCCAGCTCGTGATCCCAGATTGCTTCCCAGGGCTCGGTTAGGATATTGCCCAGCGACACAAAATAGCTCTGGCAGGGCAGCACATCGCCGTTCGGTTCGACGCACATATTGTACCGGGCCGCCGTGCAGCCTTTGATGCCCAGCTCCCTGCCCACCGGGTCGAACTCGCAATACTGGGTGGGCGTGTACCAGATGAGACGCATGCTGGCTGCCTCGGTAGCCTCCTTTACCCTATCCAGGATAGGTCCAAGCTCGCTCTCGGCAATCCCGCTGCCCACCGCCACCGCGGAGCCGGAGTAGATGAGGCTGTTGCAGCCAAAAGTGGGTACGCCCAACGAGGCCGCAAAGGCGATCGTCTCCTCAATGCCACCCACATTCTCGGTGGTCATGGTGGTGTTGGTCATCATGTAGACGTCGGCGTCGACTACCGTCTTGATACCTTCTACCGTCTCGGCCCAGGCTCCTTCGACACCCACCATCCGGTCGTGGATCGCCGCATCGTGGCTCTCCAGCGTGATCTGAATGTGGTCCAGGCCAGCGAGTAGCAGCTCGTCCAGGTAGGCCCGGTCGCGGAGCTTGCGCCCGTTGGTCTGCAGGCCTGTAATCAGGCCCACATCCTCGGCATATTGCACCAGCTCCACCAGGTCTGGACGCAGCGTGGCTTCGCCGCCGGTAAAGGTCAGGTGCGGGATGCCCAGGTCCCAGCAGCGGTCAATTACCTGCTTCCACTCCTCCGTCGACATCTCGGGAAAGCCCTTGGGGCGGGCCACGTAGCAGTGGGGGCAGTCATTCTGGCAGCGATAGGTCAGCGCCAGATCCATCCGGTAGGGCGCAGAGATTTCGGCGCTCATCGGCTCGATGCGCGAAACATCCAAGTAGGTGACGGGGCAAACCTCCTCGCCAGCCTCAGCAATTCGCCAGATGGTGTCGCGCAGCTCCTCAAAGTCTGCTACCGCCGTCGCGTGGTTTACCTGGTAGCGCTGTCCCAGCTCGCGGGCTGCTTCTTCTGCGGTCTTTTCCTGCAGGATCATGCTGGCGAGCTCTGTCGCCGTTTGGTTTAGGTGCAGCATCTTGGCGGCGTTGATCAGCAGAACGCCATGCCCATCCTTCTCTACGCGCAGGTGCAGCCGGAACTGCTGCGACCTATCCGGTGGCGTCTGATAGCTATAGATCCCCGAGGTGAGCGGCTGGGGAGACTCGAACCAACTCTTGACCCGATCTAGGACGTTCATGGCTACCTCCCTCCCCCTGCGCAGGCGCAGGCACACCCGGCGCACGCGCAAGCACAGGCACAGCTGTAGCCCCCGCCGCGACTGCTTGAACTGGAGGACGATGACTTGGGCGGAGGATTGGTCTTGCCTGTGATCCTGCTGGTAAAGCTCTCCACGCTGCTGACGACGGTGTTCGCTGCGTTCTCGACACCGTTGACTACCGTGTTGGCAAAGTCAGCCCCGGGCAGGGTGGGGAGCGTCACCGGCGTCCCGCCACTACCTCTGGGCATGGGCGTGGAAGGCCGGGCCTGGCCCGTGCTGGCAGCCCAGGGCCGGTAATACCACCACCAATGGGGAAGTACGACCGGCCGGTCGCGAAAGACCTCGCGAGTGCGGTCATCCCAGTCGTCGTCGAGCATGGTCCATTCCAGGTCCTCGCCCCAGCGCTCGCCAAGCAACTCGGGCGTGTCAGAGGCCTCTACCTGCTGCCAGGCGCGTGCGGCGATGTCCTTATAGTAGGTCTTGGTCTCGCTGCGGCTAAAGCCAGCGAGCTTTTTGTTCACGTCGCCGATCAGGTCGATGATCAGTTCGCGCAGCGCGCCCTCGGCTGGTTTCCCGTCGTCCCCGATCGCATCGAGGAAGCGCCGGTCGTAATACCACAGCTTGACGTCCTTGGGCAGCGGATCCTGCACCTTTACCCGGAGCGGCTTTTCCGATTCGACGATGATGACGCCCTTTTTGACCAATCCAAAGAGGATCATAGCCATGACCTTGTCCAGTGGCGCTTCGAGTAGGATCGCGGCCTCTACTGCAGTGAGACCCCGCTTAACCCCGCTTCCCTCAACGGAAAGCGCCGGTGGCATGTACTTCATCCGTCGTCGCTTTTGCGCGCGGCTGCCGATGAAGGAGAGCAAGGCCCAGCCGAGCGCCATTCCGCCAAACCAGAAGATCGGGCTGCTGCAGCAGGTATCGAGGTCTGGCAGGGTAAACGCCGGCGCGGTCTGCACGACGCCTTCAGCCAGGTATGATTTGGGGAACGACGCACCAAACACATACTCCCGATCGGGCTGTGCATCTTCCTTGACCCACCGGTACACCACCCGGTCATCCTCAAAGAAGGCCTCGGTGAACGGTTCGCTATGATAGCGTGGCTCCTCAGACGTCACGCCCAGTGGCAGGTGAAAGTTGACCTCCAGGCGTGTCACGCCGTGGACCATGGCGCTATCAAAGTACGTGGGCGCGAACTCGACGCTGGCATATTCCGGGTCATCGCTGTCCTGGTACACCAGATCGCGCACGGTGGTCTCAAAGTGGAACAAGCCCGTCTGCCCAGAGCTGATGGCATTGGAGCCCAACTCCACGCCAATGCCCGGTGTGACATACGGCGAGGGGCCAATATCGGTCAGCGGCGCGCCGTTGAGCGTGGCGGTGGTCGCTGAAAGGTCATAGGTGCCGTTCGGCATGCCTACGTCAATTCCCGTCATGGCAGGCGCGCCAGCGTCGTTGACAAAGGTAATATCGTAGAAGATCTGCGCCGTGCCGTCGCCGTTGATGTAGACGTCGACGGTGTTCTCTGGCACGGTAAAGCTCCAATCCTGGGCCGTGACCACCGGCGAGACCGCAATGAGGATCAGGGCCACCAGCCATAGCAGGCGCCACATCGCACTAGATCTCTCTCTGAACATCGTAGTTCCTTTCCGGGTTGTAATCCTGGCGAGTCCAACTTGCTAGGAGTCACCAATGCCCTGTCCCGGGCTCTTTTATCCTACCACTTTGGTTCTTCAACGATCTGGTACGTCGCGTCGCAATAGGGGCAGGTGACCATCACTGCACCCTCCTCCAGGCTGATAGCGCTCTTGTCAAGCTGGGCGCCGCAGCTCTCGCACTTTAGGGCTTCCATGTCCACATCACCGCCAAAGTCGATCTGCTGTCTGACGACGACCTCTTGCTTGGGCTTGGGCTCTCTCAAGCGGATGGCGATGATGATCCCTAGGCCGATGACCACCAGGATGCCGCCCACTAGCAGCCGTCCTCCTGGATTCAAGGTTTCGGCGCTGAATGCAGACAGGAGCCATATCACGCCAAAGAAGAGGACGATCGCCGCCGAAATGTAGCCGATGATCTTGCCAGTACTCATTGCCCCTCCATTCGATATGCGTTGTCGGTGGACAAACTCTATACGCTATTTCCAGGTAAAGGTTCGCACAACTCCAGTGGGACTGATCTGCTCACCGATCCGGTTGCCATCATCGTCGACGCCGGTCTGTCGCATGACATTCACCTGCCACGTGAAGCGCTGCGGGTCGGTCAGACCTTCAATGTAGAGGTCTGACGGCAACCGCCAGGATGTGGCCTTGGTCCAGACCACCGGCAGGATCTGGGCGATGATGCCTGTGCGCCGCACGCGGATCGTGTACCATTCGTCTGGGTCCAGAATGCCGACCGAGGCCCAATTCAGGATAATTACCGTGTCCGCACCCTCGAAAGCCGTGTTCTGCGGGGGACCCAACAGGGCGGGGGCTGGTCGGGCCGGTCCAGGCGTTGGCGTCAAGGTTGGCGTCGGCGTGTCCGTGGGGATGGGCGTGGCGGTGCCCACGGGGATGCGCAGTTGCTGTCCCACAGAGAGCGTGTCTCGGGTGAGTCCATTGATCTCTTTGATCTCGGCGATGGTCAGGTCATACTTGCCCGAAATGGTATACAGGGTATCGCCTTGTTCCACCTCGTAGGTCTCGTAGGCCATGGTCAGCGTGTAGTCAGGTGGCTGGACGATGGTCAGCTTGGTGCCGGCAACAATGTTGGTGGCATCAGTGATCCCGTTGGCATCCATGAGTGCTTCCACCGTGGTGTCATAGGTCCGGGCGATGGCGCTCAGGGTGTCGCCCGACTTGACTACGTACACAAATGGTGTTGGTGAGGGGGTCAGTGTTGGCGTAGGTGTGGACGTATTGGCTGCCGGCAAGGGGATAATCAGTTCCTGATCTACGCTGATGATGGTGTTCGTTTTGAGGTTGTTGGCATCAAGGATAGCCTGGGAGGTGGTGCCATAGAGCTTGGCAATGCTGCTAACCGTCTCGCCAGACTTGACTGTATGGCGCACCTGGTCTGGCGGCAGGGTAGCGGTGGGCGCTGGGGTAGGAGAATAGAGTGGCGTTGCCGACGGCGCTACCTCGTAGGTCGCTGTCGGCATGGCGGTGGCGGTGCGGCTGGGTGTCGCCGAGACAACTGCAGCAACCTGGGCTGGGCTGCTCTGCCACGGCTTCCATATCCAGAGCAGGGCCAGCGCACCCACGATCAACAGTGGCAGCATCAGATCCGACGACGGCAGGCCGATCTGCCGTCTCCTGTTTTCTCTGAGTACAGCCCCACACATCAGGCAGGTCTCTGCCTTTCGTGCTACAGGCGTCCCGCAGTGGGGACAGAGCCTCTGGGGTTCCGATTCCATACGCTGTTCGACTCCTCAAAAGACCTGACATACGACCGGCTGCCAGGCCGCAAATTGGGCCCATTATATCAGTACTGGGCCCTTTTGCCAAGCAGATGGACGCGATGAGTTGAAGGCGAGTTGACAGGAGTGTGCTATGTGTGCAGATGTGATTCCAGGGACTGTCCCAATTCAGTGGTTTGGAAGACCAGCAGTACCACCGACGGATTGTCTTCGCTGGGGTTATGCCAGCAGTGAGGCAGGTTGGCCTCAAAGAGCAACGATTCCCCGGTGCCTAGCTGGTAACTATGCCCCTCAATTATATATTCCAGTTCGCCCTGCAAGCAGTATACCAGTTCGTGACCAGCGTGCATCATGGCTTCCAACCCACTGTCTGCACCTGGCTCCAGAGTGACCAGAAAAGGCTCTAGAGTCTGTCCTTCCAGGCCTGAGCCAAGGCTCTCCATCAGGACACATTGGCTGCCGGAGAAGGGGCGCTCTCCGGGCTTTGAATGTATGATATGCACCGCCTCATCCGGTCCCTGAAAGAAAGCAGCGATCGGCACCCGAAGTGCGCTCGCCAGTTGATGCAGGGTGGAGACGCTGGGCGAAGTGGTTCCACGCTCGATTAGGCTGATCGTATTCGGCGAAAGGTTACACATTTCGGCCAGTGCGCGCATGGACAGACCACGCTGTTCTCGTAGGGCAGTCAGTTGCGAACCGACGTCTGGGGGTGCTTGCGTACTCATTGCTACCTCCTTGTCAATTGACGCGAGGACCATTATAACACGTTTTGTTCAAAGCCCATAGCCTGGGTGTGCGCGGTGATTGGGCCCTTGCCGGAGTCAGTAGCTCGCCCCGCTTCGGGGCAGGTGCGCTTGCTTTGGCAGGGCTTTTGCAGTACAATGCCGGAGTCGAGACTGAGAGATGGGTGTCTTCTGGGCACATGGAGGGCTCATGCAGCCAAGAATCACTGACGTGGAGCGAGTCAAGAAGCAGGTTCGCAAACTGGCCGCCGGCAAAGTTCTGTGGGGGGATGCGGCAGACGTGTGCCTGGATCTGGCCCAGCTAGAGGGTTGCCAGGTGCGCGTTGTGGCAGGCTATGGCCAGCTGAGCGAGGAGCCGCAAAGGCTGGCGAGCGACCAGTTTATCTGGATCCTCGATGGCTATGCCGAGATCCACACCGCAGCTGGCGCAGAGACGCGCATCAGCCAGGGTGAAAGCACAGTCCTGCTCGCTGGAGAAGCGTATCGGTTCTTTTTCCCACAATTGACGCTCTATCTACTCGTTGAGTCTGGCGGAGACGCTTGATGGCGGCGAACCAAAGCAAGTTGCAGCCATCAGCTCTGGGCCGAGAAGTGATGGTTGCGGGCCTCGACATTGGCTCTCGTACCATTGCCCTGGTGGAATGGGACGGCGAGCGCATCGTGCGAGCCGAGGTGGTGGATACGGGCACTGATCCGGTGGGCAATGCCCGGTCGCTTGTGCAGGGACGTGCCTACAGGCGCCTGGTGGCTACGGGCTATGGCCGGCAGCTGGCAATCGAAAGGGAGCTGGCCGATGAGGTCATATCCGAGATCAAGGCATATGGTCTGGGGGCCTATCACCTTTTTCCCAACGTGGGTACGGTGCTCGACATTGGCGGGCAGGATAGCAAGGTCATCCGCGTGGGACCGGGGGGGCGCGTGCTGCGCTTCGAGATGAATGACCGTTGCGCTGCAGGGACTGGACGCTTTCTGGAGAACATGGCTCACGCGCTGGGGATGCGGGTGGACGAGTTTGGTCCCCATGCTCTGCAGGCTGGCGGAAGGCCTGTACCGATCTCGAGTATGTGCACCGTATTTGCAGAGTCGGAGGTCGTGTCGCTGATTGCCCGCGGCGAGGACAGCCACCGGGTAGCCCTGGGCCTCCATCAGGCCATCGTGGACCGCGTCGGAGGCATGATCCGCCGCACCGGTGTTTCGGAGCGCTTTGTCTTTGCCGGCGGTGTGGCGCAAAACCGCTGCCTGCAGCAACTCTTTGCCGAAACTCTGGGAGTGCCGCTTACAGTACCCGATGAGCCGCAGATTGTTGGTGCTCTGGGCGCAGCGCTCTACGCGGGACAGGTGGCTGCCGCGTAAGCCGCCAGCCATCGAGTCCTCAGCTGACCTCTGAGGGCTTTTCCCGCTCCGTTATAGTCGCTTGCCGTGTGCGTGCTTTTCGAGTATAATGCGTGCGCCTTTGCGCGGGTCCCGGATGAGCAGAGGTTGGCGGCACACGCAATCCAAGATTGGTTCTGATGATTCTATGAACAAGGGATACTCGCTAGGTTTTCTAATAGTTCTGCTTGTCATCGTACTGGGTCTATATGTTGCCATCACCGGCTTCATGTCGAGCAGAGAGGCGCAGCGCGCCCAGTCTGCAGTTGCTGCCAGCACAGAGGCCGCAAAACCGAGTGCCACGCCGACTCGACCGGCACCTACGCCGACAGCAACGGCGATCGAGATTCCTTCGCCGGTTGCTGGGCTGACTGCTACCATGACTGCTATGGTTTCTGCGGTGGTCACCGAGGCGGTCACCGAGGCCGTCCCGCCCACTGAGACGGCTCCCCCGCAGCCCACGCAGGCACCTGCTGTCCAGCCCACGGATACACCTCCTGTGGTGGTACAACCGCCAACACCTGTGCCAGCCTATCCGTTCCGCCTGGCTGGCCCACCGGCGATGGACCCCAATTACCAATTCTGTTGCTACGTCTATGGAACGGTCAAGGATGCTGCCGGAAATGGACTTGAGGGCGTCCGTGTGCAGGCGTTCAACGAATGGACTACCAACCCCCCGGCGCTTACCAAGGGCGGCGCGGAGCTTGGCAAATATGATATTCCTATAGGCAGCGAGGTGGTCACCTGGTACGTGGTAATCGTCGACCAGGCCGGCACGCAGATCAGCCCGCAGGTCCAGATCCAGTGGAATCCGGACGAGGCCAACGGGTTTCGAATTGACTGGCAGCGAACCTACTGAATCAGTTGCTTGGAATGCAAAGGCCACCGGGCGCACCGGTGGCCTTTTTCAGTTAGTGGACTACGCACGATCAGGGCGCGTATGGGCATCGATCCATGCCTCTCTCCTCACGAAGGTACAGGCAGAGCTCGACGTAGGGCGCTTTGAGCCTGATCTCGGTGGGGCTGGGCTCAATGACCGACCACCAATACTGCTCGTCGTCCTGCGTCCACTCTGGATCGGGCAAGTAGATGAGACTCATGACAGCAATCCACGGCTGCCAGTGTTCTTGGGCATATTGGTAGGCCCTCACCATATAGTCTGCCTGCATGCCCTGGTCTTCCACGCGGTGCCAGGCATAGGGA
>Ga0207796_1000143_pt1 | contig 30563 bp, 21 predicted proteins | sample Pon1CUnioCityCA_6_FD_187274 | JGI IMG/M metagenome (GOLD analysis project Ga0207796, IMG submission 187274) | Marine sediment microbial community from Union City, CA, USA - Pond 1C Sediment 1 (SPAdes) | ecosystem: Environmental > Aquatic > Marine > Intertidal zone > Salt pond sediment ... | reverse complement strand
TGGTCTTCCTGACCTACCTGGCGGTGGGCTTCGGCGTGCTCAAGTTTCTAGCTACATTGCCTTTCCTGGACGCGGCGAGCCGCTGGATCTACGGGGTCACTGCAGTGCTCTGTCTCATCCTGGCCGCTGGCAGCCTCTACGATTGGTGGCAGGCGCGGCGCGGCAAGGCCACCGAGATGCGCCTCAAGATGCCCACCCGGCTCCGTCGTCGCGTGAATCAGGCGATCCGCGAGAGAGCGGACGCGAGGGCGTTCGTGCCCGTGACGTTTGTGACAGGTGTCGTCGTCTCGGTCATCGAGCTGGCGTGCACGGGTCAGGTCTACCTGCCGACCATTCTCTTTGTCCTGGGCGTACCTGAGCTGCAGGCGCAAGCCGGACTCTATCTCGTCCTTTACAACCTTATGTTTATCCTGCCGCTGGTGGTGGTCTTTGCGCTGGCCTATTTCGGCACGACGTCGCAGCAGCTGGGCCTGCTCATCCACCGCCACACGGCCAAGGTGAAGCTGGCAATGGCAGGGCTCTTCCTCCTGCTGGCCGGCTGGATGGTGGTGACACTGGTATGAAACGCAAGCCTGGCTCTCGTCGCAACACGGAAAGACTACCTGAACGGGGCGTGTGGGCCCAGTTGCCACGGCGCCAGATCGGTATCGTCTTGGGCGTCCTGATCCTGATCGGCGCTGTCCTGTTCCTGAAGGCTCGACAATCTCCGGCTGCCTCGGCGGAGCCGGTATCGCTTGCCTCGGCGACGCCAGCCGAACCGGTACGGGCCACTTCCTCCGACACAGAGGGATCTGCACCTCGAGTGACGGCCACGCCAGAGGTGACGAACACGACGGCCTCCCCACCGACGCCGAGCTTGCTGCCGGAGGCGCAGCTGGATCGCTTCCTCCAGGCCGGCGAGCCGGTGTTCCTCTTCTTTCACTCCAACACCTGTGTGCAGTGTGTCAAGATGACTGAGATCGTCGAGGAGGTGTACCCGAGCTTCGCCGACTCGGTCCCGCTGGTCGACGTTGACGTCTACGACGAGACGAACAGGAGCCTGCTGCAGCGTGCCAACATTCGTACCATCCCCACCCTGATCTTCATCGATCGACAAGGCGACGTGGAAGGACACGTCGGCGTGATGGAGCCGGACGCGCTCCGCCTGCAGCTGCACAACCTGGGGGAGGGGTAAGCCACGATGCCCTTCAATCTTGGGGTTCTGAACGCGGGCTCCCTCTTGGTGTACCCCCTGGTCTTCCTGGGCGGCGTGATCACCAGCATCGGCCCCTGCAACGTGGCGATGATCCCGCTCATCATCGGCTACCTGGGCGGCTCAGTCGAGCTGTCGCGTCAGCGCTCCTTCACGCTCTCGTTGACCTTCGTCACCGGCCTGGCGCTCACCTTCATGGCGCTGGGTGTGGTGGCCTCCCTGGTCGGCGGCCTGATCGGCGGCACCTCGCGGGTCTGGTACTACGTTGTGGCGGCCGTCTGCATCGCCATTGCCCTGCAGATGCTGGGCGCGTTTCACCTGCCACAGATTCCTGGTCTCGCTCGCTTGCGCGAGCGGGTGACGCTCAGGGGCGTTCCTGGCGCGCTTGCCCTGGGGCTGGTCTCCGGACTCGTGGCCTCGCAGTGCGCCACGCCGGTCCTGGCGGCCATCCTAACCTACGTGATGGGCCAGCAGGGCGCGTTGGTCTACGGCGCGGTCCTACTGTTTATCTACGCGCTAGGGCGCGGCGTCCCCATCGTGGTGGCCGGCACCTTCACCGGTGTCCTCGCGCAACTTCGGGCTTTTGGGCGCTGGTCGAATGCCATGGAGACAGCCAGCGCTGTGATCATCCTGGGCGTAGGGCTGTACTTCCTCTGGATCGCTTGATGACCGACAGATTGCCCGGACCGTGGTGGAGGAGGAATACAGGATCGAACTGCCTGGAAGGGCATGCTCCAGTCCGCAAGTCCAGGGAGGCACAGCAGAGACATATCTCAGCCGCCTTTCCACGAGAGGCGGAATTCACGTGCTAGAGAACCGATGGGAGAGAGTAATCCATGCCAAGAGAAGATTCCGAGAAGATCCGCGAGACGATTAGAAAGCACTACAAGGGCATTGCCGAATCTGTACCTACACGCAGCAGCTGCTGTTCGCCATCCTGCTGTGGAGAGCGCGACGATGAGCCGACCAGCAAGCCGTCTATCGCCCTGGGATATTCGATCGAAGCGATATCAGGAGCGCCGCAGGGCGCCGAGATGGGCCTTGGATGTGGCAACCCGCTCGCCATCGCATCCCTCAAGCCGGGCGAGACAGTTCTCGATCTCGGCAGTGGAGGGGGCTTCGACGCTTTCCTGGCTGCGCGCGCAGTGGGGGAAAACGGCCAAGTGATCGGGGTGGACGCGACGCCGGAGATGGTTCATAAGGCGCGGCGGCTAGCCACCGAGAACGGATATGACAACGTCGAGTTCCGCTTGGGGGAAATCGAGAATCTGCCACTCCCAGATTCCTCCGTGGACGCCATCATCTCCAATTGCGTCATCAATCTCTCACTCGAAAAGCCCAGGGTGTTCGAGGAAGCATCTCGAGTGTTAAGACCCGGCGGGCGGCTGGCGATCTCCGACGTGGTCGCCACAGCGGAACTCCCTGCGGAGGTGAAGGACGATCTTTCCCTTTATTCTAGCTGCGTGGCCGGGGCCTGCACCGTTGACCAGCTCGAGAGCATGTTGGAACGCGCAGGATTCACAGCGATTCATATACGACCCAGGGGGGAGAGCAAGACCTTCATCCGCGACTGGGTCCCGGGCTTGAATGCGGCGGACTTTGTCGTATCGGCCATCATTGAGGCGACAAAGCCAACCTAGCTCCAGACCGTAAGCAACTCCCTCGGACCGCCTCTTCCTGCTCTCCCGTCTCTTCCCTCGCTGGGCTGGTGGATTGAGTCAGGCTGATGGGATCGATCCGGGTGCAACACGGGGCCAAACTGGCACGGTTTTCGGATTCATGGGACAATACCGTGCTGCCCGGACATCCCGCGACCGTTTGGTTTTCGATGGAACCCGCTCAGGGACCAGGCCTGGACATCGGATAGTCTGTTTAGGGGTTACACGGATTAGGAGAATCGTATGCCCGTTCAAGACCATGTCAATGGAGTCGCGCCATCTGCCTCGCGCAATCATCGCCCTGTGGTGATCGACGACATCCCGTTTCAGCCCGATCTGCAGAAGCTCATGCAGAAGCTGCGCGTCAAGGAAGGAAGCAGCCACGTCGACCGGCTGATGGCTCTGGTCGCGGAAGCCCGGACCATCGCCCGACCGCGCGCCGCATACAGGCCCGCCTATATCGAGGCCCGAGACGAGCAGAGTGTGGTCCTCGACGGCGTCCGACTTCGAAGTCGCATCCTTCGAGTCAATCTGGACGGTGTCCATCGCGTCTTTCCCTTTGTCGTCACGGCGGGCACCGAGCTGTACGAGTGGATGCAGGCTCAGGATGACTTGCTCCTCTGCTACTACGCCGATGTCATCGGCGAGACCGCGCTCCGCACGGCGTCGGCGAAGCTAAAGCAGCACATCACAGAGCGATATGGCCTGGGGCGGTCGTCGACCATGTCGCCCGGCTCCCTGGAGGACTGGCCTCTACAGGAACAGCGCCCCCTATTCGCCCTTCTCGGCGATCCTCGGGACGCGATCGGCGTTCATCTCTCGGACCATCTGTTGATGATTCCGCCCAAGTCTGTCTCCGGCATACGCTTTCCTGCGGAGACCACTTTTGAAAGCTGCCAGCTCTGCAGCCGAGAGCGTTGCCCCAGCCGAAAGGCACCGTTCGAGGAAGGGCTATACGAAAGACGCTATCAGGAAGAATCAACTAGCGCAACCGCAGTCTAGCCCGCGCCTCGTCTGCGGCCTGTGACAGGTCGCGCGGATGGTCCCCAACCGCACGGCGCCAGCGGCGAGCGAACTAGACAGGCGAAGCCAGATCTGTATAATCAAGCGCCAGTCAACCCAAAGCACACGGAGGCCAGCTATGAGGCGTTTGGTACGGGAAACAGCATTCAAACTGGCGCGCGGGGACATCCTCAAGTTCGTGGAAGATCATGAGCAGGAGCTGCTCTCCATCTTTCGGCAGGAGCTCCAGAGTCTGGACGATCGCCTGCCAGAGGAGCAGATGTTCATCGACATCCACATGGTGGCCTTGGGCGAGGAGCTTCTCCACGCTGCTCTGGAGGCCCTGAAACGCTTTCTGCGAGAGACCTGACGCCCTTTCCTCTCCAGGACGCCACAGCCCCCGTGTGAACGCAGACCCGGCGGGGCCAAACAGGGTCCGCAGCTAGCCCTGCCCACAATGCGGCCCCGCAAAGCCCGCTACTGGCCGAGCGCCGCCTCCACCGCTGCTCCGGCGTCCAGGAAGCCGCACCCATAGACGTTGTTGGGTACCCCGCTCACGCCGCCGCATGCGCAAGCAGGCGGCATCATGACGGCCGCGAAGGGGCCCTCCGGAACGGGCACCACGCTGCACGACTGACTCACCGGCTTCGGCACCGCCGTCCGGCAGAGCAGTTCTTCTGTGGCACCGATATCGCCCACGAGGTTTCCATCAGCCGCCCAAATCAATGCCACGGCGCCGGCGACGTGGGGTGCGGCCATCGACGTCCCCCCTGCCGTCCCGTAGCCCCCTCCTGGCACGCTCGACCGGACCTGCTGGCCAGGCGCAGCGATGTCAGGCTTGATCAGGCCAGCCACCGGCCCGCGACTGCTGAACCCGACAACCTCACCCCCCTCTGTCGTCGCCCCTACGGTGAATGCCGCGTCATAGTTGGCCGGTGACGTCGTCGCCGTGTTGCACGCGGGCCCGTCGTTGCCGGCGCTGACCACCATCATGACGCCCGCCGCCCGCAATGCCTCGACGGCGGGCCTCAGTGTCTCCGGAAAGCAACCTTCGATATCGGGGCAACCCCAGGAGTTGTTGATCACCTGAGCGCCCATCCGGACGTCCCCGTCCTCAAACGGATCTCCATCGGGCGCATACGGCGCGAAAAGGAACTCCATACACTCCGCGTACGAGCCGGGGTTCCCAAACCCGCGCCTCATATTGCGACACCCGATCCACGTTGCCTCGGGCGCAACGCCGGTTGCGTTCGCGCCGCCGTCACTGCCCAGCACAGTCCCCATGGTGTGCGTGCCATGCGCCCCATCGTCGAAGGGCTCGCGTCTCCCATCCCAGGCGTCGTGCCAATTGTAGGCATGCTCGACGTGATCCCCGTTCCAACCCCGGTACTGATTCTTCAGCGCCGGGTGATCCCACGCGTACCCCGTATCCTGCCCTCCCACCACGATCCCCCGGCCACCGACACCCAGCTCCCACGCCTCCTCGACCCGGATGGCGGCCAGATTCCCTTGGAGGTCCTCGTCGTCCCCGCCGGCCCCATACGGCAACGTAATCCGACGCGGGTACTTTCGCACGTTCGGATTGAGGACCACCTCCGCGACGTCCGGGTGGTTCGTAAACCGGTCCATGAGCCAGCGGTGACCATCAACGCGGATCATGTTGATGATGTAATAGCGTCTGTAGGGGACATTCAGCCCGTCCAGCTCGTCACGAATCGATTCCTGGCTTGGTTTGGCCGTCTCCACCAGCGCCGCGTAGACGGCCTCCAGTCGCTCTTCTCGTCCCGTGACCTGTGAGGCCCCTCCCAGGTCTGCCTGCTTCCTGAGGATGATCAGGAAGCCGTCGTTGAAGAAGCCTGGTTCTCCCGCGACGACGTACAGGCCTATCCATAGAATCCATCCCATCGCTGCCAGCGCCGCGACACCGGCAGATCTCCGCCCGTGTCGACGCCCTCGGTGGGTCCCCGTGCCCCCGGTGCGCCTCTGCGACGCGCGCCGCCCCATCCAGAGGACTATGGCTAGGACCCAGGCTCCGATTATCACCGCCAGATAGCTGAGAATGTGCTGGGGCTCTGGAATGCCGCTGGCGATCACGTCGCGAGCATCCACGAACAATAGCGGGACCAGCCGGTAAGCGACTGCAAGGGGCAGCAACGGCAGGACGCTCCCGCCTCGGGCGCGCAGCTCCGTGAGCAGGAATGCTAGAGGGAGCACGAACAGGCTTCTGGTCGCGTCTACCACATCGCCCCCTGGGAGCACTCCCGCCAGGGCAGACAGCGCATAGATCAGCACCGTCAAAATCGCAGCTCTCGTAGTCCCTAGCGACGATGCCGTGAGGAGCACAAACACGACGCCCCAGAAGACCAGCAGTGCAGAAATCACCGCTGAGATGAGCTCGACTGCCATAGCCAGCGTCGTGAGACTATCACCGAGCGCACCGGTCACGGGCCAGGGCACGGTGATGACAGCAGCGGTCGCCAGCGACAGCCACACCGTCGACCAGCGAGGCCGGTGCAGGCCCAGCCAATCCCTCATCGGACGGTCTGCTTGCCCCGCCAGCCGTCCTGCCAGCCAGGCGGCTGCCAGGGCGTACGGTGCGATGATCGCCAGCCTCAGCCCGGCTGCCGCGTACCGGCTCCAGAGTGGCACCAGCACGCCACTGTGAGGCACGACCACGCGGATCGCGGCTTCAAGCACGACATACCCGCTGGCAATTGCCAGACTCCCGGCAGTTGCGGCGATAGCGCCTCTCCGCCCGCGGCCGCTCGCCACCAGCGCTACGGTCGAAAACGGCACCAACGTGACCAGGGCTGCAGCAAGAATGGCCAGCGTCTGCAAGGTTGCCCTACCAACCACCCCGTCAAGGATCCCATTCACCGCGAACGCTGCCGTCATCGGCGCCACGCCAAACCACAGCAACAACGCGCCGATCAGTAGGGTGCGACCACAGCCGCCGCCCTCTCTATGATCCGCCATGCGGCTCCTTCCAAAAGATCTCGATATTCATCAGCCATTTACCTCGACTCTCTGGGTGAGTGTATCCTGGGCCTGCCTTGTGTCCGCACAATAAAGGCACCGCGGGCGATTATAGTCGAACCTTTCGATCGCGCCAACCGATCGCCTCGCCCGTCGCTTCCTGAATCTCCTGAAGCCCCCCGCAAGAAAAAGCCCCGAAATGCAGATGACGCCGGGACCGCTCGACCACGCGATGTCTGCTTGGTACGCCGTGAACAGCCCTTGCCCGGGACAGGACCCGCGCTGGCAGATGGGCTGTCCGGATAGCCTTGTGGTCTCCGACAAGTGCGGTAGAATGCGACTTGCTCAACCATCAAGCGCACCGTGGCGCAGCCTCCCGCTTCTGGCGTCTCGCCGTAGGGCGGGCGGCTGATCAGCTCGCGCACAGTGAACGGACACAGGGCATCGACTATGAAGGCTTCATACCCCTTGGGCAAGCTCCCACCAGAACATCTCGCGCGGCTCTTTGCGCGTCACGCCTCGTCCAATCAGCGGGTCGTGCTTGGCCCGGGCATAGGCCACGACGCGGCAGTCATATCCTTCTGCGAGGGTCAATCCGCGGACGGACGATACCTGGTCGCCAAGACTGATCCCATCACCTTCGCAACCGAAGAGATCGGCTGGTACGCGGTCCACGTGAACGCCAATGATGTGGCCTGCACGGGCGCCACACCGCGCTGGTTCCTTGCCACATTGCTACTTCCCCAGGAAGGAACCGACGAGGCACTCGTGGACGAAGTATTTGGACAGATCGCGGCGACCTGCAAGGAACTTGATGTCGCCCTGGTGGGCGGTCACACGGAAATCGCGCACGGCTTTGATCGACCCGTCGTCGCCGGCTTCATGCTGGGAGAAGTGGCGCCAGACGGCTTCGTGCGCCCCGATGGTGCGGTCCCCGGGGATGTGTTGCTCCTCACCAAGGGGGTCGCTGTCGAGGGAACAGCCATCATCGCCCGCGAGAAGGGCAGCGATCTTGCCAGCATCGCGCCCTCCCTGGTTGAACGCAGCCGTGACTTCCTCCACCGACCCGGGATAAGCGTAGTCCCGGACGCAGCGATCGCTGTGGCAGCCGGCGATGTCCACGCCATGCACGATCCCACCGAGGGTGGACTCGCCACCGGCCTCTGGGAACTGGCCGAGGCAGCGCAGGTTGGACTGGTGGTGGACGAGGTCGCGATTCCCGTATTTGAGGAGACCAGGGCTCTCTGCCAGGCCCTTGAGCTCGACCCCCTCGGTCTCATCGCCTCCGGGGCACTGCTCATCGCCGTTGCCTCGGACGATAGTGACGATGTCCAGTCCGCCCTGGCCGGCGCAGGAATCCCGAGTGCGCGCATTGGCCGCGTGGTCGAGCGTCGGATGGGAAGCGTGCTGCGCCGACCAGGGGGTGATCGTCCGCTTCCGAGGTTCGACAGGGACGAGATCACCCGGCTCTTCGAATAGGGCGGAGGCCATCCCGCCCCAACAACCGCTGACTCTCCATCGCCACCCAGCGATCGGCAACGGCCTGCACTTCCCTCGCAGCAACACTCACCGCCGCACTGACAAGGCCGGGTCTCCGCCATGACTCCAGTGGTTCCAGGTCCACGTCAGCAACGTCCGTCGTGACCTCTTCACGGCACACGTGGTCCAGGATGCCCCTGGAGAGCCTGCGCGCAAACCTCGATCAGTACCGATTCTAAGAACGAACCCCTGGCCGTAGCCAGGGGTTCGTTCATTCCCTACGGAGCGAATAGTCTCGCCCTCGGTTCATCGACAGATAGTAACAGACCCCCGTGCAAGACAGGAGAGCACGACCTCCTTCGTCCTAGCTCCCATCCTCGATGCTAATGATCACACTGCTGCCGGCATCTTGCTCGGAAGCCATAAGCGTCAACGTGCGCTCGCCCTTCTTCCACGTCTGCTGGACCACACCCGGCATTTCTTCGTCGCTGTCCATCGTCCACCCTTCAGCGGCCAGTCCCTGGCGGTAGAACTCCCCCACGTCAGACGGTGCGTCCGGGGTCCCGAACGACGTCATACCCTGCATGGCGAAGGTATCCTCGCTATTCGGATAGACCGGCACGTCGTCAGGCAATCCATCCGTCTCTGCACCCTCGGGAGGCTCAATGGTGAACGGTTCATTGATGTCATAGGTCTCATACACGAACGATGTCCTTCCAGATAAGTCAACCCGCTCCTCCGTCCACGACATCTGGAATTTCACGGCCAGCTGCGGCAGGTCCGGCTCGTCAGCAACCCATACCTCGCCCTTCATGTCAGACACGTCGCCCTCCGCCGCGAACGCCGCCTGCGTGGGCGTCATGTTTAGCCGATAGTGACGTGTCTGCACACCGTTGACCACCTCGCGCCCCAGGAACTCCGTGTCCGCGTCATCCATCGTGTCAGCAGGATCGAACATCGCGGAGTCAGCGAAGCCAGACGCCAGTTCCTCGGGATCGGCTGCGATCTGGGTGCATGTCCCTCCGCTGCACATCCAGGACTGATCCTCTATCTGCACAATCTCGACAACCTCATCCTCAATCATCCCGCCCATCACCATGCGGCGGGCAGCTGGAGCCCGCGTACGTGCCTCTTCAAAGCTTATGATCTGTGGCTCGCCCTCGTCCGGCGTCCACTCTGACGTGAGTTTCGTGCGGTAGCTTTCAAGGCCCGCCAGCGCGTCAGAATCGATCTGCGGCTCGACCGCTTCCTCTTCAGCTTCCTCCCCTGCGGCAGGCTCCGACTCCGTTGATTCCTCCGCTTCGCTCTCTTCCCCCGACGACTCCGGAATCAATGTTGCGACAGCCTCTCCGCCTTCCTCGCCCACCACCGTGGCCACCTCGGACACTCGGGTGGCGGCCTCCTTGCCCAGTTCAATCGCCTGCTCCGCCCTTCCAAAAAGCGAGCATGCCACGGAGGCCAGCACCAGCACGGCAATTGGCAACCAGATTCTCTTTCTCATATCACCTCTCTTCAGCATTCCTCATACAGTCGGATCTCTTGCCGGATTCAAACAGAATCCGGGGCGCGCCTACGGTACACCCTCTTGGAGGGCAAATCACCAAGCCAGACAATCGAACCAAAGCGAACAACGTTCAAGTCTCCTCTCGGAAATCTGTACCCTGTCCTTCAGGAACTACAGCTTAGGGAAGATACCCCCATGAAAGCCGCCTTATCGTACCCGCATTCCGACAAAATGCCAGCCACAGGGCTGGCATCTTCGTGCAGATCCCGTCCGATCAGCGACTTGCAGTGGTCAACTCTTGGATGTCCAGGGGCACGCCTTTGTCCGCCTCACGCCGGAGCGTGAGCGCACCCTCCGGACACTGCCCCACGCAGACGCCGCAGCCCATACACGCTGCATCATCCACCGCTGCGATGCCTTCATCAAGCGAGAGCGCGTCAAACGGGCAAATCTCCACGCACGAGCCGCAACCCACGCAGAGGTCCTTGTCGACCTGGCTCATATACCCGGATGGGGCCAGCATCGGCACCCCCGTCCGATGTGCCTGCATCGCCCCACAGCAGCAGCTGCAGCAGTTGCATATGGCATAGAATCGCTCCAGCATCGCATCCTTGAAGAACGCGTGGTGGACATGCCCCCGCTCGTCTTCAGCACGGATGATCTCCACAGCCTCCTGCGGCTCGATCCACCGGGAGCGCCGCGGATGGTGCTCGGCGACAAAACTGGCGAAGGGCTCGCCAATGATCAGGCATACGTCGAGTGGCTTGCACGGGTTCGGGCGTGAGGCCCGGCAGGGGCAGTCCAGCACGACGATGTGATCCGGGTTCTTCAGTACGATATCCCGCGCCTGCGCGTAGGGGATCACGTGCTCGAGATCCGTCAGGTGGATCTCCTCGTCCACGGTGACCAGCTGCGTCGCTTGCGCCAGCGGCACGGCCTTGCCGTGGTACGAATCAGCGAAAGCTGCACCTGGGTCAGCGCCTCCATCGGCCGCATCCTTCGAAAAGATGCTCAGGAACCATCGCGCGATCGGGCCCAGAATGCGGGCCAGGGGGTGCTCCCCGGTGCCCACGCCGATGTACAGATAGGGCCACCGCGCGTACACGTAGCCATGCACCCGGTCAAACAGCGAGTGCCCCGGAAGGCGCCGCGACTCGCGCATGAAGGCCCGCGTCGACGGCTTCACCAAGCGACCGTCGGACGAGGGTTTATCGACAGAACTGTCCTTTGCCATTCTCGTCCCTTCACTCCGCCTCAATTAGCCCATTCGCGCGATACAGCCCATGCGTAGAAGGTCACGGCTGACTAGCAGGAGCGACGCGCGGGAATCGACGAGGCCATCGGCATGGTCTTACGAACCGTGACACAATCGGTCCACGCTAAGGTTCGCCGCGCGTCGCGCCACCTGCGCTCAAGCACATTCCGACGTGCGCGCACGGGGCGCGCGCAATGCCCGTTCGTGCCCTATCAAGGCTCGACGGGCCCCTATGAGGTGCCGGCCGCAGCGCCTAGAAGGAAGGCTCTGATTTTCGTTTCAGGGAGACGGTGATTGCACCGCCTGCGGCCCCCAGTGCCGCGGCCAGAAGCAGTCCGAGCCCACAGCAGAGAGCAGAACTTCCTATAGCCCATGCCGGGCTCGCCATCGTGCCGGGGTCAATCCCCAGATCGCCAAATGGCTCTCGAAGTTCTGGCGGAAGGTTTCGGAACTGACCCATGATCGCCGCCTGGCCACCGCCCACCGTGAAGCGAATCACACTGACGACGAGGTTCGTGATCCCGCCGGCCAGCGCCGTGATCAGGCCTGCAACGGCGCCGCCACCCGCCCCCTTGCCCGCATCGCGCGGCGGCTCCATCCAGTTCGCGGCCAAGACACCCACAACAATGTACAGAATGAGTGCCAGGATTGAGGCAATGCACCCCAGACAGGGGATCAGCCCCAGCAATGCAAGTACCACCGCGACCGCCGCACCAATCAGACCAGCCTTGAGACTTGGAGACATGCTCCCTCCCTTAATAGTGACGCCCACTCGGGCGTTTCGGCAACGTGACGTCAACCGGGTTGGACAAGCTAGTGACGGAGTATACTATAGGATTGGCAAAATGCAATGCTCGGCCCAACCGTGATCAGAGCCTTGACACGGTGAATGACCGAGTGTATACTGTCCTTAGTCAGGCAACTCCTCATCGGCCGCGGCGTCCTACGATCACCGCGCTGGACTCCGTGACGGCCGCCCCGATGATTCCCTTGAGCCGCCCCTGGGGGTTCGTCGACCCTATCGTTGCTCGCGATGCGACACCACTCGTGCCTTTTCAGGCACTCCAGAAGACTAGGGGGCAACTATGCGGCGGTTCTGGTGGAGAGGCCTCACCACGCTGATTCTGGTCTGTACGACAGCAATCCCCGGCCCTGGTCCCCTGGTGCAGGCGCAGCTACCGGCGCCCCACGAAGATTTCGTCCGCCTGGTGGATGCCGACGACCGGAGGCCCCGGCAGCCTGCCCGTCTGTCCCAGCTCCCCATCAATCGCGAGCGGTCCGAGAGGGTTGCCGATTCCCGCACCGTCCGCCCGCCCCGGACCCAGCCCTCGTGGGGCTCGCAGGCGTTCGCTGGCTTTGAGCCCCAAGATCCGTACACGGGCGGTGCGCGCATCGCCGCCTCCCTTCGCTCGCTGGAGAGAGGCTTGGGGGCTCAATCGCCCGCGGGCTATCTGCCCCTTCCCTCGGCGGAGATCATCGCCCTGGCGGATGGATTGGACGACGACCCCGAGCTGATCTACGAGTACGTCTACAATAACTACCAGTTCTTGCCTACCTGGGGGCTCTTTCAGAGCGCTCGTGACACCTATTTCTCCAAGGCTGGCAACGCCCTTGATCAATCTACGTTGCTCCAGGCGTTGCTCAGGGCTGCTGGGTACCAGACCGAGTACGCACTTGGTGTGATAGAGATCCCGCTGTCGCAGGTCAAGAATTGGGTCGGCGTCCAGGACAGCGATGGGCTGATGGAGGCCATGTTCACCTACGGCGGAATGTCCGTCGAGATTGACGGCAGCGTGGTGCGGATGGACCACGTCTGGACGCGCGTCAAGGTGGGCGGCATCTGGTATCCCCTCGACCCCAGCTTCAAGGCCTACGCGGCTACATCCGGGATCGACCTTGGCTCGGCCCTGGGCTACAACCAGGCCGCCTACCTCGCCGCCGCCGAACAGGGCGCCCAGATCGGCAGCGACTGGGTCGAAGACGTCAACCAGGCCAACATCGCCACCCATCTGACCCAATACGCCACCAACCTGATGGACTACCTCAACGACAACGCGCCCTTCGCCTACCTGGACGACATCATCGGAGGCCGGGACATCGTGCCCGTTGCGGTAGAGGGACTGCCGACCCATCTGCCCTACACAGTTGTCGAGTCGCTCGGTGAGTCAGAGTCGGTCCCTGACGAGCACATCTACAAGTGGCGCGTCGAGATGCCGGGGCTCGCCTTCGAAGCCCTCGCGCCGTTCCTTCTGGGCGAGCGGGTGACGATCTTCTACGAGGGCGCCAGGCAAGCCGATCGCAATCGCATCGCCAGCGCGGGCTCAATCTACAACGTGTACCCAGCCTACGATGTCGATATGAAGCCGCACCTAGCGGTCGACGGGCAGGTACTGGCCACGGGAGATGCAGCGCCCCTGGGCACCCCCCAGCCAGTTGTCTTCACCCTCATCACAGCCGTGCTGGATGGTCAGGGCGATCCGTATGTCTTCCAGTATTCTACTGGGGACGGGAACCTGATTGCCGGCGAATGGTACGCCTTTCCCATGTCGGCGCCTCGGGTCTCCGCGGCCGCATTGGGCGCCCACCAGGACATCCTGGCGGAGAATCTCGCGGCAGGTCACCAGGACCAGTCGGAATCGGTCTTGGGCCAGGCCCTCCACCTCATCGGCCTCTCCTGGGTCAACGAGGCGGAGGCATCGGATCGCGTGGACGGCTTGATCGCAGAGGTCGTGCCGGCGCGGCTTTTCCGAACCCTGACGGTGTCTCAAGACCTGCGCCAGGAGTGGCAGTTCGTGGGAGGGCAGTGGCGGGTAACCCGGGTGCATATGGCCTCCTATACCGTGGACGTGACCCAATTTGGCGGGGCTGTCTCTGCCGCTGGCGACGCCCAGGCCCTGGGTGCCTATCTCATCCACAGCAACCTGAAGGCATCGGCTGTTGAGGGAGCAATCCTCGAGCAGCTGCAGCGTGCAACCGCCGTTTCCACCAATCGCATCCTGCACCTGGCGAACGCCCGAGGCCTGAGAGTCTATCACCTCACGGCGGCGAATGTAGATGCCATCCTGCCTCTGCTGGACTACCCGACGTCCTTTGAAGCGACCATTCAAGCCGCCGCAGAGGCAGGGGATGAGATCTACATCCCTGAGGAGCCGCTCAGCGAGGGTTCCTGGTACGGGACCGGGTGGCTTGCGATCGACCCGGCCACAGGAAACACCGGCTCGTACATCACGGGCGGCATCGGTTGGAGCGCGGGACAGAGCCTCCCCCCGGATACCCGGCTGACCGCCGCACGTAGGGGCGGCAGGGGGACAGAGGAGGAGTTGATCGATCCGGAGCTTGCCTGGGAGTTCGTGGACGCGGCTCTTGAGGGGGTCGAACCGGAGGCAAACGATCCCTCGCCGGAAGCACCCAACAACGCTGGTGCCGACCCGGTCGACACGGTCACCGGCGCCTTCCTGCACAGCACGACAGATCTGGCCTTCGGCGTGCTGGGCTATCCGATTCGCTTCTCCCGCACGTACGTGAGCGACATGCACCTGCAGGACGGCCCGCTGGGCTTCGGTTGGACCCACAGCTACAATCAGAGCCTCACCGAGGGCAGTGATTGGTCTCGAGGATTCGGATTCCGCGCGGCCATGGATGCTGTGGGTGCGATCGCCGAGGCGTATGCGGGGCTGGAGATTCTCTCGACAGCCGGGGCCATGCCACAGCAGCGCATGGTGATCGCCGCCGAGGGCGCCGACTGGCTGCTGGGCCAGATGACGGGCAATAGCGTGACGGTCAGAGGCGCAAACGGGCAGTCCCGGCAATACCTGGAGTTGCCCGATGGGTCCTACCGTCCCGCCCATGGTCTCGAGATCACCTTGATCAAGAACGGAGACCAGACCTACACCGAGGAGACGAAGAGAGGATCGAGGCTAGCTTTCGACGCGGATGGTCGGGCCACCAGCCTGGAAGACGCCAACGGGAACCAGACCACGCTCACCTACGACAGCCAGGGCAACCTCATCAGGGTGACCGACGCAGCGGGCCGCAGCATCGAGCTCTCGTGCAGCGGCGGGCGTTTGATCGAGATCACCGATCCCATCGGTCGGGCGTTCCACTACGCCTACGATGGGGACGGGAACCTGGTCACCTACACCGACGCCTGCGGGGGCGCGACTACGTATGCCTACGACGACGAGCACCGTGTTACATCAATCACCGATCCGGAGGATGTGACGTTCACGACCAACGAGTACGATGCATTTGCACGGGTAGTAAGCCAAATTGACGGTCGCGGCGGGACGATGTACATTCGCTACGGGGACGTGCGGAGCTTGGTGACGCATCCCGAAGGGAACGAGTTTGTCTATTTCTGCGACGACTATCGCCGCCTGATCGGCTACCGGGATGCTCTGGGCTACACCACGTCCATCGGTTATGACGCCAGCGACAACGTGGTCTCCTGGACCGACGCCAGGGACAGCACGGTCACGTTTGCCTACGATGCCCGCGGGAACCTGACGCAGCTCGCCGACCGGTTGGGCAACGCCACGGCGTTCGCGTACGACGCGCAGGACAACTTGACTAGCTTGACGGACGCAATGGGTCGCACCACACACTATGCGCGTGACGCGCACGGGAACCCCACGACAGTCACCGATGCACTCGGCAACATCACCGCGCTGTCGTACGATGCCAGAGGCCAGGTCACCGCACTCACTGATGCCAACGGCCACGCTGCCACCTACAGCTACGACGCCGAGGGGAACCTCACTCACATCACCGACCCCGTGGGCAATACGTCCACGCTGGACCATGACGACGTGGGCAGGCTAGTCGCCCTCACGGACCGCAGAGGGCACACGACCGCCTTCACATACGACGCCTCTGACAATCTCGTCTCCAGCAGCGACCCGCTGGGGCACACGGCCCTCTACGTCTACGATGGGAATGGTCTGGTCACCGCCTTCACCGACGCACGAGGTCACGTCACCCGTTATGGTTACGACGGCCAATTCAATCTCACCCATGTTACCGACGCGCTCGGCAACGTGACAGCCTACGAGTACGACAGTAACCATCAGTTGGTGCAGATCACGGATGCGAACGGTCATTCGACGCACTACGAGCGCGATGCTTTGGGCCGGTTGACCCGGATCGTCGATCCGCTGGGGAGGGCAAGCGCGCTCGCCTACGACCCCAACGGCAACCTGTGCAACCGCACCAAGGCTGATGGAAGCGTGATTGAGTACGCCTATGACGCCAAAGACCGTCCGACGCAGATCTCGTATCCCGACGGGAGCGCAGTCTCCGCCGAATACAACGCCGTCGGGGATCTGACTCACAGCGGCTACGGGCCCTGGCAGGCAAGCTATCGATACGACGAATTGAATCGACTGACGAGCATCGAGCTGACAGACGAGGATCTCTCGGTAATCTACGCTTATGACGCAGTGGGCAATCATTTGAGCATCAAGGCACGGCGAGACGGTACGGATCTATACCAGTTGGCGTACAGCTACGATGCCGCCGACCGTCTGACGCAGATCTTGGACAGCGTGACCGGTCAATCCGTCCGCTATGCCTACGATGCCGTCGACAACCTCACCGACGTCGAGCATGGCGGCGGTGCCCGCACAACATATGCGTATGACGGCAACAACCGGGCCGTGCTCGTAGAGAACCTGGACGGCGAAGGCGGCAACTTGTCGACCTGGGCCTACACGTACGATGAGGTGGGCAACTCGTTCCAAGTGACCCGCACCACGCCAGGCGGCTCACTTGTGACATCGTACACGTATGACGACCTGGACCGTCTCACCAGCGACATCTACCCCCGCTACGGCACAACATACGAGTACGACGCGGTGGGCAACCGGACCCGCCTGGTCAGCGCCCTGGGCACTATCGACTATGACTATGACGCAGCAGACCAGCTACTCAGCGCCGGCACAACCACCTTCACCTATGATGCCAACGGCAACCAGGCCGGCAGGACCAATGCCCGGGGAACCACCACGTTCAGCTACGACTACGAGGATCGTCTGATCGGCATTGCGCCCGCGGGAGACGCCACCACGACCTTCCGCTACGACGCGCACGGCCGGCGCGCCGGAAGAAGCGGCCCAGCGGGAGAGAGCCGCTCTATCCATGACGGCTTCTCGCTCATCCTCGAGGAAGGGCCAACGTCCAAGCACGGGAGCGCGTACGTCTATGGAAACGGCCTGCTCGCTCTGAAGCTACCGCTGGGCTCTGGAGATGGCTTGATGTCGGTCGCCTATCACGGCGACGGCCTCGGTAGCGTCGTGAACCTGAGCGATGCGTCCGGCACGCCCAGGGGTGCCTTTGGGTACGATCCTTTCGGCCACGGGAGTAGCACCGTCGGGGCTGAGAGAGAGCCGTACCGCTTTTTGGGCCAGCTGGGTGTGCGCGCTGAGGAAAGCACAGTTGAACTGTACGCGATGGGTTTCCGCACCTACGATGCGAGCACAGGCCGGTTTATCAGTCGTGATCCTCTACCTGGCGACCTGATGCAGCCGTCGAGCCTCAATGCATACGTCTACGCCTTCAACAACCCTCTCCGCCATGTCGATCCGAGTGGTCTACGGCCCGAGGATGACGAGGGACCGGTACTTGTATCGGACGGCGCTCCAGGTACGGTGTCTTTGGACCCGTCCCCGGTGCCCGAGATGTGGCCGGCGACGCCCGGCACGTCTGAGGAGGAAGCGTTGGCTCTGCTGAGGCGGCTGGTTCCACGGAAGGCCCCTACTCCTGGAAGCGTCGTCAAGTACGATCTGGAGAAACAAACGCTTGAGGTTCACATTGGCGGGGAGTCCCCCCTGGACCCGTATGTCAAGCCTACCATTGGCACACTCCACGGGTACAAGTACAAGATATGGGAGGAATCGACCGTGCGTTGGCTGACCACCCCTGGCGCGCCGATCCGGACCATCAAGAAGGCACCGAATGTGATCATGCAGGTCATCAAGGGGACTGGACTGTTCAGGCTTGATCGTGGCAAGTATCACAAGACAACCGATTGGGCTATTACTGGGACCCTGGGCTAGCGTACCGCCGTCTTGCTCAGATGGACAAGAGCCGCCGCATCTTCATGCGCCAGGAACGAAGACTCAAGAGGGTGAATGTCTATGCTCGCTTTGACTCAGCGTCATGGTTCGGCCTGTCGCGGCCGGTGGGAACCAGCCAGGCGGATGGTCGGAAACTAGGGCAGTGAACGGGCGTGGTGCGTGGCGATCCGCGGTGCAGCCAGCCAATCACAAGGAATACTCGCGTTTCACGCCTGTTCGCACCGCGGTGGCACTCGCCCTCCGTGCAATGATCGCGACGTGCGTCCTAGTCGGCGCCATAGATGGGAAGGCCGCGGCCCCTCTGCCATCAACACCGGCCGCGGCCTTCCGGTCAGCCCGCATGCAGGGGCAGCCAGAAGGAGATGGCGGCACGGACCGCGCTGGCGGTTGCTGGTCCCAGACCGGTGAGACGGGCGGGGTCGGCGCGGAGGCGCTGGCCCTCCACCCGACGTCTGGCGGCGAGGTGTACGCTGGCACGTACTTCGAGGGCCTCTTCGCGACAGCCGACGGCGGCGAGAATTGGTCGAATCCCCTGGCCGCTAGCACGGGAGCCATCGCCATCGACCCGGACAACGGTTCCACGGTCTACGCCGGCACCTGGCACAGCGGCGCATACAAGTCCACCGACGGTGACGAAAATTGGTCGCCCATCAACACCGGTCTGGCCGCCAACGATGTGTACGCAATCCTAGTTGACCCCGAAGCCTCTTCCACCGTCTATGCGGGCACCGAGATGGGCATCTTCAAGAGCACGAACGGCGGCGCGTCCTGGCAGGGCGCCAGCAGCGGCTTCACGGGCCGGAACGTGTACGCCCTGGCCCCGGCGGACGGAGCGCTCCTGGCTGGGACCGACCTCGGCGTTTTCAAGAGCAGCAACGCTGCCGCAACCTGGGCTCCCACCAACGAGGGCCTGCGTGCCAGCCAGGTCTTCGATCTGGGGACGGCTCCGGGCTCAACCTACGCCGCCACGGACCGCGGCGTCTTCTGCAGCGGAGATGAGGGGGACACGTGGACTGCGTGCGGCTCGGGTCTGCCTGCCGGCGCCGTCAACGCCGTGGTCGTGGGGCAGACAGATCCTCTGGTCGCGATCGCCGGGACAAGTCAGGGTGTATATGCCACGGCCAGCGGTAGCGGCTGGTGGTCGGCCATCAACGAGGGTCTCAGCGGCTGGGCGCTCCACGTGGGCGCGCTGGCGCTGGACGAGACCACGACGCCGTGGACGATCTATGCGGGAACCAGCGACGGCGTCTGGAGCCGGGCGCTGCCCGTCCTGCCGGCGCATGCCAGCCTCGTCTACCTGCCTGCCGTCCTGCGGAGCTACGAGGAGGAACCCGAGACCCCGCCCACCGGCATCTGCGGGACCATCACGCACAACGGTGCGGCAGCGGTAGCCATCGAGCTGAAGCTCCGGCACTGGGACGGCGATTCCTGGTCGACCGCCGCCATCGCCAGTACGGACGCGGAGGGCGCCTATTCCTTCACCGGGGTCCCCGGCCTGGGATCAGGAGAGACGTACTACGTGCGCTACGGCGCCAACACCACCGATGACCGCTACCTCTACATGTGGTACGGGCCGGACATCACGTTATACACCGCGGGGCAGAGCGTGCCTGGCGGGGACTTCGACATTGCCAATATCGAGATGCTGTTGCCAGAGCCGGGAGCGACCGTCTCGTTGCCCGTGACGTTCACCTGGGAACCGCGGGGTGTCACCGGCGACACGTACAGGTGGGGGCTGTTGGATCCAACGGGCGATGATTCGTGGTGGACGGACGATCTGGGCGCTGAGCAGAGCTTCGAGCTGACCAGTCTGCCCACGGCGGCCGACTACGGGCACGAATACGGCTGGCACGTCTATGTCTTCAACGGGCCGGACAGCTACGGGTCGTCCTTCTACTACCGCTCTGTGACGTTCATTCCCTGACCGGCCCTCGGGCTCACACCGGCGTGCGGCACGAAAAACATCACAGCTGCCGGCACAGTGGGGCTGCGATACGCCTTTGCCGCCTCATTCCCCATCCGCGGAGAACGCGTTCGTGATCGGCAGCCGCCGATCCTTCCCCAGCGCGCGGGCCGTGATCCGCACGCCGGGAGGCGCCTGACGCCGCTTGTACTCGTTGGCGTCCACCATGCGGATCACCTTGCGCACGGTCGACTCCTCGTAGCCCAGGGCGACGATGCTCTCCAGGCCCATGTCCTGCTCGACGTACGCCTCCAGAATCGGATCGAGTACCTCGTACGGCGGCAGGGTGTCCGAGTCTCTCTGGTCGGGCCGCAGCTCCGCGGACGGAGGCCGGGTCAGGATCCGCTCAGGGATCACGGGCGCGTCTCCCTGGACGTTCCGCCACCGCGACAGCTCGTAGACCAGCGTCTTTGGAACGTCCTTGATCACCGCGAAACCCCCGGCCATGTCCCCGTACAGCGTCGCGTACCCCACGCTCATCTCGCTCTTGTTCCCCGTGGTCACCACCATCCACCCAAACTTGTTCGAGAGCGCCATCAGGTAGTTGCCGCGGGCGCGCGCCTGCAGATTCTCCTCCGTCACGTCCGGCTCTTCCCCGGCGAAGACATCCGCGAGGGAGTCGACGTAGGCCCGGAACACGCGCTCAATCGGCAGTACGAGGAAATCGATGCCCAGGTGCTTCGCTAGCTGTGCGGCGTCGGTCTCGCTGAAGTCCGCCGAGTAGCGCGACGGCATCGCTACCGCCGTCACGTTCTCCGGCCCCAGCGCATCCGCCCCGATGCAGGCCGTGAGGGCCGAATCGACACCGCCGGACAGCCCCAGCACCACTCGCTCGAACCCGTTCTTCCGCACGTAGTCGCCTAGCCCCAGTGTCAGAGCTCTGTAGATCTCCTCCAAGCGACGTACTGGCATGCGCAGCCCGCTGGGCGCGGCACGCTTCGCGCTGGCCTTGCCGGAGCGCTCCTTGACCGCTGGCAGGTCGATGCACGGCAAGTCTGCCACGGGGAGCTTCCGACGCCGCGGGTCGTGGAGCCGCCGGCGGAAGACGCGCCGCACGTCCACGTCCGCGATCACCAGATCCTCTGCAAACTGGGCGCCGCGTGCCAGCATCGCCCCATCAGCGCCAATCACCGCGCTGCGCCCTTCGAAGACCAGCTCGTCCTGACCGCCCACCAAGTTGCAGAACGCCACGGCGCTGACGCTGTCCTCCGCCCGCGTCCGGAGCATCCGCTCCCGATCGGCGCCCTTGCCCGCGTGGTAGGGCGAGGCCGATATGTTGATCAGCAGCTGAGCGCCGGCTCGGGCTTGCTCCTTGGGAGGACCCTCCGGGTACCAGATGTCCTCGCAGATGCTGACGCCCCACAGGGCCCCTCCCTGGGAGAAGACCACGTTCCCCGTACCGGCCCGAAAGGTCCGATCCTCGTCGAACACCCCGTACGTCGGCAGGTAGTGCTTCCGATAGACGTGAACCAGACGACCGTTGTGCAGCACGGCGGCCGCGTTATAGACGTCCTGTTCAGCATCCGCGAAGCCGACGACCGCAGTCAGGCCGTGTGTGGCCGCGGCGACATCCATCAACGCGGCCCGGTTTGCCTCCACGAAGCTCGGCTTGAGAAGCAGGTCCTCAGGAGGGTAGCCAGTGATGGCCAGCTCAGGAAAGGCAATCAGATCGACGCCCGCCTCGCGCGCCCGCTGTACGGCGGCGACGATCTTGTCCACGTTCCCCTCGAGGTCCCCCACGGTGGTGTTGATCTGAGCGAGTGCCATGCGCAAGGTGTGCACAGGATCTCCCGATACGGTGTTGGGTCGGTCTTCGGCTCGCAGAGGAGAAGTAGGTCGAACGGCTCCCCTGGCCCCGGCCGCCAGCCAGAGAACGTGCGCCTCGCAGGGGTCGCGTTCGGCGGGTAGGTCTCCCTCGGTCTGGGCACGTGATCGATCACCCATCCCCGGTCGGTGCTAATCGATGTAAAGGAGTGCGGTGACCCGGCCGCAGGCCGCGCACTGAGCGACAATCACGCCTTCGTCAAAGAATCCGGGAAGCCCCTCATCCCCTTCAATGTGCTCGACCACCCCGGCCAGGAAATCTGTGCTTCCGCATGTGCAGACAGGTCTCTCCTCCCGCTCCGGCCGCCGGTGTTCGCCCGTGAAGCTGAAGACACGTGTCTCTGTGCCGCAAGCCGAGCAACGGCCGTCGACCACGCCCTTGAAGTCGTTCTTCGCGGAACCGGTGTGGTGCTCGATGTTAAGCGTCAGCGGCTTCACGCCGCATACAGAACATGCAAAGGGCCTGAATGGGTAGTGATCGCCAGGATGCCTTTGGGCAGAAAGGCATTTCCTGCCATAGCTGAACAAAGCTGAGAGCGACACTGTCACCTTCCTTGTCAAAGCCCATGCTCCTGATGACCGCCTAAGCGCCGGCAGTCGCGCTCCGTTGTGATTAGGATGGTCGATTGTGGCCGTCGACACACTCCGGGCGGCTGAGGATTCTCGATTACTGGGGAATCTGGCGGAACTCCCCATCCTGGACCTGATAGATCCAGATTTGCGCGTCGACCAGGTCGCCGTCTGGTTGATACTGGAGACCATCGAGAAGCGTCGGCAGGGTATTGACTCGCAGCGCCTCGGCGATGGCCTCCGCCGCCAGGGATCCTGCCTTCCGGGCGCCCTCCGTCAGCACCTCCATCGCCACATAGCCGTTGACTGAGTAGGTGTCTGGATCCCGGTACTCCACCGCCTGATAAGCCTCGAGCCAGCGCTCGTCGGCCACGTTCTCGGGACTGGGGGCGAAGGCGCTGACGTACATTCCCTCGGCCGTTCCGCCCGCCTCGTCGATCGTCGCGCCCAGGAAGGCACCGTCGCTCGCCAGCATGGGGGCGTCCACCCCCGCCTCCACCAGAGCCATCCGCAGATAGGGCGCCTCGATCTCGTAGCCAGCGTAGAAGACCGCGTCGGGCTCCGCTGCGATCACCCCTGCAACCTCCGTGTCATATCGGCTCTGGCCCTCCCCTACCTCCAGGATGAGCACCACCTCGGCTCCTTGTCTCTCCAGCTCCCGTATCAGTGAGTCGGCCAGGCCTCGACCGTATTCAGTATCGTTGTGGATCACGGCCACCTCTTCCGCGTCCAGATCCTCGGTCAGAAAGCGCGCATCCACGGCGGCCTGCACCGCATCATTGGCGTTGACCCGGAAGAAGTTGTCATAGCCGCGCTCTGTCAGACTCTTCTCAGACGAGGTCGGTGTGATCACGACCAGGTCCATCTCCTGGTACTGCTCCATCGCCGCCAGGGTCTGGCCACTGTTCAGGTGCCCGATCACCGCCACGACTCGCTCGCCCTGGGCCAGGGCGTCTCGGATCTCCTCCACCTGCGAGACAGCGACGTCACTGTCCGCCTCATCATCGAGTGGGCGCACGACGACGCGATATCCAAGGAGGCCACCGTTACGGTTGATCTCCTCGGCTGCCAGGCGTACGCCTCCCAGAACCGTCTGCCCCCCATTCGCCATGAAACCACTCAGCGGTACCGCCACGTAGACCACGGCGTCTCCCTTGCTCGGAGGCCTGGTCCCAGCGCAGCCAGCCAGGAGGAGACCCGCCGCCAGCCACAGGCTCAGGATTGGTCGCATACGGATCACTGACTTCACCTCCCTACCAACCGGCTTCTTCTGAGATCTCATTAATGCTGCTGATCAGGTCATCCAACTGGTTGATCTCCTCGCGGATGTCCGCTTCCAGGCGGTCCGAACGGCCGCTATCGACATCTCTCGCGCTCACCAGCTGGATCTGTCCGTAGACGGTGGAGAGCGCCGTCGTGCTCTGCTCCAGGCGCAACTCAGCCTGCTTCATGCGCGCATCCAGTCTGCGCAGCGTCTGCCACTGCTTTCCCTTACTCTCCAGCACGCGGTCCAACTCGTCGAGCAGCGCCGCGTCACGCTCTCGTTCCCGTCGAGCACTGAGTGCCTCAATCTCCTGCGGCACCGCATCCCGCTCCTGCGCCAGCAGGTCATCCTGGCGGTAGTCATCCAGCTTGACAGCCAGCTCATGAACATTGGCGATCCAGTCACTGAGCTGGTTGGCTGTGTCCTCCAGTCTGTCCCTCAGCACCCCTGGCCGTTGCTCGCGGACAAGCGCCTCAATGCGTCGCTGATACATCAGCGCGCTTTCCACTTCGCCCCGCAGCGCCTCGTCCTCGATATCGTTGGGGTTGAACTGCTGCTGGAACAGTGTCAGCAGCACCTTGGCGTTCGCCTTGGTATCGGTCAAACTCGACAGCACGATTCCCCCCAGTCCCAGGATGCCCAGCAGTGGCCAACCCCACATCGGCCACCAGGGAAAGGGCCGTGGTAGGAGGAGCGTCAGCATAATCGTCCCTGCCAGAACCACCGCGCTCTCCCAGCGGAAAATGGCGTACTGCAGAATCGCGCTCTGAGCCTTTCTCTGGAGTTCCGATCGTGCTGTCGCCATGCTATGCCCCTGGTTCTTCACCCCGAGACCGGGCGGAAACTCGCTCGCCTCTGTCCCTGCCTCAGAAGTAGGTGGAGATCACCCTGTAGAGATCCTCGATATCCGTCTCATCCGCGCGTCGGAACTGACCGCCCCCCGCATCCGCGATCCGCTGCAGTAGCGCCTCGTCCGCGCCTCGCCCGAACGCGATGGTGAACACGATGATATCCACGGGGCCCTCCTGCTCCAGACGCCACACCAGATCAGATACACCGCGCCCACTCGCGTTCTCCTGGCCATCCGTCATCACCACCAGGGCGTTGATCGCCTCGCGGTCGGCCGTCTGCTGGATGCGTTCATGCCCATACCACACGGCGTCCAGGAGCGCCGTCTCTCCGTTCGCCTCCATGCCCGCGATCCGCTCCGCCAGCTCCAGCCGTCGGACATCGTCCAACCGCTCCAGTGGGTCCGTTGACTTGAGATCGGTACCGAACTCGATGAGCCCCACTCGATCCCTGTCCCCCCGGATCTGGCTCACGAATGCCTGGAGAGCCTCCTTGGTTCGGCTCAGCTTATCGCCTGCCATGCTGCCGCTTGTATCCACCACCAGGTAGACGTTCGTGGGTCGCTTCGTGTACCACCAGACGTTCTGCACCACCTCCACTACCGATGCCGACGGGATCTGGAGCGTCGTCTCCGGTTGCCGCCAGTCCACTGCATCGCTGCCAGCAAAGGGGCTGCCCGCCTGATCCAGCGAGATTTCGAGATCTGCCGGGCGGTAGCCAGCCTCGAGCAGCCGCTTCTGCACGGCCCGCGATGTCAGGAACTCCGCCAGCGCGTGGAAAACGCGCCCTTGATTGTCCGTAACCGGCATCTCGTCGGCGCCTGACGTCAGCAGCGCCAGCGGATGGTCCGCCCAGAGCGTGCCCTCGGCGGGATAGATGGCGACCAGCCGTTGGTCTCCGTGGGTTGCGTTCCAGCTCACCACCACCCGCTCCTGCGTCACGAACGCGTCCAGGAAGCCCCGACCCTCCGCGGCCAGTTGCTCGATGAGCACATCCTCGCTCTCGCCGTAGAAGCGTACGGTCGCCTCCACCGCCTGGACGTAGGCCAGCGTCTCCGCGTCCGTCGCCTTTTCTTCAGTCAGGCCGCGGGTGACACCGGCACCGGCGTAGAATTCGGCCAGCGTCGCGAGAAGCCCACTGGCGTGGCTCGTGCTGGGATGGTTCCACTTGAAGGCTGGATCATCTGTCGCCTTCCGCTGGATCTCCTCCCATCCCACGGCTTCCGCTGGCCAACCCAGGTCACGCGCGACCTCTTCCCAGGCGGCGATCACAATCGGGCTGGCGGCATACCGCACCACCGCGCCCGTCCTCCGGTTTCCCAGCGGAATCAGCGCCTCTCCATCCGCGGCCTCGTGCTCTTCCTGGAGCGCAGACCATCGCCGCTCGAGCTGATTAAGCCACAGGCTGCTGTCCGGGGCGAGTGCCTGGAAATCCGGCATGCGCAGGCTCTTATCCACCATCTCCTGGGGACTCAGCTCCATCGTCTGCACCTGCATCGTATTCCCGTCAGGCGTTGACCTGCCCTGGCGGTTGAAATCATCCACCAGCCCGTCGAAGACATCCTTCATCCCGGGTGAGACGGCCACGGTGAGCGTCGCGCTATCCGAGGGCCACGCCGTGGGCCCTTCCTCCTGGACGCGCCCGGTCGCGTTGTTCCACAGGCGCCCGCCCGCGATCCCTGCTGCCACGAGACAGCCGAGGCAGAGGAGGGCTGCGATGACGATCCCTAGCAGAGCGCACGACCGCTGGCTGGCACTCCGCCCCGACCACCAGGGCCACAGGGGCCCTCGCGCCGGGCTACGCCGTTCAGCCGTTGAAGGTCTCATGGTCACGTCACTCCACCACGTTCAGCTCGAACCAGCGGAGCAGTGCCAGGAGCACGTCGCGGTTCGGACTCCGCATGGCGTCCGCGCGCGGCACCACCGGTTCCACGCCCTGATCCGCCCACTTGACGAACAGGCTGTCCGTTGCGGCGTCCACTGCCACCTCCGGGTTGGCGGGCCGCAGCCCGTAGGCCAGTGCGCTCTCCTGCTGCGCAGCGCTTAGAAGATGGTCCTGGAAGGCCAGCGCGGCGTTCTTCTCCAGCGCACTCGTCTCCGGGCCGATCCAGACCGTGAACGGGAAGTCGAACCAGGTGACGTAGTCCGGATAGTAGAGCACCAGCGGGTCCTCCCAACGAGTGAGGATGCCCTGCATATTCTGCAGTAGATCGCTTTCCAGGAGTTGACCGCCGTCTCCGACGCTGTATCCAAACAGGGCAAAGTCCTCCGCGGTGTAGGCGCTGGCGCTGCTTACGTCCGTGACGGCGCCCATTAACTCCCCCAGCCAGGCCTGAAACGCGGGATCAGTCAGGTCCTCCACGCTGATGTCGGTGCGCCCGTAATACTCCCCGGCCGCGCCGATCATTGCGGCGAGACCCCCGGCGTTCTTGTTGGGATTGGGCACCACCAGCTTGAAGTACCCCCAACTGGCCTCGCCATCCAGCTCCGGCCATCCCCCTTTGGCCACCGCCGCATCATGGATTGTGCGCCAGCTGATCTCCGCGAACGCATCCTCCAGTACCTGGGCGCGGCTCTCGTAGATGCCCCACGTGAAGAGGCTTATGGCAATCGGCCGCGCCCGGTACTGCCCATCCGTCAGGAAGACGTCTCGTCCCAGCCTCTCCTTGTAGGACGCGTTGGCGAGCTCTACCAGGTAACGGCTGTCCGGAATCCACACCGTCGGAAAATCTTCCAGCGCAGCTTCCTGCTCCGCGGTCAGATTCTCTACATCGGCATTCGCCGGAAGGGCACCGAAATCGTTCCGATCCCAGCGCCCCAGGGCGCTCAGGCCATCCATGGCCGTAACTTCGACGTGCAGCGGCACCCCATCGAGCTCGGGGCCGCTGCCGTTGAAGTCATCAGCCGCAGCACGCACCCAAGGCTCCACGGGCAATGCTGTGAGCACGCGCACCGTGATATCCTCAGGCCGCTCGACGGTCAGCTGCCCGCCTGGATCCGTCCGCAGCGCGCGCCACAGCAGCGAAACCCCGACGATCACCACTGCAACAGCCACGATCGCCACGAAAATCCACCGGGTACGGTTCATACTCGTTTCCCCTCGCTGCTGTCCCTCCGTGTCCCAGTCTTACGTGTTGCGCTTTGCGCCTCAGGTTGTCCGTGTTGCGCCTTACGTTTCGTGGTCCTACCCAATTCCCAGCTTCTTCCTCCGCTCGGCCAATTGCGCATCGAGCACGTCGCGCTCCAGCACCTCGTCGATCTGCTCATCGAGGCTCGCGGCCCGCATCTCTGCCGCCGTCGTCGCCTTGTCCAGCCGGGCGTAGATGCTCCCCGCGATGCGGCTGATATCCGTGTCGCCCGACCCCATCAGGTCGTCCAGACCCTTCATCGCGTGGACGGCAATCTCCTTGCTCTTCGCCAGCTCCAGCAGGGCCTGCAGTTCCTCACGCTCCTGCTTCATCGTGGAGAGACGCGCCTCCAGCTTCACTTTGGCGTCCAGCAGCTTCTGATACTCATCCTTCAGCCGAACAGCCTGCTCCTCATAGGTCTCCACCAGGCGCAGCGTGCTGTTGAGCCTACTCTGAGTCGCGGCAGCCGTCTCCTCATTCCCCTCCATCAGGAAAGCATCGACGGCCCGATCCAGCTCATCTTCCTTCTGCTCCAGGTCATGTAGTCTGCGTCTGACGGACTTGACCTCGCCACCGATGGTGGCCGCCGCATCCTCTAGATCCTCGAGGTTATCCTCAACCTGTCGGATGTACTGATCGATCACCGCCAGGCTGTTCATCTGCAGGGCCTGATCCACCAGCGAGTGCAAGTTAGCTGAGATCAATGTCGATACCTTCTCCAACAGCGATGCCATATCCAGCTCCCTCCTTGTCCTATCTCCCCATCGTCCGCCCACGTTGCGGTTGCCCGCTCCGTACAGAACTCTCTTTGTGGCAACGACTCCGTTCGTCTCCTGCCCCCGACAATCTGGGTTCGCGTTCGTCATGTAATACGCACGCGCCCAGGGGAAGTTGCGAAACTGCCTGATCCTTCGACACAGTGCCGAAACAGGGTCCTCTCAGCTGTTGCGTTGGTCACTCACCGCCCTGTCCCGATACCCGCCTTCGCCGCCTAGAGCTGCCAGAACCCTGCTCGATCGAAGATCCCCGGGGCACCAGGCCCCCGCGTTTCCAGGATCCGGGCGTTGGCGAAGTACGCAAAGTCGAAGTCCGTCATCTCACCCGCTTTCTTCCCTGGGATGGGCATCAGCCGGGCCGTCAGTGGCTTGTCCGCCACCAGGGACAACGTTGCCACATCCAGCAGGATGGCGGCGACCTCCGCCACGCTCACATCGCCAGGCAGCGGAATCGTATCCAGACCAGTGCCGCACACAGTCGAGTAGAGCAGGAGACTATCCAGGTCAAATGTCCTATCGACGCTCCGCTCAGCCAGCGTCTGGTCCTCCAGCACAGGCAGCATGATGCCCGAGAAACCGCAGTGATCGAAGGCCGCAGCCTCAATCGCGCGCTTGATGAAGGCGACAGCAAAGAGCGTGCCACTGGCTCCGAAAGCGTGAATGCCCAGCCGCTCGATGGCGTGCCCGAGGCTCCTCCCCGTCTCCGGGAAAGGCGCCAGCGAGAAATCAATACCACCAAACGCATACCCAAAGTCCGCCACCAGCGAGCCGGAGACCTCTTCGATGGTCCGCGCTTCCTTCTCAATGGCTGCTCTCAGCGTCGCATCGGCTTCCGTCAAGCTGGCAGCCGCGGCGAAGGCCTCCACCGCCAGGTCTGCCGCCTCCGTCGCGATGGAGAATTGTGGGCGACCTCCTCCATGGTAGGAGACGGGGAAGAAAGGGGAGCCCGGCCCGCAGTTCGCCAGCACCGCCAGCCTGAGGTTGCCGAACCCCTTTGAGGTCGACTCCGCGATCTCTGCCACCGCCTCTGCCGCGCGCTCAATTGCCGCCAGGCTGATGCCCGCGCCCTGCTCCGCAACCAGGACCGAGGCAAACGTTGCCTCCGTCGAGCGAATCACATCGGGAATCGAGTCGATGAAAGATAGATCACTGTCCGGGGCCGTTGCGATCACGGGCCCGATCGAGCAATAATCAATGCCGTGCGTCGCACAAGCCTCCTCGAGCGACTGGGCAAGCGGCGCGGCGGCGGTGGGACCTGCTTCACGCAGAACCTCCGGAAACGGCTGCGTCGCCAGGCGGACGGTCTGCACGTCCAGCCCGGCTTCTACAAAACGAGCCCGCGCCTGTTGCTGGAAGGCCCCGAACACTGGAAAACGATCGGGGTTCCAGGGATAGGATGCATCAACGCCAAGGGTGACGGAACGGATGCGCATAGAGCCTCCTGGAGATAAGCTTGGTCCGTGTTGCTCACCGGGTCCGATCATACCAGCAAAGGCGGTCCCAAACAAGTTTCGACCGCCATACAGAGACGGGCAGAGACACCATCATGGGCGCTGAGCCCTGTCCTCTGTGACGCTCGGTAGCCTGTCCATGGATCCGCTGAGAGAAGCTGTCGCAGCCACCCTGCCTGTCCGGACCGCAGTGGAGGAATCCCCGGGGCCGAATATGCGAGCCCAGTCCCGTCGGGACATGCCTTGAGGAGGGCGAACGACGTGTTTGTGCGGGGATCGCTGCTGTTGCGTTGATGCGAGTGGAGGTGGGGTGTTGTGGGGTCAACTGCTACGCGAATTGCGCTTGGCTGCAAGGATCACCAGGACCTCATCCTGCTTCACCTGCCGGCCCGGAACCACTCGTAGCTCCTGCACCAGTCCCGCGCGCGGAGCCCGCAATTCCAGGTTCATCTTCATCGACTCCAGGATGGCCACCACTTGCTCCTCTTCGACCTCCTCGCCCTCGCCCACCCGCAGCGCCACCAGCAGGCCCGGCAAGGGAGCTCTCATCTCCGCCCGAGGAGCCAGGCCCCTGCCATCACCGTAGTCTCCCTGATGCCC
>Ga0207796_1000142_pt1 | contig 30809 bp, 28 predicted proteins | sample Pon1CUnioCityCA_6_FD_187274 | JGI IMG/M metagenome (GOLD analysis project Ga0207796, IMG submission 187274) | Marine sediment microbial community from Union City, CA, USA - Pond 1C Sediment 1 (SPAdes) | ecosystem: Environmental > Aquatic > Marine > Intertidal zone > Salt pond sediment ... | reverse complement strand
GCGCCTACCTGGAAAAGCTCGAGAGCGTCGAGGCGCTCGACGACCTCACGGTCGTGTTCACCTTCGCGGAACCCTATTTCAACGCCCTGCAGCTGGCGGGTGGCCTGGACGTGCTGGCCGAACACTTCTACGCGCGCTACCTGGACGAGCCCGAGACCTTCAATCAGTCGCGTGGCATCCTGCTGGGTTCCGGCCCCTACCGGCTGGCCGATCCGCTTTCCTGGACCCCGGACTCCGGGCGCGTCGAACTCGAGCGCAACCCGCGTTACTGGGGGCCGATCGATCCTCCGTTCGACCGCCTGGTCTGGCGCGTGATCCAGAATGACAGCGCACGCCTCACCACCTTCCGCAACGCTGAAATCGACGTCTACGGCGCGCGGCCACGCGAGTACGCGCGTCTGCGCGACGACGCCGCTCTGCGGGGGCGCGCCGATACCTACGAGTACATGAGTCCCACGGCCGGTTATGCGTACATTGCCTGGAACCAGGAGCGCGACGGCGAACCCACGCGTTTTGCCGATCCCCGGGTGCGTCTGGCGATGAGCTACCTCACCGACGTTCAACGGGTCATCGAGGAAGTGATGCTCGGTTATGCCGAGCCGGCGGTCAGCCCCTTCAATCCCCGCAGTCCGCAGCACGACCCCGAACTCGAGCCCATTGCCTATCACCTCGAACGGGCGCAGGAACTCCTGGCCGAGGCCGGCTACCGCGAACGCAATGCGGACGGCATCCTGGTCAACGAGGCCGGCGAACCCTTCAGCTTCGACCTCGTGTTCTTCCAGGACAACGAGGACACGCGCCGCATGGTGCTGTTCCTGCGGGATCTCTATGCCCGTGCGGGTATCCTGCTGCAGCCACGGCCGACCGAGTGGTCGGTGATGCTCGACCTCCTGAACCGCAAGGATTTCGATGCGATCACGCTGGCCTGGACCAGCGGTGTGGAGACCGATATCTTCCAGATGTTCCACTCCAGCCAGACGGTGAGCGGCGGCGACAACTTCATCCATTACCGGAATCCCGAACTGGACCGCGCGATCGAGGCGGCGCGGTCCGAGGTGGACGAGGCGAAGCGGATGGAACTCTGGCGCCAGGCGGAGCGGATCCTGTACGAGGATCAACCGTACACCTTCCTGATGCGACGTCAGACGCTTGCGTTCATCGATCGACGGATCGAAAACCTGCAGCAGACCGAGCTGGGGCTGAACCTGTCCGCGATCCCGGTCGAGATCTTTGTTCCGTTGGCGCAGCAGCGTTATGGCCGGTAGCGTCCCCCCGCGATGATCACCTATATCCTGCGGCGCCTGCTGTTGATGGTGCCGACCCTGCTGGGCATCACGGTCGTGGTCTTCGTGGTCATGGCGGCGGCTCCGGGGGGCATCAGTGCGCTGTCGCTGGTCGAGGGGCAGAACCTCGAGCCCCAGGCGAAGAAGGCCCTGGAGGACTATTACAACCGGCTCTACGGGCTGGATCAGCCCGCCCCGGTGCAGTTCGGGCGGTGGTTGAACAACATTTCCCCGGTGGGTTTCGCTCAGGACGACACCGGCGCGCTGACCGGTTGGCCGATGTTCAAGACCCCCGATCTCGGCCTCAGCTTCCGCTACGGGCGCCCCGTGACCGACCTGATCTCCGAGCGGCTGCCGATCACGCTGCTTCTGAACGTGCTCTCGATCCCGCTGATCTACGTCGTCGCCATCGCGGTCGGCGTGCGTGCGGCGACCCGGCGGGGACAGGCATTCGATACCCAGGCCGGGGTCGTGTTGCTCGGTTTGTGGTCGATACCGACGATGCTGGCCGGTGTGCTGATGATCGGTTTTCTCGCTTCCGACCAGTTCTGGCAGTGGTTTCCGACCGGTGGTCTCAGTCGCCGCGCGGCGCTCGACATGCCGTTCCTGCCGCAGGCCGAATTCTGGTGGACGTTGCCGGCGTTGCTGGCCCTGGGCTTCCTGGCGGCGTCGGCCTTCGTCGTCTTCTCGGTCCGCGCGGGGCGCTCGCTGCGGGCCGGTGCCGGGCTGTTGCTGGGGGGCTGGGCCGGGCTGGCGATGGCGCAGGACCTGGATGCCGTGCAGTCCCTTGCCGGGCTGGTGTTGGGCGGGGTCGCCGGCGCCGGCATCGGTGCGCTGCTCGGGCGCTCGGAGTGGCTGGCGCTGCGCATCGGCCTGTTCGGGTTCGCCGGGATGCTGATCGGTTTCAAGACGGCCGGCTGGCTGTTTTCCGGAGGCGTGGCCTCCGGATTTCTGCTGGACCGCATGTGGCACCTGGTGCTGCCCGTGGTCTGCCTGTCCTACGGAGGATTGGCGTTCCTGGCGAAGCTTTCCCGGTCGGCCGTTCTGGAGAACCTGACGGCCGACTATGCCCGTACGGCGCGCGCCAAAGGGGTTGGCGAACGCGACGTGCTATGGCGTCACGTGTTTCGGAACAGCCTGCTGCCGCTGATCACGGTTTCCGCCACGCTGCTGCCCTCGCTGCTCGCCGGATCGGTGATCGTCGAGGCGATTTTCAGCATCGAGGGCATGGGCAAACTCGCGGTCGAGGCGGTGCAGACCCGTGACCGGGAGCTGGTGCTGTCGATCACGCTGATCAGCGGTTTGCTGACCCTGGCCGGGTATCTTCTCGCCGACCTCGCCTACGCCATCGTGGACCCGCGGGTAAGCTATGACTGAGCAACCGCGCAGCCCGTCCTGGAGCCGTCGCATTCTGGGCGAGGTATTGCTGCGCTGGGGCGCGCGGCTCGGGCTGGCCTGGATCGCGCTGTTGACACTCGTGGCGGTGTTCGCGCCGTTGCTGGCCAATACGCATCCCCTGCTCGTCGAGGACGCCGAGGGTTGGCACAGTCCGATGCTGACGCATCTCACGCCCGCAGACACCGCGTTGCTCGGCGCGTTCTTTCTGGCGCTGGTCCTGCTCTTTTCCCCCGGTGCACCGCTGTGGCGCTTCCTGTCCTGGCTGGGCGGTCTCGCGCTGATCGGCGCGCTCTCCCTGGTGCTCGTTTCTCCGCCGGCCCTTGTGGTCTACGAACAGTATCGCGAGGCCGAGGCCCGGGGCGAATACCAGCGGGTGGTGCGGGCGCCGATTCCCTATTCGGCGAAGGACTACCTGCGTGACTATGCCGACACGGGCCTGGAGTCGCCACGCTCGAGCGCCGAGCGCCTGCACTGGTTCGGGACCGACGAGAACGGAGCCGACGTGCTCTCGCGCATGATCCACGCGACCCGGATCGCGCTTTCCATCGGCTTCATCGCGACCGGTATCGCGCTGGTGATCGGCGTGATCCTGGGCGGCCTGATGGGCTACTTCTCGGGCATCGTCGACATCATCGGCATGCGCCTCGTGGAGATCTTCGAGGCGATCCCGACCCTGTTCCTGCTGCTCACCTTCGTCGCCTTCTTCGGCCGTTCGCTGTACCTGATGATGCTGATCATCGGCCTGACCAGCTGGTCCGGCTACGCGCGCTACGTGCGCGCGGAATTCCTGCGCCTGCGGCAGCAGGATTTCGTTCAGGGCGCGATCGCGAGCGGTCTGTCGCTGCCCTCCATCCTGTTCCGGCACATGCTCCCGAACGGGATGGCGCCGATTCTGGTGGCCGCCAGTTTCGGGGTGGCCTCGGCGATCCTGGCGGAGGCGACGCTGTCGTTCCTGGGTCTGGGACTGGTCGACGATCCTTCCTGGGGCCAGATGCTGAACCAGGCGGTCCAGAGCTCCACCTTCAACTGGTGGATGGCGGCCTTCCCCGGAGGCGCGATCTTCCTGACCGTGTTTGCGTACAACCTCATCGGCGAGGCGTTGCGCGACGCGGTGGATCCGCATTCGCAGTCGGGCCGATCGGCCCCACCGGTAAAGGCGGCGGCCTGACATGCTGCGCGTCCAGGACCTCACGATCCGCTTGCGGCACCAGGACCAGCCGCTGGTCGAAGGCGTGAGCTTCGCGATCGAGCGTGGCGAACTGTTCTGCCTGGTTGGCGAATCCGGTTCCGGAAAATCGCTCACGGCGCTGGCGATCATGCGCATTCTCGACCGTGGTTTCCTGCCACCCTCGGGCCAGGTCTGGCTGAAGGGGCAGGGCGGAACCCAGGATCTGCTCACCCTCGACGAACACGGGATGGAAGGGGTACGCGGCGATCGGGTCGGCATGATCTTCCAGGAACCCATGACTTCGCTGAATCCGGTCTGGACGGTGGGTCAGCAGATCATGGAAGTGTTGCGGCTGCACCGGCCGGAACTGGACGCCGAGGCGGCCCGCAGACGCACCCTGGAGGTGCTGGCCGAGGTTCAGCTGCCGGATCCGGAGCGGCGCTTCGAAGAGTTTCCGCACAAGCTGTCCGGGGGGCAACGGCAGCGGGTGATGATCGCGATGGCATTGGTCGCGGAGCCGGATCTGCTGATCGCGGACGAACCCACGACCGCCCTGGACGTGACGATCCAGGCCGAGATCCTGAAGCTGATCGATCGCTTGCGCGAGAAGAACGGCATGTCGGTTCTGCTGATCACCCACGATTTCGGCGTGGTCGCCCAGGTCGGCGACCGGGTGGCGGTGATGCACCGGGGGAAACTGGTGGAGCAGGGCGCGGCGCGAACCGTGATCGCGAACCCGGGTCACGTCTACACGCGGCAGCTGATCCGCGCGCTGCCGGAAAACCTGCCGCCGCTGCCCCCGGTATCCGCAGGGTCCCGCGACACGCTGCTCGAGGTGCAGGGCCTGCGGGTGCATTTCCCGGTGTTGAAGGGCCTGCTGCGGCGTCCGGTGGATTATGTCCGGGCAGTCGACGACGTCAGCTTCGATCTCTCCGCCGGGGAGGTGCTCGCGGTGGTCGGCGAGTCCGGCTCGGGCAAGACGACGCTGGGACGCGCGGTCCTGCGCCTGATCGAACCCACCGGAGGCTCGGTGCGGTATCGCGGAAACGCGATGGAGACGCTGGACCGGAAGGCCCTGCGCAAGGCCCGCCGACACCTGCAGGTGGTGTTCCAGGATCCGGCGTCCTCGCTGAACCCGCGGCTGACGATCCTGACCACGCTGACCGAACCGATGGCCGCCCACGATATCGGCGCCGATCACGACGAGCGGGTGGAGCGTGCGCTCAAGGTGCTGGAGCAGGTGGCGCTGCCCCCGGACACCCTGTGGCGCTACCCGCACGAATTCTCCGGCGGACAGCGACAGCGTATCGGCATCGCGCGTGCCCTGGTGCTGGATCCCGACATCATCATCTGCGACGAGGTGACCAGCGCGCTGGACGTGTCGGTACAGGCGGAGATCCTTCAGATCCTGGGGCGTCTCCGCGCCGAGCGGAAGCTGGCACTGCTGTTCATCACCCACAATATGGGCGTGGTCGAGTATCTCTCCGACCGGATGCTGGTGATGAAGGATGGGCGCATGGAGGAGATCGGCGCGACCGCCGAGGTCATTGCGCGGCCGAAGGCGGACTACACCCGGCACCTGCTCTCGGCCGTGCCCCGAGTGGCCGAGCACCTCGGACGGGCAGCGGCTTCCGGGCAGGTTTGAACGCCGCCCAACACGAGTCACCCGGGGGTCGGGTCGATCCGGCTTCTCAGTCAGCCGTCGGTGGCGACATTCGCGCCGACGTACAGGGTCAGCGTGTCGCCGGCGCGTATCTGGTGACCGTTCAGCGAGTTCCAGCGCTGTACGTCGCTGATCTCCACCTGGAAGCGGCGCGAGATCGCGTTCAGCGAGTCGCCGGGTTGGATGCGGTACTGCATGCGACGAGTGCTGGCGCCGCGATCGGACGTGTCCGACAGGCGCAGCACCTGGCCGGGCTGGAGAACCGTATCGGCCGCGAGTCCGTTCCGCGCACGCAGGGCGGCGACGTCGATCGAGTGGCGCCGGCCGATACCCCAGAGGCTGTCGCCGGCCTGCACCGTGTATTCGCGCGGGCGCGCAGCCGAAGCGTATGCGCCGGCCAGACCATCGGTCCAGCCCGAGGTGGGGATGCGCAGCGTCTGGCCCGCCCGGATCAGGTCGCCGTGCAGCCGGTTCTGGCTGCGTAGCTCCGCTACCGAGACGCCGTGGTACCGGGCGATCTGCCCGAGCGTGTCTCCGGGGCGGACCTGGTAAACCGTGTAGCGCACCAGCGGGTGATCTGCCCCGTGCTGGCTGAGGGCCGTCTGCAGGCGCTGCGCCGCCGGGGCCGGAAGGAGCAGATGCTGGGCCGCATGGGGGTGGGTGACGCTGCGGCGATAGCCCGGATTCAAGCGGAGGACCTCACGCGCCTCGATCCGCGCGAGTTCGGCGACGTATTCGAGGTCCGCCTGCCTGCCGAGCTGTACCGGTTCCAGGTAAGGCCGGTTGGCGATCACCGGCAGGGTCACCTTGTGCCGGGCCGGCTGGTCGAACAGGGCCCGCAGTGCGAGCAGCCGCGGCACGTAGGCCATTGCCTCGTTCGAGAGCTGAAGGCTCCAGTAATCGGTGGGTTTCCCGGCTGCGGCGTTTGCCGCGATGGCCCGGGCGACATTGCCCTGACCGAAGTTGTAGGCCGCGAGGGCCAGGTACCAGTCTCCGAAGCGGGCGTACAGGCGTTCCAGGTAATCCAGCGCCGCGTGGGTGGACTGGTACACGTCCCTGCGGCCGTCGTACCAGGCGTCCTGGATGAGCCCGAAATGTTCTCCCGTGCTGGGAATGAACTGCCAGATCCCCGCCGCGTGTCCGCTGGAGGTGGCCTCGGCGGCGTAGCCGCTCTCGACGATCGGCAGCAGCAGGAGCTCGCCGGGTAGGCCGCGGCGTTCGATTTCGGTAAGAATGAAATACGCAAAAGGCTCCGCGCGCGCGGAGGAGACCTGAATGATGTTCGGATGGCGACGGTAGTGCTTGACGAAGGGCTGCACACGGGGATGATCGAGATCGTCGGTGAACGCGAAACCCAGGCGGGCCCGACTCCAGATATCCGGCGCGTCCTCGGGGCGCGTCGCCGTTTCGCGCAGCGCGCGACGGGCATCTCGCGATAGACTCTCGTTACCTCGGAGCGAGGATCTCGTCGTGGTCTCGGTCGACCGATCCGCGGATACGCCGGTGTCGATCGTTCTGCCGGAATCACGAACGCTGCAGCCGGTCCCCACGAGGACAACTGCCGCCAGTGCGACGGACATGGGAACAAGTCGGGTAATCATGGGCCTGAAGGATAGTCCAGAGAATGCGTTTGAACAAACCGCCCGGGCGGCTTGCCTGGGTCGTTGGTATGCGGGTCCCCAGGGTCAGCGCGTTCTCGAAGCCCTGGTCCGCGAGATTGCCGCGCACTGTGTGCTGCACTTCGGCGACCTGCTGCTCGAAGTGTCTCCGGTGAGTCTGGTGTCGAAGGACCGGGTCGGGTCCGTGTGGACCGTGCGCGTGGGTTCGGAGCGGTCCGACCTGCGTGCCGAGGCGGGTCGATTGCCATTGCCCGCGGAGAGCGTTTCCTGCGTGATCCTCGCCCATGCCTGCACGCACCCGGACCGGGCGACAGGCCTGATTGCGGAAGCGGCACGGGTGCTGGCGCCGGAAGGCCGGCTGTTCCTGCTGGAATCCGGTGCCTGCCCGGCGGTACGCGGTTCGACACCTCGCGGTACGTTCCCGGTGGGCCTGCAGCGCGGGCTGCATCGTCGCTGGATCCAGCAGGCGGGCCTGAGCGTCCGCCGCCAGCCGGCCCTGACCCTGCTGTCGAGTCGCCTGCCGTCCGGTTGGCACCGGGCGCTGGCAGGAGTCGACCGTCTGGGAGCCCCCTGGCTTCCGGCCCTGGGCACCTGCGTGCTGACCGTGGCGCAGCGCCGCGACGCGCTGCCCTTGTCTCCGAGGGCGCACTGGCGTTCGCTGCGCATGCCGGTGGGGGCTGCCGGGGGCTCGCAGTGGGCGTAAGCGCCGATACCGTCGAGATCTTCACCGACGGCGCCTGCCGCGGAAATCCCGGACCGGGCGGCTGGGGTGCCGTGCTGCGCTACCGTGGCCGGGAGCGGGAACTCAGCGGCGCCGAACCCGAGACCACGAACAACCGCATGGAGCTGACGGCTGCGATCGAGGCACTGCAGACCCTGAAAAGGCCATGCTCGGTCGAATTGGTGACCGACTCGCAATACGTGAAGCAGGGCATCACGGCCTGGCTTCCGGGCTGGAAGCGGCGTGGCTGGCGCGCGGCCAGTGGCCAGCCGGTCAAGAACCAGGATCTCTGGGAACGGCTCGACGCATTGGCCCGGACACACCGCGTGGAGTGGTTCTGGGTTCGGGGCCATAGTGGGCACCCGGAGAACGAACGGGCCGACCGCCTGGCCAACCTGGCGATCGACCAGCTGTTGACCCGGCCGTCGGCCTGATCCCGAGGAATCCAGATATGCGACAGATCGTGCTCGACACCGAAACCACGGGTCTCGAACCCTCCGAAGGCCACCGGATCATCGAAATCGGGTGCCTCGAGATCGTGAACCGGCGCGTGACCGGAGAACGCCTGCACGAGTACCTGCAGCCGGATCGGGATATCGATCCCCGGGCGATCGAGGTGCATGGCATCACCGACGCGTTCCTGCGCGACAAGCCGCGTTTCGTCGACGTGGCGGAACGCTTCCTGGATTTCGTCGCCGGCGCCGAACTGGTGATCCACAATGCGCCCTTCGACGTCGGGTTCATCAACCACGAACTGGGCCTGGCGGGAGTCCGCGTCCGGCGCATCGAGGAAGTCTGCAGCGTTCTGGACACGCTGAAGCTGGCGCGCCAGATGCACCCGGGAAGCCGGAATTCGCTGGACGCCCTGTGCAAGCGCTATCAGGTCGACGCCTCCAGCCGCACGCTGCACGGCGCCGTGCTCGATGCGGAACTGCTGGCCGACGTCTATCTCGCGATGACCGGTGGCCAGGTGGCCCTGAGGTTGGAAACGGCACGTCCGGCCAGCGAACGCGTCGAGGTCGTGACCGACACGCGGCGAACGTCGGCGCCGCTGCGCGTGATTGCGCCTTCGCCCGAGGAAGAAGCCGCACACCTCGAGATGATGAACCTGCTGGACCAGGCATCGGGTGCGCCGTGTCGGTGGCGCCAACTGGCGGACTGAGTTCGCAAAAGCGACCCCAAGGACTCTCGCCTGCGTTCAGCCGTGCTTGAGAATCCGGCTTCGCTCGCGCTGCCAGTCGCGGTCCTTGTCGGTGGCCCGCTTGTCGAATTCCTTCTTGCCCTTGGCCAGGCCGATTTCCAGCTTGGCGCGGCCGCGCTTCCAGTAGAGTGCCAGCGGAACCAGCGTGTAGCCCTTGCGTTCCACCGCCCCGATCAACCGGTTGATTTCCGAGCGTTGCAGCAGCAGCTTGCGGGTGCGTGTCGGATCCGGGCGAATGTGGGTGGAGGCGGTCGTCAGCGGGCTCACGTGGGCGCCGAACAGCCAGACTTCGCCGTCGCGCAGCAGTACGTAGGATTCGCTGAGCTGGGCCTTGCCGGCGCGCAGGGATTTCACCTCCCAGCCCTCGAGGACGATCCCCGCCTCGAGGCGATCCTCGATGAAGAAGTCGTGCCGGGCCTTGCGGTTGAGCGCGATGGTGCTCGACCCGTCCGGTTTCTTCGCATTTTTCTTGGCCATAACGGCTCAGTATACCAACGTGGATCCGTCCGCTCGCGCCCGCGTCTGCGATGGACTCCTTATGATGGGGTGAGTTGAGCCCCCGCGGACCTTGCCGCACAATCCTGCGAAAACAGGGGGCAACACCGTCATGCCAGCAACGATGTCCATCCACGGCCAATGGTCGACCCGGTTAGCTTTCGTACTCGCGGCGACCGGTTCGGCGGTCGGCCTGGGCAACGTGTGGCGTTTCCCCTATATCGTCGGAGAAAACGGCGGCGGCGCGTTTGTGCTCGTGTACCTCCTCTGCATCCTGATGATCGGCCTGCCGATCATGATGGCCGAGATTCTGGTCGGACGCCGGGGTCGGCAGAGTCCCATCAACACGATGCTGACGGTGGCCCGGGAAGAGGGTCTCAATCGTGGTTGGGGCCTGATGGGGTGGATCGGTGTGGTCGCGGGTTTCCTGATCCTGTCCTTCTACAGCGTGATCGCCGGCTGGGCGTTGGCGTATGTCTTCAAGGCGGGAAGCGGCAGTTTCAGCGGGCTCGATGCCGAGGGTTCCTCGGAAATGTTCGGAGCGATGCTGGCGAACCCCGAGGCGCTGCTGGCCTGGCACACGATCTTCATGGTCATGACCGCGATGGTCGTGGCGCGCGGCGTTCGCTCCGGTCTCGAGCGCGCGGTGACCATCCTGATGCCGGCTCTGGTGGTGCTGCTGGTGATCCTGGTCGGGTACTCGATGGCGCACGGGGATTTTCTCGGGGCCGTTGAATTCCTGCTGCGGCCGGATTTTTCGGCGCTCACGGCGAACGCGGTTCTGCTCGCGATGGGCCAGGCGTTTTTCACCCTGAGTCTGGGGATGGGTGCCATCATGGTGTACGGCAGCTATCTCAGCAGTGATGCCTCCGTGGCCAGGACTTCGGCTGCGGTCGTTGCCTCCGATACTCTGGTGGCCCTGCTCGCCGGCCTGGCGATTTTCCCGATTCTGCTGGCGGCTGGGTTGTCCCCGGGGCAGGGACCGGGGCTGATTTTCGTCACCCTGCCGCTGGCCTTCGCCGAAATGCCGCTGGGCATGTTCTTCGGAACCCTTTTCTTCCTGTTGCTGGTGTTCGCCGCCTGGACCTCGGCGATTTCCCTGATCGAGCCCGCAGTCGCTTTCCTGGTCGAGAACCTGGGGCTGACCCGGGTGTTCGCGACCACCGTCGTGGCGATTTTCGCATGGCTGCTGGGCATTGCGGCTCTGCTGTCCCTGAACGTCTGGTCGGGATTCACTCTGTTCGACAAGGGTGTGCTCGACCTGCTCGATTACGTGACGGCGAACATCCTGCTTCCGCTGGGCGGTTTCCTGATCGCGATTTTCGTGGGTTGGCGCATGAGCCAGAGTTCGGTAATGAGTGAACTGCGCTTGCGGCACATCCGGGCGTTTCGCGTGTGGTTCTTCCTGGTGCGCTATCTGGCGCCGGTGGCGATCGTGGTGGTGTTCCTGCGCGCGGTCAGCCTGATCTGATGCCCACCCGTATCCAGCGCTCGGCCGTGGTGTCCTATTCGGTCGATCAGATGTTCGCACTGGTCAACGACGTGGAAGCCTATCCCGAGTTCCTGCCCCATTGCCGAAGCGCGCGAATCCTCGAGCGCGGCGAACAGCAGATCAAGGCACGGATCGAACTGGCGAAAGGCGCGCTGCACAAGTCCTTCACGACCCTGAACCGCCTGCAGGCACCCAACCGGATCGAAATGAGGCTGGTCGACGGGCCCTTCCGGCAGCTTCACGGCGCCTGGCAGTTCATCGATCTGGGTGGGGGAAAGACGCGTGTGATGCTGGATCTCGAGTTCGAGTTTTCCAACCGCCTGATGGCACTGGCGCTGGGTCCGCTCTTCAATCAGCTGGCGAACTCCCTGGTGGACGCGTTCGTGGGCCGGGCCCGCGAGACCCACGGTGTCGCCCATGACTGAAACCACGCGAACCGGCACGGACCGGATACGGGTCGAAGTCGCGTATGCGCTGCCCGAGCAGCAGCAGGTGCTGTCGGTGGACCTTCCCCCGGGGGCCACCGTTGCGGATGCCCTCGAGGCTTCGGGTATCGGGGAGCGTTTCCCGGAGCTGGACGTGGAGAACGCCAAGGTCGGCATCTTCGGGAAGCTGACCCGCAGGGACACGGTGCTGAAGTCTCGCGATCGGGTGGAGATCTACCGGCCCCTGATTGCGGATCCGAAGGAAGTGCGGCGCAAGCGGGCCGCCGAGGGCAAACCGACGCGCAAAGGCGGTGCAGGCGGCCCGGATTCCGACGCGTAATGGATGCCGCCGCCCCGGGCAACCGGCTATTCAGCGTGCGGCACTGTCCTCGATGCGCGAGACCCGTCCGGCCTCGAAGAACACCGAAACCCGGCGCATTTCGGTGGCGCCTCGTCCGGGACGGTTGTAATAGACGTAATCCCAGCGATCCTCGCGCAGGAAAGTACCGCGCACCTGGGGGGTTCCGAGAAGGAACTCGACCTGTTGCGGCGTCATGCCCTCGCGCAGCTGCGTGACCTGTTCGTCTGCGATGGCATTGCCCTGCTGCACGTCCAGACGGTACGTGATTCCGCTGCAGGCGGTGAGCAGGCTTGCGATTGCCGCAATAGAAATGAGAATCTTGAACATCAGGCGGGTGCGTCCCAGGATTCGGATCCAATCGTCGCGCCCGATGGTACAACAATCCGCCCGCGTCCAGCAGCTACGGGCCAGACCGCTGGCGCGGTGAAGGAGCTCCCTTGGAAACCCAGAACCTGAAAAAAGCAGGCCTCAAGGTCACCCTGCCCCGCATGAAGATCCTGGAGATCCTGGAGCGGTCGGAGACGCGACACCTCACCGCCGAGGCCATCTACCGTGAACTGCTCGACTCCGGCGAGGAGATCGGGCTGGCAACCGTGTACCGGGTGCTGACCCAGTTCGAAGCCGCCGGACTGGTTTCGCGCCTCCATTTCGAGGGCAACCAGGCCGTGTTCGAGCTTGAGCGCGGAGGACACCACGACCACATCATCTGCAATCAGTGCGGACGGGTCGAGGAGTTCCTCGACGAGACCATCGAGCAGCGACAGCGTGAGATCGCCCGGGAACATGGTTTTCGCATCCAGGATCATGCGCTGGTGCTCTACGGGGATTGCCTGGACGAAAACTGTCCCCATCGGCCTGTCTGAGGAAAAACGCTTCCGGACAGTCTCCGGGAACCGATCCGGCTAGCCAGCGGCGGGCGCCGTCTCCAGCATCTCCCGGGCGTGGGCCCTGCTGCGGTCCGTGATCCGGACTCCGCCCAGCATGCGGGCAATCGCCTCGACCCGGCCCTCCGCATCCAGGGGAGTGATCTCGGTCCGCGCCGTTCGCTCGCCCTGACGCTTGCTGACCTGAAGCTGCCGATGGGCCTGGGCTGCCACCTGCGGCAGATGGGTTACGCAAAGGACCTGGTAGCGTTCACCCAGTCCACGCAGCTTGCGTCCCACCACCTCCGCCACGGCACCGCTGATGCCGCTGTCGACCTCGTCGAAGATCAGGGTATCCACCGTCTGCGCCGCACTGGCCAGAACCTGCAATGCGAGGCCGATGCGGGACAGTTCTCCACCCGACGCGACACGGGCCAGCGGCTGGGGTTCGGTACCGGGATTGGCTGCGACGCGAAACTCGATTCGGTCGCTTCCATGGGGTCCGGCATCGCCCTCGATCTTCTGCAGGTCGACCCGGAAACGTCCCCCGGTCATACCCAGTTCCTGCATCGCCTGGGTAACCGCCCGGTCGAGTTTTCTTGCGGCCTTTTGGCGTGCGGCGGAGAGTGCGTCGGCGGCCGCCGCATAGTCGGCGCGGGCCTCGGCGAGCGCCTTCTCGAGTGTCTCGAGCGCAGCGTCGTCGGCATCGAGTTCCGTGAGTTCCATTTCCATCCGCTGCAGCAGCGTGGCGAGATCATCCGGCTCGACGCGATGTTTCCGCGCCAGCCGCAGGTAGCCGGCAATGCGGCCGTCGACCTCGTCGAGGCGTTCCGGATCGCTCTCGACATGGTCGGCCAATCGCCGCAGCTGATCCCCCGCGTCCTGCAACTGGATGCGGGCGGATTCCAGCACCTCCAGCACCGGGCCGATGCGCCGGTCATGGCGGGCGGCTTCCTGCAGTCCCGCGAGCAACCGGCTCATCCCCGAGTCGATGCCGGTGTCCGACTCGATGGCCTCGTGTGCCGACTGCAGCCCGGCGAGCACCTCGGTTGCGTGAGCCAGCGCGCCCTGCTCCGCGGCGAGTTCCCCGTATTCGCCGACACGGGGCGCGAGCTCGGCGATTTCGGCGCTCTGGAACCGGAGCAGGTCGAGCCGATCGCTGTTCTGCAACAGCCGGTCTCGGGTGGTCTGCAGTCGCTGTTCGGCGGTGCGCAGCCGGTGGTGGGCGTCCGCCGTGTCCCGCAACAGGTTGGGGTCGACGAAACCGTCCAGCCATTCCCGCTGGGCCGGTCGCTGCAGCAACAGCTGGTGGGCGTGCTGGCCGTGAATGTCGACCAGCCAGGCGCCCAGGGTCTTGAGCTGAGTCATCGTGACCGGGCGTCCGTTGATCCACGCCCGGCTCTTGCCCTGTGCGGTGATCACCCGGCGCAACAGCACACTTTCCGCCTCGCGACCGTCCGCATCGCCGACCGGCTCGGCGAGAGCCTGTTCCTGCAGCCACCGATGCGCCGGATGCCCTGGGACCAGATCGAATTCGGCGCCGAGGTCCGCCTGGGTCGCGCCTTCCCGCACGCAACTGCTCTCGCCGCGGTCACCCAGCAGCAGTCCGACCGCGTCGATCAGGATCGATTTCCCGGCACCGGTTTCCCCGGTCAGGGCAATCATGCCCGCGCCCAGTTCCACTTCGAGCCGCTCGATGATGGCGAAATCCCGGACCGTGATATGCCTCAGCATGCCTGCTCGTGCTCCGGGCGGGTTCAGGGGTGCTCGCCCCAGCGCAGCTTGGAGCGCAGCATGCGCAGGAACTGGTGATTGCGCGGATGCACCAGCATCAGTGCCCGGTCCCGGCGCTCCACCCGGAGGACGTCCCCCGGAGCGAAGTCCAGATTCTCCTGTCCGTCCAGCGCCACCTGGGCCGGCGATCGGCTCCCGCTGCTCAGCTTGACCTCGATCACGGCACGGCCGCTCACCACCAGGGGCCGGTGGTTCAGGCTGTGCGGACAGATGGGTACGACCATCATGGCGTCGAGGTCGGGGGTCAGTATCGGACCCCCCGCAGACAGCGCATAGGCCGTGGAACCGGTGGGCGTGGCCACGATCAGCCCGTCGGCGCGGAGCCGGCCGACGTCGAGGCCGTCGATGAAGGTGTCGAACTCGACGATCCGGACCACGCCCTGCACGTGCAGTACGGCATCGTTCACGGCTACGCCTTGGTGGATCGGCGTGCCGTCCCGCAGCACGGTGGTCTGGAGCATGGAGCGGGGTTCGAGCTCGTAGGCGCCATCCAGAACCGCGCATAGCTCCGCTGCGGCGCGGTCCGGGGAAACGTCGACCAGGAAACCCAGGCGCCCGAGGTTGATGCCGAGAATGGGAGTGTCATACGCAGCGGTGACGCGTGCCGTGGCCAGCAGGGTGCCATCCCCCCCGATCACCACGACCAAATCGGCGCGCCGGGCCAGTTCCGTCAGCGCAGCGACCGAAAAAGCGGAGGGATGTTCGCAGTCGCCGAGGCTTTCCTCAAGGATCACTTCGGTGCCGCGCTGGTGCAGCGTGTCCAGCAGCGTCGCGACCAGAGGCGCCGTGCGCGAATCGGAGGTCTTGCCCACAAGGCCGATGATGCCGAAGTTGCTTTGCATCCCGGCATTATCCGGAAAACCCGGTGCGTACGCATCCGGTCGCGCCGCCGTAAAATTCGCGGGGTGTTTGCACGCGAGCGGGGCCGACGGAACTTGACTGCCCCCCGGCTTGGCATAGACTGCATTGGCACTCGGTGTGGTCAAGCGCTGACAAGGATGGACGTGATGCAGGATATCCAACTCGACCCCAGGGCTCGTACGCTGCTCCGTACCCTGATCGAGAGCTATATTCGCGACGGCCAGCCGGTGGGTTCGCGAACGCTCGCGCGGACCAGCGGCCTCAATGTGAGTCCTGCGACCATCCGTAACGTGATGGCCGATCTCGAAGACCTCGGCCTCGTGCATGCACCGCACACCTCGGCCGGGCGCGTGCCCACGGCCGCGGGATATCGACTCTTCGTCGATGCGCTGCTCGAGATACGGGCACCCAACCGCCAGCAGGTGGAGGCCATCGAAGCCCGTTTCAGCCCGGGTGCCACCACCCAGGATCTGCTCGGCGCCGCGGGCAGCGTACTGTCCAGCGTGACTCGGCTGGCGGGCATGGTGCGTCTGCCGCGGAACCGGAACGTTGCGCTGACGCAGATCGAGTTCCTGCGTTTGAGCGAACGGCGCGTGCTCGCGATCCTCGTGATCGACGGCAAGGAAGTTCAGAACCGCGTCATTGATCTGGAACGGGATTATCAACCGGCGGATCTCCAGCGCATGGCCAACTACCTGAACGCCCACCTGGCCGGGCAGAACATGCAGATCGTGCGCAGGCAGTTGCTCGCCGAGATGCGTACCGTGCGCCGTGATCTGGACGCGATGATGCTGGCCGCGATCGATCTCGGCGAACGCGCGATCGGCGACGACGACCCGGACGACGTGCTGGTCGCGGGCGAGACTCAACTGCTCGAGTACGACGAACTTTCGGACATCCACCGGCTTCGGCAGTTGCTGGAGGCCTTCCACGAAAAGCGGGAGATCCTCGCGATCCTGGATCAGTGCATTCGCGCCGACCGTGTACAGATCTTCATTGGGCGGGAGTCCGGGCTGGAGTGGTTCGAGCACTGCTCCGTAGTGACCGCGCCGTACAGCGTGGATGGCGAGATCGTCGGGGTTCTCGGGGTGATCGGTCCGACCCGCATGTCGTACGAGCGCGTGATACCGATCGTCGACATCACCGCGCGCCTGCTCGGGTCGGCCTTGAATTATCGAAACGAGCCCCCAGACAATCGTTGACCGTGCGGCGGTGGCGTTTCGTTCCACGTCGATTATTCAATCACCAGGCAAGAGGAAGCTATGTCCAATCCAGGGGAACAGGTGGCAGCCGATCAGCAGGATTCCGCGTCGGCGGAACCGGTGGATCAAGCGAAGGACGCCGCCGCGCCTTCGAGCGACGTCGAGAGCCGCATTGCCGAACTTGAAGCGCTCGCGGACGAGCGCCTGGATCAGCTGCTGCGGGTCCAGGCGGAACTCGAGAATCAGCGGCGCCGGTCCGAGCGCGAGATCGAGGCCGCGCACAAATACGCCATGGAGCGCTTCGCAGGTGAACTGCTGAATGTCTGCGACAGCCTGGAAATGGGTCTGGAGGCGGCGCGCAAGACTCAGGACGCGAGCAGCATCATCGAGGGTACCGAACTGACCCTGAAGGCGTTCCACAAGGTCTTCGACAAGTTCGGCATCGAGGCGGTGGACCCGCAGGGCGAGCGGTTCGATCCGGAGCGGCACCAGGCGATGACGACCCAGGAGAGCGCGGACCATCCGGCCAACACCGTTCTCGCCACCCTGCAGAAGGGGTACCTCCTGCAGGGGCGCGTTCTGCGTCCCGCCATGGTCATCGTCTCACGGGCGTCGCAGAACCCCGGCGGCGAGGGCGGTTGAAAACGCCGATTCCTACCCCATATCGCTCACAGACAGGGCGGCGTGCCGAACGATCGCGCGCCGCAACGACCCAATCCACCGCAGGAGTTTCGTAATCATGGGAAAGATCATCGGCATTGACCTTGGTACTACCAATTCCTGTGTCGCCGTCATGGAGGGCGACCAGGCCAAGGTGATCGAAAACAGCGAGGGCGGACGCACCACGCCGTCCGTCGTGGCCTTCACCGAGGATGGCGAGGTCCTCGTCGGCCAGTCGGCCAAGCGCCAGGCGGTCACCAACTCGGCCAACACGCTGCACGCCGTGAAGCGCCTGATCGGGCGTCGTTTCGACGAGAAGGAAGTCCAGAAGGACATCCAGCTGGTGCCTTACAAGATCATCAAGGCCGACAACGGCGATGCCTGGGTCGAGGTCCGTGGCAAGAAAATGGCCCCGCCGGAAATCTCCGCCCGCGTGCTGCAGAAAATGAAGAAGACGGCGGAAGATTATCTCGGCGAGCCCGTGACCGAGGCGGTGATCACCGTTCCCGCCTACTTCAACGACTCCCAGCGCCAGGCAACCAAGGATGCCGGGCGCATCGCCGGCCTCGATGTAAAGCGCATCATCAACGAGCCGACCGCGGCCGCGCTCGCCTACGGCATGGACAAGAAGCGCGGCGACCGCAAGATCGCGGTGTACGACCTCGGTGGCGGCACCTTCGATATCTCGATCATCGAAATCGCGGAAGTGGACGGCGAGCATCAGTTCGAGGTGCTGGCGACCAACGGGGATACCTTCCTCGGTGGCGAGGACTTCGACAACCGCCTGATCGACTACCTGGTCGGCGAGTTCAAGAAGGAGCAGGGCCTGGATCTGAAGAACGATCCCCTGGCCATGCAGCGCATCCGCGAGGCGGCCGAAAAAGCCAAGATCGAGCTGTCCTCGAGCCAGCAGACCGAGGTGAACCTGCCGTACATCACCGCGGACAACACCGGACCCAAGCACCTGGCCATGAAGGTCACCCGTGCCAAGCTGGAAAGTCTGGTCGAGGACCTGATCCAGCGGACCATCGAGCCCTGCAAGCTGGCGTTGAAGGATGCCGGCCTTTCCGCGGGACAGATCGACGACGTGATCCTGGTCGGGGGCCAGATCCGCATGCCCAAGGTTCAGGAGGCGGTGCAGAACTTCTTCGGCAAGGAGCCGCGCAAGGACGTGAACCCCGACGAGGCGGTCGCGGTCGGCGCCGCGGTTCAGGGCGGCGTACTGGGCGGCAGCGTGAAGGACGTCCTGCTGCTCGACGTGACCCCGCTGTCCCTGGGCATCGAGACCCTGGGTGGCGTGATGACCAAGCTGATCGAGAAGAACACCACGATTCCCACCAAGGCGAACCAGGTCTTCTCGACGGCCGACGACAACCAGACCGCGGTGACCGTGCACGTGCTGCAGGGTGAGCGCGAACAGGCCAGTGCGAACAAGTCGCTGGGTCGTTTCGACCTGACCGACATCCCGCCGGCGCCGCGCGGCGTGCCGCAGGTCGAAGTGACCTTCGACATCGATGCCAACGGCATCCTGCACGTCTCCGCGAAGGACAAGGCGACCGGCAAGGAGAACCGGATCGTGATCAAGGCATCGTCCGGACTGAGCGACGAGGAAGTCGAGAAAATGGTCAAGGATGCCGAGGCGCATGCCGAGGAGGACAAGCGGTTCCACGCCCTCGTGGCCGCCCGCAACCAGGCCGATGCGCTGGTCCATTCCGCCGAGAAGTCGCTCAAGGATCTCTCGGAACAGGTCGAAGCCGACGAGCGCACGGCCATCGAAGCGGCGATCACCGAGGTTCGCGAAGCCATGAAGGGCGACGACACCGCAGCCATAGAGGCCGCCACGCAGAAACTCGCCGAGGCCTCGGGCAAGCTCGCCGAGCGAGCCTACGCCAAGGCCAGTGAGGGCGCGGACGCTTCCGCAGGCGGCGGTGAAGACCAGGCGGGCGGCGGCCATGACGACGTCGTGGACGCCGAGTTCGAAGAGGTCGACGACAAGAAACAGTGACGGTGAAAGCCCGCCCGGTCGCCGGCCGGGCGGTACCCCATTCCTTCGGGCACGCCCGGCGCCGCGAGAGCGGATCCGGTGCGTGCCCGTTACCGTGTGGCCCGAAGGGGCGCGCACGGCAAACGGCAAGGATCCGAGATGGCGCAACGTGACTACTACGAGGTGCTCGGGGTTCCCCGGGATGCCTCGGGCGACGTGATCAAGAAGGCGTTCCGGCGCCTGGCAATGAAGTATCACCCGGATCGAAATCCCGGTGATGCCGATGCCGAGGCCCGGTTCAAGGAGGCCCGTGCCGCCTACGACATCCTCAGCGATGCCCGCAAGCGCGAGGCCTACGACCGCTACGGCCATGCCGGCGTGGACCCGTCCGCGGCCGGCGGATTCGGCGGCGGTGGGGGCGGCAATTTCAGCGACATCTTCGAGGATATCTTCGGCGACATCTTCGGCGGTGGCCGTGGTGGCGGGCAGCGCGTGTACCGCGGTTCCGACCTGCAGTACAACCTGGAGCTGACGCTCGAGGAGGCCGTGTTCGGCACCGATGTGAAGATCCGTGTACCGACCACGGTCACCTGCGACGCCTGTGACGGGAGCGGAGCCGAACCCGGAACCAGTCCCGAGACCTGCCCGACCTGCAACGGGGTGGGGCAGGTGCGTATCCAGCAGGGATTTTTCTCGGTACAGCAGACCTGCCCCCGTTGCCATGGCAGCGGCAAGATCATTCCCAGTCCCTGCGGCAGCTGCGGTGGTTCCGGTCGTGTGCAGCAACAGAACACGCTGGACGTGAAGATTCCGGCGGGCGTGGACAGCGGCGACCGCATCCGGTTGTCCGGTCAGGGTGAAGCCGGTATCAACGGCGGCCCCGCCGGCGATCTCTATGTTCAGGTCCGGGTGAAGCCGCACAAGCTGTTCCAGCGCGACGGCAATCACCTCCTTTGCGAGGTCCCCATTTCCTTCGCAACCGCGGCCCTGGGGGGTGAACTCGAGGTTCCCTGTCTGAAGGGGCGAGTGGTGCTGAAGGTGCCGGCAGAGACCCAGAGTGGCAAGCAGTTCAGGATGCGCGGCAAGGGCGTGACCTCGGTACACGGTGGCGGTGTCGGGGATCTCCTGTGCCGGGTCGTGGTGGAGACGCCCGTCAATCTGACCGCGAAGCAGCGCGAATTGCTGCAGGAGTTCGATGCCTCCACGCAGCAGGGCGGCACCCGGCACAGCCCGCAGGCACATACCTGGCTCGACGGGGTGAAAGGGTTTTTCGAAGACCTGAAGTTCTGGAACAAGTAGCGCGCCGACGCGGTTCGTCAGACGGCTGTCTTGCCGGGTGCCCCCGGTCGTTCCCGCACCATCCTGGGCACGAGGTAACCCGGCAGCCGGGCCTTGAGTTCGGCGTGCAGCTCGCGGGCACGGTGTTCCGGAACCTCGAAATGGCCCGTGCCCCGGGCGCGGTCCAGCAGGTGCAGGTAGTAGGGCAGGACGCCGGCCCGGAAACCGGCTTCCTGCAGTGTGCACAGGGTGTCCGCGTCATCGTTCACCCCCGCCAGCAGCACCGACTGGTTGAGCAGGGTGATGCCGCTCGCCCGCAGGCGGGCGATGGCCTCCTCGGCCGGCGCCTCGAATTCCCGCGGGTGGTTGGCGTGCAGCACGAGCACGTGGTCCAGACGCCCCCGGCCGATCCACGACAGCAGTCCGCCGTCGATGCGTTCCGGCAGTACCACCGGCAGCCGGGTGTGGATCCTGAGCCGTTGCAGGTGAGGGATTCGTTCCAGCCTCTGGACGAGTTCGCGCAGGCGCGAATCCGGAAGTGTCAACGGATCCCCCCCGCTCAGAATCAGCTCGCGGATCTCCCGATGGCCGCGCAGGTACTCGAGAGCCGGCTGCCAGTTCGCCGGGGTGCTGAACGCGCCGTAGGGAAACTCCCGTCGGAAACAGTATCGGCAGTGGATGGCGCAGGCTCCCGTGGTCACCAGCAGTGCGCGGCCGTGATACTTGTGCAGCAGGCCGGGTGTCACCATCGCGGCGCGATCGCCCACCGGATCCGCACCAAACCCCGGCTGTTCGAGCAGTTCGGCGCCCTGGGGCAGCACCTGCTGGAGCAGCGGATCCCGCGGTTCGCCCGGGTGGATCCGCGCGAGGTAACTTTCGGGTACGCGGGTTCGGAAGCCGTGATCCGCCCGCGCGATCCCGGGAAAGTCCCCGGCGTCCAGATGGAGCCGCCGCAGCAGTTCGAGCGGATCCCGCACGGCTGCAGCGAGTGCCCGCTGCCAACTTGCAGGCTGGGCGCCCGTCACCGGTCGGGTTATCATGATGGGCTTTGTGGACATGGTTACCTCTGTGGCCAGCCACGCTTCCAAACGCAGGCGGCGCGACCGCCACGGGGATGACACGACATGGCAACGTACAGCACCAGCGAATTCCGCGGCGGACTGAAGATTCTACTGGATGGCGATCCGCAGGTGATCGTCGAGAACGAATTCGTGAAGCCAGGCAAGGGGCAGGCCTTCAACCGGGTCCGTCTGCGCAATCTGCGCACCGGGCGCGTGCTGGAAAAAACCTTCAAGTCGGGGGAAACGGTCGAGGCCGCCGACGTGATGGACACCGACATGCAGTACCTCTATACCGACGGGGAGTTCTGGCATTTCATGGTGCCGAGCTCGTTCGAGCAATACGCGATGAGCCAGGCTGCGCTCGGCGATTCCGCGCAATGGCTCAAGGAGCAGGACGTCTGCGTGGTCACGCTCTGGAATGGCGAACCGCTATCGGTGACGCCCCCCAACTTCGTCGAACTGAAGATCGTCCAGTGCGATCCCGGTGTGCGCGGAGATACCGCGCAGGGTGGGACCAAGCCCGCAACGCTGGAAACGGGTGCCGTCGTGAAGGTGCCGCTGTTCGTCGAGGAAGGCGAAACGGTCAAGGTCGATACCCGGTCCGGGGAGTACGTCTCACGGGTTTGATTGGACACTACGCTCCAATCGCGATGGCTGGCGGTTTCACGGATGCATGACCTGAGCTGGCGGCCGGGCGCGGCCGCCGCGCGCGACCACCGGGCGCGTCTCAACGCGGGGCTGCGAGCCTTTTTTTCCGACCAGGGCGTGCTCGAGGTGGAAACCCCCCTGCTGTCCGCCGGCGCGCCTCAGGATCCGGCGATCGAAAGCTGGCGGGCGTGCGCTCCGGATGGCGTGTCCGGGTATCTGCAGACCTCGCCCGAATATCCGATGAAACGGCTGCTGGCCGACGGGTCGGGCGATATCTACCAGATGGCCCGAGTCTTCCGCGGGGGCGAGCAGGGCCACAGGCACAATCCCGAATTCACGCTGCTGGAATGGTACCGACTCGGGTACGACCATCACCGGCTGATGGACGAGTTGGTCGGGCTGGTGCACACCGTGGCGGCGCTCGATCCCCGCTGGCATCGGCCCGGCGGGGGCGTTCGGCGCCTGCCCTACTGCGACCTTTTTCGCGAAGCACTGGACCTCGATCCGCTTTCCTGCACGACCGACGACTGTGCTGCGGCCGCGGCGGATGCGGGTCTCGACCTGACCGGCAGGCTGGACCGCGACGCCTGGCTGGATGCGCTGATGTCCCTGGTGCTGGCGCCCCGCTTCCCCTCCGACAGGCTCACGCTCGTGTTCGACTACCCCGAAAGCCAGGCGGTGCTGGCGCGTCCGAGCGAAGCGTCCCCTGGCTGCGCCAGCCGCTTCGAGCTCTACTGGGGGGATCTCGAGCTGGCCAATGGCTTTCACGAGCTGACCGACCCGGCGATCTTTCTGGCGCGCAGAAAGCAGGACCGGGAGCGGCGCGCGCGCGAAGGTCAGGCGTTGCCCGACATCGACGCCTTCTTCGCCGCGGCGATGACGTCCGGTTTGCCCGATTGCGCCGGCGTGGCGCTGGGCGTGGACCGATTGCTGATGTGCCTGCTCGGAACACGAGATATCGCCACGGTCATCGATTTCCCCTGGGGTCGCGCCTGAGGCTCAGCCCTGTTCGGCACCGAGAAGGCGCGCCACTTCGGCGCGGAAGCGCACCTGCGATCCCGGCGCGAGTGCGGGATCGAAGCGCACGGGGGATTCGGGCAACAGCAGCACCACCGAGGACCCCAGGTTGAAGCGTCCCATTTCCTCGCCCCGCTCCAGCCGGATCTCGCGGTCACGGTAGTCCACGCGGCTGATCACGCGCCCTTTCGGCGGTGTCACCTCCCCGGCCCAGACCGTCTCGATGGAGCCCACGTTGAGCGCGCCGATCAGCGCCATGGCAACCGGTCCGACTGCCGTGTCGAAAAAGGCGATGACCCGTTCGTTGCGCGCGAACAGACGCGGGGTATGAGCCACGACCCGCGGCGCGACGGAAAACAGTCTGCCGGGAACATGCACCATCGTCGTCAGGCGGCCGCTCAGCGGCATGTGCAGCCGGTGATAATCGCGGGGTGACAGATAGACGGTCAGGAAATGGCCGCGGAGAAACGGCTGCGCCAAGTCGGCGAAACCGCCGAGCAGTTCGTCCACGGTGTACGTGTGCCCCTTGGCCTGGAAGATCTGCCCGGACTGGATGCGGCCCAAGGCACTGACCCGGGCATCGGCAGGGCTGACCAGACTGCGATCGCCCCCTTCGAGCGGGCGGGCGTCGGGCCGCAGCGCCCGCGTAAACAGCGCGTTGAAGCTTGGGTAGGCGGCAATGTCGGCATTGGCGGCTTCCGTCATGTCCAGGTCGTAATGGCGCACGAACCAGCGCATCAGGGGTTGCATGCGCGGTGATTGCCAACGCGTGACACGGTGCGTGAGGCGGGAGACCGCGTGGTGCGGCAGCATCCGCATCGATTGCGCGAGCAGGGAATCGAGGGTGGTCATCATGGGCTCCGATGCACGCCGAACTGGGAAAAATCACAGCCCCTGTGCGAAATCAAACTCGGGCTGTTCGCTCGGAGCCTGGATCAGGTAGCCCTGCACCAAGTCGACGTTGAGCGTGAACAAAACGGCGAGCGTCTGCGCTGTCTCCACGAAGGGTACGATCACCTGGCACCCCTTTTCACGTGCTCTCGCCGTCAAGTCCGCAAGGGTCTCGCGGCTGTCCGCATTCCGCGCCAGGTCCTCCAACAAGCCAGGATCCAGCTTCACGTAGGCCGCGCCGACACGTGCCAACACGGAGAACGGATCCAGGCCGTTACCAAAATCGGTCACGCAGAGATCGACCCCGAGCTCCCTCAGGTCATTCGCGGTCGTCGCCGCCGCTTCCAGCGAGGTGAGGAGAGTGGCTTCCTGAAATTCCACTACGACATTGGAGGCTGGAACCTGGCTGCGGTCGAGGAACTGACGCAACCAGTCGACCACGGGCTCCGGGTCGAGTGAGCCATGGGAAAGCTTGACGAAGAATACGGTGCGCGGGTCGGTCTGCAGCTGCTGGCTCAGCGTCGCGAGAGCGTGCCGAATCACCCATTGATCGAGTGGTGCGGCAATGCCCAGACGCTCGGCAGCGGGCAGAAATTCACCGGGGTCGTAGACCTTGCCCTGGTCGCCCGTGAGGCGGACGAAAACATTGTATCGGGGAACATCCTCGCCCTGAAGGCCCATGATGGGCTGGTACAGAAGGCGTAAACCGTCATTGGCGATGGCATTCTGGATGCGCTCCTTCCAGACTTCGTCCTGGTCGGGACGACTGCCAGAACCATCTCCGGGTTGGTAGAAGCGGTAGCGTTGTCCGCCCTCCGCGCGGCTCTCCGCCAGCGCCTGCCCTGCCTGGTTCAACAGCTCCTCGGCGGCGGGTCCCGAGTCGTCCGTGAGCACCGCACCACAGGAAAGCGCTCCGCGAAAGGTCTCGTCCCCGCTTGTATGGGAGATTCTCGCGGCTTGACTGAGTGTCTCGTCAAGAAGGTTTTCCAGTTTCCCTCGGTCCGCGGTGGGCAGGAAGACGCCGAAGGTGCCGTTCTCGAAGCGGGCGACCGTGGCCGGGGGTGGAAACCGTTGATCGAGCAGCCCGCCGATCTGCTCGATCAACGGTTCGAGCGATTCCCGTTGGGACCCATCTTCGGGGTCCAGGATATCCAACAGGAAAAGGGCCAGACCGACGGTTCGGTCCGGGTCGGTCGCGGACAGCAGCGGGCTCTCCATCGCCTGAAGAAGTTGTTTCGCGTTCTTCCGTTGGGGCGGGTGCTGGGGAGCAGATGGGGTTTCCTTTTCGGTCCGTTCCGGTGCCATGGCGCCGGGTTCATCAGGTGGTGGCCGAGAGGACGGGGTCTCTGAAGTGGGTTGCCGTTGCTGGCTGATCGCGCGCGGAGGGCTGGTGTAGCCTCCCAGACCGGGGACTGCCCGGCCCTCGCGGCGTAGCGGTTCGTGGGGCTCTTCCAATGCCGCGCAGCCGGCGGCGGAGAGGTGGACCACCGTGCAGACATCGCCGTCGATGATTGCCCTGTTGATCACGAGATCCGCTTCGAACTCATGGCCATTACGCGTTCGCAGTGTCAGGGTTTCAAAACCTTCCGTGCTCTCGTCCTGGTCGTTCAGTTCGCTGAGCAGCGCATTGAGGTCATCCCGCCGCTCGGGCGCGACCAGTTGGGGCAGCTGTATGGTCTCCAGGCTCTCGGAGAGCTGGATTTCGAAACAGGCCCGCCATGCGTCGTTGGCATAGATCGCGGTGTCCCGATTGAAGCACGCGATGGGGTAATGTGAGCTGTCCAGCATGACCAGGTAGCGCCGGTCCGCATCCTGGAGCTTGGTGCGTAAATGATTCAGTTCCCGGCTCCGCGAAAGATGATCCACCGCTTTCAGGACCCATGCGGCGGCAAGGTCGTCGTAGTCCATGCCCACCGCCGCGAAAGCACCCGTATCCAGAACGCCCGCGCGATCCTTCTCCAGGCGATCCGTCATCACGATGATCGGAGTCATTCGTCCACGTCGGTAGAGGACCTCGTTCAGGTCGGAAAGCGCAACCTCCAGATCTCGGTCCACCAGCAGGATGGCTTCGAACCGGTAATTCTGCAGCAGCCGCTCGATATCGCGGAGATTCCCGGCCTGCTTGGCGCGCACTGCGCGTCCGCGAAAACGGATGCGGCCGATCACCCGGCCTGCCATATCCGGATCTCCGGTGACGAAAAGAACGCTAATTGAATTGATCATGAGTCGGTTCCAGCGCGGTGTCTCAGGAGAGGGTAAGCGGAGGTCGTGATCTGGGCGTGGGTTGAACCACGCCATTGCCAGAGTATACGTCCATGGCGGGTACGCGGGTTCCGGGATACGGCGTCTGAGGCTGTGAAGGCGCGAAGCCGATGGTGTAAAGTTGAAAGCTTCCTCCGGGAGCTGGCCGAAGACGCATCGGCTCCGAAGTCCAGCGGACCCAACGGGACATGCCCCCCGGAACCGAGAGCGACACGATGGACTCCGTCCGAGATCTGCGCAGCATCCGCGATTACATACGCTTCGGTGCGAGCCGATTCCGCGCGGCGCACCTCTGTTTCGGACATGGCACCGACAACGCTTTCGACGAGGCCGCCTGGCTGGTTCTGCATGCGCTTTCACTGCCCCTCGATCTGCCGGAGTCCTGGTGGTCCAGCCGACTTACCGCCGAGGAAAGAATCCGGGTGGAAGCCCTGTTGCAGGCGCGGGTGGTCACGCGCAAGCCGGCGGCCTACCTGACCCGCGAGGCCTGGTTCATGGGTCTGCCCTTTTATGTCGACGAGCGGGTGCTGGTTCCACGCTCGCCCATTGCCGAGCTGATCGGGGCGGGATTCAGTCCCTGGCTGGATCCCGACGGGATTCACCGTCTGCTCGATCTCTGCACCGGAAGCGGCTGTATCGGCCTGGCGGCAGGGACCGTGCTCCCGCACGCGGAAATCTGGCTGTCGGATCTCTCCCGGGATGCGCTCGCGGTCGCCCGCGAGAACACCCGCCGGTTGGACCTGGAGGACCGCACCCGGGTCGTACAGAGCGACGTGTTCGCCAGCTTCGAAGATGCGCCGGGATTCGACCTGATCGTGTCCAACCCTCCCTACGTCGACGCGCGCGACATGGCGGTCCTTGCCCCGGAATACCGGCACGAGCCTGCGCTCGGGCTGGCGGCAGGGGACGACGGTCTGGATGTCGTGCGCCGGATTCTCGCGGGGGCGAGAAGACATCTCAACCCGGGTGGGGCGCTGATCGTCGAGGTCGGCAACAGCCAGCCCGCTGTCGAGGCCGCGTTCCCGGAGCTGCCCTTCACCTGGCTGGAATTCGGGTCCGGCGGCGATGGCGTTTTCCTGTTGACGCGCGAGCAGCTGCCGGATTCGTGAACGTCCGGGGTCAGCACTGCTCCCAGGGCAGGCCACGGAAGCGCCAGCCGGAAACCGTGGACCGGTGATGCTCGCTGTCCAGCGGGCCTTCGAAACCCTCGTCCACCGAGTAGACCTTTTCGATTCCCGCGGCGATGAGGGCCTGCCCCGCGACCAGCGACCGCTTGCCGCTGCGGCAGATCAGGAAGACTTCCGGTGCATCCTCCCCGTGATCGCCGATACCGCCCAGCAGCAACTTGCGGACCTGGGGGACGAACTGCGGGTTCTCCACCCAATCCGGTTCGTCGATCCAGGGGATGTGCACCGCGCCCACGGGATGTCCGACGAACAGGTATTCCATCGTGGATCGAATGTCGACCAGGAGGTCGCGCGGCCGAATCCGCAGACGGTCGAACGCCTCAGCCGGTGAAATTCTTTCGGGCATGGGTGCCGTACCTGTCATCGCGTCGCTCTCCCTGTTCATGAACGGGCCGGGGACCGCGCCCCGCGATCCGGCCTTCCGCGATGATCCGCTGCCGTCGGGAAAATGCAAGTCGGGCCGGATCGGCGGTGGCGCGCGTACGGTCCCGGTCGCCCCGCGCGCATACCCTCAGGCCGGGTCTCGGGCTAGACTATGGGGATGTCGGGAAACAGCTTCGGAAAATCCTTCGTCGTCACGACCTTTGGCGAGAGCCACGGCGTGGCCCTCGGTGCGATCGTGGACGGCTGTCCGCCGGGCCTGCGGCTCACCGAGACCGATCTGCAGCACGATCTCGACCGGCGCCGGCCCGGGCAGTCGCGGCATACCACGCAGCGCCGCGAACCCGACCAGGTGCGGATTCTGTCGGGTGTCTTCGAAGGCCGGACCACCGGGGCGCCGATCGGGTTGCTGATCGAGAACGCGGATCAGCGCTCCAAGGACTACAGCGAGATCATGGACCGTTTCCGGCCGGGGCACGCCGATTACACCTACCACCAGAAGTATGGCCTGCGCGATTACCGGGGAGGCGGGCGCAGTTCCGCCCGCGAGACGGCGTTGCGGGTCGCCGCCGGCGGCATCGCCAAGCTCTACCTCAGGCAGCGCTACGGGGTGGAGATCCAGGGCTGGCTGTCGCAACTCGGACCGATTCCGATCGAATTTCGCGATGCACGCGCGATCGATCAGAACCCGTTCTTCGCCCCGGACTCCTCGCGGGTCGCCGAGCTCGAGGCCTTCATGGACAGCCTGCGCAAGTCCGGGGATTCGGTCGGCGCGCGGGTGGACGTGGAGGCCCGTGGTGTGCCCCCCGGCTGGGGCGAACCCATCTTCGATCGTCTCGACGCGGACATCGCGCACGCGATGATGAGCATCAACGCGGTCAAGGGAGTGGAGATCGGCGATGGTTTCGGTGTGGTCGCCCAGCGTGGTACCGAGCACCGCGACGAGATGACCCCCGAAGGCTTTCTCAGCAACCATTCCGGCGGCGTCCTGGGCGGAATCTCATCCGGACAGGTCATCCGCGTCAGCATGGCGCTGAAGCCGACGTCCAGCCTGCGACTTCCCGGGCGTACGGTGAACACGGCCGGGGAAGCCGTCGAGGTGGTGACCAAGGGCCGGCACGATCCCTGCGTCGGTATCCGTGCGACGCCGATTGCCGAAGCCATGCTCGCGCTGGTGCTGATGGACCACGCACTGCGGCACCGGGCCCAGAATGCCGATGTGGACACGGGCCTGCCTCCCTATACCGAGATCGCGGATGGAGGCGGGGCCGCGAACCGGTAGCGTCTTGCCCCAGCGATTCCTCGCGGATCGGGAGGAGACCATCCGCGCGCTGCAGGATCGTCGTGGCTCACGTCCTCGCCGGCTGGGCGGCCCGGCCGCCTGCCGCACCGACCGACATCCGAGCCCGTGAACCAGCACATCCGTCTTTCCAGCTTCTACTTCTTCTATTTCGCCAGTATCGGGGCGTTCATGCCCTATTGGGGCCCCTACCTGTCCGAGCGGGGGTTCAGCGGGGCCCAGATCGGCGAGTTGATGGCGGTCGTTCTCGCGACAAAGATCGTCGCGCCCAATGTCTGGGGCTGGCTCGCAGATCGGGCCGGTGTGCGGATGCCGATCATCCGCTGGGGAGCGCTCGCGGGCCTGGTGACCTTTTCCGGTGTGCTGTTCTACGGGGGGTATTGGTGGCTGGCGGTGGTGATGGCCGTTTTCAGCTTTTTCTGGAATGCGATCCTGCCGCAGTTCGAGGCCACGACACTGCGAGCGCTGGGGCGGGACAGCCACCGCTACGCGCTGGTCCGTCTCTGGGGTTCGGTCGGGTTCATCGTGGCGGTGGCTTTTCTGGGGTGGCTGTTCGACCGGATTTCCCTGAGCTGGCTGCCGTGGATCGTTCTGGGGCTGCTGGCGCTGCTGTACCTCGCGACGCAGCAGGTTCGGGAGCCACCCGACGGTCAGTCCGCGAGCGACCCGGTAATTCGATTGCTGGCCACGTTGCGACGCCCCGAAGTGATCGCGCTGCTGACGGCCTGCTTCTTCATGCAGGCCAGTCACGGCCCGTATTACGCCTTTTTCACGATGTACGTCGAAGGACAGGGCTTCAGCCGCGCGGTTGCGGGGCAGCTCTGGGCGTTGGGTGTCGCCGCCGAGGTCGTGCTGTTCCTCGGCATGCCGAGGCTGATTCTGCGGTTCGGCGCCTGGCCCCTGGTCACCCTGGCGCTGGCTTTGACTTCGCTGCGCTGGACGCTGCTCGCGACGATTCCCGAAAGCCTGGCGGCGCTGATCTCGATTCAACTGCTGCATGCGGCCAGCTACGGTGTCTACCACGCCGCCGCCATTTCGCTGATCCACCTGTACTTTCCGGGGCGGCTGCAGGGACGCGGGCAGGCACTTTATTCGTCGCTCAGTTTCGGGCTTGGCGGCGCCGCGGGGGCGCTGGCGAGTGGCTACCTCTGGGATGGAGTGAGCCATGCCTCGGTGTACGTATTCGCGGCGGTGCTCGCGGGCCTGGGTTTGCTCGTGGCGGTCGCGGGGCTGCTGCGCGCCCGGGTCGACTGAGGATCCGCTACCGCCCGCCCCGCGGCGGTTGATCCGCGGGGTCGCGGTCCGTCGCCTGGGCCAGAGCGGCCCTTTCGCGCTACTCTTGCCGTTTCGGATCGGGCATTGGTCCAGTCGCGCATGCGCGGCGAGAATGCTCGGGATGATTGGGCCCAAGGGGTTTCGGGAGCGGATGATGACGCGGATTGCGATCGCGGGCGTGAGTGGACGCATGGGGCAGGCGCTGGTTCAGGCGGTGACGGATCATCCCGACGCGCACCTGGGCGCCGCCAGCGAGCGACCGGGCAGTGCGATCGTCGGTTTGCGGCTCGCGGGCGCCGATCCCGCCTGCGCGGTCGTG
>Ga0207796_1000141_pt1 | contig 31023 bp, 24 predicted proteins | sample Pon1CUnioCityCA_6_FD_187274 | JGI IMG/M metagenome (GOLD analysis project Ga0207796, IMG submission 187274) | Marine sediment microbial community from Union City, CA, USA - Pond 1C Sediment 1 (SPAdes) | ecosystem: Environmental > Aquatic > Marine > Intertidal zone > Salt pond sediment ... | reverse complement strand
TAATTCCAGTTTTATGAAAAGAATATAAACTAATGACATTTATTGAATTATTCAATGAAAATTTAAGACCTATAGCAAGGATACCTGTAAATTTGAAGATTGTCGTCCGTTAAGTGCTGAATTGAGTTTCAACAATATCCTTCAATGTTTTACTTTATGCAGTTTTTTTGTTGATGGACAATCAACATTTGTTGATCTTGTGAATTATTTATTTTTCCTGTGACTCAAAACGAAACACACTTGATACAATTAAACAATGGCAAAACACCGCAAACCTTTTAGAAATATCGGATCTCTATCATTAAGGAATTTGAGCAGCAAATTTCTTGATCCGATTGACTGGTTGTCGGAAACGATCTTCAGTATTATGATTGCCCTGATCTTTACACTGGCATACCGAATATTTGCCCTATCGTCATTCACAACCTCAGCAGATCCTTCTGAAAGCACAATCAATTTGCTTCTCGCCATAACAGGAGCGGTTATCGCATGGGGCTTCATCGATGGGGTTATTTATGCTGTTTTGTCCATATTTGAGAGAGAAGAACAAGATCGCTTCTTAAGGGAACTTCAGGCAGCTCCAACTGAACAGGATAAAATTGAGGTTGTTACTGATGAGTTCGGGTACACATTTGAGTCAATTGTTGAAGATTCGCAAAAAGAGCACCTGTATTATGCGATATTACAGGCTGTGAATGTCGCACCCAAACAAAGACAAGGGCTCAAAAAAGAGGATATTTTGGCTGCCATCGCTCATGTCTTTATTGCATTAATCGCTGTCATCCCTTGTCTGCTGCCGCTGGTCATTTTCAATAAAAACCTTTTACTGGCAATTCGCTTGTCAAATCTGGTTTCTTTTGGGATGCTATTTCTCACAGGCTATAGTTGGGGAAAGTACACCGGCATTAACCCCGTTAGAACGGGCATCATTATCATGATGATTGCGATCACGTTGGCCTTATTAGCCATCCCCCTGGGTGGTTAGATACATTTACATCTTCCGTCATTATCTTTAAAAATCGTACAGTTAGCATAATCACAGAAATTCTTCCTGGATTATTTCCCAAATTCAATGAGGATTTGTTAGGCACACAAGCTACTAATAAAGGGAATGCCTGGTTAACTGAAAAGCTTACTCCCTTATGGGTATAAGCGGAGTAAGCTTCAATAATCAGTTACAGGTTTTTGGGTTTGGTTCAGGTTTCATCACTGCTTGTGGGTGATGGCACAACATATGGTTCCTCTTCGTCATAACCCGGCAAACCTCTGGAGGGGACGATCGCTAGGAGCGAAAATCCTGCTAATAGAAAGAATGATGCTCTCAGTGAACGCTGCCTGGCGTTGATGTTGATCTGCACAGCCTCATCAATTTCCTCTTCGGTTAAATCAAGCTGGCTCAACCTTGAGTAAAGTTGGTCGTTGCTGACAAAGGAAATATTATCGAAATTGATGTATTGATCAAGCTGATTGGGCACTGTTGACCGCATCAAGCTGCTGATGACCATAGCGCTGAGCAGGCTTACCGAGATAACGCCTGCCAACGCTGTCCCTAATGCCGTTGATAAGTTATTGGCAACGCCTCTGACCGCACCAACGTCACCCGCAAGGTGTTTGGGCACGTCGGATACGAGGACATTGAACAGGAGGGTGATCAGGGAGCCTTCTGCAAAACCAACCAGCAGCAAGCCAAAAATGACCATTGGTGTACCCCAACTGAATGAGATCGTGAAAGAAAGGGTAGTTAACCCAACTGCGATAATGATAAATGCCGCTGTTGCAATTACACGTGGGCTGTAATGGCTCATTAAACTCACCACCATCAAGGATGCTGTGGCGATCGCAAGGGTGTAAGGGATTACAGCAACCGCTGTTTGAAGGGTTGTTTGATTCTGTACGATTTGCAAATATAAGGGGATCAAGAAGTTCACTGCGGGGCCGATTGCGCTGATGAACATCAGGCTAATTATGGAGGATAATTCTTTTTGGGATTGAAAGACATTTAAATTAAATAATCCAGATTCTCCAGCTTTTTCCTTTAATCTAACCCAGACAAAGAAGAATTGCCCGAGAAGGAAACCGAAAATGATCATAAAAATAGCAGGAGAGAGCCCGAAAAAGTTAAAGGGTGCGGCGTCTTTAGCAAGAAATACCCCCCAGGTGTTAAGGTTATTTGCGCCAAAACTGATGAGGATAATGCTGATTGCGGCAAGTACAGCACCCACTGTGTCGATTTCTGTTTTCTTTTCAGCAGGAATATCTTTCAGTCTGAAGCTTAATATAAATGCGACTATTGACAAAACAGTCAGTAAAATAAATGTTATACGCCAGGTGGCGAAAGTGCCGAGAAAGCCACCTATTAGAAAAGCCATCGCGCCGGACAAGGCTGGTGCACCAGCTAATGCCCCCAGGGCTTTCGCCTGTTGTTTTGGTGTGCGGTAATTGGCTGCAATCAGCACGACCAACGTCGGCACGAGAGCTGCAGCCGCTAACCCAGCAAGGGCTTGGGCAATATACATTATCAACGCATTTTGACTCAACGCCATAAGCGTCATAGAAAACCCATGAATAACGGTGGTGATTTGGAATACCAGCCGGTCACCATATTTTTTACCGATTTTTGCCCCGACCAAAACAAAAGCAGCTACGAATAGTGAATAAATCACCAGAGCTGTGCCAACGCTTGTTGCTGAAGTCCTGAGGTCATTGGTGATCGGTCCCATCGAAATCGGTAACGCATTGACGTTAAATGCCATTTGGATTTGTACCATCAATATGATGATCAGCGGCAGCCAGGGTTCTTTTGATGTGTTTGTTTTATCTATTTTTTTTGTCATAATGGGAATCACGTTTTCTGGTGGTTCCGATCAGCTAAAGTATTCAGATATCAACCTTTTTTATTGATACTCAGAAATTTAATCAATCTCACTTAGCTGACCAGAACCTGATTTTGTAATGATCGTCTTGCTAGTCACAACCAATGACCAACAATCGGAGTGTCTGAGTTTAACCGGGTACCCCGGTTATTTGAAGTTCTTGAGCAATTCAACCATCAAACGGACGCCAACGCCTGAGCCACCAGCTTGCTGGTAGTTCTTCAATGGTTTATCAAGCCATCCCGTTGCTGCAATATCCAAATGGGCGAAGGGATAATCTCCAGCAAAGGCTGCCAGGAAGGCACCCGCTGTAATTGAGCCGGCTGGGCGCCCACCCAGGTTTTTCAGATCGGCAATATCACTCTTGACCATTTCGTGATATTCGTCCCAAAGTGGGAGCTGCCAAACACGTTCACCGCTCACTTCTCCAGCTTCTTTGATCTTGTCAGCAAGGCTTTGATCTGTTGCCATGAGGCCGGTTGCATGCGGTCCCAATGCGATAATCATTGCGCCAGTCAGGGTCGCAAAATTGATGATTGCCTCAGGTTGGTATTGCTGGGCGTAATGTAGACCATCTGCCAGAATGACACGACCTTCCGCATCTGTGTTCAGGATTTCAACAGTTTTACCGCTCAAGGTTTTGACAACGTCCCCAGGACGATAAGCATTGGGTCCTGGCATATTTTCAGCTGCACTTACGATCCCCACCAGGTGGATGGGCAGGTTCAGCCTGGCAACGGCTTCAACGGTTCCGAACACTGTAGCAGCGCCGCCCATATCGGATTTCATTGCCACCATAGCATCAGCTGGCTTGATGTTCAAACCGCCGGAATCAAAGGTCAAACCCTTGCCCACAACACAAATGGTAGGAACATCATCAGAAGGTTCTCCATATTCCATGACGATGAAGCGCGGCTCATTTGCAGAAGCCTGTCCGACAGCCAGAATCCCACCAAATCCTTGTTCTTTCAGTTCTTGAAGATCCAAAACTGTTGATTTGATGTTAACGCGTTCTTCCATGGCGAATGCCTCTTCACCAAAACGAGCTGGGGTTATATCAGCGCCAGGCCCATTGACAAGGTTTCTAGCCAGGATAACACCGGCGGCAATTGCTTGCCCATCAGCCACGCCTTTAGTGACTTTTTCAACATCATTGCTAAAAATAACGGCTTCGTCAACAGCAAACTTTTCTTCCTCTTTCAGGTCGGTCTTATAATTCAGAAAGCGATAGCTGCCCAATTCCATGCCTTCGGTCATGGCTTGTGCGCTGAGTTGATCATCGAGGTCTATCTCACCATGCATTCCAACCGAAATAGATGTCATCTTCATTTTTCTTGCTTCTTTGATCGCTGCTGCTGCAGCATTTCGGAGGGTATCGGCATTGATTTTCTCCTGCTTTCCTAACCCTACTAACAAAACACGGCGAGGCATTTCACCACCCGGTGTGTAGAGAAGCAGGGTTTCCTTTCCCTTACCGTTGTAATCATTCGGTTCGAATAATCCGGATATGGTTTTCGGCAGCTCTGTGCCTTCCACTGTAAAGAGAACTGCCATTTCAGCAGGATTTTCAAGGACGTGACCTTTTTTCACATTAATTTTCATGATTATTTTCTCCTGTTAATTGTTCGTTTATTAATGAGTTTTTATCTAATTTCAATCTATGAAATTTGTTTGTGGTATTTGTGCACAAAAAATTTACGTTTCAGAAGGGCTTTGTGTCTCTGCTTGGGCTTCTTTGGGATAACCCACTGGTAAGTCATAATCCTGGAATTTAGGCATACGACCCGCGGGTATGACGGCAAGGAGTGCCATCAGTGCCAGGATGAGCAAGGATATCTGAAGCGAGCGTAAACGAGCCTGGGAATTGATTTCTACTGCTTTATCGATTTGCTCTGATGATGCCTCTGTTCGTTCAATCAACAAATCTTCCACCTGGGCGTTAGTAAAGAAATCCACATTGTCGAAGTTGAGCTGATCGGTTAAATCCGGTGTGATGATCGCGCTGGCTGCAATGCTACCTAAAATCATTGAACCCAGCAGGGTCACGGCTACAGCGGAGATCACTGAGATACCCACACTGCCAGAAATATTATGGACCAGGCCGCGCCATGCCCCAACATCCCCAGCAATCTCCTTGGGTGCTTTTGTGAGCAGTGTGTTGAAAACCAGCGCAACGATGGCACCCTGCGATAAACCGAGCAAGATCAAACCGACCACAATGGGGAGTTGACCCCAATCATTACGAACGGTGAAGGCGATCAGGCTGAGTGCAGTGGCAACTCCCACAAAACCACCCTGTGCAATCCGGCTGGGCGAGAACCGATCATATAATTTCACCACCAGTGTATTAGCAATGAAGATGCTCAGCGTGTAAGGGATGATTGAAAATGAGGTTTGTAAACTGGTTAAGCCCTGCACAACCTGCATATAGAGTGGAATCAGGAAGTTCGCAGCCGTGCCGATAAACAACATCGTGGCCATAGCGACTGTGGTTGCTTTCTCTTCAGATGTAGCTAACACTCGCAGATCGAATAATTGGGATTTCCCTTTTTCCTTTTGTTTACGCAGGTGAGAAAAGAACGCTTCGATTAAAACACCGCTGATAACCAGCAAAATCGCTGCTGGTGAAATTCCCAGGATACTGAACGGCGCATCTGGCTTTGCCAATAGGAACCCCCATGAGTTCATGAAGCTGAAGCCAAAACTGAGCAGAATGATGGCGGATGACGAAAGGACCGCACCTTTCCAGTCAATGTCCAGGTAGGATTGAGGATCAATTTTCTTCAAGCGGGTGCTGAGAAATAGGTTGATCAACCCGAGTACAACAACGAGCACGAAGGAATATCGCCAGCCGATAGTATTGGCAAAATTTCCAGCGATGAGCAGAGCCAAAACACCTGCTGCAGGGATGGCTGCCGCCAAAAATCCGATGGCTTCAGCTTGCTGTTTGCCTTTATAGTTGGCTGCAATGAGAACGGTCAGGGCAGGTGCAATTAGCGATATGACGGCGCCGCCCAGTGCCTGGCCAATAAACAACATAGGACCATTGACGGCGAATGCCACCAAAGCCATGGAGAGGGCATGGATGAATAGCGCAATCTGGAAGACGCGCTTGGTGCCGTATTTTGCGCCAATCTTCGCGCCGAGTAAGATGAAAGCGGCCATTGAAAATGTTCCCGTTGTAATGGCTGTTCCTATTGATGTGGCTGGAATATTCAAATCGCTGGTTAAGCCTGCCATCGAGACTGTCAGCGCATTGACATTGAATGATGCCTGGATTTGAGTAAGGACAACAACGATGAGCGGCAGCCAGGAGGTTCGACTTTCAACGGCCTTATTACCTTTCGATTCTTTTTGATTGGACATATTAGATTTCTCCTTAAACTAAAATGAACTGAAATAATTGTTGATGAAAAAATTCTGCTATATAGGATGGTTGAGATTAAGTGATGAAAACCTTACATGTGGCAAAAACAACAACTGCTTTCTGTTCCATCTTTTCACATGAAATAGATGTATCGAAAAAGTTTCATCAAAGCTAGATTTTTTTAATCAATCCCATATACAAATTACACTTAAAAGAATAGCGAAAATGCACCTAATTGTCGTCTATATCATGTTGATTTATCATTCAACAGAATAATCATGGAGGACCTAATATATCAACAGATGTTGACATTAATGTTTGCAGTGCTTTTTCCGGATTGATCAAATTTCTCCCCCTACAGGTTGATAGGATGCGAGACTCACAAAGCCAATCAGCTTCGTTGATGATTTCGAACTATTGATCATCCAGGTCTATCAGCCCATGGCGCAAGGCATAAAGAGAAGCTTGCACTCGGTTTGCCAGGTGCAATTTATTTAATATTCGGCTGATATGGGTTCGTACCGTTACTTCAGCGATCACTAATTTTTCGGCAATGTCCTGATTGTCCCTCCCTTTTGCTACCAATTGCAGCACTTCAACCTCCCGATCAGTCAATGGCTCTATGCTGACTTCTTCCTCAGGGGACACTTCCTGAATATCCTGCAAAATCTTCCTGGCAATGCTAGGATGAAGCGCAGGTTCACCGCGGTGGACCTTGCGTATGGCTCTCACCAAGTCATTTGGAATAGAATCCTTCAGTAAATAGCCCAGGGCACCAGCTTTAATGGCAGGGAAAACCCTATCATCGGTGATAAAGCTGGTTAGCACAAGGATTTTTGTGTCTGGATACTCAGCTATGATCTGGTTGATGGCTTCAATCCCATCCATCTCGGGCATAATGAGATCCATCAGGATCACATCTGGTTTTAGCGTTTTATTTAATGCGACGGCTTCTTTTCCGTTATTTGCTAAACCAACGACTTCAATATCTTCAATCTCAGCCAGTAAGGCTTGGGTTCCTTGAAGCACGATGGGGTGATCGTCAACAACCATTAGGCGAATGACATCTTCTTTCATGTGAGATCCTATTCCTCTAGATCCTTATATCGCTTTCTATTATAACCCACAAGAATTCTTATAATCTTTTGAGGCCAGGAAAGATCTGGGTCATTGTAAAGTTGATAATTGGCGACCACTCATGAGGTTCTGCTGTTTAATCACCCCATCTCGCCCTTCAGGCAACCTTCCCCTCAGATGTGGGGTAAGGACAGGGATTGGGGTCAAACAATCCCAACATAAAATTATTCGGACTTTGCAATTTCCATGGTTGAGTACTCAGGGTAATTGTAAAATCCAAATATTGTAGCAACTGTGATAAGGGTCAAGCAGGAACGACGCATGCGGCGCCCCTACGCCTGTTCATGAATGGACATTTATTCAGAAATCTCAATGTTTTCTTTTTTGTACAATCTTGGGCTGGAGGTTTTAGATGTTTTCTCAAATGAACTTTAACAAAGGTTTCATAAACTTGGCAATTGCATTGCAGATTGGGTTAGATTGGACTTGCTGTTATTGGTTTTTTCCCCGATTAAACCACCCTAATCGCCAAATTGATAGTGTGGTGAAAGCCCAGGTAATAGCAATACCCCAAATAACTAAGTAGTGAATCAACGAATATAAAGGCGACAGTCGAAGGTATCTTTGTGCCAGAGGTATCACTGTCAATAAGTGGAAAACAATAAAAAGAAAGGCAACGACCTTTGTGAGACGCCAATCATTTTGAACCTCATCATTAATTGCAAATAGACGAGAAGGTGGTTGGACGAATATCACCAGGAATAAACTGATCACCAATAACAAATGCGTCATTAAGTGTTGAATATAGACCAACTGATAGTCGCGCCAGCGGAAAAAGAGAAAAGCAGCGATGACAAAGCTTGCAGTGGTGAGTGACGCGGGAATAAAAAATCGTGCCAACTGCCTTCTGATCCGGATCCTGTTGACCTTAATGGCAGTTGTCCAAAAGCTGATAAAAGCGGAGGGAATAACAATCGAAAAAATACCAATGATTCCACCTTGAATGGGTTCATATATAAACCTGCGGCTGCCTGTGATGAACATCAAAATTAACAGGAGCAGTAAATAACCTATCTCTGTCAGGTTGAGTTTCATCATGTCGATTACACTTTTAACGATGCTTTGACCTTTTTTAAGGACCGTCGGCAGCGCATCAGGGGAGTCATCCATTAAAATGATATCCGAATGTGCCAGTACTTTTGGACTGCTTTCTTGTCCGGATATACTTAAGTCTGCTTGGGACATCAAAGGAATGTCCGATATCGAATTACTGAGTACGGCAATATGTTCTCCATGCTCCTGGAAAATCTGGATCACTCGCCGCATTTGGTCAGTGCTGAGATTTGAAAAAATAATTTTATCAAGCAGACCTTTCTCCCCATATTCATCAATAAACGCGGATAACGCTACACCCTCCACAAAGGGATCTTCAGGTGAATCTTCAGTGATGATCCCAAGATCCCGAACAATGGGTAGGGCCTTTTCTACTGCTTCCGTGGTAAAAACCTTGATGGATACACCTGAACCCAGTAATTTTTCGATCGCATTTTGAATATCTGGTCGCACTTCATTTACAAAAATAAGGTAGCAAATGGGTATGAGATTTTTGGGGGGTTGTGGTGTTTGCCAATGGGCATTAATCTCTTGAGCTTCAGGGGAATAGGCAAATAATAAACGCAGCAGCTCATCATTTTCATCTTCACGGTTGCTATCTTCCTCGATGGATTCTGTCGGTTTATTGCGCTTGAAGATGCGAGATACCCTGGAAATGAATGAAACTTTTTCCTCTGGAAACTCTTCAATGGTCGCAACAGCCATTTCCTGCTCTGTAAACTGTTCAGCCCCAATTTCTATTATCTGGGGATCCTCATGTTCTGAATCTGGTTGTTCTTTCCTTCCTTTTGAAAATCTTTTAAACCAGTTTTTCACTTTGGATTGGCGATTTGATCCCCGTTTTGATTGAGATATCGCTTTTTGGGGGGCTGATTCCTGATTGTCTTCTCTAACTAGGTAATCTTCTAAAGTTTCAGGCGTGCCAATAACATAGGTTCCGATCATGTCCTCAGATAAAAAAGTCATTGCTTCCCAGCCTAAGAGGGATAGGTAACGCACCTTTTGATCAATGGGACGACGCTCTCCTTCGATCGACTGCTTAATAATCGAGATGGGATAATGCACTTCTGTGATGCTGTGGGCATAGTTGCCCAAAAGCTGGCGTGCACGGCTTTCTGTGAATTGTAACTCTTTGGTTGGCGCTGGCAGCATTTCAAGCTCTACCCCCACCGAATCCAATATTCCACGGCGGATAATGCATAAATTCGTGATCTGTGCCATAGATTCAATCGCCAGGCTGTTCCGGATTAACGCCCCAGATTCAGCAATATTTGCGCTGCCGACAGCATAATTTACAACGATCATGAACAACAGACCCGCTGGCGCAATGGAAAAAATGATGGACATGACCTGTCGGTACATCAGGAGGATTTCGGATGGAAAGAAATCAAGGCGAAGAATCTCAAGGAGAATAATGCCATAAAAAACCCCGGCGATCACTAGCAATCCGATCAGTAACATACGGATAGATTTCTGTAGCGGTGTCTTGATCTCTGAAATTGGCGTCGCGGATGTGCTGAGTTCATCGCTGTCGACTTCCTCAGGAAAGTGATCTGCCCGGTAGATTGCCCAACCCTGATCGCAATATGTTCCAGCAAAGACCTTGTCACCAGGCTTTTTTGATACAATCCCGCCTGTGGCTTTGACCATAGATTCATCAATCAACACATTGGATGCTTCAAGAATTTCTCCATTGGCAAGAATCTCATCTCCTTTGCCTGCTACAAGGGCATCACCCAAAACGATATCATCCTGGTCAATATTTCTTAATTTACCCTCACGAATGACGGTTGCCATTGGACGAGCTTGGGACAGTAACTTTCCAACTTGTCTGGCTGAGCGCCCCTGTTGAAAGAGACTGACGGATACACTTAATACCAAAGCACCTAATGTTCCCAAAGCTCCCCAAATATCTTGTAAAAATAATTGCGAAATTGCCAAAACTAGAATGGTGATATTAAAGAATGAAAAGATTCTTTTTCTTCGCTGGTGCGCCTTTTCACGCTGTTCAGCTAATTGACGTGCTTTGATACGGGTGTCTGTTTTCCGCTGTTCAACCTCAATATCACTCAATCCCTGTTCAGCGTATTTGAATTTTTCAGGGGGTTTTCTTTTATCCCCTTTTCTTTTCTTAATTAGAGATTTTATCCAAAGATAGAGGGAAGTAAGCAAACCAATGCCGACAAGCATCATCAAGAACTTTTTAAACCAGCTGGCCTTTTTAGTCGTTTGCATGGGTTTGCTATTAGTTAGGTTTTTGATTGCATACCGAGGTTACTTCGTCAGCAGAAAAAATTATTTTGAACTTTCGCTAAATTGATATTGAAGAGCAGATCAGAGTGATTGTATACGCAATTGGGGTTCAATTTCGATTGTTCGTTTATGTATAACAATAACAAGTGTACTCTAATGTGCGCCATTGGTCATCTTCGAAGCGTTGATTTCTCAATCAACAAACCGTCAACGCCTTAAACTTTTCATAAGCATCGAGTGGTTTTGATCATAAGCCTTAGCATTTTTGCTGATTTATGAAATGGAACTATTCTCCCACAATATTTTACAGGCTTTTCCAACTTATAACAAAAACCATCATTTTTCGTCAGTCAACAAGTTGATACATTGACTATTGTCAATGAGGTTATTCCTTTATAATTACTCATACATCGTTATGTGTTGCTAATCGGATAGGGCATCACCCGTTGATTTTTAATGAAATCTCCTTATTTTGTCAATTGGTTCAAGAAATCATGGCTCTATGCTAAAGTTCCTAATTGATGTCGAGAAGTAACGACTTGATATGCTTATGAATAACTTCATCCATCTTCTCTCAATATTCGTCATTGGAATCTCCTCAGCTTTTGGTTTGAACCATCATTTCTATCAGCAAGCCAATGTAGTTGTTTTGGATGGTCAGAAGGGAAAACTTCCCCTCGGTCCTTACCTTGAAATATTGCGTGATGAGACCGGGGAGATAACCATAAACGACCTGGTCAGTGAAAAATATGAGGAGGAATTCATTTCTAATAGGGCGGACACTCCCAATTTTGGATTTCAAACAGTGCCCTATTGGGTCCGTTTTCGGGTCGAAAATCTAAGCAACGAAAACACCTTTGTGTTGGCACTTAACTTTGCCAATATGCAATTTTTGGATGTTTATACTGTTTCTCCAGATACAATGGCTTACACTGTTAAACAGGGTGGTATAGAAAGACCTTATGAAGACCGCGATTATGCCCTAAATATCCATGCAGTTGATCTGGTACTTCCCCAAGGGGAGGAACAAATCATCTATATTCACTTTCGTAATCAAGCCGCAATGACCCTGCCATTAACCCTTTGGGCCCCAAAAGCCTTTGCCAATCAAACATTTTTCAATCAGTTTGCCCTCGGTACATTCTACGGGATTATGATCATCATGATCTTATACAGCCTCATTTTATGGGTTTTTATCCGGGCGCCAAGCTATCTTTACTTAACTTTGTTCAGCTTTTGGGTTTCTGTTCTTTATTTCTTTTCTGATGGGCTGGCAGCACAATTTATTAACCTCCGTTTGGATCGAGTATCTAGCAAAATGATCCTTATCGCCATAGGCCTTGCACTGTATTTCATGTTACGGTTTGTGGACAGCGTCCTGGAAATTAAAGACCGCAATCCTTGGTTACATAAAGTAAATAAGTACATAGCGGTATTTTTATTGTTGATTACCCTTCTTGCTGTAATTATGCCTTATTCAATCGCCGCTCCGGTTGGCATCTCCATAGCAGCTTTATTTTTCTTTTACATCTTCATTATCAGCATTTATTTCAGTCTTAGGAAATTGCCCACAGCAAAATATATGTTAGTTTCCCTAATTTTTTTAATTTTTGGGGTGATATTTTTTGCATTGAATAGGTTGGGGATTATATCTAACACCTTCCTTACGGAATATGCCACGAGATTCGGTTTGGCATGGATGGTAATCTTTTGGTTAATAACACTGGCTGAAAAAGTAAAGAATATGGAGTCGGATGTCAGATCCGCCAACTTGGAACTTATCGAGAACCAGGAGCGCCTCGAACAGTATTTAGAAGCCATGCCAGTTGGTGTGAATGTCTATGACAAAAACATGAAACTTCAATTTATGAACAAGACCGCTGAAGACCTTATGATAAATCCAGATGATGGCTTTACACGCGATCAATTGCTTGGTCAATCGCTTGGAGAGGTGATCAAATCTACATCTATTCTAAAAGCAGGTACACAGCGAACTCATCTGATTGAAGAAACCGCTGTGTATGAAGCCTTGAAGGGGAAGCAAGCATATGCTGATAACTTTGAAGTTGATCTTGGGGAAAGAAAGGTTTTGCTTGAAGCTTGGGCAAATCCAATCATCGATTCAGCAAAGCATATTGATGGTGCGATTGTCGCTTTCCAGAACATCACCAGAGAAAGAGAATTTGAAAACTCCCTACGGAGGAGTGAAGAGCGTTTCCGATTTTTTGTTGAGACAATGAATGAAGGTCTTGGGGTTATCGATCAAAATTTTTCCCTGGTTTATGTAAATCCTAACTTGGAAAAGCTTTTGGGTTATTCTGAAGGGGAGATGTTAGAGCGGAAAATCCATGAATTCGTAGTTGAGGATCATCAGGAAAAAATCAAACAACAACTCGATTCCGTAAAAAGTGGTATTAACCAGGTCTCGTCAATCACCTGGTATCGGGTTGATGGCGAATTTTTTCATTCGCAATTATCCTTAGCTGGCGTTTATGGTGAGGACGGGACCTTTCAGAGTGCAATTTTCATTGTGACGGATATCAGCGAGCAGATACAAATAAGTGAACTACTCGAAAAACGTGTGATGGAAAGAACCCACGAATTGACCAGCTTACTGGAAGTTTCCAAGAGAATCTCGGGGACCTTGGAATTAGAGCCCTTACTTGAATTGGTATTCAATACTTTAAACTCCGTTATCAATTTTTCCGGGGCTTCGTTTTTTGGGCTTGAGGGAACTTTGGCGGATGTATATGCGTACCCTGAAAGAAAATTCCGTCAGATTCCTTCACAGATGAAAAATTCGCTCAAACAGAGAATTTTACAAAATCATAAATTTAAAAGCAATGATGTCATTATCAATTCAGATATCCATGATGATCATAAGGATTTCATCGATTGTGAGGATTGTTTGTCCGCATTACACACCTTGTCTCCAAAAGACATACACGCCTGGATGTGTGTACCACTAAAAATATATGATCGATTGATCGGTGTTTTCAATTTCTATCATCAAGACCCGGATTATTTTCAACCCTCAATGATTGCCTTTGCCCAGGCATTAGCTTCTCAAGCGGTCATTGCCATTGAGAATGCCGGGTTATATCAAGCGGCAAAAGATTTTGCGACTCTACAGGAACGGAACCGTTTGTCACGGGAATTGCATGATTCTGTGACACAGTCCCTTTATAGCTCAATGTTATTCGCCGAGGCTGGACGCCTGGCCTTATCCGGTGGAAAAACCGAAGTTGCTGAGACTCACTTGAGTGAGGTCATCACATTTAGTCGAGAAGCAATGCGAGAATTGCGACTTTTGATCTTTGAGTTACGACCTTCAGTTTTGGAAGAACAAGGTTTTATCGGCGCTATGTTATATCGATTGGAATCTGTGGAAAAACGCTCAGGCTGGAAAACGGATTATCATATCCAAGGCGAAGCGAATCTTTCTCGTGAGAGAGAAACTGAATTGTATTGGGCTGTGCATGAAGCCCTCAATAATGTGCTCAAACATTCCCGAGCCAGCGAAGTTTATCTTGATATTAAATTTACAAAAGAATCCTGCACGATTATCATTCGAGATAATGGCGTCGGGTTTGATGCAAAGAATCTCGGGTTGACAGCGGGACTTGGAATGAAAACGATTTCTGAACGAATAAAGCGGATAAATGGTAGCTTGTCAATTGAATCGAGCTATGGAAAGGGAACATTTCTGAAAATTGTCGTTAGTAACAATTAAGCTCTGGGAGCAGGCGCTTTAATAGACAATTATAGAAGCTGAGTAATCCAAAATCAATTGTTTATTGGGGATTCTGGTTTTTTTATTTTTACCGAATAGGTGAAAGTATAATGACTGTCAGCCCACCAATAAAAGTTAATGCGCCAATTGTCAACAAGATCAATTGAATTTTGACTGATTCGAATTTTGAAATGATCCCGCTGAAAAATAGGACTGAAGCAAAAATAACCGTTAACAGTGCGTAATTATCTGAATTCTTTGAAGCGCGACTTGATTGATTTATTTTTTCTTGTGCAATATCCAGCAATTCTTCTGATTTAATTTGCAGTGGAGAGATATATTCTTCCATCACAAAAGGGGAAATAGGTGCTTCTTCATTTTCTAATGGATCCAGCTTGATCCATGCATCAAGGGCTGTTTTCAACTCAGGCTGAAAGCGGTCATACAAGAAATTCATTAATACCACATTTTCCTGGCTGTAGGCTTCTACGTATTGCATGAACATGGAAACGTCAATCGCAGTCAGTTGCGTGGCTTGTGAGGAGTTTCGGATCGATTCAGCCCTGGTTTTTAGTGCCTCAACCACCAAATCAGTTTCTACACTTCTCCATAGCGATGATTGATATGCGCACCACGCAGAAGCAACTGTTGCCAGAGAGAGAATCACTGCAGATAATATCTCCAGTAAGTAATTCCTCCGATTGTCAAAGGTCATCTTGCTAGACTTCGTGATGTTGCTGAGGGCTTTTTTCTTTAAGAATAGTTTTCTTTTCATGGCACCTGGCATCTTGAAAGAGAGTTTTGGTTTTTTATTCTCATCGATATCATGAGATCAATTTTACAATGTTTTGGGAAGAAATTATTAAAAGATTGTTTTTGAATTTCTGATCCTCATTACCTAATCGGTACTGTCCCTGGTTTTTCCCTCTCGATAAGGTTTGCACAAAATTTTTTGGGTGCCAACCTTCATTGCTTGGAATTTTTGCGCTGATTCCGTAGGGTATTACTTTGATGCCATTCTGATAAAACTAAGTAAAAACTTAGCAACTACTCAGATCAGAGATACAATTTGGAAAAAATGAATAATTTGTTTATTTGTTCAAATTCCATGGTGCGCTCTGATGCCTGTACTGAACACGAAGGGCGTGAAGGTTGAGCACATTCTATAAAGCCCACGTGATATTTTGGGTTTTCTATATATTGATTAACTGTATGGTGCGCAGTTCTTTCCTGCGCACCAATAAATACTAAAATGGTATCGACTCAAGCGCCTGAGTGGTTACTAATAGATGATATCTCATTCAAAGAAATCCTGCTTTTCTTAAGTGTAGAAAAGTCAGATCATTTGGATTTCTTTGAAGAGAATGCATAAATAATGGCTGAAACCCCGCCTATCAGGCTCACAATACCAAAGATTGTGATTAAAGTTGGCGCAAAACTCATTGGTGATGAAACCAAAAGGACACCCAGGATGAGACTGAGAAGCCCAATTATGCCTGGGCCCCAACCACCACCTGTGAAGGCCATGGCAATACTAGCAATCCCAAAAATAATGCCCTGGATGCCCAGGATGATCACTATGGTCGTGGGAATGAGGATGGCACTCCATAAGGGATATTGGATGATCGCCAACCCAGCCAATATCCCGATGAGACCAGCGATGAGTTTTAAAAACCAAGCTCTGCGGTTAATGAACATGCTAACCAGATCGATGACACCAACGATCAGCCAGTAAAAGCCTAACACCTGGACGAGAACCAGGGTGCTCATTCCAGGGGCTAGTAAAAACAGGACCCCGATGAGGACAGAGAAAATCCCTTGTAAAAGGATAATCCCCCATGCGGTTCCATCATGAGGCTTTTCGTTAGATGCTACAGATGCAGCGGTCATAATATAACTCCTTTTTATGAAATGATTTATAGTTTTATTTTCCAGAGATAATTGTGGAACTATCTCCTTCTGCTGGATGCTCTCAGGATCAATAGGAATAAATTGATGAAGTTAAGATATAAAGTGAGGGCACCTATTACAGCAAGTCCGCCACGTGCTGGATGAGAATCCAGCTGGCTTCCAAGTTGTTTCAATCTTTGTGCGTCATGAGCAGTTAAACCCACGAAAAGTGCGATACCCAAGTAATTCATCAACCAATTGAATCCCGAAAATGGGAACAACCAGCTAAAGATCCATGTTAGTGACCAACCGATCAGCAGCATCATCAAGACATTGCCTGATCTGCTCAAGTCCCGTTTGAAAAGCATGCCAATGAGACTTGTAACAAAAAAAGTGCCGGCGGTTAACCAAAAAACTGTGCTGATCTGCTCTTCGGAATAGATCAAGAAAATGGATGAGAGTGTTAAACCGGTTAGAGCAGAGTACAGAATAAACAGCAACCCAGAAATAATTGGTGAAAGCCGTAAGGCAGCAGCACTTAATGCAACAACAACCAGGATTTGAACGATGAATAGCCCAAAAGCAATCCAAGGATTCTGATTAAGGCGAAGCAACAGGTTGAGGTTATTTGAAGTTAAATACGCAATCACGCCAGTGATTAATAAGCCAAAGGACATGATAAGATAAGTTTGAGCAATAAAGCGATTTATTCTGGTTCTACCAACCATTTTTTCATTGATCGTTGTACTATTTTGCATATTTTTTCCTTTCTAAATAAAAATATTCATGTAATAAAACAATGGTTTCAATTTGCAAATTTGACTAACAGCCGATCTTCCTGATCTTTAGAAAGATAGGAGGTTGTTAGGACAAAATTATGCCCGTTGAGCTGATCGATGATTTGTTCGAATATCGTCTGCTCAGCGATTAAAAATAAAGCGGAAGTGCCAGGAACAACTTCCTCACGCACCTTGTTTAAGAAATTTTCACTGATTCCGTAATCAGTAAGCTTACTCGAAAGGGTAAAAATCGAATCGCCGATGTTTGAACCAAAAAAAGGTACAAAAAAAAGGATGCCAAATAACATGCCCCAAAAAGTTATGTCCAGTGTTTCTGCTCCGCTTAGATTAACGGCTTGTTTGGTTTTTGGTGTATTTCTACCGGCAGGCCAAGATACAACAGCAGCGTCGTAAAATGTCCTTGATTCTTTATTTAACAATCGGTAGATATTATTAAGGGTATTTTGTGCGCCATCAGGGAAATCATATTTATAAACCTTAAGGGCATTCATTGATGTCATTACCTGCATTTCTTCCTTCGATGGTCTGATGAACGATTTTTCCTTATTTCAGTCATCTAAGCTAATTGCTGGCTTTGAAAGATAGTTTTGGAGTTGTTAGATTCCATTGTCCTTCAGGCGTCTCATTCTGCGGAAATAAGTGGTATCGCGGTAGTCACTTAATGACTTTTGATGATTGGCTTCAATAAGCTTCTTTTATGGTGTGCTTTGTCCAAAAAATAATAATGTTCCATTTTCTGAAACCAACAGAAGGCGATTGCCAATTAATTCGTAGGTTAATGTCCCTTCGATGATGCTAAGGAATTGGGTTTCAATATCCATTCCCTCTTCGCACATCATCTTTGTTGAGGCGGGCGCTTCAATGGTTAACTGATCCGTTTCTTTTACATAAGGCGCCCTGAAATTATTACAACCTGAATTGCCAACGATAAAACCATTATCATCATCTTCCTCAGGAATGAGTTCGGCAGTTACCTCAATCTTGTCCGGTAGAATTTCACCATTCATTCGAACTAAAGCCCAGGATGTACCGGTTAGCGAGAGAGTCTCTGATGAAAACTGCAAGATTCTCTCACCTTGTTGATCCAGCAAATCAAGGGTATTCCCTTGAATCACATATCCGTCAACCTGGTTCAATGCCTGGAAGTAGGCTGTTTCAAGCTCCATCCCATCCAAACAGGCTCTCGCAGTGCTGGCTATTTCACCAATTACCAACTCACCGTCAGTGACAGAAAACTCAGCTGAAAAGTTATTACAACTTCCCGAGCCGCTCATCACTCCGTCTTCGGAGAACTGAAGGGTCATGACATTATATGGTGGGATTTCTTCCCCAGTTTGGGGATTGCCAATGGTTTTAAGGACCCACGTTGTCTCAATCAAGGATGCCTGACCATTTTTAAATATCATTCTTGAGAAGCCTCGAGAATCTTCCACATAATGGATTTCCAGGTTTCCCTCGGTTGTGAAACGAAAGGATTCAGCATTTTGAAGTGCGTTTAGGAATACTGCTTCTTCCTCCATGAAGCGATCACAAGCCATGAGGGTTGATGCTACGGGTTGATTAATCGTAAAGCTGCCGTCAGAGGAAGCCTGGAAGCCCCCCGTATAATTATTGCAGCCAGATTTTCCGAAAATTGACCCATCCTCCTGCATTGTTACGGTTATTTGAAGATCAGGGTCGACCTCAGATTGGGATTCGTCATTACCAAAGGCAACAAGAACCCATAAAACGTCATATAGTTTGTTTGGATCCATAGTCTCACTTCGTCTGAAGAGTCCACTAGATGGCAGCCCACATGCTGAAATTAACAACGGAAGCAAAAGTGAGACAACCATCATTTTAAATATACTTGTCGGTTTAAAAGTTGTGTAATTATTGTACAAAATATCACCTGCCTAATATCTTATTGATTTGGTTGAAGGGTTCCTGGATGGTGTGGTTCAGCTCTATAAGGGAGGGTCCCTTGTGGATTGAATCCATGGTCATGTCACCAGAGCGGCCCTTGAATAACAAAAATTAATCGTTCAAATGAGTGTTATTTTTGAAAAAAAGGTTCTGATTGAGATTATCAATTTCACGATCCATGGTAAAACCCTTTTTGCTTGACAGGTATTTGCGGTCGAATCGGTTAGATACTGTCGATCGCTAATAGAAAATTCGGATATCATCATTGGATTTCTATGCAGTCCAGTCATTGTTGGATATTCGAAAGGCTCTAATGGCTGTATTCAACACTCCATCAAATAAATTCATAATCCTAAAATCTTCCGTTTTTTCGCTTCAAACTCCTCTTCAGTGAGAATCCCTTTATCACGCAATTCAGCAAGCTTGACAAGGTCGGAATGAAAATCCTGTTGATTTTGGGGGCTTTCCGTAGATGCCGGTTGTGTTGATTGTGGTCGATCCGCTGGTTGGTTTAATGTTGCACGATCCTCAGGTGTCAATGGTTGCGGTTGAATGGATAATTCTTGCATGGCACTTTGAAGATCCTGGTCTTCCAATTCCTGTGCGGGTAAGCCAGTATGCTGCTCAATCCGTTTTGCATCTTGCTGTGAAAGTTTGATGGCATTTGCCCTACCTTGTGCTGCAATGACCACCATACCGCCTACAAGGATTGTGCGCCTGATCACACGCCGCCTAGTTCTGCGAACGATCCTACGGGCTGTTGATCGTGTTGTTCTGCGGACTGGTCTGCGTATTGTTCTTCTCATAATCGATCCTTTAGTTAAATCATACAAGTTTATTCATGATATTTATGGAAATTTGATTGAAAATGTTTCTGGTATTTAAGAAACAAGCAATTTTAATCAACCTTAAATTGATCAAGGGTGTTATCCGATAATCAGATGGACACGCACCCTTGATCATTGTCCCTGGAACTTACTCCTCTTCCGTGCTGAATGCGGTTTTCAGGGCTTCTTCTTCTTCTTTCGATAAATTGGTGGCAATGATCTCAAATTCAATGCCCTTCATTTCATCTGCAACCTTGTCGAGAACGGCATCTTTGGTCATTAAGAACAGCGCTGAGGTGCCTGGTCTGACTTTATCTCGAGTTTTCTTGATGAACTCATCATCAATTCCATAATCAGCAAAAGCGCCGCTCAGTGCGCCCATTGCTGCACCAAATGCCATACCGAAAAACGGGACGAAAAAGATCAAGCCGAACAACATCCCCCAGAAGGCTCCCTGGAAGGCGCCGAGACCTGCCAAGCTGACCAACTGCTTAGTTTTTGGGCTTTTCTTTCCTTCGGGCCAGGTGACAATTGCCGCATCCATCACCTTGATAAGTTGTAGCTTCTGTAAAGATTTGATTTTATCCAGAGCTTTACCTGCCCCATCTACCTTGGGGAATTCTAATACTGTAAGTGTTGCCATATTAATCTCCTTTATAAATATTTTGTTTTCTTGAAGCGCTATCTGCTTCTGATGTTAAACAATAGCCGATTGGAAGAGACTTGTCATCGCTAAGCTGTTGAAATTCCTTTCAACAAAACAAGCATACAGACATCTCTGGTTCAACATCTGTTGCAATCCAAAAAATAAATGTGACACTGTATTGGTTAAAATGATATTTCTGTCAAAGAAGATAATCTGATGCAGATAATACGCGTATAAATTCAACAATCGTTGGATTTCAGTCATCAATTGTGGCAGAGTTCATTGGCATATGCTCTTATTGTTGATATGAGATTCAGCGTAAAATGGATGACAGAATCTGCATTTCCTGATATTGTAATTATGGATATGTATCTTTAACTGAAACTCTGATATTTTCTATATAAATCATTGAGCTAAATTTTATTTTCAAGTTCTAATTAATAAATTGGAGTGCACAAAATGAGTGAAACTATCATCGATTTACTACCTTTTATTCTTGGCAGTACCATTGTTCCTGTTCAAATTATCATCCTCCTGCTTTTTCTAAAGAATCAGCAGAGTGGATTACTAAAAGGTTTCCTTTTCATGCTTGGCATGTCAACCTTTCGATTGGTGCAAGGAATCCTGTTTGGACTAATCTTAAACTTAGGCGGATCTCCGGATCAAGCTGATGGAAAAAGCCCGGTTGTTTCCACCCTTTTATTAGTGCTGGGTATTTTATTACTCAACACTGCTTATAAAAAGATAAAGAAAGAGGAAGATCCTGATGGCGACCCTCCCAAATGGATGAAAATGATTGAATCAGCAACAACTTTAAAATCATTTATATTGGGGATGCAACTCCTCTTGATTTCACCAAAGATGTGGGTCTTCATGTTAAGCGCAATCGGGACGATTAATGCGGCTGAACTAGGGAAACCAACCAGCATTTTAGCTTTCATTATCTTCATGCTGCTAGCTCAAACAACACTCATCCTGGCAATAAGCGTCCGCATACTGATGCCAAAACGCTCCAAGGCTCTCCTTGGAACGGCATCAGCCTGGTTGGCACAAAACAATCGAATCATAATCATCGTGATCTCTCTGATCTTTGGTGTATTTTTCATTTATCAAGGTGTCACTGGGCTTATCGATTAATTTTGGGGATGACGTAGTGGATAACCAAAGAACGAACAGAAGATGGTTTCTCTACCATAAAGATCAGAGAAAGTGCCTGGGATTGACTCGAAAATATTTGGTTTAATTTTCTGGAAAAACACCCATAGAAACTTTGGTTTTATCGAGATGAATTGAATGCACATTCATTGTTAAGACCAAGGATTATAAAACCGGCAATATTTTGGCTTTTAAGCCAATCATAAGTTGCCTCAAATTATCTATTGTGATTTTATTGCCCATATGATCGATGGCAATAATCTTAAAGTGGTTTTGATTAGTATGAAGAATGATTCTTTTATCATCATCTGAGGTCTTCTGAGTAATGTTTCAACTTTGCTTCTTGATTGGAATTTGGTCTACCAGAATCATATTCTTCACAGATTCGCGAAATTCACCAGGTTAAGAAACTCTTATTGACATCTTTCAATCTTTCTGTCGTTATTTATGTTTTCATAAGTGTGTGTTGCGCCTTTGAATTATTGATATGATCAGCAATCTTCTTTTAAGTGAATAAAGCTCAAATTCTCAACACTTAAATAGAGAAAAACTGGTTTTTTAGACTTTTTACGAGTGTTGTGTCAAACTGATCCAATTTTTTGAGGTTTGTTTTACGGATTCTTATCCCTCATTTTGGCAATTGAGTATTCATTTCTAACCTCCCGGTGAAGCGTATTTTAGAAAAGTTGCAGCAACCTAGATAGGTCTTTTGTGGATTAATCTAAGGCATTGCTGGCTTATCTTTCATTCATTCATACGGTACAATTAATTTCATCAACCGCTTGATTAATTGTTTTAGCTGGAATTTTTTGGGGGAAAAATTAATTGTTGCCACCGTCATTTACCAGCTTGGAAAATTATCTTTTTATAAGAACAATAAAATTCTATCGTGAAAGTATTCACTAAAAATTCCACACATAATGAAATGAGGAGAGTGATGGCAGCAAAGAAGACACTCAGATTTAATGTCGGAGACCATATTGTCCATGATTTGCATGGTGTTGGCGAAGTTGTTGATATTGTGGAAAAGACTTCAGATGGGCATCAAGAGACCTTTTTCAAGGTTTCAACCGCGCAATTTGAATACTGGATCCCAATTGATAAAGCGGATGCTGACCATATCCGGCCAATCCGTTCAAAAAAAGATTTCAATGATGCCATTCAAATTATCTCTGATCCGCCAGAAATACTATCGCAGTCATATAATAACAACAAGCGGATGATCTCCGAACGATGGCTGGATGGCTCTCTGCCGTCAAGGGCTGCGATGCTGCGTGATCTTCATGGGCAAAACAATCGAAAAGCACTCAGCTATGATGAAAAAATGACATTCAAGAAAGTTGAGAATTACTTTATTGACGAATGGATCATCTCTAACCCATCGCTTACCAGAATCATGGCAAAACAAAAGCTGAATGAGGCTTTAGAAGCTAGCACTCAAAAAGGCAAACTCGAGTCTTCGAAAATTGCTTGAGGGATTATTTTCTGATTTATGTAGAACAATCCAAACATTAATCCAGACCTTTTTTCCATGGTGTGGATGACTCCGGCAAAATCGTGATTAGATGGCATTTGCTTTTAATTCTCCTGCATTTGTTTTGGAAAAAACCTTTACTGTGTTCCCATAGATCCGAACCAAATCTGATAATTTAAAATTTGAATTAAAGGTAAAACGCAGGCTAAAGCCCAAAGCCGAGTTAATTTGCTTTGAAGACCATAGGATAAATTATCCATAAGCAGAGAAAAATTACAAACATCATCAAGGTTGTTCCTTGGGATAAAAAAACATAATTCTGTGAATTAATCCTATACACCCATAGAGTTGAATTTGTTGGTAAAGAAATAAAATATCCATATTCAATTTCTTGCACAATCTTAGGAATACAAAGTTATTTTCTTACTCCCAGGTTACTGGAAACGTGGTCAGGTGAGACAAATTCGGGATGAGTTTAAAGGGAAACAAAAGATACTTTAATCGTTCAATTTTCTTTTTGCAAACAATATTAATAAAATTGTCAGAGGGGGTATTGATCCGAGCCGTGGGAAGGTCATTTACTACTCAAAACCTGACTACAGAAAAGATTGATCTGACGAAGGGTGATAGTTTTATTCTTGTAAGTTGAGTTGATAATCTAATTTGCAGATCTCTATATTTGCACCCTCTAAAAACCCCAAGGCATTTTCATCAATCCTGTAGGCGATGTGGTAGACCAGCCGGATCATACCAGCGTTGATCAAAGCCTTGGTGCAGTTGATGCACGGGAAATGGGTCACATAGCAAGTGCAATTTCGGGTTGATACGCCGTGCAAAGCAGCCTGGATAATAGCGTTGGTTTCGGCATGGATTGTGCGCACGCAGTGCCCATCGACGATCAGGTGTCCGACCTCGTCGCAATGGGGTTGCCCGGAAGGCGAGCCGTTAAAACCGGAAGTAAGGATGCGTTTATCACGCACCAACACACATCCCACAAAGGCGCGATCACAGGTGCTGCGCTCAGATACCGAATAAGCAATTTTCATGAAATATGAATCCCAATCAGGTCGCATGTTTCTACCTCCATTGCAATAATCATAACATAGTCCATTCGGTGTCAGCCATTAATGAGGGGTTTTAATCGATAAGAATTTATTATCATGTTATATTCCTGATGATAGATCAATTCTGATGAGTTTAGAATCAGATATTCATGTAATTAATCTCGCAGTACGGCACTTGGCTGAGGATCTTTTCCCTGCGATGATCCATATAACTTGCACTCCATGAATCGAGGTTTTCCAAATCCATGCTGCGGTGGATCACCATATAAAGGTCAATCTCTCGCAGGCGTAAGAAATGTGGAATCGCTTCTAACCAGTTCGGTTCCAGGATGTTTTCCCTGAGGTAGCCCTTCCAGAAATGAGATAAGAACGTTTCCGCCATTCTTAGATCCTTTGGAGTTCTGCAGTTATGCGGGATGGCATAAAATAATGCCATGGCAATGTCATAAATGAACCAGGCATATTGACAGTCATCAAAGTCAAATAACGTTATGTCACCATCCTCTGAAACGAAAAAATTGCCGCTGTGAAAATCGACATGACATAAACCGTAATTCTCTCTTCCTTTTGGTAGTTGGCGGATAACTTGGATGGTATCCAAATAGGCCTGGAGGATGGGTTCATCCTCTTTGGGAAGGTTTCGTTTGCCTATGGCATACATTTCTGCAAAGTCTCGTTCGATGTCATAACGTGAGAAACGTGGTTGGCTGGGTTGGAATGACTTACTTAAGTGGTGGAGTTTTCCCATGAAGCAGCCCATTAATTCAAATAAAGGTGCTGCCCAGGTATCTCTTGAGGGCGGTTTCCCCTTGGCCTTTGTGAAAAGTGTGGTCAAGAACTGTGACCCGTCCTCAGCCGGGATAGTCTCAACCAAATTTCCAAAGAGCGAGGGGATTACTTTCGGAACGGAAAGGCTGCCCTTGGCAAGGTGGTTGATGAACTCCGATTCACCCTGCACCAAATCTGCTGTGCGATGGGAATTATGCCCGATTCGGAGAATAAATTCTCTGCCTTCTTTGTGCACATTATAGATAAAGCTTTCAAAGCTATCCAGGAGTGTGGTGTTTTCTGGATCAATCTCATAATGTGCCAAGGCGGATGTTGTTATTTCCGAATTGTATATATAGCGGATAAATTTTTCCACAGTTCGCCCGGTTTAAATGAGTTCCACTTTGAACAATTCACTCATTATAATGGAACATATTTCACTTGAGTTGTTGTTGGATCTTCCAGGTATTGAGTCCAAATAGTAGCAGATTTGCTGTCCAGATTCCTGCCATACCCAAAATAACAGCACGTATTTCCACTGTTTTCATCAGGCTTACCAGAATTAAATTCGAAATTTGTGCGCTGGGAAGCCAATTAATTATTGTTTCAAGGAATTCTGGTAAGTCGATCGTAAGGATAAGCGTAATAAAGGCAGGTGCAATAGCCAGGGTGACAATAGCGGACATTGCCAGAGTTGCCTGTTGAAAATTATCAAACAGTAACCCAACCAATAAACCCAGTAATACAGCAAAACAAATCCCGCTTAATGCGGTCAGAATCAGCAACCACCAATGAGCGATGATTCTGGTATTCATAATGATTACTAGAAATGCGCCTAATGATCCGTAGAAAGCTCCCGCCAAGCCTTTGCCAATGATCAGATCAGTGAAACTTGCAGGTGTGACCAGTAATGCATCCAAGGTGTGTTTCTCTTTTTCTACCATCAGTAGATGCGGAACGAGAACGAGTGAGATTGTCATAATTGCATTAATCATTTGTAAGATAAACATCACTTCTGAACCACGTGAATCTTTACCTGGATGAACCTGATTATCGACAAGCGTGATCTGGACGGGACTGCCTGTTATTTGACTGATATGTTTTTCAAAATGCTGAACCAGTTGTTGAGTTTCTTCTCGAGAGGACCAGTGAGCTACAAATCCATCGATAATTATCTGTTCATTGGAAGCAATTTTTTCTGGAAACTCCTCTGGAAGTGATAATCCGATGACTTGACTGCGACCGCTGGCAATTTCATTCCGCATTTCTAATAGACTTTCAGCGGTATAGGCACTGGTTCCTGGCAGCTCTGAAAGATCCCTTGTAAGGGATGAGGGTTGTGAAGAGAAGATAACAGCTTGTGGTTTGCTCTCATTCTGCAAGATAAGGGGGATTAATTGAGATGGCAGTATTAGCAGGAATACCCCGATGATGACTCCTAAAGTTAGATTGTCTTTTATGGCACCTTTGATGTCTTTTAATGCGATGGTCAGGATGATCTTAAGGTGGCTTGGATTTTCATGGCTCATCTCAATCTCCTTTCAGCACTTGCCTTCGTACTGACCATATTGTCAACCCGAGAAAAAGCAATGACAGGCTGACCAGGTAGATGCCCTCAAAGAAATATGCGCTAAACTGTGGTGCGTATGTAAATCCAGTTCGGAGCAAACGTGATAGAGCAACGGTTGGCCACCAATCGATAATTCTCATGATGTTTTCTGGAAAAATGCGGATGACGGAAAAAAATAATGGAAGTATTGTGGGAATAAATAATACCCAGATCCAGATCGTGAGCTGTTGTTTGGTTTGGAATAAAACACCGAGCAATATCCCTGGTGTAACCATTAGAAACATACCGATTAACAGTGCAGAGAGGGTTAATCCCCAATTGATGACGAGAGGTCCGATGAAGATCAACCCGAGAGTGCTTGTCAGCACCGTATAAAAAAGAACGGCGATGGATTTTCCCAATACAAAATGACTCAAATTTGCAGGTGAAACCATCACGGCTTGAAGCGTTCGTGATTCCTTTTCTTCAATGACTAATTGCGGTGCCATAGAAAGACCCATGACTGTGATTTGGATTAACAATCCTGCTGTGGCGATGAAAGTCTTTCCATAGGCGTAATTATCCATTACTGGATAGATGGTAGTTCCAGCATTGTTGATTTCAATGGCTCTATTCCAGAATTGTGATAGCGAGCTTTCAGCTAAAGACGATAGTTCTATAATCTGTGAGGTCTTCATCCAGTAAGGATAATGTGGCTGGAAGGCTAAATGGGTTTCGTCTGTTGAATTAAAATCACCCTCATCCATAATGATCCCCATTGAGGGTGTTTCAGTATCCCGCAAAAGGAATAAAAACGAGTCCATTGAATTAACAACACGCACATTAAGATTAGCTACATCCTCAATTTCATCCAAATTTATCAATTCTTCCAGATCTAAGATAACCATGAGTGGTAGTTCGTCATCCCGGGTTAGTTCAGGCATATAAGTATAGAAAATGATCAGGAAAAGTGACGTGATCACACTGGTGAGGATGACTTTATTCTTCCAGCCATCCAGAATATCCTTCCAGGCGATCGCCAGGATTATCCTGATATCTGTTGAGAAATTTTGGTAAAAACCCTCGCTCATCATAAACTACTTTCCTGGTATTGCCTGGTTAGTTGTATATAAGCATCTTCCAGAGAAGGACCAAATTTGTTTTTCAAGCTTGAAGGCGTATCAATGGCAATGATCTTTCCGTGATCAATAATCGCAACCCTATTGCACAGGCGATCGGCTTCTTCCATGTAATGCGTTGTCAAAAATATGGTCCGATCATCTTGCACCAAAGAGGCTATCATCTTCCGTATTCCGAGGGCGATCAATGGATCCAGACCACGGGTGGGTTCATCCATGAAGATTATTGATGGATCATGGAGTAAGCCCCTGGCAATCAGCAAGCGTTGTTTCATACCGTTTGAATAGGATTTAATTTTTTCATTGGCACGATCATTGAGCCCCACCAAGGATAGAACTTCATCCACACACGTGGGATCTACACCGTAAAGATGACGCATAAAGTTAAGGTTTTCTCTCGCTGAGAGCCTTTCGTATAGGTTTTGATATTCAAATATGACACCAATCTTTGGTTTTAACTTTCCTCGCTCAGAAACAATATCATAACCAGCTACAGACGCTTGACCCGAGCTGGGGAGAAGCTGACCGGTGAGCATGCGTATGGTTGTTGTCTTCCCAGCCCCATTTGGGCCGAGGAACCCAAAAACCTCTCCTTTATGGACAGAGAAACTGATCCCATCCACCGCGAATGTGTTTTTGAACATTTTTGTTAAAGAAGTTGCAATAATTGCTTCCTTCAATTTTACACCTCCTGTTCGTTATTCTATTCTTGTTTTTGCTGGCTAAGTACCAAACCCATGGTAAGTCCGATTGTGACAAATGCAATTAGGAAAATAATCTTCTCTGTGATCAAGAAGATGGTGAATCCAATAGCCATGCCAAACAAGCTGCTCAATATCGGATAAATTAATTTAGGGGTGGTTTTCTCGTTCATTTGTGTCCTTTCAACTAGAAGGTTCATATCCCCAGTATATTTAAATGAAGACTGTGAATCAATAAAAACGCGCCAGAAGGCTTCCTGAGGTGTTGAATGGTGATTTTTGGGGGTTGTACGGTGCAATAGGTTTTTGGGTTAATCGCTAATAATCCAACAATTCCCGTAATTCCGCAGCAGAATTCTTACTCAACGGGATTTCGGTGCGATTAGTATCGTTCAATTTTAAGCTGAAGCTATTTCTGCTGTATGGGATAACCTCACGAACATACTGTAGGTTCACTAAATATGACCGGTGGGCTCGGAAGAAACCGGATCTTTTCAAGCGTTCTTCCAATTCTTGAAGAGTGAATTGTGATGGTAAACGAGAATCTTTTGTCACCAAGAGCGTATGCCCCTGGGATGCCTCTGCATAGAGAATATCTCGTGGATTGAGCAGGGCAACACTGCCTTCAAGTTTGACAGGGATCTTAAATGGAAGGTTATCAACTTCCCCTGATTTGCCGCATTCAACAACCTTTACTATTCGTCCCTGCTTTAGAAAATAAATCCGGGAGCACACATTCTCAATGTAAGTTGAATCCTCATCGAGGATCAAGATCGCTGTCCCATTATCCGACTCTTGGTGGATAAGGTCTTTGATCAAATCTAAAGTATCTTCGTCACACCTAGCAAATGGAGATACCAATATTAGGATTGATGGATGGTGCAAAATGGATCGACCAAAGGCGAGGCGCCTTGCCAGACCTGTAGGTAATTTTCCGACCCTCACTTTTGCTTGATCAGCAAGGCCGATGTAATTTAGTGTCTCGGATATCCTGTTTTGTGACAGACCGTATAGTTTTGAGAAAAATTGCAGGTTCTTTTCAGCGGATTGGTTGGCATATAATCCATCCTCTCGAAATAGGACACCCACATTTTCCATGAGCTTTTGTTGGTGCTTAGTGGGAACTAGCTTATTGAGTGTTATTTCTCCAGCGGATGGCGGTGTTTTCCCGATCAGCAGATCGAGTAAGATATTAAGACCGCTGTCAGTTGTTCCGATGATGGCAATTATTTCACCGGCTTTAACTTGGAGCTCACTTAAATCTAAAATTGTTCGGCCACCTTTAATTTTTGAAAGATTCTTGATATAGATCATAGAAACCTCTCACACTGTGAGATATTCGTTATCAGATAAAGTAGAGAGATAAAATTATCTTTTATAAAAAATAAATCTTATATAAATTGTAATAGTAAATCTCATGAGTGGTATCTTGCCACTAAAAAGATGTCCCGGAATTACCTCTTTGATCTTGATTTACTGGATATAGGATGGAGCCCATTTTCTGCTTAACAAAATAACTTGCTGAGATTCTTATTTTGTCACAAAATCCCTTTTGATCGGTCTGTGCTTTTCTGTTTTTTCCTGTTATAAAACACGAAATATCTCTTAAGATTATTGATTATTATAATTATTTGGTACTAGCTAATCTGGATTAACCATCAAAATATCTAATCAATTTGGATTTATCATGATGAAACGGGACACCTTCGACCTCAATCATTTCGTCAAAGCGCAAAATGGTGTTTACTATAGGGTAGTACTGGAATTAAGGCAGGCGATAAAGCAAACGCACTGGATGTGGTTCATCTTTCCTCAAATCACTGGTTTGGGAAAAAGCACACGATCTCAAAAATATGCCATCAAGAGCCTGGATGAAGCGTCTAAGTATCTCAATCATCCAACTCTGGGGGAAAGGTTGTTTGAGTGCGTTGAAATTCTAGTTGGGATTGAAGGCAAAACAATTCATGAAATCTTTGGCTCCCCGGATGATCTCAAACTCAGGTCCTTAATGACCTTGTTTGCTGGGATTGCCAGCCCAGGGTCTGTTTTTGACCAGGTCATTGAAAAATATTTTCAGGGGGATGTTTACTGGCATACTCAAAAACTTTTACAGAAGAACAAAGGAAATAATTAATCAATTAAGTTTGGAAATTTTAACTGGCCATTTCCCGATAATCGTAAATCATCAATAAACTGTTGTGATTTTGTTTTAACATTGCACATCCAGTTAATAATCCAAGCTGGTAGGGATGACCCATCATTTTTCCACTTGAATCATCACTCGGGTATACTAAGTCATTAGTGGAAGAAATTTTGGAAATTTACCAGGAATAGCAAATGGTCATTATTGAAGAGTATCTTTCTCTAATCATTTATTTTCTCTTATTTGCAGTGATAAAAATCAGCGAACGGGCAGTATTAATCCGCCCAGAAAATCACATCCGGAAAGGCTGGGGAGATTGGACCGTCTGGCTGATCCTGATCCCTTTATGGATCGTATTGATCGGACCAGTTTTGGAATTTATTTTTCTCGGTCACCGACCTGAGTTGTGGGAAATGATTTTCGGTGGCGTGCTTTTTATTGCGGCGGGTTTTTTCTCAATCAAAGGCTACATGGATCTTCAACATGGTTTTACCAAAGCCATTGAATTAGAAGATACCAGCCTGGTGGTGACTGGGTTATATCATG
>Ga0207796_1000140_pt1 | contig 31319 bp, 29 predicted proteins | sample Pon1CUnioCityCA_6_FD_187274 | JGI IMG/M metagenome (GOLD analysis project Ga0207796, IMG submission 187274) | Marine sediment microbial community from Union City, CA, USA - Pond 1C Sediment 1 (SPAdes) | ecosystem: Environmental > Aquatic > Marine > Intertidal zone > Salt pond sediment ... | reverse complement strand
AGGTGATCAGAAACATGCTGCCATTGCACATGCACTTCATCCATCAACAAGGTGGTACCGACCGCGATCTGCTTTTGATCCACACTTGCCGTGACCCCTTTGCCGGCGACTGCCTGGAAGTCTTCTGGTTCAATTAGCGCTATTCCCCGTCCCCGCGCTTCCTGGACAATCGAGTACCCTAATGGGTGCTCAGACCGCTGTTCAACAGAACCAGCATAGAATAGCAGTTTGTCTTCAGTCAAGGCTTCCTTTGGGTCACCAATTACTAAAAGATCCGTCAGTACTGGTTCCCCATGAGTAATGGTCCCGGTTTTGTCTAAAACCACACTGGTAATGGCGCCAGCTCGTTCCAAAGCGCCGCCTGATTTAAAGAGAATACCCTGTCTGGCTCCGCGGCCAGATCCAACCATGACAGCTGTGGGCGTTGCCAGGCCCATTGCGCAAGGACAGGCTATTAACAATACCGCCACCGCATTCAGCATCGCCCGCGCAACATGGCTGTTATCAGACCCGATAGCTGGCGGGATAAGGAACATCCAGATTAAAAAGGTGACCAGCGCTACCAGGATAACCGCTGGAACGAAAACCGCTGACACTCGATCAGCTATGCGCTGTATAGGCGCTTTGCTGCCCTGGGCTTCTTCCACTAACTTGATGATCTGTGCCAGGGCGGTATCCTTGCCGATCTTTTCAGCTGCAAACTTGAGTGTTCCCTGCATGTTGATGGTGCCGCCATAAACCAGGTCATCGACTTGCTTGTCCACAGGCAGAGATTCACCGGTCAGCATGGATTCATCAACAGCTGAAGCGCCCGATATCACCGTTCCATCAACAGGTATCTTTTCTCCGGGTTTGACAATCAGCGTATCCCCAACCACGACCTCAGAGACATCGATCTCAACGGTGCCCTCATTCCGGACAACTGTTGCCCGGTCAGGACTGAGCTGAAGCAGCTTTTTGATCGCCTGGCTGGTCCTGCCCTTGGCTTGGATTTCCAGGAATTTCCCGACCTTGATCAAAGTGATGATCATCGCTGAGGTCTCGAAATATACATGGTCCTGGTACAAGCCGAACAGGATCGGTATCGAATACAAATAAGCAGCGGTAGATCCCATGGCCACCAACACGTCCATATTCGCGGACCCATTTCGGATGGAATTAACGGCTCCCGTGTAATATCGTTTGCCGACAACAAACTGGACAGGAGTGGCCAGGGCCCACATCAGCCAATTCACCCAGGGCTGAAATGCCCAGGCACCAAGCAAGCCAAAATCTCGCGACATGGAGAGCACAAACAACGGCACTGTTAAAACCAGCCCCAACAGCAGCTCTCGCTTATGTTTGCTCATCTCACGCTGACGAGCTTGCTCTTCCACATCCAGGTCCCCATCATCGATGATCTCGGCCGTGAAACCAGCGTCGCTAATGATCCGCTTCACATCAGTCAGAGTAATCATAGTGGGCACGAATTTCACCCGAATCTTCCCGACCACCCAATTGACTATCACATAAGTAATGCCATTTTCGCGCTCCAGGGCTGATTCCAGGGCAGCGGAATCCTGATCGCTATCCAATCCTTCAACAAGGATCTCTGCTTCACCCACCGCGACATCATAACCAGCGCGCTGGATCCTACCAATGACCTCAGAGATCGGGCTGTCCTGTTCCCGGGAGACAAAGGTTGCTTTTTCTGTTGAAAAATTCACATTGACCTGGTCAACTCCAGGCACTTTCTTGATATTTCTTTCTACAGCTGCCGCGCAATTTGCGCAATCCATACCAGTAATTGGCAGCGTAAGCTTACTCTCTTCCTGCATTCATCCTCCCTCTAAGAAGGTGCATTAATTTTCTTTGACCGGATAGTTGATCTCCTGCAGCAGTGCTATCAATTGCTCCTCCGAGGCGGGATCCTGAAATTCAACCACAGCAGTCCTGGATTCTTCGTCCGCCCTGACATTAATCACACCTTCGATTTCACTCAATTCCATTTCAATGGTCCTCACGCAATGACCACAGGAAATGCCCGGAATCTGGTAAGTCACTTTATTCATCTGCGCTCCCTTTTTATACCTTGGTCGCGGCCTCAAACACTTCGACAATTTCCTGCAAAACCCGCTCCTGATCTTGTTTGTCCTCCCCCCGGATTGCCGCTATCAAACAGGAATTCAGATGGTCTTCGAGGATATTAATGCTGATTTTATTCAAGGCCGCTTGAATGGCGTTGATTTGCCTGATGACGTCGATGCAATAAGCATCTTCATCCAGCATCCTCTTCACGCCGCGGATATGACCTTCAACAGTTTGCAATCTTCTCACATTATCTATTTTTTCTTTCATAAGTTACCCCCTCCCTGGGGGGATGGGTAACAGTATACCGGAAATTCTTGCGGGTGTCAAATACCTGCAAGTACCTTGTGACATTTTAGCTGCGCAGCTACCAAAAAACCCGATTGCTCGGGTTTTTTGGTAGCACCTTACGGGAGGGCTGTTTCAAAAGCCTCCCGAAATTGATCCTCTGTGACAGGTCCAACCCATTGTTGGATTATATTCCCCTCCCCGTCCAGTAAGAAGAATTGGGGTTGATACCTGAACCCAAGTTGGTTCTTGAATTCATCATTTCTGTCATCATCGATATCCAAATAAACGAAATTGATCTGACCTGCGTATTCAGACTCAAGCCCATGCACGATGGGCGCCATTGCTTGGCAGCTCGGTCACCAGTATGCGAATAACTCCACCAGCTGGAGTCCACCGGATGCCAGATTGACTGCTCCAGGGTCTGTGCTGTCCAACGCTGGCCTTGGAGTCGGAAGATCCATGATCGCTTCCGTGCTTTCGGCTTCGCCTTCAACAGTGGCAGGCAGCTCCTGCTCCTGTTCCACGATCTCTGTCGGCTGATCAGCACTGGTTGGTGCCATTGGGGTATCTGCCTGAGGGTTTTCAGAGCCTGCCAGGCAGCCCCCGGTCAGGAGCACCGCGCTCAGGACCAAACTTAGTAAGACTTTTTTATTTTTCAAAATGCCTCCTCTGGTTGCGCCGTTTGCTTTTCCTAAGATTATCGCTGCCTACCTCCTTCTTCAGAACACTTGCTGGTTGCTTGACACAGCAGTGCTTGAAGACTACACTGGTGTTCACGAATATTCTGATGCCTGCTGGACAAAAAACCTTACATGAAGATACCTAAAATAATTTTAGTAATCACTCTCCCGCTGATCCTCTTGGCATGGATTTGGTTTTCCCGCGTTCCGCCATCAGCTCAGGTGCCAGCATCCATTGCGGCCCCCAGAGAGGATTTTTTAGCCCCCCTTTTCACGCTAGAGACTTTCAGAGGTGGTGAAATTGACATCGCAGATCTCAAAGGGCAGCCCTTGATTTTAAATTTCTGGGCAAGTTGGTGTCCTCCCTGCCGGGCTGAGATGCCTGATTTCCAGCAAGCCTGGGAGGAATACCGCGATTCAGGACTGGTGATCATTGGGGTAAACGCCACCTACCAGGATTCCCTGAATGAAATGCAAAGTTTCATCGCATCAAATCAACTCACATTCCCCATCCTGTTAGATACGAGGGGCAGTGTCTCGTCCCTGTACCAGGTGCGCTCGCTGCCCACCACATTTTTCATCAACAGCGAAGGAGTCATCACCAAAACAATAATTGGCGGTCCCATCCCACTTTCTCTGCTCAGGGTGGAGGCTGACCAGCTTCTCATGGACAATTACCATGCTCCCGATCCTTGATCTCGGCCCCCTCAGTCTGCCCATACCTCCCCTGGTTTTGCTGTTAGGGTTCTGGCTGGCCTCCACGCTTGCTGAAAAACAAGCCTCAAAATCAGGCGCTGACCCAGAAATCATCTCCAAGATCACCTGGGTTGCAGTCGCCGCCGGCCTGCTTGGAGCCCGGCTATCCTTCATTGCCAGAAATATGTACGCTTTCCGCGGCCAGTGGGCTTCCGTTTTGTCCTTGAACCCCGCCCTTCTGGACATATCAGGCGGCTTGGTGATTGCAGCCGCAGCGAGTTTCTACGTCGCTTCAAAAAACCAGCGGGGCGACTGGTCCTTACTGGATCAATTTGTCCCATTCATCGCCCTGTTCATGCCAGCGATCTACATAGCGAATTTTGCTTCCGGGGCCGGATACGGCACAATGACCGATCTTCCCTGGAGAATTGAGATCTGGGGAGCACAAAGGCACCCGGTCCAGCTGTATTACCTGCTCTCCAGCCTGGTCGTCTTTACTATTTTGGAGATAAGAAAAGACACTGACCCAAATCCTCCGGGGTCCAGAATGCTTTCCTTTATCATTTATACCGCCGGGTATATAACAATTTTCTCAAGATTCCAGGACCCAGGCGGGAATCTTGTGGGAAGTTTTAGAACACTGCAGTTAACTGCCTGGGCCGTGTTCACAATCGCTATGCTCATTGCCTATCAGCAACAACACCGTGAGGATAAAAATGCTTCTAGCTGACCGCAAGATCCTGATCACAGGGGCAGCACGCCGCATTGGCAGATCCCTGGCGCTGGCTGCTGCCAGAGAAGGCGCCAACCTGATCATCCATCACAACCAATCCGCAGCTGAAGCAGCCTCACTGCAAAAGGAAATTGAAGATCTTGGCACCCAAGCTGTGATCTACCAGTGTGATTTTTCCTGTCCAGAAGAGGTCCAGGATTTTGCCAACCAGGCATTGATGAACGGCGATGTGGACTCAATTGTCAACAATGCATCGATCTTTTCTGACCAGGATTGGGAAACTACTTCTGTCGATTCCTGGAACAGGCACCAGCAGATCAATTTGCTTGCACCATTCCTGATCAGCCAGGCTTTCGCACAGCGATTGCCCAGCAGCCAACCAGGCCGGATTATCAATATCCTCGATTGGCGAGCTCTGCGGCCCGGCCCTGACCATCTTCCCTATACGATCAGCAAAGCGGGGCTGGCAGCTTTGACTAAATCCCTGGCGATCAGCCTGGCCCCTAACATCATTGTCAATGGCCTGGCGCTGGGAGCGATCCTGCCCCCAAGTGACGGGTCCGAGGTGGAAGACCTGGTCAGCTCGCTGCCTGTACCTCGCTGGGCAGATTTAGAGGAAGTGGAAGACGCCATGATCTTCTTGCTCAGCGGTCCGGATTACATCACTGGAGAGATCATCCATGTTGATGGCGGCAGGCATTTGATATGACCAACATCCCATCCAGTTTCAAGAGGAGGGCTTTATGGACAAAGTGATCATTAAAAACCTCATCGCCCGGGGAATAATCGGGGTCTATGATTGGGAGCGGGATAAACCCCAGGAGATCTCCATCAATATCATTTTATATGGGGATATCAGCGAAGCAGGGAACACGGATGATATTGAAGACAGCATCAATTACAAGACCGTTGCAAAGGGAGCCCAATCCTTAGCAGAGAACTGTCAGCGCTTGACTGTAGAAGCCCTTGCCCATGATATCGCCAGTTTTTGCTTGGAGACCCCAGGGGTTCAGAAAGTCGCTGTCCGGGTCGAAAAACCCGGAGCTGTCCGCTTCGCGGAATCTGTGGGAGTAGAAATTGAACGTTCCAAAGACTGACGAGCTGCCCGCGGTCCTGATCAGTCTGGGCAGCAACATCAATCCGGAAAAGAACATCGTCAGAGCAAGGGTTCTATTAGCTGGGGATTTTCCCGGGGTAAAATTCTCCTCCATTTGGGAATCACCGGCCGTAGGCAGCAGCGGCCCCAATTACCTCAACAGCGCCGCCCTGATCCAAACCTGCCAATCACTGGACACCCTGAAAGCCAGGATCATCAGGCCTATTGAAAATCAGCTTGGCAGAATTCGGACTGCTGACAAATTCATGGACAGGACCATTGACCTGGACGTGCTGATCTATCATCATCTGGTGGTTGATGAAGAACTATGGACCCAGGCCCATCTGGCAGTACCTGCAAGCGAATTGTGGCCCGATTTCTCAAACAGCGCGACTAATAAAACCCTCCGCGAGACAGCAAAAGAGCTTTTAGGAAGCGCAGAAATCATCCAGCGATTTGATTTATCGGATTAACGATTTGATCAGAACTGCAGCGGGGTTGCTCCCCGGGAAATATTATCCAAAAATTCTTGTCTCGTGGACAGCTTTGTCCGGAAGGCACCGTACATGGTCGAGGTTGTCATCCGGGCGTCATGTTTTTTCACCCCGCGCATCACCGAGCAAAGATGCAAGCCTTCCAAGACGACTGCCACCCCTTTAGGATGTAACAACTCGCTGATCAGGTCTGCGATCTGCCTGGTCATACGTTCCTGCACTTGCAGCCTGCGGGCAAACATATCCACAATACGGGGGATCTTAGAGAGTCCGATGACTTTTCCATCCGGCAAATAAGCTACATGCGCTCTACCCAGGAAAGGCAGCATGTGATGTTCGCAAAGGCTATAAAATTCTATATCTCTGACAATCACCATCTCATCGTAAGAAACCTCGAAGATGGCTTCATTTAACAGCTCAATCGGATCTGTTCGGTAGCCGCTCAATAACTCTTGATAAGAATTTGCTACACGCAATGGTGTGCGGACCAACCCTTCTCGATCAGGATCCTCCCCGATGGATTCCAGAATTTCTTCCACCGCTTTGAGGATTCGCTGATGGTCAATCTCTCCCCCAACCAATCCTGCGATGCGCTCCAAGATATCTCTGTCTTCGTGCATCAGCTGCTCCTTTGCTTTAGGTTGTGCAATCAAGTAAAGCTAGTCTATGACAAGCCGGTATGCAAGTCAAGCTTGACTTTATTTAACAACGAAAGCGAAGGGCATTAGCCCTTCGCTTTTCTCTATTGTTAATCAAGTTATCCGATCACGGGTTGGATAAGACCCAGCGTGCCGTCATGGCGCCGGTAAAGTACGTTGATGGCTTCTGTTTGGGCATTATAAAATACAAAGAAGTTCGTATGCCCCAACAGTTCCATCTGCTCGATAGCTTCCCACTCATCCATCGGCCGCAGCGAGAATTGTTTCCTGCGGGCGATTACTGGAGGTTCATCGAAATCATCCGCTTCAAAAAGCTCCTCACTCTGATCCACCCCCTGCTTCCAGCGCTGACTGCGTTTTCCTTTGAATCTGCGGATCCGCTTCTGCAAGGTGTCCACTGCTAAGTTAAGTGCACTGACAATATCAGCTGAGCGCTCCTCCGCCCTGAGAATGAAACCTTTGCCCTGCACAGTAATCTGTACAACTTCCCGTTCGTCAAGATTACGGGCATTGGTGCTGGCAACATCTACCCTGGCCTCGATTATGTCATCCAAATATTTTCCCAGCCCAGTGACTTTTCTTTCAATTTGATCTCTGACATCATCACTAATTGAAATATTACGAGTAAAGATCATTACCTCAAGTGCCATGCAAACCTCCTTTGTGATATTTTAGCATCAATCTTTTCAGAGATGGGAAGACCGAGCCAAAGTCAATCCAAAAACTTTAGCGGCTCCGCCATCGATCAGGGCCTGGGCACAAGCGTTAAGTGTGGCACCGGTGGTAACCACATCATCGATCACCAGTATGGTTTTCCCGGCTGCCAGCTTCCGATTCCCCCAAAATGCGTCTGCCATATTCTCCTCTCGTTCAGATAAACTCAACCCTACTTGCTGCCTGGTAATTTTCTCGCGGACTAAAGCCTGTCGGGAATATGGCAGACTGGCTTGCCAGGATATTGGCTTCGCTAACAGTTCTGCCTGATTATATCCCCTCTGCCGCCGCCTGGTTTCATCCAGTGGCACCGGGACGATCAAATCAATTTTCCACTGATATCTCTCCAAAAGCTTCACCAGCGGTTGCGCTAAAATTTCCCCCAGCCCGCGATCCTGGTAGTATTTCAATTGGTGAATTGCGCTCTGGAGGGGTTCTGCGAACACTCCCCAGGACCGGACAGCGGTGTATGCCACCCGCTGTTCCCGGCAGCGGGGACAGATCACCTCGCCAGAATGATAAAGAAGATCGCCACAAATTTGGCAGATGGGTCCAGTTATGAGTTGCGTGTTTTCAAAGCAGGTTGGGCAGTATCTATCCCCCCACGAACCACAACCCGCACATCTAGGAGGAAACAGCACATCAATAATTTTCCATCCTAGTTTGTGCAACCGAGACTGCATGCTTAATTCCTCGGGATTAAACCAGGTCGCTGTCTTGAATTTCCTTAACCGCCAAACATTCCCGCCAACGCTGAGTCTTTCAGCTGCAGTCCTGCCGGCCCCAACAAGATGATCAGCAAGGAAGGGAAGATCAAGAGCGCCATCGGGAACAGCATCTTCACCGGGGCCTGCTGGGCTTTTTCTTCCGCAATTTGTCGGCGCCGAGTACGCATCTGGTCAGACTGGATGCGAAGGACCTTGGCCATACTTACACCCAGCTGCTCACTCTGAATGATGGCAGCCACAAAACTCGTCATCTCAGAGATACCAATCCGGTCGGCCATGTTTCGGAGAGCGACGCGCCTGACGTTGCCCAGCTGAATTTCCCGCAGTGCTCTGGCGAACTCGTCTGCCAAAGCATCCTCCCATTTCTCAGAAACGCGGGTCATGGCAGCGTCAAAACCCAAGCCAGCCTGGACACAGATAGTCAGCAGGTCCAGCGCGTCAGGCATCGATTTCCTGATATCGTTCTGCCGGGTGTTGATTTTGCTCTGCAGTAGAAGCTGAGGCATAAAGAATCCTATCAAAGAAAAAACACCTGTCATTAACAGTTTGCGCCCCCAAGTCCACTCCATGGATCCCATAGAAAACACGAACAGCAGCAAACCGCCAACGCCTACAGCCGCTATGAATCGAGAAGCCCAGAATAAGGTTGGGTCAAGGCCCGGGGGATTCCCGGCAAGCTCCAGTTTCTTTTCAGTTTGCTCAATGGCATTCTGAGGTGTAAAGCGCTGGGTGATTTCACCGATCTTTTGCACAATAGGAACGATCACTCTTTCCACAATAGGCTGTGAAAGTTCGATTTCCTCCAGCGTGACCTCTTCGCCGCGGGAAATATATTCGTGCAAACGCTCATCAAGCGGGGATTCTTCCCGCCTGTTCCGCAACCCAACGATGGTCAGTGAAGCAGCTAATATCAAAACAATACCTATGAAAATCCAAATATAGATATTCATTTTTTCTCCAAATCCTCTAAACTTCGATGTCAGCCAGCTTGTTCATGGCCAGATAACCAGCAAAAACCATCACTGCTGCTATGCCCAGCATAATCCCCCCGCAAAGCAAGTTTCCGGGTAAAAAGAAAGTCATCAGATAATCACGATTCGCAAACCAGAGCAAACCCATCAGGATCAATGGCAGCATGGCCAGGAATCTGCCTGAATAGATCACCTGAGAAACCAGCACTTTGATCTCGCCTTTGATCTTGATCCTTTCCCGAATCGTATAAGAGATGGTGTCCAGGATTTCAGCCAGGTTGCCACCGACTTCCCGCTGCACGTTGATAGCGGTGATGATCAAGTCCAGGTCATCACTTGGAATCCGCCGGTGAAGGTTATTGAGGGCTTCTTCCATTCCCAGCCCGAGCTGCATCTCTTTGACCACACGGCCAAACTCGACCGATAGCGGCGGCGGTAGTTCTTTACTGACAGCTTCCATCGCCTGCAGAGTGGAGTAGCCAGCCCGCAAACCATTAACTACCAGGTTCAACATATCAGGGAGCTGATTGCCAAAAGTAGTCAGGCGTTTATTTTGCTGCCGGCGCATGTAGAATCGGGGCAAAAAGGCGCCGACAACAACGCCGATCAAAGCAGAAATGATGTTTTGACCCCCGATCGCCCAGGCAAAGAATCCCAACAGGAAAGCAGCAATCACGATCGCTGCCACATACTCTGCTGGACGCAATTTCAGGTCTGCTTGGGCCAGGTTCTTAGCAATCCGATCCCCGAATTGGGAGCCTTCAAGCTGCTTATCAATCCATTCCGCGATGAATGAAGTTTTTTGCTCTTCAGCCATTGCGACTGCGTCTTCAAATTCTTCTTCGACATAATGGGAAAATCGATCTTCAAGAATGGCTTGCTCATCGCGCACAGTGATCACGATGCCTACGACAAGCAATCCTCCTGCTAAAATTCCTCCGATTATCAGTATTGTCGTCATCATGGGTATCAACCTCTATCAAAACCTGGGAGGTTATGCACCGGCGCGTTTGGAGAAGATCGATGGCGGCAGATGAATGCCATGGGCTTCAATTTTATCCATGAACTTAGGGCGCAACCCGGTAGGCACCAATTCCCCCAGCACTTTGCCGTCTTCGATAGCAGTCTGCTCAAATCGGAAAACATCCTGCATGGTGATCACATCACCTTCCATGCCGATCACCTCAGTGACATTGACTACTTTTCGGGACCCATCCTGCATTCGGCTTTGGTGTATGATCAGGTCGATCGCAGAGGCGATTTGCTCCCGGATCGCTCGGACCGGCAGGTCCATACCCGCCATCAGCGCCATAGTTTCCACTCTTGCCAGGGTATCGCGCGGAGAGTTGGAGTGAGCCGTTGTCAATGATCCATCATGACCCGTGTTCATGGCCTGGAGCATGTCCAAAGATTCCTCACCACGAATCTCACCGACAATGATGCGGTCTGGCCGCATACGCAGGGTGTTGATGACCAGCTGACGGATGGTGACCTCACCCCTACCTTCAATATTGGGGGGCCGGGATTCCAGGGTAACAACGTGATCCTGCCGCATCTGGAGCTCAGCCGCGTTTTCGACGGTGATGATGCGCTCATCATTAGGTATAAACCCGGACAAAACATTCAACAGCGTCGTTTTACCGGAGCCCGTACCGCCTGAAATGATGATGTTGAACCGGGACTTGACCGCAGCCTCCATGAATAAAACCGAGCTGGGTGTGAGACTGCCAAAATCTATCAGCTGTTCAACAGTGAAAGGGTCTTTAGAGAATTTTCGGATGGTCAGGCAGGGGCCGACCAGCGAGATAGGGGGAATAACTGCATTAACACGCGAGCCATCTGGCAAACGAGCATCCACATAGGGGCTGGACTCATCAATGCGCCTGCCGAGCGGTGCCACAATGCGGTCAATAATACGCATCACGTGCTCATCGCTCTCGAAAGTGATCGGTGCCCGGTGGATCTTACCCACTTTTTCAAAATAGCAGGATTTTGCGCCGTTCACCATGACTTCTGTGATCTCATTGTCTTCTAACAGCGGCTGCAAAGGTCCAAAGCCAAGGATTTCTGCTGCGATCTGTTCGAATAAGCGGTGTTTTTCCTGGCGGGATAAGACTATGCTTTCTTCAGTCAGGATCTGCTCAAACAGCTCCCTGATCATACCGCGCACTTTTTCCACTTCAGAGACATCAATGGAAGGGTCCAGCTCTGCAAGCAGTCTGTTCTGGACCCGCACCTTTAAATCAGCATAAGTTTCGTCTTGAGCGTCCTTGCGCGGAGGTGAAACGCGCCTGGCCTCCAATGTCCCCAGCCGCGATCCCCCTCCAGCGGCCGGTTCTTCAGAGCCAGTTTGTTTACCCTGTTCAATTCTTTTTAAAAGAGACATAGTATCTCCCTATCATAATCCCTTAATCTAAAACGCTAAGTTTCTTCAACACGAGCCTGTTCCAGCTGTGATAATCTTTCCCTGACCTTGCCCACCAATTCCAATACGCCTTTGCCGATATCTTTTGATTTACCATCCCCCATCATAAAAGGCACGCCCCTATTCACTCCTGGCACAACTACTTCCTTGTCCTCAAGCAATACACAGGAAATTTCATGGCCCAGGTTGTGCCCCACTTTCTCGGGTGAAATAGCGACTTGTTTATCAAATCTATTCATGACCAGGAGGATTTTTTCTTTACTTATTCCCAATCGGGACACCAGCAATTGCAGCACTGCCCTGGTATTAATGATCGCCGGGATATCCTGGGAGGACAGCAGCACTATTAAATCACAAGCGTCAAGAGATTCAATGGTCTGATCAGCCAGATAGGAATTGGTATCCACAATCACATAAGAGTACATGCGCGCCAGGTATTGAAGCACCTTCACTAAATTCGCGCTGGATACCTGCTCGCCGTCCTCCGGCGTGGGAGGTGCAGCCACGATGTCAACACCTGAATCTCGATGATGCAGCACCACGTCCTCTACCAGCTCGCTGTCCAGCTGCTCTACGTTTGGCGTCAGATCCACAATCGATGTCCGTCCACGTTCGTTGAAAAACACCTGGACATCCCCAAACTGCAGGTTTGCATCAACGATCACCGCTGGAGTTTCCGCGCTGTGCAAAGCGACCGCCAAATTTGCTGCAACGGTTGTTTTTCCCACACCACCTTTTGGACTGTAGATGGTGACAATCTTACCCAGGCTGGAAAGCTGTATGGTTGTAGACCGGGGGTCAACAAGACCTCCTGTTCCCCGACTGATAAACTGCACTTCAGTCCTGATAGCTTTGGCTTTAGCGCCCGCCCGCCGGATGACAGAGACCAATTCATCCGATTTTGGCGGTTTGGTCAGGAAATCTCGCGCGCCAGCCAGCATTGCCCGGCGCATGTAATTGGTGTCGCCTTGCACAGAGAGGATGACAATCTGCGATACCGGCGCTTGCTCCTGGATGCGTTCTGTGGCTTCAATGCCATCCATATCTGGCATGTTGATATCCATGAGCACCACATCAGGATCAAGCGCGATGGTTTGCTTGATCGCGTCCTGTCCAGTCCTGGCTGTTCCGACCACATTGATATCGTTTTCAAACTGCAGCAGCCGGGCGACATTTTTTCTGGTCTCTTCCTGATCATCGACGATCAGGACATTGAATTCATCAGACATACGGTCCTTTTATACACATTATACGCCGTGTTGTTGGCTGTTTTTAAGGGGCTGCCTGGGGAGCCTGTGGGTTTTCACCAGGCACCGGGACCTTATCTACCCGTGGCGCCAAACCATAAGGCAGTTTTGCCGGCAGTGGAATGGCATAATTATCCAGGAAGTATTGAATGGTTGCTGTCTGGGTGTCAATGACCGTGCTGTCGCCAGCAGATCGGAGCGCCAGGCTGATGTCGACACCACTGTTGATCAAATACGTTAAGTTGACAGCCTCCTGCGGCGTGAGTATCAGGGTGATGTTGTCGGGCGGTTCAACCTCAGGAGGAGGAGGTGCTTCCTCGCCTTCCGCTGGGGGCGTGACAACATCTGCTTGTTCCACATCCTTGACACCCTCTTCTTCAAATTCGAAATCACCCACATGGAGCACAGTCGCGCTGGGGATGATGATTTGTGTTACCAGACGGGGTCGTTGGGCCTCAGAAGGTACTACATAGAAATTCTCATTGTCCAGGTCCCCTGAGCGTTCTACCCGGCCTTCATCACCGCCTCCACCTGTGACTTCTGTGGTTAATCTGGGAGGCCCGCCTTCTGCACCAAGCGAGATGCTTGACCCATATACCAGGGCGGTTGAGTTAGGCAGTTTGGTTTGGTAATCAGCATCCAGATCAATAAATTGCATGGAAGCAATCACCACCACCCTATCTCCTGGCCGCAGGGCGTAAGAAACACTGGCCAAACGGTTGATAGGGATGGATTTTGCAACCAGTCCGTCAGGAATGGACAGTGACGCCACGGATCCTGCTGAGGACAACTGGGCCGCGGAATCAACCAGCATATTGACTGTGAGCGGAATACCGCTGTCGAGGTCAAATTTTGCTTGCCGGCCCACTACCTGTGCCAAATCAGTGAACATGCTTGAGATCACGAGATCACGCGGCAGCGGTATCAAACCCAAAACGGTCTCATCAAGGACTGTGCCCCGAGGAGCGTTCTGAGTGATTACTACGATATCCACCCGATCCGGTTCCGCAACCTGCGTAGGCACTGCTTCTGGACCTGCGGGTTGTGGACTGAGGAAACGAGTATAAAGCAAATACCCCCCTGCAACTAACAAGATCAAGATTAAGCTTAAATAAAGGAATACCCTACCGCGTCGCATAATGACCTCCTGAATTGATGCTTGATTGATCCACCATTATTTTACCGCATAAAAGAAGTCAATTCCTGATATTCATCTCTCAACCATAGTTTAACGGAAAATTCAGATATTTTCTACTAATAGGCATTGCAATCCTGTCAGGTGTCAGGCTGTATTATAGGCTAGCTACAAAGCAAAACCCTACCAGTTGGTAGGGTTCAGCATATGTGACTAAAGAGGCGGTCACTCGCCTTGAACCACAGGGTTCAATTAGATGTTTTGAACGATGTTGCTGAAGATGTTGCCAATCGCGGGGCCAAGCAGGGAGAGAATAACAATCACTACAACAGCGACTAATACAAGAATGAGCGCATACTCTACAAGCCCTTGGCCTTTTTCCTTCGGTGCGAATAACATGGTTTTTACCTCCTATTATGAGTATTTCCGTCGAGGTGTATGCGAACCTGTCAGGTTGGTGTGCCCATTATAAAGAACAAAGTTTCAGATTGCAATAAGGTTCTCCTTACAATTATGCAAAGACATCCTGGCCCTCTGCGGCAAGGGGAATTGTGAACCCGACCCGCGTCCCCTGGCCAATTGCGGTGTCTATGTTGAACTCACCTCCCAAGATATCCACCCGCTCTTTGATCACCTTGATGCCCATGCTGTCTTCCAGCGCCTGTTCCATATTAAATCCCTTGCCATCATCCTCAACATCGACGATCACCTGGTCTTCTCCGGTGTCTATATGGGCCCTGACAGTGGTGGCGCCGCTGTGCCGGGCAGCGTTGCTGGCGAGCTCCTGCATCGCCCGAAAGATCATGATCTCTAAATAACTGTCCAGGCGCCTTTCCGTGCCGGACGCTGTGAAATGAACCTCAAGTTCATTTTGTTCCTTGTAGGCGTCAAAATAATGCCGCAAGGTGGGGATCAATCCCAAATCATCCAGCATCATGGGGCGCAGCTCAAATATGAAATCCCGGACCTTGGTGAAAGTTGTATTGGCTGTGGCTTTGAGCTGATCCAACTCATCCCGGGCCTGGTCCAGGTCCATGTCAAACAAACGTTGAGCGATTTCTACCTGGAGGATGAAGTTCGATAGGGCTTGTGCTGGGCCATCATGCATCTTATTAGAAAGCCGTTTCCTTTCCACTTCTTGTGCCTGGATCACTGACTCCACAAATTCAGCGGGGTCAATTTCTTTTTCTCCGCCTTCTAATAATGGGGTCCGGTTCAAGAAATCTGTCATGTCCTGCAGTTCCAGGATCGTCTCCTGGAGGTAGCCCTGTTCTGATTTCAATTTATCCATCTGGCCCCGCATGACAAACAAGCGCTGCTGAGCATCCAGCGCTTCATCATAGGCATCTCTCACTGCCGCTGAGCTAAACTCTTCGGTTTTGTCTTTGACCTCTTTGATCTTTGAGGAATTGACAATATTCCGCTGGGCGAGTTTGTCAACTTCAGCCTGGCTCTGCTGAATTTTCGTGGTGACATTGGCCAATTTTTGTTCAGCAGTTTGGATCTTTTGTTCGATCGACTCTATCAACTGCTCGGTATTTTTCTCTGCCTCTTTATCTTTAAAGACCATGGCATTTCTCCTACTTTAATACAGCATTCTACTTTGAGAGTATAGCATAGGTAATCCCTGCAAGCAATTTATGTCTTTGTTAGGTACCCCACTCAGATCAATCCCCTTTTGACCGCCAAAGATAAACAGTCATCTCGTCCATGCCAAATAACGGTGAAAACTCCCCTCCGCTTTCATATACTGGATCAAGATCCTTGACCAGTTCCGGATACCAGCTGGGAAATGTCACCAGGTAATCTGCCCCTTTCTGCTCCAGGTATATCCCCAGCTGCTCCTGGTCCCGGATAAAGGGGATCACATCTGGCGAGATCAAACCAGCAAGATCGAGGATTTCGCGCTCGCTATAATATCCCAGACCGCCAATGTCATGGGCGCCAATCACCGCTTCCTCAGCTGTATTTTCCTTGATCCACTTGGCAGTACGCACCATCTCAGTTTCAATCACACCAACATCGAGCGCGTAGGCTTTCGCACCAAGCCACCAGAACGTGATCAGGACCGCTCCCGCAGCACTGGCCCACACCGCGCTCAGCACTCGCTTCCAGGAACGTGAGGACTTGAACTGCACCCAGCCAGCTAACCCCACAGCTCCCAAGATCAGCAGTGCCGGAATGGCCGGCATGATATACCTACCGTGTTGATAGACGACAGGCAGCCGCCAGGCATAAATGCCTACATACCCAACTCCCCACAATAGCATTCCGGCGGCCTCCCAATCCTTTCTTGAGACGATAGCGGCGGCCTCGATGATCAAGCCTGGCAGCAGGGCAATGCCAACCCCGGTCATGATCTGCAATGACAATCGAGCATATCTTTTCAGCAGTCCCGCCTGCCGCAAGACCTCATATTCTGCTTGTTTTGCATAAAATGTGTTCGGCCACAAATCACCTGCCACCACTTGATTGAATAAAAAATAAGGCGCAGCGACAATTAACAGACTGCCCAAAAACATGACCGCGTAAGTGAAACGCTTTCTGATAGAACCTTTTCTAAACAAAAGGCAAAACAACACGGGTCCGATCAAGGTGATCCCGTCCGGCCGAATCCAGATTGTGATCCCGGTCAGTATTCCCGGTACCCACCAATCATCCCGCTTTTGTAATGTCCATAAAAACACCAACAACGCTATCAGTATCATCAGCAGTGTTTCCATGCCAGACAATGCTGACCAGACCAAATGCCACTCCAGGCCAATCATGGCCCCCACCAAAACCGCAGGCAGCTCTCGCCCTCTTAAGATCCGCCGGGCTGCCAGGTAGGCAGTGACCGCGCAAGCCCAGAGCAATAAAAAGCCGAGAAAATGAGTGCCCCAGACTGCCGGGATCCTCAAAAAATACAACATTGAGAGCAGAAACCCCCACAGCGGTCCGGTGGATCCCCCTGAGGGCTGCCCCTGCTGGAAGCTCCAGGTCAAATCCTGTGCAAAATTGCGCGCAAATGTGTGATGGATCCAGGCATCATCAAGCGGGAACCCCACCGTACCGACCTCTCGTATGCTGTATAAAATGAATCCCGTGCAGGCGAGGAAGCTAACCAATCCCAACAAGCCAATGTTCTTGAATGTTACCGGATTTTTTTTCATGCCTGTCCTGTCATGGCAGCCTGAAATAAGCTACATGATTCCATTTGCCTAAATACTCTAAACGATCCTCTTCCCCTGGCGCGTTGTAGAGAGCAGTCAGATTTTGCGGATGGTTTCTTTCCAGGACCAGGATCTTTGCCCCAAAATCGCTTCCGGCAGCCAGGAGATCTTCAACCCCGCCGTTGGGGATGACGATCGCCGAACGGCCGGTCGCAGCGTAAAAGCCCGGGGGATTGTTGATCATGATCAATTCATCTGCGCTTGACCCCAATTCTTCTAAGGCAACCCCAATACCTGATGCATCCTGGTAAGCATTTTCCCAAATCGGCTGCCTGAAATCCTCTCCAATCACCCGGTTATGATAAATGAAAATGGAGGCAATTGCTACCAGCATAACCAGGGCACTCCCAAAAATGACCCCAGCCTTGCATTGAATCCAATTTCTTCTTTTCACACCCCAGCCAATGATCGTGTAGAATCCACACCCCGCTAAAGCCCACAGCAAAGGTTGAAAGGCAGCACCGGAATGAGTAAACCCGCCCCGGAGACCCGCAAAGGGAAACACAATACTCATTAACAAGAACACTCCCAACCAGGCCAAGAACACACCCTGGACAGCCCGGTCCTGGCGATGTTTCCAGGCGCCGATCAGCATAAAAGGCGTGAGGATCACCTGGCCCTGAACAAGCAGGGCATTCTTAATATTAGCCAACCCGGCAGTTTTTATCTTCTCGAAAATCGCGGTCCAACCCTGGGAGACCCAATTCTCAAAGGTCAGGGTCTGGGGATAATAAGTGAAGAGATCATTGTATTCCTGGAGCCAAAATGCCCTCGATGTCCCAGACGGCATCAAACTGCCAAATATCACCGTGTTGCGCGCAAACCAGGGAGCCATGATGATCAGGTATCCAACGACCACGTCGAGCAGATTCAGGTACCTTTTCCTGTTGGACAGCAAAGCGCCATAACCCGCCGCAGCCAACCAGATCAAGCCATCTGCTCGTGTCAGATGCATCAAGCCGCAAATGGCGCCCAGTCCGATGAACTTTTCCCGTCCTCGATCCGTTTTACATACCAAGAAAAATATGCCGCCCAGCAACATAATGATTCCAAAGGAATCTGTTGTTCCCAGAAAAACACTGTAGAACGCAGGAAATACCGCTAAAGCGCCTGCCAGCACTGCTGTGGAATTCTTGCTGGTCAAGCCCCAGGCGATCCTCATGGCTATCGCCGGGATGAAAGCGGCGATCAGGACGTGGACCCATCGTGCACCTAAAAAGGTCTCCCATCCAGTGATCCAAAGACCCACTGCTGAGATGAACGCTGGCACAGGCATCCAATAAGTAAAACCAGGGTGAGGTATGGCTTCCACTGGCGTTAAGTAGTTCCAGACGAAAGGTTCCCCCAGCCCCTTGCCTTTGGCTATGCGCAATCCCATGCTGTAATAATATTCCGCGTCCATGTATCCGGGAGACGCCTGGAAACCCGCCAGAATCACCAGGACCAGTAAGGTCAGGAGGGTTACCGCCAGGTAAGGTTTCCAGCTCATGGCTTTTCCTTCCAGAGCGCGGATGAACCTCCCACCACCCACCACTTGATCCAGTACAGTCCAATTAAGACAAAGGCAGGAAAGGGAAAAAACATGATTGAACTTTGCATGGGTTGATAATCATAATCCAGGGTGACTAAGAACAGGGCCCATAAGCCAATCAGCATCACTCCCAGCACCCCCGGGATCAAAAAGCGGCTCCAATCCTCCCAGCGCTCTTCCAGCCGGGCCAGGACGAGCACAAAAGGCGTGAATAAGATCACAAAATTCCCCGGATCGGTAGCAATCCCGATCCATTGGGATACGGTCAGTGCCAGGCAAGCAGTCCATAAGAACCATTCATATTTGGCCTGCCTGGCTACCCAGATTTCTTTCCCCAACAGCAGCCCCAATCCGATCCCGATGCCATACTTGATCAGCACTGCGTATGATGGGAACCATAATCCCAGCACTTCCCCGATCGATCCTGGCGGATTGTATCCCGGATAGCGCATGATCTCCCACAGATTTTGGAAGATCCAATCCGGTATCAATAGCATGCCTCCCAGGGTCAGCACCAGCATGCTGCCCAAGAACCAAAGTATGACCCGGTATCTTTTTTGGTAGACCGACCAGATCAAGATATATAGGATCAAAAGAACGACCAAATTGGGCTTGATAGTTGACAGCGTTAACAGCACACCCGCTGCCCTATCCTTATTCTTCTTCAACGCAAATAGCGAACCGGTGATACACAGGCTGACAACGATGACAGCGTTGCCGTTGATCACAGCCCGAAAGCCGTGATACCAGAGCACAGCGAACTGGAAATAAATCGCTAAAATGACCAACCTGGGTTTCCAATTCGTGATTTGGAGGGCTAAATAACCTGTGCCCAGCAGGGCAAGTTCCATAACCGTCATCCAGGCTACCCTGGCAACCGCGTAATTCGCTATCAAAGCAAAGGGAGCGAAAATCAAAGTTGAATACAAAGGATAAACCACTCTGTGTTCGATCTCCCCCTCTTCCGCCGGCCGGCCAAACACCCGCCGCTGGATCTCAAGGGCAACTTCATCGCCATAAGGACTTTTCCCTTCAAACAGCAGGGACCTGGTGCCAACATAATGGGCTAAAAAATCATTCCCACCGGGATTGTTCTTAGTGAACTGGATGTTCACCCAGATCAACCCGCCCAGCATTACCAGGGCAAGAAAAACTACCAGAAGAATGGTCCGTATCCGATGTTCTTTGATCACGTGTCTCTCCCCCTATTTTGTCCCCTCGTAGTCGATAGTTGCCAGGCAGCTGCTTGGGTCATAGTCCTCCCGTGGAAGATAAAATGCTTCATATCCTCCTTGCCATTCCAGTAATTTGCTTCTTCTTTCGCTTTCCAGGAAGGAAAACCTGTCATCCAACTGGTAGGCTGCAGAAAGCTGATCCGAGATCCAGAGCACCGGTTGATCGAGTACGACCATACCATAAGCCTGGTTGCAAACATTCTCCCGGATCTCATTGACCAATTCCCTGCCTTCTGGAAGCACCTCTCCTTTAAAGAATCCTGTCAGCTCAAATAGGTTCACAGCATGGATCGAGGTTTGCTTCGCAGCCCGTCGGGGATAATGACTGCGGAACGGCATCCAGGGAGGCTCTTCCACCGCTCGCATCTCAGCAACCAGCATTTCATTGGCCTTGATCTCGCCCGCAGTAGGCAGAAAATGGAAGGGATTATAGATCAAGCCCAGCATCTGAATGGCCACCAGACAGGAGACAAAGATCTCACCAAGGCCGCCCATGGCATCCTGTTTCTTGGCCCATACTTGGGCTTCATGATATCCAAGCCCAAACAGGATCGCCAGGGCTGCATAAGCCGTCATGGCATTATTCGCCCCGCCGCCGTTAGAAGCCCGGGTAACCCAGGCAGCCCCGAAAGCTCCTACTGCGAAAAGCACATAATATGTTCCAAGTCTCTTCGCCAACCTGCCAGCTGGACCAGGGGATGCATCCGGATGTTCTCGGCCGAGACCGGATGCATGGGACTCCTTTCCCAAGTAATGGGAAAAAACAAACAGCAAACCAAATCCAACACTGATCCCTAATGGCCCCAGCACATCTCCCACCCAGAAGTACACCGCGGAGACCAGGGAGTAGCCGTGTTCCCGGGGCAGTTGAAAAATGTAGTAAACAAACCATCCCCCTGATCTTAGATTGATCCAGTACAGGGGCAGGATTACGCCCAACAGGATGACCGGCAGTAAAGGCCAGGCTTTCTTCCAGTTCGTGATCCATAAAAAGATCAACAGCGGGGCAAAAACGATCAGGGTCGATTGCTTGGTGTAAAAGCCCACAGCGATGCTTAAACCCGCAGCAAGTATGGGGATTGGTTTTAAGCCGATCCGGAGAACGGCCAGAGATAGCAGCAGCATGAAAATATACAGTGAATCCACTCGGACCAAGTCATAAAAACCATCACTAAAAGCAAAACAGCCCAAATACAAGGCGCCGGCCAACCAGCCAGCAAGAAACCTTCTGGTATCTTTCGCCACGAGCCAGATTATGATCGCTGCCGAAGCAAGGGAAGCCAGTAGAGAAAGCAATCGAGCTGCCAGTATCACCTGCTGTTGATTGAACCTACTGAGAATGGAAGCCAGCCAATAATAAAATGGCGTGTATACCAGCGGAGCGAACTCCAGGGTTGGCGGAACGTACAGCTTCTCGCCTGACAGCAGGCGATGGATTTGATTGATCCCGGCGCCTTCTCCCCATTCCAGGTCAAAGGGAAGCCCAATCCGCTGGCTGGCAACAAACAAATAGAGAATGACAGGAATCAGACTGATGCCGAACAAGCTCAGGTTGACGACTTCTTTACGCTTGAATCCTGAAAACAGCTTCACTGGTGACTCTCTCTTTGCGGAGCCCCCCCCGCGAATAGCGGCTCAATGAACAGCAAAGCGACCATCAGGTAAAGCACCGTGCGCAGCACGATCAGGCCGGGCAAGTATTGGAAATACCCCCGGGACAATAAGATCGGCCACTCAAGCAGGTTCGTCAGCAAAAGAACCAGGCTGACCAAAAGGCTCCTGGAGCGTTCAAAGCTCAATAAAACCAAAGGCAGCAGATACAGGACCCACTGCGGACTATAGCCTGGCGACCAAATGAAAAACAGCACCAGGGTTACCCCGCTAAAGGCGATGAGCTGTTCCACAGATTGGACCTCAGCCTTCCAGAACAGGAACAAGCCTATGCCGGCGAAAACAACAAGGGTCAGCCAGGGTGAAATCAGCGCAGGATTCCCCGCCTGCAGAGAGGCGGTCATCGGGTCATTTCGATCCGCCGCTGGATTGAAATTGCCGGTGTGCAGATTACCATCTAGAATAGCCCAGACCGATTCCCAGGAACCTTTTGCCCCTTGAGAGATCAAGGATGCCCGGGTGAGATTCGGATGGATGAGGAACAATGCCCCCCAGATGACAGCAACTACCGCCACGGCTGTGATGGTCAGGCGTAAAGCCTTCCTGGGATCCAGCCACTTCCAAATTGAAGGGATAACAAGGATCGGGAACCATTTTACCAAAGCGCCTAATCCTAAGACTCCGCCCGCAACACTCGCTCTGGATTTAATCGCGCTGAGCAATCCCAGGAGCATTAAGAACACAGCCAGCGGGTCAAAATATGTCCAGCCATAAAACAGGCCGAGGACCAGCATGGCGTAGATCAGGGTCCTTTCAAACCCTCCTTCGCTGCTCCAGATCTCTTCTGCGAGCAGTTGAAATACATAAAGGCTGCAGCCCTGGATGAAGGAGAATAAGATCACACTGAGGTAAATATAAGCATGCTCCTTGCCGCCAACAAGGAGATAGATCCCTCTTGACAGGTACGGGAACAAAGGAGGAAACTCGACCCAAATATCCCGGAAAGGCTGGCCCAGGCTTGCCAGATGATAAAAATTCCAGAAATCTCCGTATGACTTAACGCCATTAAGGGGAAGGGAGAATAACAATATCATCCTGGAAGCGAAAAAAATCATGCTGATCCAGAACTTCGACTTACCTTCCCGGAATTTCTTTTGCATTTGGCATCCAATGCAGCTGTTTGCAGCTGTTGATAAGCTTACTTTTTCCTGAGCACAAGATAGTCATTTTGGTAATACACGACTTCATAATCTGCTTGCTGCAGGAAATTATAAACAAAATCCTGCCGGTCATTGGTCTGACCGATCACCAGATATTCGATCTGGCTATCATTCCTGGTCTCCCAATCTTCCACACAAGTGGGCCCGATTGCCTTGCATGTCCGCAGCAGGTAATATTCTGCTACTTGCTGCTGGTATTTGCCCTCGATCCATTCATAACCCTGTACAGTTGTCAGGTTTGATTTCGTGGTCAATGCTGGAAACCATTCCGCGGCATAATCATTCCACCAATATCGCTCAGCGCCCGCAACCGGATAGAACATGATCCGGTCTTCCTGGTCGAGATTGTCGTCCAGCCAACTGTAAACATTGAGCAGATCATCGGATAAGACCAGCTTGTTGCTTTCGATGATGTACTTGAAGCTAACCGCCCCCAGGATCAAATAAATAATCAAAAAAGCCAGGATGATCTTTGCTTTAAGGCTGGATTCCAATGTTTGGACAAAATCCAAATCCTGGTCAGCATGCCTGCCAACTAAGATCAGGACTTGATAGAAACCCGCGGCAGATAAGGGAGCAACAAGCATGGTTAGCAAGTTTGGCCCGCTTCTTGGAAAAAAGAAGTACCCGATCAGTATGCTAGCAGCAAGAGTATAGGTCAGCTTATCTTTTTTCAAGAAGAGGGCTAATAATGCGAACATCGAGACCACCTGTAAGAACATACCGTTCTCAAACCCAAAATTCAGGGTGAGAAAATTCTTGATCTCCAGCCATTCACCGTGGCCTGTAGACCCAGCGCCCTGGAAGGGTGCCAGTCCATGATGTGAAAACACGGCGATCAACCAGGGGGAGATGCAGAATATGACGCCCACGGCCACGACCAATCCCTGTTTGAAGTTCCGCCACTCGAACTGGTGATATATGAAAAACACACCGGCCATGAAGACCACAAACAAAGATGTTTCAGGGTGCGACAACACGCATGCTGCAGAAAAGAGGATCGCACCCGCGAGATTTTTCCAGTCAGGTTTTTTACTGAAGATCTGCCAGATGAACGTCAGCGCAAGGATGGCAGATAAAAAACCCACACCTCGTGTGACGCCCCCACCCATGATGAACCACTCGTAGGTCCTGGGCAGCATAGCAAATATCAGCACGCTGAGGGCGGTTTTGATATTGTCGTTGAAGATGGTCTTTGAGAAGAAGAAAAAAGCCGGTAAAAACAAGATGCTGACAACCAGCGGGAATACCCGAAAAATATCTATCAGTGGTTGTTTGCTGGCCAGCTTGGTGAGCGCGATCAGATAAAATGCCAACGGGGGATATGCAAAAGGAATCTGATCATTGTTGTAGGATGTAAATGCAGGGATGCGCAATCCATTCTCAATCAAGTCAGCTGCCATTTGATAAAATAAGCCGCCGTCATTAATCGGATAGCTGGCGCCGGAAATATACTGAATGCGGACAACTGCACCGATGCCAAACGCAATCAGCAAAAGCACTGCGGACAGGGCCATCTCGCCAGTCAGTTTTATGGTCTTACCTTGATTTTTCACCATTGAAGAATCACTCCGCTCTGAATCGCGCTAAACCATTCCTAAATCCAGAAAAGCTGCCTGATCTCCCTTTAATTAATTTTGTCATTTACCCAAGACCAGGGATGTTTGATCTTGATAGAGCTCCTTCCACCCGCTCGCTGTGGACAGCCTTTTTAGACACGAATCTGGCCGGACCAGGATCCGGTCCAGGTCATAACTTAGCAGCACCTGCTCCCAGTTCTCTTTGCAGAAAATCACATCCAGATAATCAGTGAGGATCTCATCGCCGTAGAGGTCCGTTCTGCCATCGACAAATACTGGTATCTCAGGGGCGTGGTAGATCAAGTATCCCCCCCAGTTATAATCGTTGAATATTCTGATGGGCTGATTTTGTTCCTGGATCCATTCCACAGCACCGGCTGGGAACATCTCCCGTTCTGTCCGGGAAATCAGGCCCGGGTCATTGACCTGGACGGTTTTTATCCCAGTTGCCACCAACAGCAGGCCGATCAGTGTCACATTGATGAGGTTCCTCCCCATGACATTGAAGGATGCTTTGTTGGCTTCTGCCCCCTGCATGAACTGCTCAAAAAAGGAGAAAGATTGGCGGGCTTTGTGGATCCAACTCTGGAGCATGTCCTGGAACTGATCTGCCAGGGCAGGCGCGCTGATGATCGCGAAGGGCCCAAAATTCCGCCTGGCAACCAGCGCGGCCCAGGCAAAGAGCAGGATGGGAACCAAACGATAACCTTTTATCCGCTTTCCTGACACGCCAACAACAGCTAACAACCCCAACAACATCCATAAGAACGGCTGCTGGAATGCCTGATGGAAGTCAGGGGAAGACCATTCGTTAATCAAATTCTGCAGGGTTTCCACGCCAATGGTATTAAAAGGGATCTTCCACATATCCAAACCAAAGGGATTGATCAGGACAGCAAATACACTAATTACCGTCAGGGCCGCAACCAGGCTGATCTCTTTCCAGCTCAGCCCGTCCCCCCCATCCAAAAATAGGCCCTTATCCAAGATCTCTCCAGCCAAAAAACCGACCAGGTAGATCAATCCCAGCACATATCCCCCATGCAGGTTGCCCCACAAGGCAAATATCACTGGCAGGCTCAGCAAATAGGCGCTTTTTCTTTGCTTTCGAAAAGAAAAAAGGATCCAACTCAGCAATCCTAGCATAACCAAAGACATGATTTGCGGCCGTGGGGACCAAACCACGCTGGCAACCATGGCAGCCAGGATAAGCGCTGCGACCCGCAGCAAAGGGTGCCCCTTCATCTGAAGATAAGCGAATCCCAGCGAGATCACGGCGCAGGCCGCGACCCAGATCGAAAGGGCCGGGAAATCTCCCAACCGGAACAAAGAAGCCATCAGTACTTGCGAAAGCCAGCTGTGATTAATCCAGCTCTCGCCTGTCCGAGTGGTGGAAAAAGTATCTATGCGATACACATGCCCGGCTGCCAGGGACTCTTCTCCTGCCCGTAAATGCCACCACATATCGCTGTCCATAGGCATGCGGACAGCCATGATAAAGATCAAGATCAACGCCAAAATCGGATAGAGCTTTTTTTCTTCGACCCAGGGCATATTCCCTTTTCTTCCTGGAATGTTTTATTCCTCAAGCAGATTGTATATATTCGTTAAACGATCCTGATAGGCCAGATCCCAGTTAAGACTGTCATCCAAATAAGCAGTCAAGGGCGAATTGGCCGGCATGATCACCCACTTTATCTGATACTCGCGAAACACCTGCTGCCATCCGGGTTGCAAAGTGATCACTTTTTCGTAGGCCCGGGTCAAGTCCTCACCATAAAAATCCGTTTGCCCATCGATGAAAACCAGTTGTTCAGGCCAGCGCCGGTAGAGCAAATAACCGCCCCAGGGAAAATAATTGAATCCATTCCCTTCCAGATCAGATTCCTCCAGCCAATCAACAGCCTCGACAGGGAAGACCTCAGAGGAAAAATTATTACCCGTCCCCTGGAAGTCCAGCTGCGCACCATTCATAAGCAAGATCAATGTGCCAGCGATAGACACAACAGCGACAAAACCACCCCGGGTGGTGTTTTCGGTCAAGGCTATCTTCTCCTGGATGTTCAAAAACGCATCCACAAGCCTGGACCCTCTGCTTTCTTTGAGCAACCTCGCTGCCAGATCACAGAGAATAGGCACAGCAACGATGATAAACAGGGGTATGTTTCTGGCTGAATACAAAGCCATCGCTGTCCAGCTCCCCAGCAGAAAGAGGTGGGCATATTTTACCCGCCGTTGGCTCAACCCAAGAATCAATATCGATAAGCCGATCACGACCAGGAAAGGCCAAAAAGCTGGATTTTGAAAATCAGGCGGCAGGTATTCCGCGGTATGGCTCACCAGGTATTGATTTCCCAGGAAGCCTAAACCTGTTTTCCAAATCCCCAGCCCATCCGGATTGAGCAAGCTCGCCAGCAATGAAGCAGGCCCGATCCAGATCAAAACGCGAAGCTGGTTCCAGTTTTTCTTTTTCTCAAAGAATTCCCCCAGGAACACCAAAGCCCAAATCACCAGGCCGGCGATAAAAGCCCCGTGCAAATTAGCCCAAATTGTCATCAGTACCGGAAAGATCAGCCAGCCTTTTTTCAGTCCTAAACGAACCTTCTCAATCTCAATCGTCCACAATGCGGTGAACAGAATGGTGAAAATATGCGGTCGGGTCAGCCAATGCAAACTTGCAGCACCTGCCCCCACAAAGGCACCCGCCAAGGCCAGGATACTCATATTGCTGAGATTCAAACTCTGCCGATAGACCAACCAAAATGAGAGTGCGAGAACGAAGGCTGTCAACCAGACCACACCATCTAAACCAGCTACCTGATGCGAGAGCGCAAAGAATACATCAGACAGCCACTCGTGAGGCGTTAAAGGATCTCCAATCTTGGAGAAAGAGAACACATCACGGGTGGGCACTTTTCCCGTCTCAAGAATTAAGTTTCCCAGCGTAATATGCCGCCCTAAATCCCCGTCAACGTTCATCATCTGGGGTCCGAGGCCAATTGCGGCCGCAAAGACCGCAGTGAAAAAGACCTCCCCCAAACGGGGCAGGAAAATTTTTGATATCTGCTGGGAAAGGTTTTTGAGATTCATGGCGTGGTTGTTTTCCCTAAACCTAACTGTCTGACATGGATTGACTCTGACAGCTGATAATATACAGTATAATCGCCAATCTTCTTTTCCTGCCAGGTAATATCCAAGTTCCTCATTTGCTCTCTGAGATAATCATCCAATACGGGATGCCTGGTGGTGATATAGGCCACCTCGGTGGCAGACGAAACTACATCATTATAAGGTGGATAACGATCGTCCCGGGTAGTATATCGAAAATCCTCATGATAGGGCAGCCGGGGCACAAATATGATCTCTTCCTGGGTCAAAAAAGCCAGCGGATAGGCCACCCAATAATTGCTGTAGCCTTTGCAGATATCGTTGTCCTCTAAGAAATCAATCAATTCGTCGATCTGGGAGTGGTCGATCTGCGTGACAGCATCGAATTGAGTGGTCAGTCCAGGTGGTGTGTCCACAACAGATTGGATGATGCCGCCCAGATTGAAGATCAGCAAAAAAGCAGTCAATCCAATTCCTATTAATTTATTTTCTTCGAATTGGGCTGCGATGAAATCCCCGCCAAATATGCTCATTGGAACCAGGAAAGGCAAAAAATACCTCCCCGAAGGATCATCCCCGTAAGGAGAGAAGATATAACCCGCACTTAATACCACGCTGATCATGGCGACCAGGATCAGTCTAGTGGACCCTTTTTCTTTGATCAGTTTTCTAACGCTGTAGGTCAATATCACCAACCAGGCAATCATCGCCAAGGGCAGCAGGGGCAGCATCAACCAACGTACTCCCCAGGGAGGCCTGGCGCCAATCACCACGCTCCCCCCAAAGACTACAAAATTTATTGCCCGCCTGAAAGTCAAGCTCAGCCAACTGCCAGTGCTGACACCAGCTATAGCTCCCCCTGCCAGCTCTGAAAAAACAGCCAGGCTGCTGTCCATGATTGCTGGGATCCACCAGGGCGCTGACCCCAGAAGACCGCTGATTCCCAACAGGATCAGGCTTTTGATGATGGCGGCTTGTTCATCTTGATACAAATGCCATAACAATCCGGCCAGTACGGGGATGGTGTACACCAGTGTCAATCCCATGACCCAGAAAGCAAATCCGGCTCCCAGACCCCAGACAGCCAAACCCCAGTAAAATCGGGGCTCGATTGGCTGCTCCGTATTTAAACGGTCAATCATCCTGATCCCGCCCAGCAGCAGTAAATTGCCCAGCAAAAGCATTTCACCATACCCGCCCAGGCTTACCGTGCTGTACAAGGTCACATTTACGGTAGGTATTGCCGCCAGCAAGCCAGCGATCAGCGCAGACCGGGTTGAGCTTAGCAAGCGAGAAGCCAGCATCACCATAGTGGCAACCGTACCAAGGTAAAGCAGGGACTGCACCAGCCTGATCACCCATACCTGTTCTCCGAAAAGCCGAAAACCCAGGGCTACGATCAGCGCATCCAGGCTTCCCATATAGGATTGTCCATAGAAAAAAGGAGTCCATTGACCCTGATTGATATGGCGCGCCATCAACCCGACAATGGCTTCATCGGCGTTGAAAGGAGTGATCGTTGTCGGCCAGAGAAAGCTTTTCAAGACAGCAGCTAACAACAGCGGAAGGCCGTAAAGGATCAAAGGAGGTGTTTTTTTGTCCATAAGCAAACATATGAAACGGCTTGGTAATGGCTACCACCGATATTTGCACCCTGGAGAATCTTCTGCTGGGAATTATAGCAGGTGCCAGAGAAGCTGGGAGCCTGAGACGCTTGAGAATTATGTTAGCTCCTCGATCTACCTTGGCGGGCATGAACGATGGAATCCAGACCATCAGCAGTCCTGATTCAGGGTTTTTTATATTCCCTGTAATGCCGCAAGCCCCCCAGTCCCCTGCTAGCCCACTGCAGGATATAGAGAGGGGTTTTTAGGGTGATCCAGGACCAAAGAGAGCCGCTGAAAGGGTTCCCAGGGCTGGGTTGAGGCTTTTTCTACTGCTCAGAGATGCTAAGATTTGGACCTCTGCCAGAAAAAAGGCTTTCAAGGCCAGAGCAACAACCCTGCCGGACAAAACGGGTTCCCGAATCCGCCTAACATATTTCTTAAGATAGTACGCAAGCCTCCCGGAGTAGTTTATAATAAAGCCAAGAAGTTAATGGTATTTTCTGCCAGGACGCTGGAAAATACCTATTTAACCCTTTCTGGAGAGAATTTCGGATGGGCACGCGTTCGCTAAGGGCATACAATCAAGAGATTGATTCGTTAATCGAACAGAATCGCTTTGACGAAGCTATTGCGCATTGCCGCCATATATTATCGAAATTTCCAAAGCATATCGACACGTACAGATTGCTTGGAAAAGCGTACCTGGAAAATGGGCAGAACAGCAATGCGGCTGATATCTTCCAGCGCGTGCTTTCTTCTGTGCCCGATGACTTCATTGCCCATGTCGGCATGAGTGTAATCCGGGAAGAAGAAGGCAACCTGACTGCCTCAGTGCTTCATATGGAAAAAGCCTTCGAATGTCAACCATATAATTCGGAAATCCAGCTTGAATTGAAACGACTTTACGGCAAGCGGGATGGCATGGAACCTCCCAAAGTTAGGCTGACACAAGGTGCGTTAGCGCGAATCTACATCCGGGGCAACCTGGCCAACCAGGGTATTTCAGAACTTCGCACAGCCATCAAAGAAAATCCCGACAGGTATGACTTAAAATCTCTTTTGATGGAATCCTATATCAAGAATAAACAATTAGCAAATGCCATTGACATTGCCAGCAACATCCTGAAGAAATTCCCTTATAACTTGTCCGCAAACCGGATCATGGCTCGATCATTAAAGACCCACGACCATCCAAAAGAAATGGCGATCTGCACCAAACGGTTGTATGCCCTTTCCCCCTATGAAGCCTATATCTCTGAACATGCGCCCACAGTGGACCAGGTACCGGACCGGGCGATCACCATTGATGATATAAACTGGGAGAAGGAAGGTAAGATTATTTAAATTGCTCGAAGCATGTCAGCGGTAGAGCAGAATAGGCAATTGGTATATAATCCACAAATGATGATAACTGGGGGAAGTGTGGACTGATCCCTTATCAAGGAAGAAGTGTGAATTATGGCAGAAGATTATAATGGCAACCCAGTACCAGAGAATCAAAATCCTGATCCAGGCAGTGAGGAACAGCAAGACAATATTCCGGACTGGATGAAAGAAGCTGGCTGGGAAACCTCCAGTGGAACTTTTGATGAATCCAAGCCAGTCTTTGATGACCTTGATGATGACGAGGATGAAATACTGCCGGCTGATATCCCTGACTGGCTGGAAGAAGTTGCCCCGGAAGGTTTCACCGCTGACCCGAATGCAACCCCAGCGTTTGAGGGATTGGACGTTGATGAGCCATTTATCACCACCGGTGACCTGGTCCCTCCTCCCTCGATGGAGACTTCAGCTGAAGAATCTGTACCTGAGGAATCGGAACAACCAAGCAAATCCGAACCCGAAGAGGAATTTGATATCCCGACCTGGCTCGATAACCTCGAACTAGACGAAGATTCCCAAGAAACAGCGGTGGCCTGGCTGGAAAATATGCCAGAAAGCTTGCGGGCCACAGAAGATGAACTGCAAGCCGCACAAGATTTTCCAACCGAAGAACCCGAGGAGATTGAAGAGCCTGTTGATGATCTGGCCTGGGTAGATGATATGGACTTTGGCGCCGATCCGATAGCTCCCGAAACAGAGGAAGAAGAAGCAGCTTCAGAAGATGAAGCAGCTTTAGAAGATGAAGCAGCCTTATCAGAAGACCTTGTGGCCTCAGAGTTGCTTCCCGAAGCTGGTGAACCGGACCAGATCTTTGAACAGCAAGAAATCGAGTCCATTGAGAGCGATCTGCCTGCCTGGCTGCAAGAACTCGGGGAAGATCAACCGGAAGCTCCTGC